>Ga0307512_10008333_pt1 | contig 10121 bp, 7 predicted proteins | sample 14_EM_MG_FD_200267 | JGI IMG/M metagenome (GOLD analysis project Ga0307512, IMG submission 200267) | Populus trichocarpa ectomycorrhiza microbial communities from riparian zone in the Pacific Northwest, United States - 14_EM | ecosystem: Host-associated > Plants > Roots > Unclassified | place... | reverse complement strand
TCTCTCTGGGATCGCTAGCGATAATCTTACCTATCAACTACTCTAATATATTACCACATCCACGTGTGCAACCGTATCTTCTCATATACTCTCATACGCGGCCATATACGGATATACGGCCTTACACCTAGACATTCCGACTGCCTTCCTTGGCTGCCCTCTGCATGAGACTCTCTATATGCACCTCCCTGAAGATGAATGGCCTGATCCATATGGTCGCACCAGACCCCTAGTCAAGCTGAATGAAACTTTGTACGGCATGAAGCAGGCAAATCGCGAGTACTATGAAGATGTCTTTGACTTCATTGTTGACGATCTCGGTCTTCAAGCTTGAATTGCAGCTCCCAGTCTCTGCTTCGGTGCCAATCTCGGCAAGCAAATGGTGTCATAATCCAGGTCTATGTCAATGATATCATGAGCATCGGCACATCGGTCCTTGTTGCGTTCATTGCATCTCGATTTTATGATCAGTTGATGGCCCCTGGCCAAGTTCCAGTACCAGACACATTCCAATATCTCGGCATGACAGTCACTCAAGATCGCAGCAAACGATCAATTGCCATCAATCAAATTGGCTATATCAACTGAGTAGTTGACAGAATTGAGATGAACAACTACCGGATGCACACAACGCCGATGGAGATCTACTACAAACTTCATGCCTTACAGCCTGAGCTTGGAGAGCAGTCTTGGGATGCTCGAACATACCAGAATGCCATGGGTTCGATTGTTTATGCTGCTCCTTGTACTTGCCCAGATATCACTGATGCAACCTCAGTCATAGGCAGATATGCCGCCCAACCCTCGACTCTACATGGGGAAGCTGTGAATCACCTACTTCTATATCTCCAAGGCACATTCGGGTACAAATTAACAATCTATGATACAATCCTCGGGCATGACTCTCAGTCAATTTTGTGCTACGCCAATGCAGACTTGAGCGGAGAAGGAGACACCAGCGAGTCCAGCTCGAGAATCGTCGTCCACGCCCTCCGAATCCTTGTCATTTGGAAGTCGAAGAAGCAGAGCTTAGTAGCCCCATGAACAATGCAAACAGTCAGGATTGCCACAGCGTACGGCAAAGTGTAGATCGACTGGTTCCATTATCTCACCTCTGAAATCGGAATTCTGTGCAAAGACATCACCAAGGGTATTGTCAATGACGGCCTATACAGTGTTACGACTCTCAACTCAGGCAACATCCAATCTGATAGCCGGCACTTACGACTCTGGTACCACTTGATTCATGAAGCCATTGCCCAAGACGAGAGCGCGATCAAGCACGTGGCAGGAACGGAGATCCTGGCAGACGCTCTCACTAAGGCCCTCGGGGGAGTTAAACTCGGCGAATTTGTCAAGGTGATTGGACTTGGATAGGATTACAGGCAGGACTTGGATTTCCTATGTTTCAGATTGTGTATTCCGATTTACACTGTATGTTTGGATTTGAATTTAATGGGATTTGGAACTCGGAGGAGGATCTCAGACTTTTATTTGTTTCTACGGTTTTGTTTCACTTCATCTGGAAACCCTTAGAGTCAGGCAACTACAGGTGGTGAAAAATGGAAATGAGGATCAGGTACATACTCAATGTAGGCACCTAACTTCTTAAGTATGCACCGATGCTGTACCGCAGAGTAGCGAAACACTTCCCGAGTAATCTCCGGTACCCGTCGAAGTTCACCCAAGCATCTCCAAGTGCACCAAATGACCCATCTGCAATACTCAAAACTACTCACCGAAAAATAGATGTTGTTTTTGCCGTTGCCGCCCAGACTTGGTCATTGCAGGGGTCACAGCGATGTTGCATACAAATTTGCCTTCCAATCCCGGTATCTTGGCATGGATTCTGCCCTCACTCTAGTGCGCAACACACTCAAAAGTTTTTAGTATGTACCCAGGTGATCGGTGCAAGGTTAGTGGCGAAGAAGGTTGCAATCAACTAAAACATGCGTACATTTGGCCGACGGCAATATATGTAACCAAATGTTGCAGCTGTATATGGCAATTTTAATACATTGTTTTCTATCGCAACAAAAGCTCGGAGAATTCACATGCACTTCCTATTTATACGTTCTCGCTGGCACGATGAACATGAAGTGGTTGCAAAACCGGAAGTTACGCAACATGTCCCATTCTAAACACATCCGTAATCTACAAATACCTCATACAATCTAGATCCTTCCCATTCAATAAACACAAACTTCATCAGAATCAATGCAGAATGCCAAATAAAACGAACGGAAAACGAATAACAAGAACGCAAAAGAACAAGAAACACGTCATCCCAACTTACACTCCACTACTACTTATGTAAAACCGATTAGCATAGAGCAAACCAAATAGAGGAATCAACAACTAGGTCTCCTCAATATGTATTGCCAACCCCCTAAACGGGATTTCTGGGATTGTGACGCAGTGGCGTCAATTTGTACATGTCGGTGGCTTCGATGCGTGCACGTTGATCGAAGAGCAGTCGAACTACTGCCTCGTGTCTGTTCTGTGAAGCATAGTGCATTGCCGTCCGCCCGAACAGGTCGATAGCTGCGATGTTTGCGCCCTGGTCCCTGAGTTGTTGAGCCACCGCCTCGCGCCCGGCCTGTGCAGCAAAGTGCAGCGGCGTCCACCTATAGTTGTCGTTGGCTTCGATGTCTGCGCCCTTATCCAGGAGCAGTCGGGCAACCATTACGTCTGCAACAAGATGCAGGGGCGTCTGCCCATCTATGGTGGTGGCTGTGATGTCTGTGCCGTTATCGAGAAGTAGCCGGGCGGTCCCCTCGTGCCCATATGCAGAAGCAGCGTGTAACGGCGTCCACCCGTTATTGGCGCTGGTTTCTATGGATGCGCCCTTGTCGAGAAGTAGCTGGGCGGTCCCCTCGTGCCCATTTGCAGAAGCAGCGTGTAATGGCGTCCACCCGGTATTGGCGGTGGCTTCTACGGATGCGCCCTTGTCGAGAAGTAGCTGGGCGGTCCCCTCATGCCCATATGCAGAAGCAGTGTGTAACGGTATCCACCCGTTATTGGCGGTGGCTTTCACGGATGCGCCCTTGTCGAGAAGTAGCCGGGCGGTTCCCTTGCGCCCATACGCAGAAGCAGTGTGTAACGATGTCCACCCGTTTTTGGCGGTGGCTTCGATGGGTGCGCCCTTATCGAGAAGTAGCCTGGCGATCCACTCGTGCCCATTTGCAGAAGCAGTGTGTAACGGTGTCCACCCGTCATTGTCGGTGGCTTCGATGGATGCGCCCTTGTCGAGGAGTAGTTGAGTCACCGACTTATGCCCGCTCGTAGATACAATGTGCAACGGCATCCGCCTGTCACTGTCGGTGGCTTCGATGGATGCGCCCTTGTCGAGAAGTAGCTGGGCGATCCCTTCGTGCCCATATGCAGAAGCAATGTGTAACGGTGTCCACCCGTTATTGTCAGTAGCTTCGATGGATGCGCCTCTGTCGATGAGTAGCTGAGCAGCTAGAGCTATAGACTCACCCTCGATCATTGAGGCGATATGCAGAGGTGTCCGCCCGTCATTGTCAGTAGCTTCGATAGATACGCCCCTATCGAGCAGTAGTCGAGCCACTTGATATTCTCCATAGTATGAAGCTGAGTGCAACGGTGTCCGCCCGTGATTGTCAATGGTTTCGATCGATGCGCCCTTGTCGAGAAGTAGCCAGGCGGTCCCCTCGTGCCCATTTGCAGAAGCAGTGTGTAAGGGTGTCCACCCGTTATTGTCGGTGGCTTCGATGGATGCGCCTTTGTCGATGAGTAGCCGAGCGGCTAGAGCTATACGCTCACGCTGGTTCATTGAGGCGAAATGCAGAGGTGTCCGCCCGTCGTTGTCAGCAGCTTTGATAGATACGCCCTTATCGAGGAGTAGTCGAGCCACCTGGTGTTCTCCATTGTATGAAGCTGAGTGCAATGGCGTCCGCCCGTGATTGTCAATGGTTTCGATGGATGCGCCCTTGTCGAGAAGTAGCCGGGCGGTCCCCTCATGCCCATATGCAAAAGCAATGTGTAAGGGTGTCCACCCGTTATTGTCAGCGGCTTCGATGGATGCGCCTTTGTCGAGAAGTAGCCGGGCGGACCCCTCATGCCCATTTGCAGAAGCAGTGTGTAACGGTGTCCGCCCTTTATTGTCGGTGGCCTTGATGTCTTCGCCCTTATTGATTAACAGCTGGGTCACCATCTGGTGTTTGTATACCACGGCGATGTGCAGCGGTGTCCGCCCGTCCTTATTGACAGCGGGAGCACCAGAGCGTTTGTCGCATAAGTATTGCACGATCTCCAGGCATCCGACTCGACATGCGAAAAGAAGCAGCTCAACAACAAAGGTGTCCTCTATATGAGATCTGGATTCAAATAATATTAGGAAAGTTCGGCTCAACCCATACACACAAACAGTGAATAACGGATCTTCGGACATCGCATCCTTATAGCCCTTGACCTTAACCCAAAAGGGATCTTCGGTGTTATCCCAGTACGACTTATGAACCACAGAGCGGTAATACGAGAGCCACATCTTGAACCTAGATCCTGACATAAATCGCATCATATCATTCAAAGCTGGTTGTTCATTGCTGCACAGCTCTTCGTAACATGAGACATGCCACGGCCAGAAAACGGCAGAGTATAGCAACATATGACGACTTCTGTAGGTCCCCTGCCAGGTGCTGATTGTCCGGTCATATGTCTCAGGATAGTCCGGCCCAGGAGAGCACAAAAGCGAAAGGCATGAGTTTACGATGTAGGCATGACTGTCGACCGCCGTGAACTTGTTCTCCAAGAATTCTTCTACAGTGAGATGTGCAAACCTGAAAGTGTCCAAATTTTTATCGAAGATTAGGAAGTTTTGGCAAACTTTCAATATCGTATCGATATTAATTTGTGCATCTTGAGAGAAATTTGTGACAGCATCGAGAAGCGCCTTTGATGCTAGTGGTTCGTATGAGAACTTGACCCACTGGAAGGCATTGAGGGCTAGCTGAGAGGATCTTCCTGGCTGGGTACGAATACGCTCATACATCGCATCGTAAGCATTCACCAGGTTAGCCGGAAGGCTCGTTAAACTGCCTCTGACATCAGCAGCGGTGTCCATCTGGCAGAGAAAGTCGATATGAAGCGCCGCAAGTTGGAACCTATGACGATTAGCCACAGTGCGATTTTACGGTGAAACTTTACTCACATTCCTCGAGATCGAGTAGAAAGGGAGTCGTGTATCTGAGATTTGAGCTCGTCACCGACATCACCGAAAAGAAGACTTTCGTCAGCGATAACAGTCTCCATTCGTGTGCTGATAAATTTGCGGATGTCTTCACAACTGTCATCGGGCTGCACCTCAATTCTGGGGAATGTCTTAAACTGCCGAAGAATGTCGGGGTCATTACGCGATGTCGCGAAAATTTTAACGACGCTCTTCGAATTATCAATGACCGACTTCAGCGACTTTAACAGTTTTATGCGGATCTCCCTATCGACCTCATCTAATGCATCAAGGCAAATCGTTGTCTGGGGGTAGATATCCGTGAGAGTAATGAATAAATTCTGAGTCTCACGCAAAGTGAGCGGTGAGGTCCGTTGCCCCTTTTCCTTTCTTTCGTTGTAGAGATCGACTACTGACTTTACGATTCCCAAACGAGTCCGGGCAAGTTGCTGAACAAGTGCATTCAGTATGCTCTCCGGATTGCGGCGGTTTTCCTCAGCTCTATTACAATAGAAATATGCTAGCCTATTTGTTGTGCCATCTTCCCCCAGCTCCACTAGCAATCTGTCAATAACTTTTGACCTTAGTCTAACTGTTAGAACATTGTCGAATAGTTGGAATCCGTGTATGCTTACGCAACATAAGTTTTTCCGGCTCCGGCTGTGGGTCGTTAGACAGGAGTTCAGGTCAACAAAAATTAGGTAACTTACGGATGCCTCGCAACAACAAAAGCTTTGATCCTTCAAAAGCTCGCCACTTATAGTACTCCGTCTTGGCAAAAATCCACTCACCAGTTCCTTCCAAGCGACTGTCGCTGATCCGCGAGTGATGGCTTGTGTAGGGGATGATTGATATCCATTCAAGAATCTCAGTCCTTAAAGCTGGTGAAATATTAGCTTCGGGCTCAACTGGAATAAACCATTTATTCTCCTAGTATAGATAGCCTACATACATTCAGACAAGCCTTCCAACCGCTGCCGCACAATCTCTGGCGCATTTTTTACACATTCCTTCAGCCTATCCACTGTACTAATGTAATTTCTATCCGCACGGTTGCAGAATTTCACCATTGTAGAATGGTCTTCGTCAATGGGCACTTGGTCATAAAGGGCTTCGCTCGGGGTGGCCCAGGTGGCCGACTCTTGTGTCACCAACCGAACATATGAGCCTGTTTTTTCCCATTTTCCAGTAGATGATTGCTGCAGGTCAAAAGATGTTAGTACCAGCAGAAAGAAGGGCCGTAAATTGTGACGATACCTCTATAACTCTACTGTCTTTCGTCTCGAAAAATGATACCATTCGACAATATGCAGGACCAACGTTCTGTAAGAATTCGCAGTATGCCATCTGTAGCAGTGCTGATCCTTCTCTCAAGTCGTTGACAAAATGAGCATTCTTTTGCCCTTTTACTAGGGACATCAGGTTGTCGTTGTTGAGGCCTTTATTAGGAACCCCAAAGAAAAAGAGTGAAACGCATGAGTCTAGAATCGTGCGATCGTGCTCCGAACCATGTTTAGCATCTGCTAATGCCTACGAATGTCAGCTGCTGAATGTCAAATTCAAGGGCACTTCTGAGTGTCCTGTAGGTGGGATATGTAGAGTTGAAAACACTGCTGGAAGTGGCAAAAACCCCGATACGCATTCACGTGACAGACTAGCCCTTCATATTCAGACTCAATAAGAAATAATACTCAGATCTCACCTTTTTGATCACAAGACCACCAAGGCTATGGCCAATGAAAATGAGTGGTCGAAGTTTTTCCTAGTTGGAGGTGAGCACTTTATCATACCATCGAGGGATCATGTGGAAAGCACATTTGGCCTAGACCTAATACTAGATACCGCATCCAGGAGCTGTCTAGCATAATGTTGAATAGAATTCGTACATGTACTGTCTTTCAGAATCGAATCATAGCCGTATATCAGGATTCTAAGGCCCTGGATATCTGCAGGCAAGAAATCTCTCAACCACATCCTATACCCACGGGGAGATTTCCAAGAGCCAAAAGCATGACTTCCGAGCCCTGGGACTGCAACAACACTAGTTAACACGGAGAAGTAAGTTCTCAGTTCAAGGATAATTGGGAATTAGTATCATGCCTTACTCTACGGAGGACTCTGAAGAGGCGTATAGTGGTGTCATTCCCAAGAAATCGCAGTCAATAACTACGACAGATTCGATCTCCCCAAACTTTGCGCAAATTTCAGTATTGCCGCCTGGAACACACCGTGTAAACTCCTGGGGTGTAAGGAGAACAGTAACAGTTGCAGTTTGCCATGTAGTATAGGGCGTCAATGACAGCTCCAAAACCTTATTTTGGCCATCGCCGTCGGACGTTTTCCAATTTAAGCTTTTCAGCCATTGGCGAAGTTGGATTTTAGTAACAGAACAAGGAATCAAACAAATTCGAAACGTGCGATGAGCCGGCTTTGACTGGAGACCCTCGTCTGTGGTAACAGGTACGCTAGCTTCTGCCACACTTGATTTTGTCTGAATGTCACTGTTCCTTCCACCTCTTCTCATAGCTGATACTTGGCGGGGGTGTTTGTTCAAAGGCGTATTGAAGAGCGCAATGCGAGACGGGCAGTCGGCGCTCGGGGTCCAGCTCGAGGTCCATTTTCGTTTAGTCAAGGTACTGCCTTCTTGCGCAGCAGGTGCGCTGGCTTCTGCCGCATCTGTTCCTGTCTGGATAACGCTATTTCTTCCACTTTTTCTTGTAGTGGGCACCTGCCGACGCCTTTTGTTCGGAGGTGTATCTGGGCGCGGTAAGGGCTGTTCGTCGGGGGTTGACTCGGTATCTGACGATGCATCTGTTCTCGCCGTCCTTTTGGGTTTGTTCCGAGTCATGGGTCGTCGGTCTGCGTCTGTGTTGGGAGTGTTTCGAAGCCGGGGCATTTTGCGAAGGTGTTAGAAGGCAACAGGGTGTGAAAAGTTCAAAGTGAAAAGCGGGGCGCCAAGATAAAATGGTGACTTCTATTCCGTGCGGCTGAGCAAGAACGCGATTGCGCGCATGGTTGCTGCGCACTTGCAAGCAATTGGTGCATCGCTGGCGGTTAGAGTGTAACACGTGTTCTCCATAGACACACCAGCTTTCACCACCATACGGATGCAACTGCAGAGGATCCTGGTCGCTTAGTTTTCCAAGCCGTTTTGTTCGCCACATCAAATAGTCTCAATTGCATTACCCCAATTAAGTCCACGAGTTTTGCTTCAATTATATACTGTTCCACAGGGAATGTGCATAACTATGCCCCCTTTCACTTCCCATTCTCTAATTTACTAAACCTCTAATATTCCTTGCGCGACTGTGCAACAACAGTGTTTTGGCAGGCTTTTCTAAAGCCGCTCCATGGATATTAGAGATGCAGTAAATCGGGGACCGGGATGTGAAGGGGGAAGTGTTATGTACTTGCCGTGGAAAGAACACTTTAAGGCGGGTGAATCCGAGCCCAAGTGAGGAACCAAGCACTTCTACACATCCGCAGAAGCCGAGGACGACTAATAGCCAAGTATTGTTCTATTTTTCATAGGTTTTATCTTTCTCATGAGCCGAGTCATCATATTCTCCTGCAAATCCCAACCAAGTGGGGAGATCTAGAGTGATGTTAAATGAAGAGGTTTTGCTGTGATGCATGCCGTTGCCTTGGCTGCACCTGTATCTTGTTGTTGTTGTTTAATCATACTGTATTGACTCTAATTACAGTATGACAGGACCCTGATATCCCCTCCGCCTCCGGGCAAGCCGGCTAAATGGCGGAGCTCCCCCCCCGCTACCCTTTGTCCCCGGTGACAAATGAATGATAAGAGACAGACAGAAAGCAAGACCAAAAGAGAGAAAGAAAGAAAGAAAGAAGGAATGATATAGCCCCGCTGCCTCCAATGCCGCCCCTGAGCCCCAAGCCCTGAGCCCGCTCCATACCGCTACTTCAACTGGGCGGAAACTTCCCGACCTCAGTGGCCGCTAGGAAGTCCATCACCGCTTGGTCGCACTCTTCTATGGAAACGAGCTCAGAGATCTGCCTGTGCCGGCATCTGCCCACTCTCCAGCCCGTCGCCTTTCTCACCGCCTTCCATAGTTCTCTCTGGTGGACTCTCCACTGGCTGCAGTGGCGGAAGAGGTGCTCCCACATCGGGGACACTGTCCCTCCACACCACCAGCATTTGTCGTCATCACGGTGGCCAAACTGTTTTAGGTAGACCCCCATGGGCGCATGCCCGGACTTTAATCGGTAAAACCTGGCGGCCAGCGGCTTTACGCTTGTCATCGGGATAGGTCTGTTGGTCCCCGCCTTGCCCTTCAGTCTGTAGCTGAAGTGCTTGCTGCACTTGGTGGCCTCCCACTCCGCCTTAGCTGCCGATCTTCCCTCGGAGATTCGTCTAGCCCTATTTGAGGCCGTGGTGTATTGCTGCTCTATCACTGTGCTTCCGCTTGCGTCTCGGGCCAAGTTCGCCTGACGGTCTGCTTCTTCGGTTCCGGGGATGCTGGAGTGACCCGGGACCCAGTGGATCTCGGTTGCGATGCCGTGGCCGAAGAGGCTCCGCGCCTTCCTGTTGATCTGCCTCGCCAGTCGCTGCCCTGGGCCTGGCTCCAGGTGTGCCGCTCGTCGGATTGCGGGCTGCGAGTCGCTGAAGACCGCCACCATCTTCACTCCATGCATCCGCAATGTTGCTCCCATCTCGATCGCCACGTCAAGCGCGAGTCCGATCGCCCACAGTTTGGCGTCGAAGACCTCCATGCGTCCGGTGCCCAGAAAGCTGCGGGGAGACCTCCATCAATTTCCGTGTTTACTGTAAGGGCGCGTACGCCAGCGTTCGGCCTTATAGGCATACGTATGGTAATTATGGTATACGGTTGCAAACGTGGACTCGAGTGATAGTAAATATAGGTGTATAGGTAAGATTATCGCTAGAGATCTAAGTCTCGTG
>Ga0307512_10008332_pt1 | contig 10122 bp, 8 predicted proteins | sample 14_EM_MG_FD_200267 | JGI IMG/M metagenome (GOLD analysis project Ga0307512, IMG submission 200267) | Populus trichocarpa ectomycorrhiza microbial communities from riparian zone in the Pacific Northwest, United States - 14_EM | ecosystem: Host-associated > Plants > Roots > Unclassified | place... | reverse complement strand
GTGGGGTCGTGGGTAGCGCGCCCAGGATAGATCTGGCTTGTCGATTGAGGAGAAGCTGGAGGTCGTCTCGCCTGCCTGCTTCACTGGGATCCCACCAGAGCTCGCTCCCATATAGCGCGACAGACTGTAAATTTGTGTTGGTGGAGAGAGTTTATTGCTGATTCCCTGGTGATAACTCTGGGGTCACCTTGCCATACAAAAAACGAAACCTCAAATTTTCCAAAAAGATGGTAGAACATAGGTTTGTATTGTTGTGGTAGAGAATCACTCGATACAGTCACTTACAGTCCGATAGTGAATACCGTCCAATGACAAATCTGATAGTTTTGCCTGTCCCTAGGAGTTGATTCTCTTCGAGGTATTAATTCGCTTCTACTCGCCTCGTGAACACGTAACTTTGAGACCAGAAAAGCAAATATTTCGATAACTTTTCCCTGTACCAATCTACCGGGCCCTCTCCACACACAACTGATTCGGCTCCAAGAGCAGTTTCGAGCATGGGATTTGGAAAGCTAGACCACATACGGCTGACCGTGCAGGTGTCTTGGCATGCTCAGTGCCTGAAACTGTGTCCGGAAGGTGATGACGCCAAATATGTAGAAGTGATGCGCAGTAATAATAAAAAGCAAACAAACGACCCACCGTCGGAGTTGTTGGGAGCTTGGACCAGCCAACAAGGTCTTGCTTTCCATCTTTTGTCTCCCAGCAGCTTGCGAGCACGTGGCTAAACAAACTGGGAACGAGAGAGCTCTGGGGGGTTCGCACGCGGCTAGCTGTATTTCGCCACCACATTAGGCACAAGGGAACTCCAAGAGTTGCAAACACGCTTATGACGGCTGAGCCATTAGATAGCACTGTGCAGAGATCGATGCACCCCTCAGTCATGAGTTGCATACACCTCTTCCTTTATATCCGGGACTTTCCGTAAATCCACCCGGTTCTAGACTTATAAATACGGATTCCCTTGGCAATCGTTGATATGCGATAATCTCTATTGATAAGAAGATAAGCATTTTATTTGAATTTCGTCTGTAGCCAACATCAAGCACCCAAAGCGAGTAATGCTTTACCAACAGAAATATACAGCACTGAAAACTTTTGTTCCTGGATGGCACATGAAATGGTTCGATGAAGGAAGTGGTAGTCACTCTGGCGTCTAGCATTATTACACAGGAGAACGTCTCTCCTTCACCGCGCAACATATGCGTGAGATCTCGCTAGTCGGGAATGTTTAGCGAATCATTGTGGTGCAATCATTTAGACAGTGATGTCAAGCATCCCGTCCGACCGCCGTCGACAGTGGTCTGTCCTTACTCAGCGAGGACGGCATGACGGCTCGGGACGACGAAAACACAACTCTCTAGCCGACATCCACTGTCCTAAGCGGACACTAAGTATTTAGGTGTTTTACATGGCTTGATAAGAGTGTACCAACGTTAATGGATATAGTTTACTGAATATAGTGTGTAAATTTTGTATAATTTAACTTGTTTTACTACTTGCGAATTTCATTGTCCACAGACATCTGCGGACCCGGAATGTGGCGACACCGGCATGTGGCGACCGCAACCCCGGTATGAGGCGTCCCCGGCAGGTGGCGTCACCGGCCGTCCCCGCCCCGAGTGATCCCGGACGGACGGGACGGTTGACATCACTGCATTTTGATCTTTGCTACCATCATCTGTATCGGTCTGGTTCTCCAAAAGCTCGTCTTTATAAATTCGAGGAATTCCCAAAACCATTCTTTGAAAATTATTTCTTTGACGCGATCCATATCTACCTTACCGGGCTTAGCTGGGTCATTTAGAGCTCTGCATAGCCTCACTCTATTTGTCGCCGATCCAAATGAAAGCCACTATTATCGTGCTTGTAGTGATACTGTGTCTCGGCGCTAGTGGTATTTTGTGTACGAACGACGTCGATTGCAGTCCTGTAAGTAGTAGACTATGAACTGGTATCGATCATGTTTAAGAAGATTAACTAGTAAATAGCGCTGGTGGGATTAACAAAGAAAACGATATCGAACCAGCATAGGGACGTGATACCGTTTTTCGATTTGGAGGGTACTGTACCGCCAGTTGTGGAGGCTGGAGGTAAAATTCTACCGGAGTCTTGGGATGGTTTCTGTGATGCAAAATGGCAGGTGTGGATGGAAGCGCTTTGCGGGGTATACCTTTTGGACGTGTGGATCAGATGTGGTTTCTTTGGTTCGATTAAAAGCTACATATCTAAGTTCATTTTCTTATCAAGGGGAATGGAACGAAAGATCATCATTTCAGGTCAATGCAGTAGCCTTTCGTCTTCTTTAGCTCGCAAGTGATGTTTGCCAATATTGGTTCCTCCCTTAGCATGTCTATTGCTTCAAATTCATTTATCAGGTGTATTTGATTGTAACCCTAGGCACTTGTACAAGTTAAACCCAGGCTTGAACGATAATTTCAGTAGACAGACTACCGAAATTACCCAAAGCCTCATCTAGAGAATTTCGAATAGTTATTCCATCCCTCCATAGTATGTCAGAACGCATTATCTTGAAACCTGCAGACAAAGTGTGGTCATAACATATCACTCAAGGTTATGAATACAAGCAAGTTGGATCAGTAGTTCCTCATCGTAAGTTGTGACTCTGATCTAACCGCCTTCCAGGTGAGTTGATATGCAGTAATTTGGCTATTTCTAGGATTGCTTTTACGGCGGTTGGTTCAGTGAAATTGAACGTTGTCTGGGCTCTATGAATCTAACCTTTTTAAGGCATAATCGGAATGGAGATATATTAATGAAAGCAGTACGTGAAGAAATCCTTGCTCTGTAGTAGTTGATCATGTGTTTAAGGTGAGGGGACATTCACCTTAGAAGAAAATCCGCCCCAAGCTGCTGGATGGTATAAAACGGGGCACCAAATTCTTGCAGCTAATACAGGTTCTGATTCCCGAATTCCCTGAATTCTAAACGGGCACGACCAGCCCGAGTGCTTTCGAGGTCTTTCGGGTTGACAATATGCAAAGCCCTCGTTGGCCCAGCTTCTTTGAAGCACACGGGCTTTGTCAGGGCCTGCATATCTGAAACATAAAAACCATCAAACAATTATCCTGTACGGGTAGTAGGTGACGATAATTTCAGCGGAGTAATTTTGGTGGAGAATGTTCTGTTTTTAGTAATTGTAATCAATTTGGAGTGAGCATATGTGGCCACTCGGCCCTCAGGCCGGCTTGGCTGTTGCATAGATTGTTAGATAGTTAGCCTCTATAACGCAAGACCTCTGTAGGCTGTAGGGCATACGAATGTAGGTTCATGATACTTAACCGTATCCATAAGTAGATGAAGTGTACGCACTCGTATGCAAGTGTACTGTATATATATGGCCTTCTCTAGCTTCGATAAATACACGAATTAAGCATCAATTGTAACCGGTAATGAGCCCGGCCTTAGCGGCGGCTTTTTATGAGGGCCGGGCCGGACTGCAGCCTTTTCCGCCCAGTCTGCGGGCTCATCAGGCTGAGTACCCTCTGGAAAATCCGCCCATATGCACCAGTGCATGAGCACACTATCACTTTGATAGCCTGGGGTGCAGCCAAAAAGTTCGGCTCCTGCCTTGAATAAGTTGGTGGGGCAGCTACACAGCTGCAGCTAGTTTTAGGTTTAGTCATTACAGCGACCTTAGGCTTGGAATTCGACATGAGGGCTTGTAGCGCAGATTCCACCGCAATGACCTCACCCATAGCAAATTGAGTTGGTCATGTTTTCACACGCTATCACTCGATAGTGCTCCATCGGAGTAGGAATAGCAGCTATTATGTGTGATGCTGCCTCTCAAATATTGCTTTTTGGCCGCTATTTTTCTCGCCGCTGTTTTTCGCGCCGTTGCACCAACTTCGCTGCACCAAGGGCGCGTTCGTAGCCAAACTACAGTTCTAATACACCTGCACCTCCAAAACATAAGTATTCCCCATACAATTTTAGTTGTATAGCCATAACAAAAAATGTAAAAATTACAATACTCTTTAAGGAACTAATCAAGTGTTTTTAGATGCAAAATACCAAATTTTAGAATTTTAAATTTTGTTGAACTCCTGCAGCTTACCCGGTGAGTGGGGTTCAGAACTGTGGTTCCATGGTATTTACCTCTGACTTAAATACTGTGGAACCACAGGTTTTGGTTTTGCATGGGACGTTCTGCGGAACAGAGGTAGCAACCGAACGCGCAGCGCGCCTTAAATGATATTTTCCGCGTTCGCTGCGCGTAATCCCCAACTCACTAGCATTCACACACGGCTCCGCACACAGTACTGATTGATAAGGTAGGTGCGTCATCGGTCATTGAGCTCATCGGTTTAGTGTTATTGGAGAGCGGTACCTTGACCAAGTGTTGTTATCCCGGTAACTTGAGAAACTGCCGCCCGTCAATGAACAATGACTTATACTTCTCCCTTGTTAGAACCCGGGCCTTTGCCACTAATATTTCTCTATCCCATCCTCTCTAGAGTACAGGACTTCAACTGACTGACTCTGAACCCGTCTCACTCTCCTCCATCTCACTTTTTCACCACAACTAATCATTTCATCACGGTATTATCACCAATGTTGTCATTTGGACCTCGTACCGACATAAAAAATCTGTCGTTTTCTTCCTTATTGCTCTGTGCTATGTCTGTCCTGAGGAGTACAACCTGCAGTAGCTTATAATAAGCGAAACCTTAATTTTCCCATGCGCCGTGTGACTGCATTCCCGGATGCGACATTTGCCGCGAGGATACGCACGCCAAAAGCTCATACACCACAATTTATTATCTTTCTTCTCATGCTTGCTGCTGCCAGTTGCCAGTGTGTACAATACGACTTTCTTAGGGGCTGTATTGCAATTGCCGATTCAGAGTCTTACTTACTTTTGACTCACTGGACGCATTGATGTACCTGCACTATTGAAACAGAACTTACTTTATCTAGGGATGTGTCTTGTGAAAATTGGTGGTTTTGAGACTAGTGCATATGCAGCAACTTATTTCTAAGACCTGGTCGGACGGGTATGCTGGTGCCACAATTTGCCACCCTTTACCAGACTTACCACTAGATATGCAACTCCCTGCAGTATAATTTATCGAGTCATTTTTCATGATTTTGAACTCTTCGGAACGAATTCTAAGAACTCGGGGTTTGAGACGACAGTTAGGACTGGGTCGACAGGTGTCTGTGCAGTTCGCTGAAGAGTTGTCGATTTCTCCAGAGGTATTTGGCAATATTCTGGTGCCGGTGATTCAACCGGTGGGAGAAGTATCGTATATACGCTGTACTTATGTTGCAGTGCCGAAGTCTACTTAAGTTCCTCATTAGCAGTAGCTTTGGGTTTTCATTTGTCAGCTTAGACGCAAGTGCTATCAAAATATTACGAAATTAGTTAGCGTATTCTTTACCGACTACTAACATATCACCTATACGAACTTATATATACCATTGGTAGTTGGATCAATGATTTTAATGGCCCGGGCATGGAATCGTCCAGATTGAAACTGTCTATGTTCAATCTAGTCTAATTTAGTGATTTTGGCAAGGGATCGGTGCGGCTCTAGACTGGACTGAATAATGATTACATATAAATGGGGCAAATTTGTAGCCTTTCTGGGTAATTACTTAGTTTAAAAGCCAGTAAATACTGCGGATCATGCTCCAAATAGCATCCTGCTGCCATAGGATCGGTGTTAGGGTTGTAGGCGGGATGAAGTGTTTTTGGCATTAATCTAAACTGAATCGAGACAAGGTTATCAGCTTCCTGCGGACTGATCTGCATTGCACTCTGTGCTGGAACGCACTGTATTGATCCCTGCCCCGAGTCCGGACCACTGTATCGCGTTTGGGATGCTTCCCTAAGGATGTTGACAGGGTTTTAGTTCTATATAGCTCAGAACTTTATCGTAACCCCCCATTAAGGTAGGTACATATGTTGAAAGTTCGCGAATAGTTCTCCGGTTTGTGGCCAAAAGGTTCGCGAACGGGCTGGTTCGCCAACCAGATTCAGCATTGGTAAGGATGTTACTCCGCCCCAAACTCTTATAATGCGAAAGAACGCCTCACTCAACGAACCTAGCTAATCGCTTTTGGCAACAATTTTCAGCTGTTATCCTTAGCAATGATATCAGAATCATTCTAAGGCTCCTAATGCCATATACAGAAATTTAGTTGAATAGGAATTTACCGAACCCTATTGGGTAGGTATATGCGCCAACCTGGATAGGATATAAACACATTCCACTCATGTGATATCATGATGCATTTCAGCGTTTGCATACTTTTCCCGTGCCCTTCATCGCGTCTTCCTTTTGGCTTTGCTTTTCTGCGTTCTTCTATTTAGCAAGGGGAGAAAGTATATCAATAGATTCTAGTTTAATTATTCTCGACAATACTCTAATTACATATATCTGCAGTGACGGCTACATTGTTGGCTGTGTGCGCATTGCAATACCTTGCTCTTGTTGAAGGTGGTCGAATTGGTGACTTCCGATAATAAGATTCTAAGCTCTGCAACTTCCGCGCTCAGTTGAACCACCGCCCCCAGTAATTGCTGTATTTCCTGTCTCACGATCCGCATTTCCTCCGCAACTCCGGAACGTGTTATTGCGTGTTCCTCTCTCAGGGCGGTGATCGTTCTTTGCTGCATCTCTCTGACTTCCATATCTGTCCGTTCCTGCGATTTTGCGAGTTCTGCCGTCTGCAATGCAAGAGCATGTTGAAATACATCTTCGTTATTGATGACAGCGTTAACAACAGCTTTGGTGGTTGCGTCGAATAGTTCAAAGTAATCTGATTGTTGAAGCGGCAGTAGATCGATGCGTCTCCTAGAATTCATATCTCATCAGTACTTTCCGATCTTGTGATATATATGTACAACAGGATAGCTTACCGGAGATCTACCACTATATGTAGGTTCATCTCCTCCCGGAACCTTGCAAGTCGGTTTTGGATACCATCAATCTTCTCCTTGCAACACACGCTCTTCAGCGCCTTCCGCACACATTTCCATTTGCCGTTGGCTCCGTCCACTTTCAGCTTCTCCAAGGCCTCGAATAACTCTTCTGCTACCTCATTACACTCTTTGCAAAGTTTTTGAAGAGCCTCGCTACCATTTGAGGAACTAGCAGATGTTTGGAGGGTCGTTGAGAGTTCTACTAGACGCTTGGTAACAAGTTCCGCATTGTTGTTTTCTTCGAGGGCACCATCGGTTGATCGATAGAATTTCTTGGTGTTCGAGAGTATCTTGCTGCTGAAATCGACAAATTGGACGATGCTACTGACGAGACCAATAGTGGCAAGTGGTTCTAGCATGATCAGGAAACGTGCGTATAAAAGGGCTTTGGAACGAATAGATTCTTGGTATTGGCGTGCCGCCTCATGGGATCTGAGACATACCTGTCTCAAGGGATCCGAGACATTTATGGGATCTAAGACACACAGTACAGGTCGGGCACTGCCTCACCGATGCGTTGTAACTTGTGGGTGGTGGTGTTCCAGATCCCATATATGACCACCCGGGGGAGATACCGTTCTCAGGCCATAATGAGCATGGCCCCCGTCCTCTTTCGAGGTTTCGTCCGCAAGCTGAATGTCCCCATGAAGCCGGGCACTACCAATCCCAGGCCACGAAAATCATAGCAACCATCTTCTTCTGGACATCGTTGGCAGGATTGATCTCATGGATCCAGAAACGACCATCACCTGCTGTCTGAAAAATCTGACTCTGCATTAGCGTTATGCTTCTGTGAACAAACGAAGCGGACACCAAGTTATATCGTTTTATTTTGCCATGAAAGGAAAGGGTGGTATACACACCATTCGTCACTATCCTACGGCTGAGTACTTTAAGCGCTGCGTTGATGATCAGTGCTCGAGATTTGGTGCAATTCGCTCCACATTTGCCAGGCATGACTGGGGTAGTCCAACAAACATCTATGCAGAGGTAGATGACGCGGCGTTGGTAGGTGCGGGGGGGAGGAACTTCTCAAACTCGTGGCGACGTCTCAACTGCTTTGGGGGGCATTCGGAAGTCACAGGCTTGAAGATTTGTTTCGCTTGATGGGTAGAATATTTCATCTTGATGCTTGGTTTCAACTTTGCTTCGCAAGTTATGCTAATTTTGACTTAGTTTTAACATTAAACAGATATGGAGAGATGGAAATCACTGGATGAGTATTTCTGATCCAGTTCCAGCGGCGGTCACCGGATGGTGGGTGGCGTCAGGGATAAGAGTGTTGTTTCTTCTTAGACTTTCATCGAGTACGTGAAGGGGGTTACGCTAGCTTGTGAGAGCAGAATAATGTTACTTAGCACTTAGATCAAAATCAAGGCTGAGTGTGTTGTCACAGGAAATCACCCGATTAGTGTTACACAGCGTGTGATTCAAGACGGGACGGGACGACACCTTCCTTATATCTGACGCGACGGCTTATCCCGGAGTCCTCCTATGACGTCCCACGTACTAGTGAGAAATGATATATGAGCCACTTTAGGTGGCCTAATCGCGGCGTACTAGCTCTTGGCTGATAATGAAAGGAATAGCGTCGGCTGACCTTTATCTACACTGTGCTATAGGTGGATCGAAGCAAGTCGGTCTGTACTGATGCCTGGTCTCGTCCTTCCGATTTCTTGTATGGCGCTGTTTATGTTTGTCAACAGTGGGAGAAATGGAAAGAGGTGGGGCACTGGAGTTCATGCTAGCGGTAGTGAATAGTCCAGATATCCTGAGTGCAGCAACGTGATGGAACGAAATACCTTTCGGCCAAGTACTATGAGAAGCGACTCAACTTTCTGGGGCTTACGAAGAGGTCTACAGTCCTTTAAACCCCACGTTTCAATTCCTAGAGAATGCAACCTCCGCCTCAGCCTTAAACACTGCACTATGTGCCGTATACACTTTTTACGTACCCAATTAGCATTCCTTATACGAAAGCTAATAATCTTGAAATTGGGAATTTATTGAGACTTTGCTTCCTTAATTTCCGCTTTAGGCGTAATGGTTCCTATATACGGAAGTTACACACGTCATTAACCTAATATTGGACGTACCTTTATATGAGTGTAGTTAGCTCCTTTTCTCGTGCCCAGACTCCTCCCGCTCTCAAGCTCGCGTGAGGAGTCTGGGATCAGCCTAGGAAGACAGTGTTATATCACCGACGAGGGTAATAGCAACGTTCGCAAGTAGGATACTCTCTACGACTAATGTTTTGGACACCTGGATCAGTCAAACATATGACGGCGAGGTTCCGGCGGATACATAGAAACCGGTAATCGGGCGCTTCGACAACCTCTGGATACTAGCTCAGCCCATGGAGATAACTTGATCGATGTTTCCATTGGCTGTTCGCTAGGTTGACATTACCCCGCGGGGTCAATATCCCACTGTCGCTATTGGAAGGAAGGCGCTCGGCAGTGCTTGCGGTGGTGGAAGCGTCGAGGTGTAGATATTTGCAACGTTGTTCTCAGGAGAAACAGGTCCCAGCGATGAATTTGTGATTGTTTTCAAACGGCCGGCGGTTTTTGCTTCAGTTTTTGTGGCGGCGAGGTGCGGGTTTAAAAGGTGCGGTGGCCAAGACACTGCACGAGAAAGACATGCTTGTATCACCATCTGAGCTAACGTTTACTTCTCAAGTATTCCTGTCCTGGCGTTAAACTAACAGGATTCAGCCCATTACAACCCTGAAATCATGTTGGTTGGCGCTAAGTATTCTTGCGGGTAACGCGCTTCTTAATAAAGAAGGGAAAATAGAGGCAGTGACAAACAAGTGCAATTAGCAGTGGAAGGCACCACACAGATGGAAAATTTTGAACTACCATTGCCATGTGTCGCTGGGGGTGCGTATATTGCGGGAAAGTGACTGGATTGCAAACAATGCTCTAATACAAGAACTACAATTCAAGAACCGGCGGGATTATCATGTATATGGGCAAAAGGGAGTAAAAACTACAGTACCCGGTATTCCCGCATGGTCACCCACTGCAGTACTAACCGGGCGATAACGTGCTTGAATAGGGCTGAGCGGACGGGTGTTGACTAGGGATTTGGCCCGGCGGCTTACGGCCCCCATTGGCCTCGCCTGCCCCCACCAGCCTCGCCTGCCCCCACCCCCCACGCCTGCC
>Ga0307512_10008331_pt1 | contig 10123 bp, 10 predicted proteins | sample 14_EM_MG_FD_200267 | JGI IMG/M metagenome (GOLD analysis project Ga0307512, IMG submission 200267) | Populus trichocarpa ectomycorrhiza microbial communities from riparian zone in the Pacific Northwest, United States - 14_EM | ecosystem: Host-associated > Plants > Roots > Unclassified | place... | reverse complement strand
CTCGAACACATGGTGAATGGTAGTTACCTTTATGGATTGTTGAAGAGCCTCGATCTTCGCAAATACCTCGTCGAGGCGGCAGTTCACGCGCTTCAATTTGGACCACACAGGCAATGCAAAGCTTCCCGAAAGAATCGTGAAGAAGATGGCGCAAATGACGTCCGCATTAGAGCGGCGTATAAGCTTCAGGAAAACTGTTTCAACGCATCTGGGCAGGGGGGTATGAGTCGATGGCGCATGCTATGAGGTTGTGTTTCCGTTTGCTCACACTACGGCGACGATGGGCACAAGAGGCTGTCGCTCTAGGGTTGATATCCAACGCTGAAGCTCTTTGGGAACAGGGATGGTAACACTGGGACATGGTATGCACTTCAAAACTCTCTCTGGGGAGGGAGGGCGACGATAAAGTACCTTGTGCGACCATTATCGCTTGGATTTTGGAGGGCGGTTGAAGACCGCGACGTGTCTCCGTTCTAAAAATAGCCCACATCATTGGTCAGAGACCGACGTTTGGTTCGGCAAACCAGTCACCCGTATTCACCTGATCCATCAAACCTTCAGAACGTTGGACAAAACTTGGTGAAGTCTGGATGCTCGTGGTCACGGTCGAAAGTAAGGCACACGGTGCGTTGAATCTGGGTAACCACGGTTTATAACAGTTAATAGGATGCGGTGCTCTTCAGCGTCAAATGCGCCACTACCCACGGTTTGACACTAATTCATCTGGTCATACGAGAAGGCGAGATCACCCACTCTAGTGCACCCTGGACCTGCACGTAAACCCGATCTGGGGGTCCGCATGATGGACTGCCACTTGGGCGCTTTCGCTGTCCAGCAAGCCGGTCCTCACAGTCATCCACAGACATAGGCACGGGATGTTCCGGTTCAAGGGAGATGGACATCCGCGCTTTTCCGAGTCACTTCATCGGCCGCACACCGACCCCCGCCTGCCTGAACCCTCTCATACATTTGTCGGTAAGAGTCGAATGAAATGTCGATCGTGCAGCGTTCGATGCTCATATGACTGTAACAGGGGCTGCGGAGGGCCGCCGTGGACCAGTCCACAACAACTGCGCTCCACAGGGCTGGGGCAGCAATGACAATCTCGAACACCGCGCGGCAGCCTCATGGACACACACTGGCACCGTGTTCGATTTTTGATACCCCGGGGGGGTAGAGCGTGACACTTCCTGTGACACCCTGACAGCACTGCCTGCCTCGTGCTCTCGACATTCTATCACATCACATCTCGGGAACCTACGCTCGAACAGCATCTAACGTAGCGCAAAATTCGCACCCTCTGCAGTTTTCTTGGGCTATGGAGGGCGTGTTGCATTGCCCCAGTGAAGAAAAAAGGCATCCATTCGAATATACGGCAACCACCGCCCCATTCTTCCACCCATCGCCTCGAGACCCATTAATATATACCGCCTTATCAGATCTTAATACAACCGCGTAAGTGCCACGAAGTTAACCGAAACGAGGAAGAACCGCCCTCAGCACCTCATTTTCCCCATCGCCCGTTCTCTACCACCTCGCCTAACATGACCGACGCCACAGGACAGCGAGGTCCAGGGCAGTTGCTGTTCCCCTGCCCAGCTGTCTTCACTTGCCTTTTGTTTCAGGACCCGTTTCTCGTACATATTCGGATGTTACAGTCCACAAGTGAGATCAAATTAAGCTAGCCAGCCAAATCATTGGCCAACCCCCCCGTCTGCTAGAAATGGACCCCCATGCGAGCCATCTTTATCCTACCCCACGATCTGTCATCGGTATTAGGGGAAAGTTCCCTCCTACCTCTTCTGAGTCCTCTCCACTCCGCCTGACCCATAAGCTCTGCTGCACCCAGGCGTTTGGGCTCGTGTATCGCATGCTCGCCTCATTTTTGACGATCCTTTCCCTGTTCGCTTAGACTAGGCGGCAATGCGCCGCGGCTCACTGCGATCAGGCTGTCCTGGTGTCTCGCCTCAGGGACTGCCACTACAAGTACCTTCCATTTCTCCTCATTCGTAAGACTTTGCAGGTAAGGTTACCAAACCTCTTTCAATCCTTGAATACAAATACAAATACAAATACAAATCACTCCCACGTCTGTCGGTCGGAAACAACGCGGCACTGCCCGTTTATTGCGGACATCACGCTGGTGAAATACGACAATAAGAACGTGGCCCAATATTAGGTTTGCACCATCAAACGTTCAAGGTCTGCGTCAGTCGAGGAATAATGGGCATAACAACAGTTTTTTGAATGCTGACCCAGGTAAGGAAGAGAGAGCGAACGTGTATGTGCTTGATGCGCAGAGAGTGGCTATAGTAAAGAGTTTGTATGGGGAAGCTATTTTTGTATGAACAATAGTCCGTACATCGGTTAATATAGTACATTGATTTAAATGACGCAACCTCCCAGAGTAAAAACGTACGGGTATACAATAGACGACCAAACCAAGACGGGAGAAAACATCGCGAGACGAGGATCAACTGCCATACTTCCAATTGCTCTGTATCCCCGTCCCACTCCTGCTGCCCGGCCGAGGGGTAGGCGATGACCCAGGGCTGGACCCGGGACGAGAACCGGAGAAGCCGTTGATGCCGCCGCCCATCCCCATGCCGGGAATGCCACCCAGAGTGCGGCCGCCTCCTGGAGTCATGCCGAGGCCACCCATACCGCTGCCCATGCCACCGAGGATGGAGCCAGTGTTCCCGAGACCACCCAGTCTATGTTGTGCGGCCGCTGCCGCACCAGGGCTGATGATCTCTTCGTCGGCCTGGCGCTGCCCGAAGGCGCTCGAGTCGAATGGGGAGTTGACCTCCCTCGCCTTGCCCTTGCCCTTGTCGACACGTGGAGTGGAACTTCCCAGCTCTGGCGAGGGCGCGACTTCTTTCCCTTTACCCTTGTCGACGCGTAGCGTGGAACTGCTCGTCGCTGGCGATGAGATGAATGACCCGTTGTTCGACCTCGGCGCATCCGTAGTTGCATCCATCCAGAAGCTTGTTTGTTTCCTGAATCGATCATCCTCGCCCTGACCACCGCTCCGGCGCGCGAGAGGACCTCCTATAGGACGATGTCAGATCATCGAAATCACTGATCGAAAAGTGAAAACCGGTGCCCACCATCTAACCCACCAAGGCTTTGCAGCTCTTCGTACCAAGGAGCAGCCTCATCTGGCCTGTCCATCTCCGTGGCTCGGAATACGACGTCCATCAGAAGCTTACGGAGGTGGCCATCGTATTGCGGATCTCCTACACCTCGTCGTCCACGCTGGATTTCAACGGCTTGCTTTGCGTACCCGAATGCGGCGGCGTCTCCTTCAGTGCAAGCGAGACAGGCTGACGCAAGTGAGAGGGAGAAAATGAGGTCGAGCGCGTACTTCGGATCTTTCGACGCAGCTTCTTGGAAATATATGACGGATTCTTCGGCGTAAGTAGCAGCCTCTTGGTTTTTGTCCAGCTCTAGCATGCGATCTGCATAGAGATAAAGCGCATCTCCGAGGCCAGGAGCGTCTAAGGGTTCGGCCTCACGGAACATTTCGACGGCGCACTCGGCAATCCTGAACTCCTCACGGAGAGCCTGCCTATCGGCGCCTTTGCGGCGGAACTTGGCGAGCTCGAAAAGAGACCACGCCAAGGGCCGCGCGACTGCACCGCCAGCGGTAGCTTTCAGCGTCTGCCAATGCTCAACTGCATCTTGTCTGACCGAGTACGACTCCCCTCTGCGATTCTCCGAGAGGTGGTGGGCGTGGGTGTCGAGGGCATGGGCAAGGAAGAGTGAGAAAACGGGGCGCGTCACGCTCATGTTACGAAGAAGTGCCACGACTTCGGCGCTAACGGTGGATGCGGCGTCGTTCTGATCTTTAGACGAAAGTGCCTTCGATTTTGCGAGTAGTGCACCGACTAGTATTGTCTGGGAGTTCGCATCCAATGACATGCGAGTTGAATCGATCGTCTCGTCGGCCATAGACGTCGCCAGGTCATTGTCAGCACCGATGCGGCTAGTTGACACACAGAGCTTGGCGAGTGCCAGAACTTCCTTCGTCTCTGGCTGCGATTCGTCCAATTCGCCGAGGAGCTCGAAGGCGACTGCAGCGCTGCCCTCGTTGCGGTCAATAGCGTTGAGTATCACCGCATAGTTTAGCAACGCGTATGCCAACTCAGGGACCGGCGCGGTTTGAGAATTTTTGTGCTCCCTGCAAAGTGTCACTGCCCTCTCCGCTGCGCCATCGGCCTCGTCGTTTTTCTTTAGGTCGCACAGAATGTTGGCCCGCAGGGACAGGACGGATGCGATATGAAGACGCGCGCTATTGGGTTCGGTGGTGTACGGACGTTGGAGGGCGTCCAATGCGAAACCGGAGGTCGTCAACGCGTAATCGTGCAGACCGAGGTCACTGAGTGCTTGGGCGAGCGCGACGAGCTTGGTGGCGATTCGGATATCATCACCTCCAGGGATATAAGCTTCCAAATTGTCTATACAATCCATAGCCGTGGAAAAGGCGACGTCTCTATGGCGTGAAAGGTCCCCGGTCGGATAATAGGGCGTGGATTCCACGGGGCCGAAAAAGCCGGAATGAGGTGCGAATGCGGAAGGGACGAGTGAAGCAGCGGACATGAGGAGGCGCATGGCCCAGCGAAGCACTGAAAGAGAGTTTGACGACTGATCTAGGTGAGGGTTCCTCTCTATCTTGCCCTCGGTGGCTTGCTCCAACCGTTGCTTGATTTCGCGCAGGAAGGGCAACGAACGACTATAACCGCCTTCAGTGAGCTGCTCAGATGAGCCTCTCGCTTGGGGAGCATCAGATTCTTCAGCGATATTGTTCATTCCCTCGAGCTGGACACCCCCATCGCGATCATGTCCTGAAGGAGCAGAAGGAGTTCGGTTCACCACGGGGTGTGTTACAGGCTCTGGCCCAACCTCAGGCTCCCCAATTATATTATCCCAGCCCTCGAAGGAAACGCCGTCAACAGGATCGGGTGATGACGTAGCTGGCGGCACGGAAGGGGGTGGGGGCGGGGGCGAATCCTTGATGACGACTGGGGGTATCGCAGGTGGACGAGTGACAGGGACTTCAACTATGTTGTCACCGAATCCCTCGAGTGTTACACCTTCATCAGGATGAGACTGTGGCTGGGCTGGCGGTACGGTAGGGGTGCTCCTGATGCCAACTGGGGGTATCGCAGGTGGACGAGTGTCAGGGACTTCAACTATGTTGTCACCGAATCCCTCGAGTGTTACACCTTCATCAGGATGAGACTGTGGCTGGGCCGGCGGTACGGTAGGGGTGCTCCTGATGACAACTGGGGGTACAACGGGTGGGTGTGCGTCGCGAACCTCGGCTGTGTTGTCCCCGAGTCCTTCGAGGTTCACACCTTCATCAGCATGGGGCTGTGGGACAGCTGGTGGTACGACAGGGGAGTGGTTCTCGGTGACAACCGGGGTTTCAACTGGCTCCGGTGTAGAAATCTTGTAAGGAATGGGGTGTCTGTCAGTATCCACAGATGCAACGGGCCCCAGGCTTCCAAATTCACTGCCGACGTGCTTCACCTCGCGATTCACGATTGGTTTCAGTGGGGGCTGTTCTCTCGGAAAAAGGATATGAACGTCAGGCTCGGCGGGCCCGGCGGGGGGTAGAACAACAGTATTCGATTCGAGGGACTAACGCAACTCGTCAACTCACTGGTTCGAGCACGAGGAGAAATGATACCTACTTTTATAGCCTGCTGAAGAGCCTCGATCTTCTTAAAGATATCGTCGAGTTTGCAGTGCAGGCGCTTCAGGTTGGCCCACACAGGGCAGACAAAGCGTCCCAAGAGGGACGTAAAGAAAAGAGCGGAAAGGACATCCTTGTAGGACCAGCCGACGAGCGTCAGAAAGCACCCTTCAACGAATCTGGGCAAGGGGCGTCAGTCGATGGTGCGCACGAGTGTGTGGTTCGGTTTGCTTACAACACGGTGAAAATGGGTGTGATGTGGTTTCTCTCTACCGCAGCCAGCGATGAAATGAATGAGGAGGCGCGAAGAATCGCTTTGGGAATGGGTATGGTGACGCTGGACAAGGGTATGAGTTCAAAAGATGCTTCCGGGGGAGGCCGACGATGACCTACCTGGCACCTCGGGTTTCATCGCGGCGTGAGCCCTGCAACTTCAGTACACCATCCAAGTCATCTGCGTTTCCGTTCTGAATGAGAGGCAGGGATGGTCAATCAACCATTCTCGCAAACCTGTATCTGGACTCACAGGTTCCATAACACGACCAGGGAGTGGACCTGCAGTGTTGGTGTTCATTGAACGAGGAAGAACGGCGATGGTACGTGGAAGCGCCGAAGCTGGGACCTCTTATACAGTACGTCCGTTGCAGGGCAGTGCACAAACAACAGAGCTGTCAAGCACTGGAGACTCCAGTAGACCCACGCTCGGCATTTCATTTATTGGCACAGGAACCGCGTGTCAAACTGTAACGTTATCAAACTGGGGTCCACGACCCACGCGCTTGAGCTTGCTCCAGGGCTGGGGTGACCGGCATCTGTATGCTGCCATCTCCGGCTTTGCGATCAGATAAACGCTCGCTTAAAAGTCGAATAAACCCGGTTCGCGGACCACGCGCCAATACTGTATGTCTACCACTGTACGTCCTACGACTGACCGAGGTTCGACGGGTCCATGGAGTTTAATATGACGATGAAAAATAGCTGCGGAGGGCTGTTGCACACGTCGCTGTGCCCAATAAAGCGGACATTGGAAAAAAATAGCTGACGACGCCACTGCGGCCCTTGGCCGTGTGACACCGTGACCGTGACGTCACACCTGACAGCACTGCCACTACACAGCTGTCCAATCATATCTCGCGAGGCTCCTCAACCAGCGTGAAAGAAATGGCGCACAGGCTCTCTGCAGAGTCAAGGAAGCTTGAGAAGTTTATCAAATACTCATCACCCCCAGCCGAAAAAAATAAGATGAAAAAAAAAATTCACCACCTTGACTCGAAAAACGCATTATATATAGCCAAGCCTCATTATCATCGGATCGTACCGCAAACGCGTGGATGCAGCATCGCATTAAGAACCTATGTCTGGCACTGCCTGCCCATCCTCAGTCCAGCCCAGTCCAGCCCCCTCCTTTCCATTCCCTTGCAGTATCCAAAAAACTGGTTTTGGTATAGCTGATGCTCACGGCCCTATGATTATGCGGTCCAGTGGTGTGCCAATGGCGCCGATGCCTGCCCGTCGACCATCTTGTCCTTATCAGGCATTTCTCCTTCCTCGGAATGCATTGTGTGTGACAACTTGTCGTGTCGCGGCGCAAATCTCCATCTTATCCCATGATCCCATTGGCCAGTAAGGCCTAGTAAGACTAATTCGTTTCCACATCCTTCCTCCCAACTGCGCACAACTAGCAGCAATATTAATACACCGTTCCCCCTGGTGCGATCAGGGCACTGGAATTTCTCGCCTCACCGTGTTGTTGCTGTACCGCAGCCGCCTGACCACCAACTCCACAACCCCCTTTTTGACTCTAGAACATCATCCAATCCGCCGCACTGTCCACTAGTACTTTGGATCATTCCACCGATACTACGCGGCTTGACACACTGGGAAAAATACAACAACATTAACATGGGTGACCAATGGCCCTCCCAATATCGCAGTATTGTATTGCACGATCAAAAGATCGGGTGGGTCGGGTCCAAACGACGGACGATGAGTGTACAACGACAGACCTTGCAGCAGCGCAAAGGTCACTAAACGACAAAAGCAACACGGAGAGAGAAGGGGTAGGCAAGGAACGGGAATGAGATGTCATGTCGGTTTGTCTGTATATGTACCGTGACCAAGTGAAATAGAAAAAGCACAAGACAAAGAAAGCCAAATAGAAAGCGCACATACGAACCCGAAAAAAAAAAAGATGGTCGTAAAATGTGCAAAAGGGAAGCAGCAGGCAACCGAAAGAGACGAAGATAAGAATTTAAGAAAATCAGATGCGTGCAAAGTGAAGTATGAGAGGTTGAGACGATGCGGGTGGTCCCGGCGTGGCCGGACGAGCGATATTTAAATATTAGAAGCAGCAGACTGACGGATGAACAGATAGTGAAACATATAGACATGATGGAGCCTGAGTCGTGATCAGGGTGTTGCATGAGCGGATGGACTAGTGGGTAGGCGGATCGTGCGGAAGAAGAAACACGGACGTGGGTCTATGCGTGCAAAAAAAAGCAGGCGTGATGGGCGTGATCGCAATACGGAGATCTATGCCGAGACAGAAACCTCCTTCGAGGTATCGGGCGCACCATTGGCAACAGCGGCAAAGGACACAGGGAGCTTGTGAGGAAGGGAGGATACAGGAGCCGGAGCCGATGTCGGAGTGTCCTGAGGGGTGGCCTTGACGGTCTGCGAATCAAATAAAATATTGTCATCAATATATCGCGCGGCGCCCCAACCGAAGGGAAAACGTACCTGACTAACGATGGGCCGGAACTGTTCCTGTCCTTCAATCACCAAAGCCGAAACTTCCGACTTTGATGTGTCCTTGCGAACGGCAGGTGTTTGTAATACTTGTGCAGCTGTCGGTCCCGCGTGGGTGACATGCCCGTTGACCTGAGGGGGGGTGGATGAGCCACCAAGGACGGGGAATTCATCTGCGTTGGGCACACGTTGCTTCGGCGGGGCGGGTGTTGATTTGGAAGGACGCGCATGTGCACCGTTGGCACCACGCTGGCCACGCTCGGAAGGCGTCGTACTACCACTGCTTCCCTGGCGAGGCGCGTGCGCGTGATTGCCGTTGCCGTTGCCATTCTACAGAGGATGAAAAACGTGTCACGTGAAAATGTGGATGGAGAAAAGATGCCGTGAATTGGCTCACCTCGGTGATTGATAGATTAGCCAATTTCTCCTCGAGGTTCGCATGGCCGTTGCCGTTTACTGCATTTTGGGGAGGAGAACGGAAACGGCCGCTGCGCCCCACTACATGTCCATCGGCCAAGACATGGGGGAAGCGACAATCATCCCTGCAATGTGTTCAGCCCCCTTGCAAAAAGTACGAACCCAAAATACATACCCATTTCTGCAGCGACCAGATGGGAAGAACAAGCACGGTGGCTTGCGACTGCCGCCAAACGACGGGCGGCGAAAACCTGGGCCCCCACTTGCGCGACGATCGCCACGGGGACCGAAGCCCTCTTGCGGAGACGACTTTTGTGCGCCATTTTGTTCAGATGACGCGGGGAACCGCTGGTGCGCAACAGATGGAGGCACGGATTGCGGGTAAGGCGCAGTAGGCGACTGCGGCCCTGGGGTAGAGGCGTGTGCTGGGGGCGGAGGCGGGACAGAGAGAGGAAGAGGATGTTGGCTAGGATGAGGGTATGAAGGAGAGACAGGAGACATGGGGCCATAAGGTCCTGGCGCTGGCATGGGTGCTCCTGAAGGGTTGAAGGGGATCTGCAAAGGGGGTACAACCTCCGAGGTGTTGCGCTGGTGCATGAACTGCGGAGGTGGCGGTGGTACGGGCTGCGCCGCTGACTGTGGAGAGACGGGAGAAAGATGATGGGGAGGAGGTACGCCATTCGGTGGTTGAAACTGGGGCGGCGGTGCATGCATAGGGTAAAAGTTGGGAGGATAAGGCGCTTGCTCATAGGGCGGGGGATACTGCACAGGTGGAGGCACGGGACTCGAATAATACGGGCCCTGAGGATGGGCGAAGATACAAGATGCACCGTAGCGACAGGCGGGGAAGTATCTGCAAGGGATGAGCCGAGCGATCTCCGGCGGTGGAAGGTTTGACACGTTGTTGCCCGCAGAAGGTGAGGTTTGGTCATCCGCTGACTGCGGGTTTGACGCGGGTGGGGCAGGGGGTGGGAGATAGTAAGTCATGGCGCCTTCAGGGAGAGGCGGGACTGGCATGCCAGGATAGTAGGCATACGGGCCGGGATGTGGCATGTAATAAGCTTTAGGACCCACACTGGGATCGTGGATAAATCTCGGGTCCTGGGGAGGGGCGTCAGGATTGCCCTTGGGAACTGCTGCAGCACGGAGCAATTCCACGATAGCAGTATCCGTGGTGTACTGCTCTGGAAGGCCGTGAGCCGATGCGTGAGTAGGGTTTGCACCTAGTAGAAGACAACGCGTTGGTGAGGGTCGAGT
>Ga0307512_10008330_pt1 | contig 10125 bp, 11 predicted proteins | sample 14_EM_MG_FD_200267 | JGI IMG/M metagenome (GOLD analysis project Ga0307512, IMG submission 200267) | Populus trichocarpa ectomycorrhiza microbial communities from riparian zone in the Pacific Northwest, United States - 14_EM | ecosystem: Host-associated > Plants > Roots > Unclassified | place... | reverse complement strand
GTCGAGGATCAATGTCGACGGGGTTGTTCAACTGAAATCCAAAAATCCGTTAGTTGGTTTACAAAAAACGAGTAACGCCATTCCTACCCTCAGATTCAGGTTCAAGTCACTAATGCGCTTGACTTCTTCTGCGGTTAGCTCAACCTTCGCAGCCTCCAGGTTCTCAACCAATCGCCTATGCTCCGTACTCTTGGGGATGATTGCAAGACCCCTGGCTAATGCCCAAGCCAGAAGGATTTGTCCTTGAGCTACAATAAATCACATTCATCAAAGTGTTTCAGACCCAATGGTTGCGCAGCCTACTCTTCGATTGTGCCTTAGCAATACTAGTAACCACGTCATGCTCGAAGAGACTGGCTGCGCCCCGATCCATTGACAATTCGATGTAACTCTGTCCAACCATACATCAACGGCATGCTGCGGGTCGGGGGATGTACTTTGACTCACGGCAGGCCCGAAGCTGGAATACGCAGTCACCGCCATTCCGTGGAGTTGAGCGAGCTTGACCAATGGCTCCTGAGTAAGATATGGGTGGACCTCGATCTGGAGAACCTGGGGTGGGATCCTCGCATAACGGAGAACGTCAAGGAGGAGTGAGCCCTGAACATTGCTAAGACCGATATTCTTGGCCAGGCCTTCGTCAACGAGTTCCTCCATTGCGCGCCAAGTCTCGTGCATTGGAATATTTTCTGTCGAACATGATTAGAAATGGCCAGCGCCGCCGTCCGGGTGCGCTCACGGAGGTGGACGTGGCCATCATCACCAAACCACTCAGGCGGGTAACGATGGGTGGGATCCACGTATGCAAGAGAGATGGGGAAGTGAATAAGGTAAAGATCGAAGTAATCAAGACCCCAGTCTTCGAGTTGTTTCTTCGCCAATGCCTTGGCCTACACCTCAGAACCCCATTTAGCCTGCGTAACCTTGGATCTTGGGAAAGTGCTCACATGATCATGGGCATGGAACGTGTTCCAGAGCTAAAGATTAACCGGCTCAGATCAGAGGTTTGGATCAAGAGTATTGGAGTGTAAGCAAGTACTTTGGAAGTAATAACTATACGGGTCAGTGTATTTGATTAGTAGCAATATTCTGAACCAAGGTATTAATATATGAAACCCACAGATATCTTCGCGCTTCACGAGGCCGTCTTTGATGGCACGACGAACACCCTCGCCAGCCTCCTTCTCGTTACCGTAGTCCCCGGCACCGTCAAGGAGACGGTAACCAATTTTAATAGCGTTGTAAACCACCTTCGGGCCGATATCAGTGGGGGATCACGACCGATAGTCTCTGTTAGACTCACGTCGGCACAAGTGGCTTTGGGAATCTGCAAAGGAGATCAGAACGAGGTCGATAGATTAATCAGCCTTGGCAGTCACGGACCTTCCATAAACCAAGCCTTCATATACGCAGATCAGTAATGTTAGAACTGATCAGTTCCACTTTGAAGAACATACCCAGTGGCTGGCATCTAGGAGCGGGAGTACCAATCAGCGCTGATAAACAAGATTAATAAGGATCTCCCTACATCTGCGTCCGTTCTGCTCAAGGTGAAAGAGGCCATGATGATGATGGTTTGAGTACAAGGGACTAGGGGTGCGTCGGAGGGTATCCAAGTGTGCCGGAAATTTGCCATCAATGGTTACGGTGACATTGAGATCCAAAGTGTAATTTTTGGTGACCTCGGTGTTTAAAATTGCCCTCAAAAACAAAACAAAAAAAATACTACACTTTTCAACGAGCATTCCAGGGATTGCTCTTCCTATGGAATAGAGTCGAAATTGGAACGATTTACGATTTTTTTGAGGGAGATGGTGATCAGCCATCGAACGGGAGACCACGTGCCGTGGAAATATCCGCTACTTCCCTCTTCCGATCCCTCCAGCGAACCCGGCCGCTCTCATATGTCATCCTGGTAAACTTTCTCCTTACCTCTCACACGCCATTCGCCACGGTTGAGCTCGTCTTTTTGTTTTTGTTTTTTCTTCTTCTTTCAACAGAGGGTCATATACCGTGCTTAGTTGGTTGGATGTCCTACTCTGTGACACGTCCATTTCCGAGCCTCAGAACAGGACACGTGAGCCTGCTAATTACCCAGTGAACTGTACGCGTATCCTCCTATCTGAATGCGTTGGGTATGGTTTCTGACTCTTTGTTCAGGATCCCGACCCAAACTTGGTCGGATGCGGTTTCACGTCCTGCATTCTCCACTTGGGACTCTACTCGCATACCACCTCCGTCAAACCCTCCCTTCAAAACATGTCGTATCCCTCATTTGCAAACATAGAGATGTGGTACACAACAAAATTACCCCTAATAATGTCGTCCGCCTCGAACACTCCGGCGTGATCATGTCCGCCCGCAACGTCAATTTCGAGTTCCCCGGTCGCAGTCGTCGTTCTTCCACTAAGGAGCCTTCTGAGCCGTCCACTACCGTGGGTACCGAGGCCACACCTGCAGAAGACCACAAACCTATAGAATCCTTAATAGTCACCGTTCCCCCTACCGCCACACGATCTACCCTCAACTCATTAATTCACCGGCTCTCTCCACAAAGCACTATCGTCCTCATGCAGACAGGTCTCGGAGTCTACGAGGATCTGGTGACGACCTTATTCGCGAACCCGGCTCGCCGACCCCACTTTATTATCGCCAGCCCTCGACATAACGTGTGGTTGAAGCAACCCAACCATGTGGTCCACACCCTCGCTGGATCCATCAACTTCTCCATCGTACCCGATCCCCATGGTCGCGACTTTGAAGCCATGCTCCGTTCCCCCGACGTACCCTCGCTAAAACGGGGATTACAGCTCACCGACATCGCGAACAAAAACAACGATCCAAAATTCGCGGAATACGCCTCTCTGCGGAACACGGTCGCAGTTTTATCGAGGTTAGAGGGATTGAATGTGTCATGGTTGCCAATGGAAGAGGGAGAGATCGTGTTTCGGCGTGATCTGGTCGTACGGGCGGTGACTGATGCGCTCGCGGTTACTCTTGGGTTACCGAACGGCGACCTGCTTTCCACGGTCTCCTCGAAGAATCTCGCTGAAACTCTGATTTTGGAGGCTTGCGGTGCTTTTCGGAGGCAGTGGTACGAAGAACTTCGTTCTCACCTCCCACCTGAAGACCAGTCACGAGAGCTGCCATTGTTACCGAAGGGGCTGGGCAGGAAGGCGCTGATGCGGGACCTTGTGAGACACTTGTTGGTGACGAAAGAGTACAGTGCGCCTATGCTGAGCGATATCCAGACGGGAGCTCCAATCCAACTACGGTATGGACTCGGGTACCTGCTTAAGATTGGGCGGGCGTATGGATTTCCCATGCCTACGGCGTCGGCGCTGTATCAGACAATCAAGGCTCAAGAATCGGTAGGTCGACCCGGTAGTAGTAAGTATATAAAAACCTAATAGAGAGACGATCTCGAGCGAAGCTCCGTCCGGTGAGGTTGGGGAGGGGGATGGTCGTTGTGAGTAATGGATTTGTCACGGGGAAGATTTACTTCCGTCTGAGGGGAGGGCGGAGACAAAGTTTAAAATTGAATGCCTAGACCAACTTGGGCGAACTGTGAAAATCGAGAGCTTGTACTCTTTTTAGGCCGCTGTTGCCGCTAGGAAAAGTCTAGACCAGTATGAGCTGTCACAAACGAAGACGGATAAGACATTCCGGCCGAACCAAGTTAGGCGTTGCCTGTCCCGATTGACTTGAACATTACTTGTGGCTGAAACGAGGACTAATAAAAAGGTTCTATTTTCCAGAAGATTACGGAGCGGGATGTACACGGAGGTATGATTACTAGGGCGGTATGATAGCTAGTGACTGGTGACTAGTGAAGCAGAAGAAATGTCCGAGAAGGGAATCAAATGATAGAGATAAGGTATGTAATGGCGAAGAACGAAAAGTGTCAGAGGGAGCAAATAAACAAGGGTTCTCTAGGAAACCAGGGACGTGTATGTATATCTAAGAGCGGAAATAGATAGAGAAAGAGTTCGAGATTAGACACAGAATGAGGGTGCTATATACTATTGATACAATGCGTGTAAAGGGTTACCCAATAACCGTGAGAGGATAGATTAATATGGGAAGGTTGCTACAGCAAGATTAGTCGAGTGTCAGGGAAATGCAGATCGATTCGTGTACGCCGAGATCCACCAGGGAGGGTTATGCGACATGAGGGGTGTTGGTATGTTACTTTTTCATGCGGTGGGCGACTCAGAAATGTTGGGAGAACGCCTCGGGGTTGAGATACGACGAGATTTGGCATGCGCCCTTTTTCGCGGCGAGCGTGATGTGACTGTGGATTCCTGAGCGAGATTCCAAGTCTCGATGAGGGCTACACGGATAGGGAAATGAAATCAGAGGTCACGTCCGAAAAAAGAGCGAAGCGTTCGCGGAAATAATACTCACAATAGTGGCCGAAGATCGTCGCAGTAGAGGCTTCCGACGAACCGTGACATCACCCGAGCTACATGAGCGTCGCTGTCGAGGAAGCGAGCGGCGGGGATGTAGATCTTGGGGATGAGGGAAGAGCTTCCGATGGCCATCTCGTAGTAAAAGAGAAAACCCTTGGGACCGGTGTTTGATTTCTTGTGTGTTACCGGTGTCTCGTCTGAGATGGGACCAAACATAGCGCACCAGAGTTCCCGGAGTGTGGCGAGGGTAGCATCGATGGCGGGACCCTCCAGCTGACCCCCCAGGGTGAGCATCTCGCACAGGGCGGAAAGGTTGGTGGCTTGCGTTCGGACGTAGACCTTGAATCGGTTGTCGACATCGGGTACACAGTCGATAGCGGCGATTACGGGCTGGACGTCGAACTCGGCTGGCAGCATGGAGAAGTACGATGTTGCTTTCGACCATGGGAGACCCATGCCGAGATCGTTGATCGTGTGGGTGAGGATGTCCATGACCGAAATCCCAGTCACCTGTGACCGAACCTGTGGAAGGAAGTAGGCCTTCAAACCCATGCCGGCACGCGCGAGATCAATACCTGAATATGAATAGACATCAACGTAAGCGACGATTACGGTCGGCGAACGGAACAGGATTGCTTACCGATGAAGAATTGAGAATCTCGTTGATGATCATGCGGCACCAAGCGTGGTGAGCAAAGGAGTGATTGGGTACACTTGCGTGTCCAGGAAATATCAAACCCTTGGCATTGACCGGCGATGGCGAGATTTTGAAGGATGACGAGGTTTTGGTGTCCAGAGATGGGGGAACCGTCGATGGGAGAGAGGACCTCGATAGCGTATTGGACTGAGGTTTCACCGGTTGACTTGAATACCCAACCGATCTCGACAGGCGTGTGGTCGTCACACATGAAAGAGTTGGGTGATGTCGAGGAGGTGTATTCGCGAGGAGATGGACCGAGTAAGGGTGCGACGTGAATTCTGAAGAAATCGTCGTAGCGAGTCCTAGTCTCTTCCGAGTATGATGATCGGATGAGCAGTGAGGACAAGACGCGACCAATCACACGCCACCAGAACTTGTTCCGTTTTGACAAATCGCGCGTCTATCGTGAGAGGGAAAGAGATTGAGTTTTAGCGAGCGCTCTGTAGGCAAAATGAGGAAACATACCATGTTGGAAGAGGAGGTTTGGGACGGCGGGGTGGTGAGGAGGCAAGTCATTAGAATTATATACTGCTTGAACACGCCCAACGGTGAGCACGGCGATCGGGCAAGTTGTATAAAGAAAACGACTAACGGTGAGAAGGTAAACAGAGAAAAACGGAAAACGAAAGTTGAGAGGAGGGGATGGAACCCGGTGCGGAGTGAGGAGGGAGGGACGGAGGAGGAGGAAGCTGTCCGTTTTATATCATTGCGGCAACTGTAAACATTCCAGTGCTGGTGGGAAGAATCCATGTGGGCTCGGACAGGAAACGGACGGAGACGCGGGCGGAAAAAGCTTCGAGAGATTGTTGACACCGCCTGTCCTGCCGAGTAACGGATGCTGGTTTCCCTGACCCTCTGGTTTGTCCCTTGATGGAACGACGACGGTAGTATTTCATCCGAGCGTCGTCGCCCTTCCGCGCCATCATCAACAAATCATCATTTCAAAGATGTTTCGTCGGAACCAATTATTTTCCTTCTCTCCCGCCCGTTTGGAATACGTCAGACGCCGAGTTCTCGGTTCTCCCTTGACTCGATCGGCCAATTCCGTCCACCGTCCTATGCACTCCGGTTCTCTCTCCTCCTCCGGTTTACTTAATTTCCTCCAAATCTCCCATTCTGCTTAATAAATCGCCAATTTGCCTCATTCGTTCCAAAAACAGAAATCTCCATATTCGCCAATACCGAAAATGGCTCATCTCATTGTTCCCCAGAAAAACGCACCCCTTGTTTCTTCGTTACCAGCTTGTCATTTACTTCGCCGCGATCTATCAACTCATCTCCCATGACCCCCACTGCTTTGTCCGATTTCCTTGTTCCCACTTCAAATCTCCCCCACCCACCTGATCAGGCTCCCGTCGGATCATCCCCCGAGCTTTACGTCCGATTTCTCGATCTAAACGCACTCTCCGTCCTCCATCTCTGGTATAGAAACATCCTAACCAGATACAAAATATCAACTCTACAAATCTTGTGGCAACCAAGTCCAATCCGCTCTCGTACCGCATAAGTTTTCTTGTGATTGAAATATTGTCCTTTCGACTATCAACGTTAACTCCTGTCACACCCCTTTTTACCGGCACGAGGACCACCCACTCCCCTTCCCCTAGCAACTCGCTCCAATCTTCTGCACGGGTGCCGGGACTTGTGGGAACCTCAACCACTATTAGCTATCACCACTAATCCTCGCCTCTCGCCCGAAGATCCCCGCGTACCCCCAAATAGTCCACGAAGTGACTGACCGACCTCCATCTTCGGATATTATACGGATTATAATCATGGGTTTGATCCCAGCTATCGCCGCCCCTCCCCATCCAGCCGAACGAGTAGGGTATAAAGAGAAGAGAGACCACGGAATCGTCACAGTGTTGCTCGGTATCTTGATCTGTCGGTCTCGTCGTCTGATTCCGACGATTTCATTGTGACCTGCGCACTTTTGAGGGTCAACAGAGGTGATCAGGCCTGCCTCGTGAGACAGATCACTTGCCGTATGTATGCCGCTTTACGACTCTGCCCGGCTCTCTCTTGGGATGGCCGATTTTTAGGTACGCTGTGTGTTTACGCCTGTGGGGATCGCAGATTCAGAAAGTTGCATCATAGCCAATCTGGCTAGAAGGCTTTGTTTCGTTCCCTCCCGCCCCGCCGGCATGTTTCTACCATGATCTGTCGTCGGCGATGTGGGGTTGAATCGAAGGCCTCGAGTGAATTGAACGTCGAGCGTTGGTGTTCCACCGACGGTTTTCGAGGTGAGGTGAGGCGGAAGTACCGTCGGCGTTGCTGAAATCTCCCGCTGTGTGAGTCGCCGTACGGCCGGGACAGCGCCCAACGATCGGTTGACGGTCAAACCTGATCGCCGATGGGGCCCAATCTGGGATGGCTGTTGCCGCACATTCTAATTCAACGGCTGGATTTGATCCGCTTCGCCCTGTGATAATTTCGGAGCGGATCACACACTCCGATTGGGCTTCTGGTCGACCGGTTTTTTTGGCCACCACTCTGCTAGGGTCCATCCTGTCGAAAAAGAAGAGAGAGAGGAAGCGCGCAGATCCTCGAGAAGCCATTGTCCTTATTTTCTTCCGCGCCTCCATCTGAGCCCCACACCGGGTGCTCCTCAAACAACTCTAACTCCGGCCGGCACAGGATCGGTTTTTTGTAGAAACCGACGCGCTCTTGGCCGAGTCGCCCTTCTCAGGGACACGCCCTTGTTCCATGGTTTTTGCGGGTTTTTGCATTCTTATCCATGGATCGTACACGACTACGTTATGCTGGGTATCCCACGCCTGGGCCACGATCGACTCGGCAATGGGGAAGGAGAGGTCTCGTGGTTACTTCTTTTTGATCCGCCTGGGTTCCACTGTTTTGATCTCGTGTGACACGGTATACCAAATGCCGTCCGTGAGTATCATTGCTCAATCTGCCGAGAAGGTCAAGCCTCCAAGTCTTTCAACTATCCAATGGTCTGTCGAGGATGTTGATGCGTGGGCCGAAGACCCTTTAATCGTAGCTCCCCTGTAGATCCCCAGGGCCAACAAAATTACGACCATCGAATAATTACCTCAACCCATCCTTGCTCGTGCCAAAACTGCTTCTAATTTCGTGTCGATCCAACGACGGAATCTGTTGGACGAACTGGCATCAGCAAAACGTATTATTTCCTACGTAGCACTATCCGGCCCATGAGGCCAAGCTCCATTGGATTTTCGGGACCGGTGCCGGCCAGTCAAGGTCGGAAAAGATGTTCGGGTAGGGCTACTTGACATGGAGAGTTTCCCGATATGGGCGACCAGTTGACCCACGCCTAGAACATACGACGACACGACAAAACACGTTCCGTGCGGAATGACCCCACTTGGACGATGAAACTGGATGGATTTCATCGCGTCGTCGACTTCTCGGGGCGGTCACAACACGGATGTTGCTATCTCGGCCAGACAATACGCTGCACGAGGAATAGAGTTTCTATTCCGGTGAACCGTGCCGAACTTGGTATTCCCATCGGGTGGCCGCCCCGGCGCGTCGTTGTGGTAATGCGCAGACGTATCTCGTTATTCCGGACATACGATGCCGAGAAGCCTTTCTAGATTTACTAGAACGATTTACACAGGTTTCTTATGCAATGGTTGGGCCTGTTGACCATGCCCTCACGAAACTGGCGTTGATGCCATGATGGGCTTGGAGCCGCACATGTCGATCAGATTCTTTTTCTACAACCCGTTGGGAGCTGGATGGTAACGGTCAGAAAATAACTAGTTATCTGACTACAACGTCTCACATGCCATGTACTGCGGTGCGGTTTCAAAAGTTTCAAAAAGACTCTGTAGAGCATGATCCGGAGGGAGTTGCGTGCGAAAGCCGAAGACAGTGATAAGAGACCTTCTTTGACTTCTGCTTCGTGATCCAGAAAGCGCTCGTGGGAAAATCCCATGACGCGGTCTTCGTGTCGCGATGTATATTCCACCATTGAAAACCAAGAATTCTCCGAGAAGATTATCTTTCCGCCGGGTCAATTGTGTTTCTCACTTGAGTCTGCCGAAGCAAGAGGCCCCTTGTTTTATTTTTTGACGATTTAGCAGCCGACCCGCACTATGTCTCTGTTCCTGAGGATAGGAGTTGAACGTGATGACTTCCTCGCGAACGCGAGAAAGTAAAGGCGTCAGGCAAACACCGGTGATGTGGGTTTTCGTCCTATTCCCCACGGAGGATTGATCCCGATTTTGCGATTTGATCATGATGGATGCGGCCCACTTTCCCCGTTGGAACAAAAAGTTTCCGCACTTTCAACCTCCCTAAGCGAGCCAACATGAGCTGGCTTGGGGCGTTTCTCTCTCTTCTGACCTTTCCGGGGGAAGAGCGTCCAGGACATTCACGGACCACATCGCGACCCGAGACCTTCTTCGCGTTATGTACCTCCGTTACGTCCTGACCGAGATCTGAAAGCTCAAGGTGGAGCAAGCGCGCGAATTGCAAACGTAATCCCCCACTGCCTCCTTCGTAAGCCCTCAGTGAACCCGACGACCAAGCACAGGTACATAACGGTTCGCAACGTGACGAGAGGGTTTTCGTACTTATGAGCCCGTCGACCATGCGTTCATTGTTTCACCAACATGCTGGAGTCGTTATGCTCCGTCCGTGTTCCACGTTGTGCAATTTGGGTTCTATGAGGACAAATCGTGTATTACAATCACGGCATATTTGTGGTCATGAGATGGATAGTATGGTACGGGTATCGCTTTCCTCCAGATTCCAAGTGTGCCATAAGCAAGGCTTTCATTGGATTTCATGGAGCTTATGTTTGCAGTTTCATCTTTATGATATCCGCGGCATCTCGTTTCCTGTATAGCCATCGTTCAAGGCTCGTAATTATTTTCTTGTCGCTCTGGGCGACTGCATCTGGCCAGGGTTTTTTCACGAGACTTTCTCATTCATTCACGGTTCTTGACATACCAGAAGCTTGGAGACGGTAACCTTATTCAAGCGTATCCGAAGCTGACTTTAGTCAAAATGACCCTGAGCTTT
>Ga0307512_10008329_pt1 | contig 10127 bp, 8 predicted proteins | sample 14_EM_MG_FD_200267 | JGI IMG/M metagenome (GOLD analysis project Ga0307512, IMG submission 200267) | Populus trichocarpa ectomycorrhiza microbial communities from riparian zone in the Pacific Northwest, United States - 14_EM | ecosystem: Host-associated > Plants > Roots > Unclassified | place... | reverse complement strand
CGCGGGCTGCTGTACCACTACTTCCCGACCAAGCGGGACTTCTTCGCGGCGGTCGTCGAGCGCGAGAGCGGGCGGATGCTGCGGATGACGGCGGCCGTGCCCGGGGTTCCGGCGCGCGAGCAGCTGTCCGCCGGCCTCGACACCTTTCTGGAGTACGTCCACGCCCACGCCCACGGCTTCCGCGCCTTCCACCGTGCGGACGCGGCGGGGGACCAGGCCATCCGCCGGATCTACCAGCGGTCCCTGGCCGCGCAGGAACGGCAGATCCTGGCGACGCTGGCCGCCGACCCCGAGCTCGGCCGGATCGCGCGGCAGCGCCCCGACCTGGAACTGGCCGTCCGGGGCTGGCTGGCCTTCACCACGGCCGTCTGCCTGGAGTGGCTACGGGGTTCGGACCTGACCCGGGAGCAGGTGCGCGACCTGTGCGCCCGGGCACTGCTGGGCGTCATCGCGCCCTGAGGTCACGCCCTGAGGTGTGCTCGCTTCGGCCCCGGTGGTTGGCGTACTCCCCGATCTTAGATAAGTTAGGCAAGGCTTACCTAAGGAGGTTCGGGATGGGTGACAGCCCCAGCTGGACGGCCGCGCCTGCCGCGGCCGAGCGGGCGCGGTCGGTGCTCGCCGCCGCTTGGTCCTGCGCGGTGACCGCGGACGGCGGTCGCGAGGAGTTCGTCGGTGCGCACAGCGTGGACGAGGACGGTCGGGTGCTGCTGCACGTGCCCGAGGACAGTGCCCTGCTCGCGGCCGCGATCTGCGCGCCCCGCGGAGAGCCGCACGCCGTGCTGGAGTTCGCCGACGTCGCGCCCGTCCCGGTTCGCAACCGAATCCGGGCCCGGCTGTGGCTCGCCGGGTACTTCATCCCCGAGGACGGCCACCTGGCGTTCCGGGCCACCCGGGTCGTGCTGCGGCAGTCGTCCGGTGCGGTGGTCGTCGGCCTCGACGAGTTCGCCGCAGCCGAGCCCGATCCGCTGGCCCTCGCCGAGGCCCATCTGCTGACCCACCTCGCCGACTGCCATGCCGACGCCGTCGAGCGGCTCACCCGGCTCGTCGACCACGCCAGTCTGCACGGCGCGGTCCGCGTCCAGCCCGTTGCCGTGGACCGGCACGGACTGACCCTGCGCATCGAGCGCAACCGCGCCCACGGTGACGTACGACTGCCGTTCCACGCTCCCGCCGACGATGTCGGACAGCTCACGGAGCGCATGCACGTCCTGCTCACGCAGGCCGGCGCCGCCTCCTGTCCGCGCGCCCTACAGCGGCAGCGCACAGACCGCGACGGGTGAGGCGAACGGCTCGCCCGCAAGCCGCAGTTCACCGCTCGTGCCGTCCACCTGGAAGACGCTGACGGTGCTGGACTTCTGGTTCGCCGTGAACAGCAGCGTCCCGTCCGGAGAGAAGGCGATCTGGCGCGGGAAGTCACCGGACACCGGCACCGTGTCGAGCAGCCTCAGCCGCGCGCCGTCCGCCTCGACGGCGTAGCGGGCGATGCTGTTGTGGCCGCGGTTGGCGAGATAGGCGAAGGAGCCGTTGGCGGTCACCAGGATCTGCGCCGGGTAGTTGGTGCCCGGGCCGGAGCCCGTGGTCTGCGGCTCGCCGATCGTCAGACGGCCGCTCCCGGCCTCGTACGCGCAGACCGCGACCGTGTTGTCGACCTCGTTGGCCAGATACGCGTACTGCCCGCCGGGGTGGAAGGTGAGGTGGCGCGGACCGGCGCCCGGCCGGGTGTGCGCCTGCGCGACCTCGGTGAGGGTGCCCCGGCTCTCGTCCAGGCGGTACGTGTAGACGGTGTCCGTGCCCAGGTCCACGGCGAGCACATGGCCGCCGTCCGGGCCGGTGATGAACTGGTGGGCGTGCGGGCCCTCCTGGCCGGGGCCGGGTGACGGCGTCGAGTGCTTCACCAGGTCGGTGTGCTCGCCCGGCGCGCCCGAGTCGTCGATCGGGTGCACGGCCACGCTGCCCGACGTGTAGTTGGCGCTCAGCAGCCAGCGGCCGCCCGGATGCACGGAGAGGTGGCAGGGGCCCGCCCCGCCGGTGCTGCGGGCGCCGAGCACCTTGCGGTCGGCCAGGCGCACGGCGGTCACGGCGCCGTCGTCCTGCTCGTTCACCGCGTACAGCGTGCGGCCGTCCGGGTGCAGCGCGAGGTACGACGGGTTGGCGACGCCGGTGAGCGACCCGGTGCCGGTGATACGGCCGGTCTCGGAGTCGTACGTGGCGAGGCCGATGCCCGTGCCGCCGCCCTCGACCGTGGTGTAGGTGCCGAGGTAGAGCGGGTGGGGGCCGGAGCGCCTCGCCGACGGTCGCGGTGCGGACGGCTGCTCGGCAGCGTCCGCCGCCCGCTCGGGGGTCGCGGCCGTGTGGGCGGCGGCCGGCTCGGGCGGCGCGGGTGCCGGCAGTGCCGTCACCGCGGCCGCTCCCGCGAGCGTGCCGACGAAGCGGCGTCTGCTCAGGCCGCCGCCCGTCGCTCCTGCCCCACTGCTCATGTCCGCACCTCAGGTGGTCGGTTGTCCCGCTCGTGACAAGCCACCATGGCGCGTGCCGACCGGTACGCGCAAGACCGGCAACGGCCATTGCGCAGGGTGCAATGGATGTCGTCCTGTCGGTCGCCCTACCAGTCGCCGTCCTCGACCGGCTTGCCCGGTGCGTCCTTCAGCGGCGTCACCTGGTGCGGCGCGGGATCCTGCCAGGGTTCGTGGTCGTCGCCGAGCCAGTCGCCGACCGGTTTCACGCCCTCCAGCGCGTCCGTGGCCGCGAGGTCCTCGGCGTCCTGGTCGTAGTAGTCATACCAAGGCAGCCCCGCCTGGGTGTACGCCGCGCGGTCCACCGGCGACGGCGGGGGAGCCTCGCCGGTGATGCGCCGCCACTCCGGAGGCGTCACCAGGTGGACGAACACGCGCCCGCCGGGTTCCTCCTGCCAGTCCTTGAGCGGCCGGTCGTCCCGGTAGACCTCCTGCCGCATCGAACCGCCGACGCCGAGACCCATGGCCGCGGCGGGCCGTGGTCCGGCCGCCGGAGCCGGGCCGCCCGGCGGGGGCGCCGCCATCGGCATCGCCGCACCGTAGCCCCCGGCCGACAGGGTCATCCGCTGCCGATCCGCCCGGCGTCGCTCCTCCTCGCGCCACTCCGCCAGCCTGCCGTCGGTGAGCGCGAAGGACTGCAGCTGTACGCCGCCCCAGGTCTCCTCGCCCGTGACCTGGCCCTCGACGGTCGCACCCAGGCCCAGCGGTACCGCCACGAACTGCCGGACGGTGCCCTTCCCGGAGTTGATGCCGTCCAGCCAGGGCTGGCGGGGCAGCACGACGTAGTTCTGCGGCTTGCGGGAGAGGCGGTCGCTCCACCTCTTGCCCGAGACCGCGCACACCTTGCCCACGCCGACCTGCAGGGCAGCCGGCTGCGTGGTCCCCGCGAAACTCAGCCACATCGCCTCGCGCAGGTAGACCGGCAGCATCACGCCGCCCCGCGCACGCCACGCCTCGGGCACCGTGTCCGGGTGGTCCGCGACCCGGCGGACCGGGAACTCGCCCAGTCCCGGCGGCAGCGGATGGGTGCCCGTCTCGGGCAGCCGCAGCGTGCGTACGAACCGCACCGCCGCACCGCCCGGCAGCCGCAGTGTGTTCCCGTCGATCCGCACGGTCGTGTCGGTCATCCGCCTGCCCCCTTGTCTGCGCTGCCGGAAACGTACGCCGCCCCGGCGCCTTCGTCACTTGGAACGACGGGCGGCACCGGTACGGTTCCGGCGCAGCACCTCCGGGACGCGCAGCAAGTCGGAGTCGCCCAGACTCTCCCGCAGCCGGGTCAGCCGCGGCATGCGCTCGCGCTGCTCGCGCGATGTGCGGTCCAGCTCTTCGAGAAGGCGGCGCGAGCGGTGCTCGGTGTCCATCTCGTCGAGGATGCGGTTGACCTCGGTCAGCACGGCGCCGTACAGCTGCCAGGTGCGGGCGTCGCGCTGGACATCCTCCAGGAGGAGCTGGGCCAGCTTGTCGCGGGTGGCGGCGGCCTGCCGCAGCTCGGCTGCCAGCCGGGACTCCGCGGACTCGGCGCTCACACTGACGCTGGTGGTGACCAGCACCGCGAAGCTGACCACGGCGTCGGCGATCTCGGACAGCAGCCGCTCCACGGCGGCACCCGTCTCCGGCGCGAACAGCCTCTCGGGATCGCGTTCCTTGGCGAGATCGGTGAAGGTGCGCGCCAGCACCCGCAGCACAACCGTGCAGATCTCCAGCGTGTCCAGGCCCGTACGCAGCACCACCCGGTGCAGCAGGCCCTCACGCACGCGTGGATTGAGCCGCAGACTGTCCTCGGCCTGTCTCAGGGCCGCGTCCACCTCGACGATGTCGTGGTCGAGCCGGCGCGCCTCGTACAGCCGCTCCGTCGCCCGCTCGACGGGCGTGCGGCCCGCCGCCTCCTCGCCCATGCGCAGCATCAGCTGCCGCACCCGGCGGGCCAGCCCCTCGATGGACTTGCCCGCCTCCTCCACCCATACGGGCGGCGCGAGGAGCAGATTGCAGCCGAACCCGACACCTGCGCCGATCAGCGTCTCCACCACCCGCGCCCAGGCGGTGTCCCCGACGGTCGTGACCCCGAGCACCAGCATCGCGCTGATCGCCACCTCGGGCACGTACTCGTCGACCCGCACCAGACGTCCGACGACCAGCGAGGCCACGATCAGCAGCGCGAGACTCCACCACGTCAGACCCACCAGCAGGCTGAAGGCGATGGCGACCAGCACGCCGGCCACCACCGCGTTGACCCGGCGGATCCCGTTGGTCAGCGTGGCGTACAGGGTGACCTGGACGACCAGCAGCGCGGTGAGCGGTGCCGTGAGCGGGGCGGCCTCGGGGCTGAAGCGCAGTGCGACGACGTACGCGATCGTCGCCGCGGCCGCCGACCGCAGCGTCTGTACGACTACCGGGTCCCGGCGCCGCTTCACAAAGCGCACGAGGGACGCCGTCGACTCACGTATGTCTCGCATCCTCTGGCCGGTCTCCTTTCACGGACGCAGCGGGCGTGGTGATCGTGACTCTCCTTGAGGACCGTAACTGTCCGTACCTGTCCGCAAGGGAGCCTGGATTGTTCGTGTCGGTCGAGGGACAGGAGGGGAACAGTCATGGCGAACCCCCAGGGCATCGAGGTTCTCACGCGTGCGCACGAGTATCTCGGCGAGGTGGCCACCGGAGCGCCTCGGCCGGCATGGGGAGCGCCGACGCCGTGCACCGAGTGGACGGTACGGCAGGTCCTCAGCCACGCGGATCGACCAGCAGGGTTACGGTCCGGCGATCACCGGCGATCACCGGCGGCCGCCTGGCTGCCACCGGACCCCTGCGGCATCCTGACGCTCGCGGCGCAGCGCCTCCGGGCCGTCACCGGGGCGTACCGGGTGCCGGTCGAAACCCTCGCACCCCTCGAACAGGCGCGTACCGCCCATGAGTTGCCGGAGCGGCCGAGCGACCGCGGCGAGATTGTCCTGGCGGCGGCCGGCCTCTGAGTGATCTCATGGGGACGAGTGATCTCAAGGGGACGAGTGATCTCACATGGAAAGCCGTCCGCGCGCGGCCGGGGAGGGGAGCATGTGGACTTCTGGAATGTCGGCTCACCGTCCGCGCGGCAGGCGCTGCGCCATGTCGCCGCCCGCTCGACGGGCCCGGCCCTCGCTCCCGACCTGCGGATCACGCTGAACTTCCACCCCGACCGGCTCACCGGTGGGCTGCCCATCCTCCAGGCCCTGGCCCAGGACGGCGCCTACCACTCGCAGTTCGTCACCGGCACCAGCAATGGCGGCCTGACCGCACACCCGGGCGGTGACCGCTGGCGCTGGGAGAGCCGGATCTTCGGCGGCACCTATGACGACGCGGCCCCGCACGACCGTCCCGTGTACGGCGCGCTGAACTTCCGGCGCCAAGTGGTCGGCGCGGCACCGCGGTTCGGCTCCTCGCACTTCCGGCTCGGTGCCGAGGCCGTTGTCCGCGCCACCTTCTGCTACCCGGACAGCGCGGCCGAGCCGGCCGACTTCGGGGTCGCCGCCGGGATGTCCCTCATCGCGCTCGCCGAGGCGGACGAGCAGGACGCCCTCGACGACTACATCGAGGCCCAGGTCCACGGGGGCGTCCTGCTCGGCCGGCACGTGGCGGCGCTGGTCCTGGACGCGAGCTACCGCGGCACGCCCGTCGAGGCCGCGGCCCGGCTGCTGCCCTGCCCCGTCGAGTGGCATCCCGGCTACCGGCTGACCGTGGCGCAGCTGCGGCGCCACGCGGACTACCGCGGCCAGGAGTACGTGGAGCTGGGAGCCCGGATCGCCCAGGACGGCCTGGTCGACCCACGGATCATCGGGGACGCCGCCCGCACCGGCCGCCACGAACTGCAGGACCTGAAGAAGGTGTGGCACACGCTCGCCCGCTTCGGCGCACCCGAGGGAGCGGGCACCGCCTACCTGCCGGGCGGCCACACTCCGGGAGTGAGCACTCCGAGCGCATAGGCCCGGGCGACCAGCTCGGTACGGTTGGACGCGCCCCAGCGGGCCGACAGCCGCCGCAGGTGATAGGTGACTCCGTCCGTGCTGAGGCCGGTCTCCTTCGCGGCCCTGGCGGTCGTCGCGCCCCCGGCGAGCAGCGCCAGGATGCGGGCCTCCACCGGCGAGACCCGCTCGGGCGCGTCAGCGGGCGGTTCGTCGCGTTCACCCTGCACCCGCAGCATCACCAGCAGGGCGGGCGTGTCCTCCACGGTGTCGCTGACCGGATCGGCCGTGAGCTCCCCGAACCGCTCGGCGCCGTCGGCAGTCTCCCACCGCACCGACACCTGGTACCGCGACCGGTGCCGCAGCCGCAGTGCCTGCGCGATCCGCTCCACCTGCGTCGCCTCCTGCGGCCGGAACAGCTCCAGCACATCACGGCCGCGCAGCCGTCCGGGGGTGGTACCGCACTCGGCCGCCATCGCGGGGTTGGCCAGCAGGACGGCGCCGTACACATCGCACACGGCGACCGGCACGGCGACCCGGTCGAAGATCAGCAGCGCACGGTTGCGCCACGTCACGGCTTCCTGGCGACCCTCTTCCACCGACACCTCCTGCCACCCGGCGCGACGGCGGCGCGCATTACGTGCACTACGCAATCATGCCGGGCGGTCAGAGGTGATTGTGCAGCCGCGGCGACGGGGGGCCCGGCCCGGAGGCGGACCGCCCGGACCTCCCGCTGCGGCGAGCCGCCGCACAGCGAGCCGCTACACGGCAAGCCAGGCCGCGTGGTCCGGCGCCAGCAGCCCGTCCTGCACGGACCCACTGGCCAGCAGGACCGAGACGTGCTCGGGCAGCCGGTACGCCTCGGCCGAGAGGTTCACCACGCACACGAACCCGGGTTCGCGGCCGAGGGCGAGGACCCCGGCGGGAGCGTCGAGCCAGGTCAGGCCGCCGTCGCCGAGGGCGGGATGCTCACGGCGCAGGTGCAGGGCGCTGCGGTACAGCTCCAGCGTCGAGCTCTCGGCGCCGGCCTGCGAGGCCACCCCGAGGTCCGCCCACCGGGCCGGCTGCGGCAGCCACGGGGCGGCCGTGATGCCCTCCGGGCTGAAGCCGTACGGAGCGCTCCGTCCCGACCACGGGATCGGCACCCGGCAGCCGTCGCGCCCGCGGTCGGTGTGCCCGGACCGTACCCAGACCGGGTCCTGCAGTGCCGCCTCGGGCAGGTCCTCGACCTCCGGCAGCCCGAGTTCCTCGCCCTGGTAGACATAGGCGCCGCCGGGCAGGGCGAGCATCAGGAGGGCGGCGGCACGGGCCCGCCGGGTGCCCAGCTCCAGGTCCAGGGAGCCTTCGGGCCGGTAGGTCTCGTTGGGCACCCACCGCCTGACCACCTTGCGGCCGTAGCGGTTGGGGTGGCGCATGACGTCGTGGTTGGAGAGCACCCACGTGGCCGGCGCACCCACCGAGCCGAGCATCGCGAGCGAGTCGTCGATGACGGCCCGCAGGTCCTTCGCGTCCCAACTGGACATCAGGAAGTCGAAGTTGAACGCCGTGTGCAGGCCGTCCGGGCGGACGTACGCGGCGAGCCGCTCCGGGGTGTCCGCCCACGCCTCGGCGACGAACGAGCGGTCACCCGGGAACTCGTCCGCCACCCGGCGCCAGGCGCGGTAGATGTCGTGCACCTCGTCCCGGTCCCAGTGCGGGTGGTCGACATGTTGCCGCGGCCCTTGTGCCGTCACATCCGGACGGGGCGGCAGGTCGGGCAGTTCGGGGTGCTTGATCAGCCCGTGCGCCACGTCGATACGGAAGCCGTCCACGCCCCGGCTGAACCAGAAGCGCAGGATCGACTCGAACTCCGTCCGCACTTCCGGGTGTTGCCAGTTGAGGTCCGGTTGTTCGGGGGCGAACAGGTGCAGATACCACTCCCCGTCGGGCAGCCGGGTCCAGGCCGGACCGCCGAAGCAGGACACCCAGTCGTTGGGCGGCTCGGATCCGCCGGGCCCGCGGCCGGCCCGGAAGACGTAGCGCTCCCGCTCCGGACTGCCGGGCCCGGCAGCCAGCGCGGCCCGGAACCAGGCGTGCCGGTCGGAGGTGTGGTTGGGCACGATGTCGGGGATGACGCGGATCCCGTGCTCGTGCGCTTCCTCGATGAGCTGCTCGGCCTCGGCGACCGTGCCGAACAGCGGGTCGATCTCCCGGAAGTCGGCGACGTCGTAACCGTGGTCCGCCATCGGCGACTTGTACCAGGGGTTGATCCAGATCGCGTCCACGCCGAGTGACTCGAGATACGGCAGCCGGGAACGGATGCCGGCGATGTCGCCGACGCCGTCGCCGTTCCCGTCGGCGAAACTGCGGATGTAGACCTGGTAGATGACGGCGTCGCGCCACCAAGGTGCGGTGCTGGTGGACATGTTGGTGCGTGCTCCTCGGAGATCGGTGCGGAAACCTGGGCCACTTCGCCGCGCCGGCCGTCAGACCCGCGACGATCCGGCGCTGCAACAGCAGCACCACCACAACGAGCGGGACGGTGACCAGGACTCCGGCGGCCATCCGGCTGCCGACCGGCGTCCCGAAGCGGGTCGCCCGGCGAAGCTGAACGACATGCTCGGCACGATCATCGCCCGACAGAACCGCTCCTGGAACTGATCAGCGTCCCCGACCCCGACGCCGATCACCACACCCCGGACCGCTCACGGACTCCGCGAACCCGGTGTGAGGAGCACGCAGAGGACTGGCGCAAGTCCCTGCGGGCCTTCCTTACTACACGATCGTGTAGTCCCGTGGCGTGCTCGGTCCGGCCCGCTCGACCAACCTTGATCGCAGTGCTCCCGTACCGCGAAAGGCAGTTGTCGCGCCATGCCCCCCACCGCGCTGCACCCCCACACCGCAGAGACCCGGCCCGGCGTCCCCGTCGTCGACATCACGGCCACCGGACCGGGCCGCACCCCCATCCAGCAGGTCATGCGCCTCATGCGCGAGCACGGCCCGGTGCTCGTGCGGCGGCTGCACGGGCGGGACACGCTGTTCGTCGGCGACCTGGACCTGGTGGCCGACCTCGCCGACGAGAAGCGGTTCGCCAAGCATGTCGGGCCCGCGCTGGAGAACGTCCGCGAGTTCGCCGCCGACGGACTGTTCACCGCCTACAACGACGAGCCCAACTGGGCCAGGGCGCACGACATCCTGATGCCCGCCTTCGCGCTCGGCTCGATGCGCACCTACCACCCCGTGATGCTGAAGGTGGCGCGCCGGCTCATCGCCTCCTGGGACCGGGCCGCCCGCGCCGGACAGCCGGTCGACGTGCCCGACGAGATGACCCGGATGACCCTCGACACGATCGGACTCGCCGGATTCGGCCACGACTTCGGGTCCTTCGGACGGGACGAACCCCACCCCTTCGTCGAGTCCATGGTCCGCTGCCTGGAGTGGAGCATGACCCGCCTCGCCCGCACCCCGGGCACGGACCACTCCGCCGCCGACGCGGCCTTCCGGGACGACGCCGCCTACCTCGCCCAGGTCGTCGACGACGTCATCGCCTCCCGCACCGGCACCGACCAGGCAGCGACCGAGGACCTGCTCGGCCTCATGCTCACCGCCCGGCACCCGGCCGACGGCACCACCCTCGACGCCGCCAACATCCGCAACCAGGTCATCACCTTCCTGATCGCCGGTCACGAGACGACCTCCGGGG
>Ga0307512_10008328_pt1 | contig 10128 bp, 11 predicted proteins | sample 14_EM_MG_FD_200267 | JGI IMG/M metagenome (GOLD analysis project Ga0307512, IMG submission 200267) | Populus trichocarpa ectomycorrhiza microbial communities from riparian zone in the Pacific Northwest, United States - 14_EM | ecosystem: Host-associated > Plants > Roots > Unclassified | place... | reverse complement strand
TTACAATATGTCAAGCAATACATTGAAAAAACATTGTAATTTTTTTTATTGTTAAAAAGTACTATTTTTTTATAAATATTTTTTGATTGTTTTTATGTAAATTATTAGAAAAATCTAAAGAAAAATCGATTTACTATCTTTTTAAAGGAAAACACTATATAAATACACTTTCAATTAAATTATCAAACATATATTAACAAATTATTACTTCCTCAAGTGGATTTTACTCCTATTCATGTAAAATATAAAATTCATTATGAATAATTATTATCAGAGTAAGTAAAAAGACAATATAACAATTTATAATTGTTATCTTTTAAAGGGATTTTACTTGCATTTATATTTTCAAATAAAAAATATTAAAATTAATATTAATATTTTTAATTCGGAAACAAGGGTGCAATAACAGCCGCGCTTGCATTTTCAAACAAGCGTTAAGTAATTTCTTCACCTTTTTAATAATTAATAAACAAGAACTAAAACCAAGAGACAAATTATAGATTTTAAAAATAAAGGATTAGCTTATAATATTTTTCAGACAATAGGGACTAAATAAACAATTTACTCAAAGCAACAACAAGCATTTGTTTCTGATCGAGAGAGAAACGAAGATAGATGCCAACACACGTACATACAATTTTTAGAGGGAGAGAGAGTGAACTGTTTCCGTTCCGTTTTTATTTTTATTTTTAATTTATAATTTCTTCCTGTTCATTTTGTTTTCTCGACCGGCTCGACGTTAGAGAGAGAAAGAAAAGCGAGAAAACCTAATCGAAGAAAAAGAAAAGAGAATTCAATAACTCTCTCTCTCCTTTCTATTTTAAAATTTTTCACTGAAAATTGAAAATCAGCGATCTTGAGCTAGGGTTTTGAATTGATAAAGTCTAAATATAATCGAAGTGAATCTTTCAAGAATGTTAATTAGAGATTTGAATTCGTTTGAATTTTAGCTCCGATCTTGAAATTAGGGCTTGGTAGATTGAGAAATGGACTTGGACGCGTCGATGGCGGCGACCGATCACGATCCGGCGGTGCAGAGCGCTAGTTCTGCGCCAGCAGAAATGGACGGGGAACAGATAGGGGAGCAGTCGCAGCAGCCGGCGGGATCTCAGGATACGTCAACGGTGGCGGTTACGGGTTCTAGTACCCCTACAACGGCCCCGCAGCAAGTAGCGCAGGCGCAACAGCAGAGTCCGGTGGTGGGGCCGAGACATGCGCCCACTTATTCGGTGGTGAATGCGAATATGGATAAGAAAGAGGATGGGCCTGGGCCTAGGTGTGGGCATACCTTGACTAATGTGGCTGCTGTCGGAGAAGAAGGGACGCCTGGGTATATTGGACCAAGGTTGATCTTGTTTGGTGGTGCCACGGCACTTGAGGGAAATTCTGCCTCTACTGGGACTCCTTCTTCGGCTGGGAGTGCTGGAATCAGTATGTTTTTGGTTTTATTTTTTATATCGGTGGTTTTAATTTCTTTGGTTGTTTGATTGTTTCGTGCTCAGTTAATAATCTTTTGCTTGTTTGGTTACTAGGTCTATTAAGAACTTGGTCATAGCTTACTGTATTCTGGTTAAATGGGAAGAAACTGGCATTAGGATTAGGTGGTTATGTGAACTCCAGGGTTGTTTAAATTCAGTGCAATTTAGATGTGGTATTTTGCGTAGTTTGTTTTCCATTTTGGTGAGATTGAACTAATTTTTTCTGCTATTGGTTATGAAGTTGTTTTAGGTGATATGTGGTCCATATTCTTTCTGGTAATAGTAAGCAAATTTCTTTATGGTTCTGACCTTCCCAGTAGCCTGGCTGTTCTTTCACTGAGAAATTGAAGCTGCGAAATCATGAGTGGAACTGATTTTACTGTTTCTTTTAGTTTTGCTATACCAGCGGCATTTGAGTTCTACTGTTGTTAGAATTCAACAGGCTTGTGTAATTATTTCCTTAGTCTGTGTTGTGCTCAAGATGCTCATCTTGTCGTTGTCTTGAATGGCAATGCTTTAATGGTGTGCGAAGCTTTTAATTTGATGCCTAACTCAAAGTAATTAACAAGTATTTCCTATAGTTTGTGATTTGAAAATGCACAAGTCTAGTTGAATGGATATTTAGTTTTCCTGTTGTATTGGTTTTGATATCCTAACTTGTATGGTATCCCTATACTCAGTACTAATTTTCTTGATTCCGAGTAGCATATGGTTGCCATTTCATTCTTTGTGTCAGTCTGATAACCATTGTTGGCATTGAACTGAAATTGCATCCAGAAGAAATGAATGAACACATGATAATGGATCTTTTCTCTACCGAGTCTCATAGTGATAATGTGTCATGAACTTTCATTACCTTCATGATTTGTTATAAACGCAGGACTAGCAGGCGCCACCGCTGATGTTCACTGTTATGATGTGTTAACAAATAAATGGACTAGGTAAGCCTAGCATGTGGAAATCTTCATTTCATGAGCCATTCTACTCTAAAACACTGCTTTCTTCCTCCTATCTGTTACGGGGATCATTTACTACAGAGTTATTTTTTCAGGATTACTCCATTTGGAGAACCACCCACACCAAGGGCTGCCCATGTGGCAACTGCCGTGGGAACTATGGTAGTAATTCAGGTGAACATATGACAAATTATCTTTGAAGTTCATATCTTTACCAGATCATGGTTATTTTTTACTTTGTTATATTTTAACTATTCAGTTATAACTTGAATTTTTTCATTCAACACAGGGTGGAATTGGTCCAGCTGGTTTGTCTGCTGAGGATCTTCATGTCCTTGACCTAACACAGCAGCGGCCGCGGTGGCATAGGTTGGAGTCCTTACAAATGCTTGCTCATTCTCTTGTATTTAGTATGTGATTTTGATCTATATGAATGTTAATTTCATGTAGAGTGGTTGTTCAAGGCCCAGGACCAGGCCCACGATATGGGCATGTGATGGCTTTGGTGGGTCAAAGGTATCTCATGGCAATTGGAGGGAATGATGGTAAGTGGCTTCACAGTCGAATCTTGAACCTCATGTTTTGTACATGGAGTTAAACTTAGCATGTTGGTTATCACTGCAAGCATGCATATGTGCACATATCAAGATCTTCAATGTATTTTAAAATTTTTTTGGTTTATGCTTTTCAGGAAAAAGGCCTTTGTCTGATGTATGGGCCCTGGACACAGCTGCCAAGCCTTATGAATGGCGTAAACTAGAACCAGAAGGGGAAGGCCCACCACCATGCATGTAAAACTCTCTCTCTTTCATGCAAACGTAATAAATGATTTAGACACGCTGTTACTACTTAATATGTGCGAGCTTATCCATGCGGTTATGCACTCTTCGAATAGGAATCCATTTTCTGAAAGATCCTGGCTTTCGTGCACCTATTGACAACGTTCTTGTACAATCTTTCCATGTTATATATATGGAAAAACTTGAGCGTTAACTTCATGTTTGTTTGGATGTTGGGGCTTATCTAATTGTAACTCCTAACATTTTTACTGTTGGTAACTATTGATGAAATGTTACAGTCAGCTACCATCATTTCATAATGGACAATATCCATTTCATGCACTCTTTGCAAATTGACTCAATGATTTAAAAAATGCGATTTCTTTTCTGTCAGTTTCCTTTTCAGTATGTTAATTTGAGCTTGAATCTTCTCTTGGAAAATGAAAGATAACAAATGGTGGAAGGATAGATGGAGATGGAGCATGGTAGAAAAAGATGGAAATGAATATCCATGTGCCAATGACAATATTTGCAAGTACTAGTAACATGGATTGCAGTTTAGAAATTGGAGCTTCGTTTTTTACATGTTTGAAATATCAATTGATATCACTAATGGCTTCTTCTATTTTGTTTAGTTGGCTTTTTTCAGTTCCCTTTTATTTTGTAGTTGATTCATCATATCTGAAGGCCTAGCTCACTTGTCCTTTATACTTGGCTAGGTATGCAACTGCAAGTGCTCGTTCAGATGGTCTGCTTCTGCTTTGTGGTGGGAGGGATGCAAACAGTGTGGTAAGCTGAAAACTTGAAATGGTAATAGATACATGTCACAATATTTTTTAGTTCGTAATTGGCTCCTTTGTTTATTACATATTGATTGCTTCAAGAGATGTTCTCCGATTTTTGTCCTTTGTCATGCAACCTCAGAATGCAAATTGTTAGAACTTTGCTGGCAAACAAGTTGCATGGTGTTGCTAATCTTTCTAATTCATGAAATTAAAAATGGAAACAAAATCCTCTGCACGAATAATGACAATAACTGTATCAGCTTTTGGAAGAAATTTGTACATTTACACTAGTGATCAATAGTGGATATCTATTTTATTAATCTAAATAAACAAATTAGTATTGCTACCTATCAGAGAGAACAAGATGAATTTCAGAGAACAAGTTTCTAGGTTTTGTAAGCATTTTAAGGGAAGAGTGACAAACTTTTTTTGTTTCGCTGTTCTTTCCCTCCATAATAAGGTGCGTTGTGCAGTTGGGGTCGTTGGGATTTGGAAACTTGTCATATGCATTCTCTTAGTCTTTGGTATTTGGAAAGTTGTCATATGCATTCTCTTATAGTCAGTAGTCAATTCAGCGTGATTTTTGTTTCTGAAGTTTTGATTAATGTGGTTTCTCAAATTTGTTCTTTAATTGCTTGGAATTTTTCTTATCTTCTGAGTCAACTTTTCCTGGAATGGACTGAATTGTGTAACTTTATGTTCTCTGCATACCTTTTACTTAGATAATAACAATGTTACAGGAACAATGATATTTTTCAATGGAGTTCATAGTTTTGAAATCATGGCCTTCTTCATTTCTTCCAAAATCTTCATTTCATTTGGAAATTTTCATTTTGGGAAGAACATATGGAAATTACTTTGTTTCTGATAATGGCGACACTTTTTTTGTTTGTGATGTGAGATTTTGTTAACCTCTTTTAATGTGTTGCCTGTGTCCTTGCCTCTTGACCTTTTCAGCCACTTGCAAGTGCCTATGGACTTGCTAAACACAGGGATGGCCGTTGGGAATGGGCAATTGCTCCTGGTGTCTCGCCATCTCCAAGATATCAACATGCAGCAGTAGGTTCTTTTGCTTGAATATATTGTTTCTTGATTGACTTCTTCTGTCCTTAAAGATTAATCACTCTTCAATTTTGTAATTTAGGTCTTTGTAAATGCAAGGCTCCATGTATCTGGAGGGGCACTTGGTGGTGGTCGTATGGTAGAAGATTCATCAAGTGTTGCTGGTAAATCCTGAGTTTGCAATCTTTAGGACTCTTACCTCTGGTATTTTATCAGATGGTTTCAGCCCCATTTCTTAATAATGGGTTTTAGGATAAGAAGGCATGCAAAAACGTAGCCATCTAGTCAGCCTAGGTGGTTGAGGTTGCCTGATTTTATGGTTTGATACCTGATTTACCTGCTATATGGTGTACATATAGCTATCAGAGAGATGCTATTGAGCTGGGTGCTATGTGTGAAATTCCTAAAGGATGCAGGGCTCTTACAGCTGAAATTGAAAATTATGAAATATTTGTGCCAAATAACTTATATTTGATGCCACAAGGTTTCATGGTTTTTCTTTTGGCCCTTTCGCATCGCAAGCTGCATTTAATTGCGTTTATCCTATTTTCAATGTCATCAATTTGAGCAGTCAGTTTTATTTAGCTCAAATTTAGTGTTGGGTGGGGGACAATTTAAAATCCAGTTCCAGTGATCTAAGTGCCACTAATAAGATTGTACTTATTACTGTTTTAATTCGTATATTGTCTTCATAGATGGTTCTGCCCAGAATTCCAACAATAACCTCATGCTTTCCCATGTATAGTGTTGGATACTGCAGCAGGAGTTTGGTGTGATACAAAATCTGTGGTCACCAGTCCAAGGACTGGCAGGTACAGTGCCGATGCTGCTGGTGGAGATGCTGCAGTTGAGTTAACAAGGCGTTGCCGGCATGCAGCTGCTGCAGTTGGTGACTTGATTTTTATTTATGGCGGCTTACGTGGCGGTATGCGATGATCCTATTATATTATAATTGCTGCATTTTGTTTATAAGTTTTCTTTTGGCCTTTTGGCCATCATGAGCCAACACTACAAAATAGCTGTATGGTTGAATTCTGTTGTGATGAGCAAAAATTATCTGGATGTTTTGGAAAGATAACCGAGGGACACCTGTTAGAGGATTTTACTCAACGTTTCTCAATTGGTTTTGAAATGGAATTCTGTGGAGTATATTCGACAAGATATGGACACATTGTTAAAGCTCAAGCAGATTTTGTAATATATCCTACATGGCTTTAATTGGAGAAATGTGCGTTTCAGTGCATTAAATGGAGAAACCAATAAGCTTAAACATGCACATCATAGAGCAGGTCAAGATGCCTTCATGGAGTGATGGTTTATAATAACCCTTTACTTGTTAGAATGTGAGCAGAAATTATGGTCTTTGACTCAGTCCTTGTTTATCCTGTCCTGAATTAGTTCATTTCCTTTCTATATTGCAACCGCCAGACTTGAACCCTTAACCTGATGGTTCGCGTATGAACACACATTAACAGGCTGCAATGGAGTCTGGTCTGGTGTCATTTTGCTTTCTTTCTGAATGTAAATGATCAATCAAGAGGATTGTTGATGATATAGAGATGTATTGCTTGGAAGAATATTATAAAAACTCAAATCTTTCATACAGTTTTTTGAAGATTTTCCAATGAGCTCCTCTTATCCTAACACTATAAGTACTGTATTTTGATACACGCATTTATGCACAGGGGTGTTGCTTGATGACCTACTTGTTGCTGAAGATCTGGCTGCTGCTGAAACAACAAGTGCAGCTTCCCATGCTGCAGCTGCAGCCGCTGCATCCAATGTACAAGCAGGTCGGGCACTTGGAAGATACGGATTTGTGGATGAAAGAACTAGGCAAACCATGCCTGAAGCAGCACCTGATGGTTCTGTTGTGCTGGGCAATCCAGTTGCTCCTCCAGTAAATGGTGACATGTACACTGATATAAGCACAGAGAATGCCATGCTTTCTGGACCGAGGTAAGGCAGCCACTGCATTTGGTCTTTTGCTTTCATTTAAGTAGATAATAAGCATCATTCAAAGAGTTGCTGGATGTGTGTTGTTGCGCAGGAGGACAAACAAAGGTGTTGAGTATTTGGTTGAAGCAGCAGCTGCAGAAGCTCAGGCTATCAGTGCCACTCTGGCTGCTGCCAAGGCACGGCAAGTTAATGGAGAAGTTGAACTACCTGATAGAGATCGTGGGGCAGAGGCTACTCCTAGCGGGAAACAAATATCTACTTTGATTAAGCCTGATTCTGCTGGATCAAACAACATCGCTCCTGCTGGAGTTCGGTTACATCACAGAGCTGTCAGTATAAAATATTTATGAACTTTTTAAATACGATCTGAAGTCAATTTTGGTATGAAATGTGCACATTTACACCAGATGTTATGCCTGATGTTTCACTACTGCCCTTTCAGGTTGTTGTAGCTGCTGAGACTGGTGGGGCTTTAGGTGGCATGGTCAGACAGCTTTCAATCGATCAGTTTGAAAATGAAGGCAGGCGGGTAAGTTATGGGACCCCTGAGAGTGCAACTGCAGCTAGGAAACTACTGGATCGACAAATGTCCATCAATAGCGTGCCAAAAAAGGTATTTCAGTGCTTAATTTGAAGTACATGTGCATTGTGGTTATGAAAATGCTTCATGTAGAGACATTTTTATACAATGTAGACTATGTAGGCATGCTGTGCTGCTGACCTGAAATAGTCTGGAAATATTGCTATTGTTAATGCTCTTGCTTTGGCATTTTAGTCTGTATACTGCCAAGGTTGTCTTTAATGCAAGTCTGATTATGCTCTTGCTTTGGCATTTCCCCGCTTTTCAACTTAACCCGTTTACTTGGGTTCTTTAGTTGCAAGAGGTGAAATTTTTTAGATGTTGTATGCTTTCCATGTTCATGGGTTGCACCTATTCTTGGATTCTTTAGTTGCAAGAGGTGAAGTTTTGTTAGATTTTTGGCATTTTAGGTGAATCACTTGCCAAGACTTAATTTTCTTGCCCAAATTCTCTGTTTTGTAGCTTAACGTGGTCTTTTTCTATTTGATCAGGTTGTGGCACATCTCTTAAAGCCTCGTGGTTGGAAACCTCCGGTTCGCCGGCAGTTTTTCTTAGATTGCAATGAAATAGCAGATCTTTGTGACAGTGCTGAAAGGATATTTTCAAGTGAACCAAGTGTTTTACAGCTTAAGGCTCCTATCAAGATATTTGGTGATTTGCACGGGCAGTTTGGGGATCTGATGCGCCTTTTTGATGAATATGGTTCACCTTCAACTGCTGGTGACATTGCGTAAGCATTTTTGTGAATATTTATAGGTTCTTCTACATTATGCACGCTGATTCATGTCACCAAAGCTTATTTATCTATATAATGAGATAAAAGTCTGGAAATATTGATCATGATGGATTTATTTTATTTTATTTTATTTTATTTTTTTCTATATCCAACAGAGAAACCTATCAATTTTGCAGAAAGCTAGTCTCCCACAATTTCACTCCATGAATACTATCAACTACTGAATTTTTTATTTTTAGATCCCTTTCGCATCTAATCCCTAACTTATGATGCCAAATAGTTCAAAATGTACTTTGGAAACCATTTTTTGTTAGCAATCCTCTGTTAAAATGAAAAATCCTCACCTATTACCTGCCTAACTGAAAAGGACAAGCAACAAATTTCCCATGCACCAAATGATGTATGAACTCCATACACAAACCCTCATGAAAGGATTGCTTTGCAATCTCTAAATCCTTGTATGAAGTAATGGGTTAATCTGTGCAAAGTTTAAATGCTTGATGTCAAGGATCAATTTTGGTTTGGATTTCAAATTGGCTGCTGAAAATATTTTTGGATCACAGCTACCTGTATTTATATTGTAATGAACTCGGATGCCTTATGGACTTTTCTTTTCCATTTGCCAACCTTGAGAGGTTGTCTTTTGATTATTCCCTCTACAAAGAACTTGTAGGTTGCTGTTGAGAATAAAAAAATTGGTATTTGTTTTTAAATTATAGGAGAAAGGGTTTAAGGACTTGTAGGTTGAGCTAGTCTAAGGCTATGAAGTGGTGATCTTTTTGGCTGTTTGCTGCAAGATGTGGTGGCAGGAAGAGGGAATTGAGGTTTGGATTAGAGTAGTGAATGGGGGTGGGAGATGGAAGTGCTCAGTTATCATGTATCAGTAAACTTTTTGTGCGTGAATGTATATGGAGACATGAACATGAACATTCACATGCGGAGATTCACATTTTGTTCTTAAGTTTTTGAGGAGGCTGATTTTATTCTATTACTGTCAGATATATCGACTATCTGTTCCTAGGAGATTATGTTGATCGTGGCCAGCACAGCTTGGAGACCATGACTCTTCTGCTTGCTCTGAAGGTATATTGGCGTGCCTGCTTCTCTTCCTCTCTTTTAGGGTGGATAGATATTTGTTTCTTCTCCACAAATAATCCTTTTGATTTCCTCTTTAAACTTTGCCTTGGATCTTGATGGGAGCTTTCTGCAAATATGTTTGACTGTTGTAGGTTGAGTATCCCAACAATGTACATTTAATTCGTGGGAACCATGAAGCTGCAGATATCAATGCCCTTTTTGGATTCCGGATTGAGTGCATTGAGCGAATGGTATTGTATTATATATTTTACATCTGTATCCTATCTTAACAACTTGTTAGCTACAAGCTAAAACTGGCTTGATGCACAGGGTGAGAGAGATGGAATTTGGGTTTGGCATCGGATAAATCGATTGTTCAATTGGCTTCCTTTGGCAGCACTAATTGAGAAGAAAATCATTTGTATGCATGGTGGTATTGGTCGGTCAATAAATCATGTGGAACAGATTGAGAATCTTCAACGTCCAATTACCATGGAAGCAGGTTCAATTGTGCTTATGGATTTGTTATGGTCAGTGCTTCTGCTCTATTGCTCTCATTTGCTTATCTATTTGCTTATTTGTCTGTAATTGCATTTTTTTCCTCTTCTACTATAGGTCTGATCCAACAGAAAATGACAGCGTGGAAGGATTGCGACCAAATGCTAGGGGTCCAGGGTTGGTAACATTTGGGGTAAGATCAGTTGTATTGCTTGTGT
>Ga0307512_10008327_pt1 | contig 10128 bp, 13 predicted proteins | sample 14_EM_MG_FD_200267 | JGI IMG/M metagenome (GOLD analysis project Ga0307512, IMG submission 200267) | Populus trichocarpa ectomycorrhiza microbial communities from riparian zone in the Pacific Northwest, United States - 14_EM | ecosystem: Host-associated > Plants > Roots > Unclassified | place... | reverse complement strand
CCACTTATCGGGTTATAACGCGTTATAATCTCGTGCTGAGTAATTACAAGGCTGATGACCGGTTATAGCTCTTTTACCGGATTATAACCGGTTGCCGGACTTTCCACGATTGGCTGATGGCTGTACTCTTGCACGAACACGAAGCGGTAGCGTCGAGCCTGGACGACAGAGCCCTTCACAGTCAATCGATTCTTGCTGTGGATAAAGAGTCGGAGCCGGTAGTTACACGGAAAGAACTCTGGTCTTACTACTGTATGTCTCTTTGTGGCACCCCCCATTCGTGTGAGTGGTTCGAACAACTTTCCAGTGTACTATAATGGCGACAACGGTGTGGGGCCTCTGGTGAGCTACCTCGTGTTGGCGTTTCTCATCGTAGGCAGACTGATAATAGTGCATTACTCTTGTCAGGGTTTCTCGATGACCCTCTTCCAATCCATGGCCTTCGCCGCTGGGTATGACCCCGTGGCAGGACCAGGATCCGACTGTTCCGCAGAGGGCTCTTCGGGGCAGTGTGTCGTGCCTGGGCAGGCGGTACGAAGAATGTCAGCTCAGTAGTTCTGGTCGCTACCGGTATTAATTTCGCGGTATGGTCGCCCCCACTCAGCCTTTCTCCCAACCTAGAAACTGAGCGGCCGTCATGCAGATCATGACCTTGATTTTCACGACAATCGGTTCCGCCGCCGATTACGGGACGTTTGGGCGGTGGCTACTTCTATCTCTCACTGTGATTTGTTGGGGTGCGCAATATGCAAGCATCAGCTTGAATGGTGGGATATTGTTGTGGGTGCTGTTTTTGCACCCTCTGACAAATGCTCGCTAGACCCTTCACGATGGGGTGCTGCCATGGCACTTTACATGATCAGTTTTATCTCCTACGGTGCGACCCTTGCGTTCTACGCTGCCGTGTTTCCGCGATTGGCTCGTAATACCCCTCACGCCCGTCAACTTCTGGAGAAGTACCAAGCGAGAGAGATATCCTCCGAGGAGTATGAAGTCGAGGAGAGCCTAGAGAAGAACCGGATCAGTAATATCAGCACTGTACGTTCCTGACAGGTTTCCTCGGTTCCCACCTGATTTATTCTTTAAAGACTCACAGCAATATTGGATACGTTGTCACACTCTGTCTGAACTTGACTTTGTTGCTACCTTTGAAAAACAACCCCATGGTCAACAATTACGTTTTGGTATTGTGAGAACGAGAAACACTGCCAGAGGCTTTCCCTCCCCGCTGACCCTATCTGAGTAGGGTTAACTCATACTGGGTTTTGGTCGGTGTTTGGTGGTGTGAGCCTATTACTGAACGGCATGACGCCATAAGGGCTTAATCTGGCGTTTAGTTATCTTCCAGCAACCACGTCCTGGTCCCCCGATTCCAAAGGGTTCCTCGTACCTGACTATCGGTTGGAAGCAGGTCGGCTGCCCTGTCATGATGATATTCATAGCGTTTACTCAAACCGCTCTTAGATTTGGATAGCCCTGAAACAGTACAAACAACTCCCGTACACCTTCATTTACCTCGTTTCCTTCTTTCTTCTCGCGGATGTATGAGCTACGAGTTCAGTTCGCCGTTCGCAGTGTTGATATTCGTCCGTTTGCAGGGTCTTAATACCACAGGAACGCTGGTGGCGATCTGCCAGAACGACCACTTTCAATTCTCGTTCCTCCAAAACACCTATCTCGGTCTTGCACAGGCAGTTACTTCCACCGCCAGGTAAGCTCTTTGCAGGTTGGTAGCCTCGCGCCCGGGAGGTGATGGTGTTAAACAGCACGCTCGGGTTCTGGTACATCCAAAAGTACTGGAAGATTCCCACGAAGAATATGGTAAGTTGTATCTACGGCTATAACGATCCTTCCACTCATAAAGGCAATCCCAGTTTGTGGTCACGAACGTCGTTACCATCCTAATCCCATTTTGGGGGATGGTTGGTATATGGACTCATAAGATCGGTTTCCACAATGCTTGGGAGTTCTGGTATGTTTGTTAGCGTCGCCGGCGATAGATACCCCGTCTGAATTATGCGGTCATACAGGGCATACAACGTTGTATTTGGACTGTTCCAAGCCCCTTATTATGCCTTCTCCCAAACGATGATGGCTGAACTGAGCCCTCCCGGTTTCGATAACATGGTAAGTGGATCCCACTGCACCGTCGGCCTCGTCGGGGTGACCAGTGCTTGCGCTTCCAGTTCTTCGGCTTGTTTGGCCTCTCGAACAGAGCTTCCAGTATGATCGGTCCGAACGTTATCCAGGCCATCATTGATAGGTCAGGAGATAACTGGAAAGGGTTCCCGTTCCTCTTCGCCCTTTGTGCTGCTGCCAGTCTGATCATATGGTTCGGTGTGGACGTTACCAAAGGAAGGAGGGATGCTGTCGCTTGGGCTGATAGTCAAAGGAAGAAAGACCCGAAGGTTGATGTACCCGCACAGGATGTGAAAAGTTGAACGTCGTACTCCCTCGGACTATGTGACATTTATGTGGTTTTTTAGTAGTCACTTGAGGTTTTCATATCCCTAATGTGAGACGACTCGCAACAAAGGTGAGACAAATCCGAAGTCAGAGATCCCATTCTCCATTTACTTAATAAGGTACGCCATTATAAAAAGGTAAGTATAAACTGAATGAGGTATATGCACAACAATAGCTCTCATCTACCAGGAACACTCCGTCCACATCAGAGGTAGGAAAATGAGCGAGGCAGTCCATATCTGTCGACACACAAGGTCAAAGGTAATAATTTAATCAGTCGAATCCGTCCACCCGTGAATTGGAAATTCTGGAAAAACTTACCGTCTGGATGCTCATAATGAAGAGCATGGGGTATTCGTCGATGCCTGGTACTGCGTACAGCGGTTTTCCGTTAGCGTCCGTTCGACCGGGGACCAACCGTGGATGGGTGAAGAGGATCCAGATCGAATAGAGCGCGACAGTGAAGAAGTGTCGGAACAGTGTCCAGAAGTGTGGTGATACCCTGGGGGATCGTATAAGAAAAAGATCGGTCGTGATTGAAGGGGAGGGTGACGTACCCGGATATCAGACCAATGGGTCCAGCTATACAGTCACCACCGCGTTCGAAGTATTTAAAGCAACCGATCTTTAAAGCATCCAACGATTCGTCTGATGAGAACAGGGACGTCAATCGGGGCAAGAGATCCACGAGATGGAGACTACTCACTGCTGGCTCCGAACAGTTCGTAAAGAGCAACACTGAGCACGTTGATCGTGGGTGCTAGACTTTTACGTTCCCAGAACCACCGGTGCAGCACATCGGATACGGCCTCCCAGTTACTCAGATCGTCCCCCCTGTTGACAATTTCGGCCAGCATCTCAGAGAGTAGCAGAGCATCACTAAAAGCGATGGTCATGCCGCCCCCAGTGAGCGGGTGGCGGATATTCCACGAGTCTCCGATCAGAATGACGCCTTCCTTGGTGTGTTTGGTGCCTTGCTTGGCCGGGGGCAGGAACGTGTTGGGCATCCTGCGCATCCTCTGTTTATCGAGGGCTTGGAGAGCGGGGGGTTGAAGTTGTGAGGGGAACCCCGGGACGACGTTTTTTGTGATGTATTCCTAGAGGTCGAGAAGTCAGCGAGCCGATGGTGCATGGATAAAACAAGCACCCATACCTTGAGGTCTGATGGTAATGGTACCCGCACGGCAATGAGCATCCTCGTCTCCGTTTCCGAAATACGATAAAGCAAAGCTGGACCGTGCCCCTCCATGAGAACGACCGTCCCATGTTCGTCGTACGGCAACCTCGCGTTCTCCAAAATCAAACCCACGAAATGGCTCCCCAATTCCGTCTTGGCCGCACCACTTCCCATGACTTTAGCTCTAAAGTTCGAAAAACAACCATCGGCCACAACCGTCAAATCGCCGTAAAACTCCTCTTCGACTCCTTCCTCCGAGCTGCCGGTTTTGTTGACCGCTCGGACGCCGAGGACGCTTCCGGTGCGAGGACATTCGATCAGTTTGGTGACCGTCCGTTCGAGCACGTCCACCCCAGGCGCGACCTTGGCTTTTTTCCGCAACGCCATAATGAACTTTCCGTGGTGGAATGACCTGCCCTGGTACCCCTCAGGATAACGTATACGCACATTCCTCCCCTCATTGACGATGCAATACCCATGCGCAGGGACAGCCTCGATCCCCTCAAGACACTCCTCCATGCCCATGCTCTTCAGAGCCTCAACCCCCCGAGGCTGCAAAAATTCTCCCACGATACGATCCGGTTCGACGAGAGAACGTTCCAAGAGACAGATCTTTAGAGGTTTCTGAGAGCGTGCAGCCAGCGAATGAGCGAACGAACAGCCGGCAATGCCAGCACCGACGATGACGACATCGTAGTTGAACGAAGGCGTCGACATGAAAGCGGCGTGAGGGTGCTGGACCAATTTTCTGAAGCGGTAGAGAACGTATCGGTCGGAGGAGTGTGTAGGAAAGAAATGTATTATAAGTGTGATCTCATGTCCATTGAAGCTGAAAGTGGTACGATCACGTCAACGGAGCGGGACGTGTTCCACATGCGGCCCTGACGGCGACCCGAGGCATCCAGGCGTGGTCTAGGATACTTCTATTGCGATGCATGCGTGAAAAAAATGGTCAGAAAAAGATGAAATAAACGATTGCAATGACAAGTGAGTGGGGTATATGGCCTACAGTCCGGGACAAACAAACTAATCGTAAAATAATGTGCGTGCAGTAGCTAATAGATTACATGGGAAGAAAAAAAACGAAATCCGTATCCTAGCTTCTAGTTACAGCGTATGAATATATGAACATCAATACCCGGACGGCCTCGCAGCGCTCTTGGATGTATCGTAAGCTCGAATGAGTCTCGCTTGATCTTGTTTCGCGCCATTTTCGGTCTGACTGAAAGCGAACCCGCGATTTCGTCGCATCCTCTGAACAGCACGCACTTTCTTGATCGCCTTTTGGAATCTGCAGAGGGGATCATATGAGCGCGCAAAATCAGGATTGGTTTCCAATATACGTACTGCTCCTGCCGCGGCCGGTAATCTGGAATGTTGTACTTCTGGAGCTCCTGGGCAATGTGGTACGACGCTGGCATATAGGTTCGGCGGTAGCTAAAGATCACGATCAGCCCTCCGGTCCCTCAAGACAGACATAAAAGCACTTACTACTTCCACACGTAGTCACGCGCCAAGCATACGATAGGAACAAGTAGGAGAGAGAAGTAGAACACCGAATTTTCCCATAACCTCGGAACAAGGCCACGATACTCCGTCGAGAAACCGATTGCCGGGGCAACCAACGCATAGATAGGCATGAATACCATGGCAAATACGAAGGATCCCGGGATGGCTGCAGAACACAGGGTTAAACGGGAATGTAATAATATAAGACCGGAACCACGGATACACACCAGCTACCGTGTACTTCGTCCACAGGCTAGATAGTTGCAAGTTTCAGAAATATTCAATCGGTGATGTTGATAAGAGCTTACTCCGAAACCAAGGCAGCCTTCCCCAAGACCGTAAGCAGTACGATAAGATACAAGTCGGTTCCCCAGAACCAATGGCCGGAATCCAGACCGTTGGATTGCTTGAGGTCTCCCCAGAACATGACGATGGAGAACCCAAACGTGACCTTCACGATACCGCAAAATCAGAGCGTGCCAAAACACGAAATTGGCGGAGACAAACCAAACTATGGTATAACGCGTTCACGACCCAGAGCCAGAAAGCGGTCTTTGTGAAGAACGCATTCTCCTGGCCCAGGGTGTAGAGCTGAGGATACCGATCCAAGATACGAGCGGAGACGAATTGGTCAAAGACACCGATAACGAAAGGAGGCAGGACGGTGAAAACGACATTGTACAAGGACAACGTCCATGACTCATAGGCAATTTGTCCAGAGAAGTTGTTGAAGAACGAATACTACATCGGGATGCCGTTAATATCTAAACCTCCTTCCCAGTTAACTGTCTACTCACCCAGAACTGTGTCATGTAGAGCACAATATTCTTGTAGAACGAATCTAAGACGCAGTGATTGAGGAATTGGTGTCGAGTGGGATCCAAGAACACTCACAGAGAATCAGCTTGGAAAGCCGTTGATAACTCCAAGCACCATGGACGAGCAGCAACTTCTTCAGGAACCGGAACTGTGAAATAGCGACATCCGAAGCACGAGCGGCTTGAAGACCTTCGACGCCAGAAATTCCGACTCCGACATGTGCAGCCTGGATCATACTGACATCATTGGCACCATCCCCAATGGCTAGCAGGATCGACTTTGTGTTCTTCTTGACCAGTTTAACCACCAAGGCTTTCTGTAACGGCGATACACGGCCTAAAAATCACGTTAAGTGAGGCTAGGGATCAATTAGTGGTACCGGTGACGTACAGCAGATGACAGCTTTGCACAACATAGCCAATTCCAAAAAGACCTTCGATACCTCCTTTTCGAGGGCAAATGTTAAACTCTTGCCATCTAGGTGGGGGTATCAGCGTCTAAAAATAGCTCAGGCACTCGCAGCAGTCACCGACCGATAATCAGAGCGAGATCTTCCAGCTCTCCGGTGCTCCTTTGGTTTTTGATGGCGGTCAACCGCCTTTCAATGAAGCCCTTCGTCCCGAGTGCAGTTTCTTCATTCACAATAACCTGTCGGCGGGATAAATCACAGCGCTCAGAACTAAGAAGAATATTCCGTACCAGGTTCATAGACTCAGAGATCAATCGACACGACATTCCAATGTTGATAGCAGTTTCCTGCCTGTCACCCGTTAACACCCAAACCTTGATACCGGCCATTTGCAAGGTATGAATCGCATCCGGAACGCCGTCCTGAAGCTTATCCTCAATCGCCGTTGCGCCGAGTAAGAACATGTCCTTTTCAATGAGTTCAGCTGCGTTGTCCAATGCTTCACCACGACCATTGATAGTCTGAGCAGCCTGGTCATAAACAGTTGACCACTGTCGGTATTCCGCGTCAGAAACATCGCGGCAGGCGATACATAAAGTTCGTAATCCTTCGGTTGCATATTCCTGTGGAACACAAATGAGAACGTGCAATGTCCTCACCAATTGTTACATACCTCCAGGTGAGCTAACGTTCGGTCCGTGTAGGGCTGATTTGGACCCAGACGTTCCAGGATGACGGTGTCAGCACCTTTGCAGTACAATTTTATCTTGCCATCTGGCCCGCGGATCACAGTGGACATCCGTTTTCTTGTGGAGTTGAACTCGCAGACGTTGAGAATCTCAAATTCCTGGGTTGCTCCCTGGATGTTGACGAATACCGACTTGGGCTTCCGAATCTGGTGTCTACGAATCAGTACCAACGAGACAAGAGTAGAATGTTTGCGATACGTACGCGGAACTGGAAACCCAGCAGTTCTGCTCCAGCGACCAACGCGGCCTCATCCGGACTACTGGCCTGATATTGAAGCTTTCCGTCCTTCATCTCTGGGATGACCGTATGGCAGACGGCGAGGAGGGTCAGGAACTCATGGATCACATCTCTCTCCCTGCTCTGACCACCGCCAGCGGGGTCCGAGAACGGATTGGCGCTGCCATCCAGGATGTTGGACATCTCTTTAAAGGTCCTCCACCCGTCTTGTTCGCCCTCCCTGCTAGACCCCCCGATCAATTCAGTGTCAGCTCGTTTACTTTCGTCCACAGTTTCTGCGTATGCTACACCCGCGATGCTGCAGCATTTGAACTCCATTTCATTGCAAGTGAGAGTCCCGGTCTTGTCACTGAAGACGTATTCGATTTGACCGAGTTCCTCGACGAGAGAAGACGTCCGGCAGAGTGCTGGTGTGTCGGTTTTGGGGTAGTACATGTCCAGGTCCGAGTTGATGAGCTGAGCCTGCTGGAATTTGACAACCTCCATTGTGACGATGAGAGAGATTGGGATCAAGTTGTTGTACAGAATGATGAACGTCAAAATATCTGTTCATACAATACGCTGTCAGTAAATCCCTGAGTAGGTATCGGTGTTACACAACCTTCAATGAATCCTTTGGCTATCGCAAATTCAGTACCTAGTCGGAGAGTGACGCAAACAAAAAACGACGTACCACGGTCACCAATATTTGTGGTTTCAAGCAAGTACCACTGCTGTGATGAAAAGAACCAAGATCGAATACTGCTTCCGATGGTAGAACCGATAGATAACGCAAGCAGGAGACCAAATAAGAACACAATTTGAGTGTTGACTTGGCGTTCGACAGCAGTTCGTTTGATAGGAGCGGCCCTGAGCGAAGGTTGAGATGAGGGTGAGCAGAGGGAAAGCTAGCCGCTCACGTAGCGTTTCTCATCAGTTTCGTTTCGTGTCCAGTATACACCACCAAACCATACAGCCACGGGGTGTTTCGGATCTGCGCACCACGTAACAGTACTTGATCGGGTCCCAGTGGTACTTGCTTTGGGACGCCCATACTAGAGGTGAGATCTAGTGTACCCTCAAATGTGTACAGCGAGTTGTTAGGGTGTTCGCAACGCAGAGCACCGTTTAGGGCGGTAACCAGGTGTGGCGCAGTCATGTGTGAAGTTTTCGGGGAAGCCTGCTTGATTTTCAAGTTGGTTTCTCTGCGTGAGGGTTTCGTGTTAAGTCACAAAGGAGAGTTTTCTTGGATACACGTACCCATCCAGATTTGAAGTTTCGATATAACACAAGCCTTCAGGTTCACTCGAGGCAACCAACACCAAATCGGCTGGAATAAAATCATCACTCTCCAGACGGACGACGTCCCCAACCCTGATTTCTTCCCAACTCTTCTCGTCAAATGTGTTCCCAGAATTGAGGACTTTGGTTCCCCGCGAGTTGAGTTCGGCGTCAGATTGGTGCCGTTTCTGAGATCAAAAGATTAAGAATCGCGCAGCAATCAAGCGCAGGCGTGCTCACTAAATCCTCTTGAACCTCCTTAAATGCGGATGCGAATAATACAACAAGAAGCGGCACAATGGTAGTGTACGGGTTTGTGGGTGAGACTCCGGGGATTTGTTGAATGCAAGCAGTAAACAGGAAGAATAAGTTGGCGTATTTCGAGAATTGTTCTGGAGTTCACGTTAGAAGACGGTCCAATTAAGGGTGAACAAAGACACGCGCCTAGCAGGAACTTTGGCATGAATGTGGCCAGGTTGTACTTGCTGGTGGTAACGTAGTTCGAACAGAACTCGTCGTTGGGGGACGGATTGTTGAGGGCTACTGTCCTCTCCCCAGTCAAGGCTTGTTCTTTCTTCTTCCATGGCCATTCCCACTTGATCTGCGGTATCCGTCGTTTCTTCTGGTTTTCCTTCGGTGCTGAACCAGAGGATGAAGGCAGTGTCGATCCGGGGTAGGTCTGGTGCGGGTCCTCATCATCGAACGACCAAGGTTGAGGAGCACCGGCGGGGAGAGCGGCGTTCTTAGTCAAATGAATCCCAGAGGACTGAGACTGCATTGGCATGGGCGAAGGTCGACTGAACGCGCTTTCGGGGCCATCGTCATCTTCATCGTCGAAGAACGGATCGAGTTGTTGGTCGCGAGAAGACTTTGGTGGATATCCATTGGTCGTTTGCTGGTATTGGTTGTTCGCCGGATTCGCTTGAGATACGAGACGGACAAAATCGTCGCTCATCGTCACGGCGACGGCTTCGAGCGGAGGGTGGTAACGGAAATCTAAGCAGGCTCGGAGGAGGCTGCGATTGTGAGAACTCTTTACTAGATGTGGGCCAAGCGCGTCTCTTCCGGGCCTGCGCAAAGCCTTACAACGTCACGCAGTGACACAAGGGAAGCCGACCAGAGGTTTAAACTTTCGAGACAGCAGGGGGAGCGTACAACGCTATAATAACCATTACGAAGACAAAATGTACAGTAATTTTATAGAACATCCATATAGTCACGCCATGTCCACCATTATAACCTCAATCCTCGCTAGAAATAGCCTGCAAACACACTAAGAGGGTTACAGCCGTGGCAACATCGACTGATGCCCCGTAGGAGGTAAGAAATAGCAACGGTGGAGCACACTGACAAGGCGGACGTACATAAAGGGGCGACGGTCATTTTGCTGACGGTCTCAAATTTGCCTGGTTGACCGGCTATCGGCTCCAAAATCCCCCCCTCGAACCTCGCAACGGGTTGATCGTTTAGTAAAATCTTGCCGCTACCGTTCAGCAGATTG
>Ga0307512_10008326_pt1 | contig 10129 bp, 10 predicted proteins | sample 14_EM_MG_FD_200267 | JGI IMG/M metagenome (GOLD analysis project Ga0307512, IMG submission 200267) | Populus trichocarpa ectomycorrhiza microbial communities from riparian zone in the Pacific Northwest, United States - 14_EM | ecosystem: Host-associated > Plants > Roots > Unclassified | place... | reverse complement strand
TCCGCGCACCCGGACATAGCCGCGGCCCGCCGCTTCGTGCGGGGCCTGGACGCCGCGGTGGCCGTCGCCTCGACGCCGGGCCGTTGCCCCCTGACCCGGGTGGTGTGCGCGGGCGTCGGCTGGGTGGCCCGGCTGCTGCTGCGCAGCTGCCGGGAGCATGCGACCCAGATGGAGCGAGGGGTCGCGGCCGCGGCGTCCGAGCGTGCACAGGCTGTGGATTACGGCCTCAGGATCGTCGCCCAGGAACAGGTGGGTCTGGCATACGCCGGCTGGGACCGCCTGCTGACCCGCGTCGCGCTGCCCTCCTGGCGGATGGGCCGGTGGCCCTCCCGGCTGGACGCGGGCGTCGTGGCCGCGCTCACGGAGCTCTCCCGCCGCGACCGCCTGGCCGAGGGCTTCGCCTCCCGCCTGGGCGAGCGCCCCGCCTGCGACCTGCTGGAAGAGCCCGGGACGATGGACGAGGCGGTCTCACTCCTCGCCGCCCGCCTCTTCCACGGCGGCCCGGCCGAGCCCCGCCCGGACTGGTCCCCGGTGAACTGGGAGGAGTATCCGGACGAGGTCGTGGACCGCAAATGGCGCACCGACGCGGCCCGCCTCCACCGAGTCCTGGACACCCTCGGTGTGAGCCGCACCCCCGACCCGGCCACCCCGACCCCGGACGGCCCAACCCTCTCCCGAATCCTCGACCACCTGTCGACTCCGCAGCCCCCTGCGGACGACATCACCTCCGAGCAGCTCTTCGCCCCGCCCCCCGAGTCGCCCCCCGAGCCCGTAGGCACCGCGCTGGACGATCCCGCAGCCGCCGACGGCGAGGACGCCCCACAGGGGCCACCCGCACCCGACGACGGAACTGTCGTGGGCGGTACGGGTGGGAACATCCAGGCCGAAGCCGAAGCCGAAGCCGAAGCCGAAGCCGAAGCCGAAGCCGAAGCCGAAGCCGAAGCCGAAGCGGAGGCCGAAGCCGAAGCGGAGGCCGAAGCCGAAGACCCGGAGCCGGAGAACGAACGCACCGCCGCCCTCGCCGCCGGCCTCGCCGCCGAACTGGCCCGCGAGGAAGCCACCGCGGCCGCCACGGCCGCCGCCACACCCGCAGAGCTGATCCCCCCCGACGCCCCGCTCTGGGACGACGGCGCGCTCCCCCTCTTCCCGCTCCAACCCCCGCGCACAGCCCGCGAGTTGCTGGCCGACCACGTCACCGCGATGGTGTGCTGCGCCGCCATGGACACCGCCGGCGCAACTCCGGGCCTCGACTGGCTCGACGGCCCGTCCCTCCTGGTCAACGGCGAACGGACCACAGATCTGGGCCCCCGGGTCCTCAGCCTCGTAGAGGAGGGCGACCCGGTCCCCCTGCGGACCTGGCTGCTCGAATCCGGCATACGCCCGGAGAAGCCCGTCCGGCTGGTGTGACGGTCGACGGAAGCGGAACCTCGCATTCCACTTTCGGCCAATTCGCAACGAATAGTGACCGCATGCGTGCGCAATGTGATGTGCTGGGACCGATCGGGCACACGGCAAGGGCTTGTGGCACACGCCAGGCACCCGCCGGGCACACCACGCCATGCGACAGACATGCGACAGACATGCGACACAGGCACGGCGACACGCGACCACAAGGGATCGAGGGAGGGGAGCGACCATGGGGTCGGAGCAGATCCGCCGCTGGGAATCCGGAGCGCTGGCGCACGCCGTGACCGATCCCTTCGGCCAGGGCCCCGTCCCCTGGCTGCGCGGCAGCGAGACGTACTTCGACGACTCCGGCCAGGTGGTTCCCTGGTACGTGGACGCCCCCCAGCAGCCGCCCGCGGGCGACACCCCGAACACCCCCCGCGTCCCCGCCCCGCGAGGTGCCGGAGTCCCCCGTTCCGCAGATGACGTCCGCCGTCAGATCAAGGGCTTCATCTCCACCGGCGCCGTCGCCCCCGGTGGGGCCGTCGACTTCCACATCACGGTCGACCCGCCCCAGGAATTCAGCGTCGACATCTACCGCATCGGCCACTACGGCGGCGACGGCGCCGCCAAGATCACCACCAGCCCGCGCCTCTCCGGCATCGTCCAGCCCCCGCCGCTCACCGCGGACCGCACGGTCTCCTGCCACCACTGGTGGCTGTCCTGGCGGCTGCAGATCCCGAGCTACTGGAGCATCGGAGCGTATGTCGCCGTCCTGACCACCGCCGACGGCTACCGCTCCCACATCCCCTTCACGGTCCGCGACAACCACCCCGCGGACCTGCTCCTGCTCCTCCCCGACGTCACCTGGCAGGCCTACAACCTCTACCCCGAGGACGGCCGTACGGGCGCGAGCCTGTACCACGCCTGGGACGAACAGGGCCGTCTGCTGGGCGAGTCCGACGCGGCGACCACGGTCTCCTTCGACCGCCCGTACGCCGGCGCGGGCCTCCCCCTCCACGTCGGCCACGCCTACGACTTCATCCGCTGGGCCGAGCGCTACGGCTACGACCTCGCCTACGCCGACGCCCGCGACCTGCACGCCGGTCACGTCGACCCCACCCGCTACCGCGGCCTGGTCTTCCCCGGCCACGACGAGTACTGGTCGGCCAACATGCGCCGTACCGTCGAGCTCGCCCGCGAGCACGGCACGTCCCTCGTCTTCCTCTCCGCCAACACCATGTACTGGCAGGTGGAGTTGGGCCCGTCCCCGTCCGGCGTCCCGGACCGCCTCCTCACCTGCCGCAAGAGAAGAGGCCCGGGCAGGCCCGTGCTGTGGCGCGAAATCGACCGCCACGAGCAGCAGTTGGTCGGTATCCAGTACGCGGGCCGGGTACCCGAGCCGCACCCCCTGATCGTCCGTAACGCCGACCACTGGCTGTGGGAGGCGACCGGGGCGCACGAGGGCGACGAGGTCGAGGGTCTGGTCGCGGGGGAGGCGGACCGCTACTTCCCGCGCACCCCGCTGCCCGAGCACGAGGACCGCATTCTGCTCGCCCACTCCCCGTACACCGACTCCGAGGGCGTCCTCCGGCACCAGGAGACGTCCCTGTACCGCGCCCCCTCCGGTGCTCTGGTCTTCGCGTCCGGGACGTTCGCCTGGTCGCCGTCGCTGGACCGTCCGGGCCATGTCGACACGCGGGTACAGCGCGCCACGGCAAACCTGCTGGACCGCATCTGCAAACGGGACTGAGTGCACGTAGCCAAGGGTGATCCACCCAGCTCAGGCCCACCCCACCCCGGAACCGGTCTCCGGCATACGGGAGAATCGAGCGCATGGGACAGAACCACGGGGAGGAACCGTGTCCGGATTCGTAGAAAAGCCCGAGCCGATTCAGGTTCCGGGCCTGGTGCACCTGCACACCGGCAAGGTGCGCGAGCTGTACCAGAACGAGGCCGGCGACCTCGTGATGGTCGCCAGCGACCGTACGTCCGCCTTCGACTGGGTGCTGCCCACGGAGATCCCCGACAAGGGGCGCATCCTCACCCAGCTCTCGCTGTGGTGGTTCGACCAGTTCGCCGACCTGGTCCCCAACCATGTGCTGAGCACCGAGCTGCCGGTCGGCGCCCCCGCCGACTGGGCGGGCCGCACCACGGTCTGCAAGTCCCTCCAGATGGTCCCGGTCGAGTGCGTGGCCCGCGGCTACCTCACCGGCTCGGGCCTGATCGAGTACGACGAGTCCCGTACCGTCTGCGGCCTCGCCCTCCCCGAGGGTCTGGTCGACGGCAGTGAACTGCCCGCCCCGATCTTCACCCCGGCCACCAAGGCCGCCGTCGGCGAGCACGACGAGAACGTCTCCTACGAGGAGGTCGCCCGCCAGGTCGGCGCCGACACCGCCGCCCAGCTGCGCCAGGCGACCCTCGCGATCTACTCGCGTGCCCGCGGCATCGCCCGCGACCGAGGGATCATCCTCGCGGACACCAAGTTCGAGTTCGGCTTCGAGGGCGAGACGCTCGTCGTCGCGGACGAGGTCCTCACCCCGGACTCCTCGCGCTTCTGGCCGGCCGACCAGTGGCAGCCGGGGCGCCCGCAGCAGTCGTACGACAAGCAGTTCGTGCGCGACTGGCTGACCTCGCCTGCCTCCGGCTGGGACCGCAAGAGCGAGCAGCCCCCGCCGCCGCTGCCCCAGGAGATCGTGGCCGCGACCCGGGCGAAGTACGTGGAGGCGTACGAGCGTCTGACGGGCCTGAGCTGGAGCTGAGCGCACGACGAAGGCCCCGGTCGGTGACCGGGGCCTTCGAGAAGAGAGCGGACGACCAGGTTCGAACTGGCGACCTCAACCTTGGCAAGGTTGCGCTCTACCAACTGAGCTACGTCCGCACTGCGCCGTGGCGCGAGAGCAACTATACCCAACCCCGCTCCCGGGCGAGCCGCACCGCCGTGTGCCGGTTCTCCGCCCCGAGCTTGGAGACGGCCGACGACAGGTAGTTCCGTACGGTCCCCTGTGACAGCGCGGCCCGCTGGGCGATCTCCGCGACGGGCGCGCCGTCGGCGGCGAGTTCCAGCACCTCGGCCTCCCGCACGGTCAGCGGCGAGTCCCCGGAGGCGATCGCGTCGGCGGCCAACTCCGGGTCGACGTAACGGTTCCCGGCATGCACGGTACGGATGATCTCCGCGAGCCGCTGCGCGCTGACCGTCTTCGGGACGAACCCGCGCACACCCGCCGCAAGCGCCCGCTTCAGATGCCCGGGCAGTCCGTGACTGGTGACGATCAGCACCCGGCAGCCCGGCAGCTCCGCCCGCAGGGATGTGGCGACCTTCACACCGTCGGCGCCCGGCATCTGAAGATCGAGCACGGCCACGTCCGGTTCGTGCGCCCGCGCCATCGCCAGCGCCTCGGGACCGGACGCCGCCTCGGCGACGACCACGAGGTCGTCCTCCAGCGCGAGCAGCGCGGCGAGCGCGCCCCGGATGAGGTGCTCGTCGTCGGCGAGCAGCAGTCGTACGACAGCGGTCATGCCGGGACCTCACTTCCATTCAGCGGCACTTCGGCCACCACACGGAACACGTCCCCGTCGCGGAACCCCGCCTCCAACGTCCCGCTCACCGCCGACAAGCGCTCCCGCAGCCCCGCAAGGCCGGACCCCGCGCTCCCGTCGGCCGCCTTCGCCCCGTCGTTCTCCACCGTCAGCACCACGCGCCCCTCCGTCACCCGCAGCGCCACCCCGCAGCGCCCGGCATCCCCGTGCCGCAGCACATTGGTCGTAGCCTCCCGGACCACCCAGCCGAGCGCCGACTGCACCTCACCGGGCAGCCCGGCGGTCTCGCCGCTCACCTCGCAGGCAATCCCCGCTGCCGTCAACACGCCCTGCGCACCGGCGAGTTCGACCCCCAGATCGGCCTCCCGATAACCCCGTACGACATCCCGCACCTCCCGCTGCGACTCCTGCGCGATCCGCTGCACCTCGATCATCTGGTCCACGGCCTCGGGCCGCCCGCGCCGCGCCAGCTGCACGGCGAGCTCGCCCTTCAGTGCGATGACGGCCAGGTTCCGCCCCATCACGTCGTGCAGATCCCGCCCGAACCGCAGCCGCTCCTCGGCGACGGCGAGCCGGGCGCGGGTCTCGCGGGCCGCGTCGAGTTCGTAGACGGCGTTGAGGAGCCAGACGGAGAAGGCGGAGGTGAAGGCGAGGAATCCGCCGCCGACCAGCACCGTCAGCGCGATGGCCATAGTGGCGGAGCCGGGCAGACCGAGCGGGAACGCCATCAGCCCCGAGCCCGCCGCGAAGCCCGCCACGACCGCGAACTCCCGCCGCCGGCGGCGGACGCCGAGCGAGATGACGCCCGCGCCGAAGATCAGCACGGTCGCGTAGACCCCGCCCGCCGCGCTGTCGACGCCGTGCCCCTCCGGGCCCCGCTCGACGATGCTCATCGCCGCCACGGCGACCAGTGCGGTGACGCAGCCGAGCGTCCACAGCATCCGGACGGGCTGCTCACGCCGACCGCGCGTCCAGTCCAGCGCCGCCGAAGCGGTCACGGCACAGACGACGCAGTGCGCACACACCATCAGCACCAGCCAGCTCGCCAGTCCCGTCCCGACCTGCCCGAAGACCGGCAGCGCGACGACGACGGCCTCGATCACCGCGAAGAAGTGGAACGACCACCGCGTGTACGTCTCCACCTTCGCGGGCGTGCTCTTGCCCCGCCACCACCTGACCGGTCCGCGCACCGCTGTCCCCCCGTCCGTCACCTCCGCGGTTCCCACCGGAACCACCGCCGTACAGCAAACACCGCCAGCAGAGTCCAGGCCAGCGTGGTCGCCACGGCGCCCAGCGCCTCGTACGCGCTCAAGTGGCCGCTCCACCCGCCGCTGACGAGCCGGACGGCCGGGGAGAGCGGGAGGAACTCGCAGACGGAGGCGAGCCGGTCGGGCAGGATCTCGGTGGGGATCGCGATGCCCGAGCCGATCATGGATATGAACACCACCGGCGACGCGGTGACCTGGGCGCTCTCCACAGTCCGGGTGAAGGTGGCGGTGAGCGCCGCGAGCGCGGCGCACAGCACCAGGCCCGACAGGACGCCCAGGACGGTCAGATACGGCGCCCGGGGCGCCCCCGCGTCGAGGAGCAGCACGCAGCCGACGGACAGCACCAGGGACTGGGCGAGGCCGAGGCAGAGGGCGGGCAGCGCGGTGCCGGCGAGGATCTCGGGGTCATGGAGTTCCCCGGTGCGCAGCCGCTTGAGGACGAGTTCCTCACGGCGGGAGACGAAGGCACCCACCAGGGACGTGTACACGGAGAACAGGAAGGAGAAGCCGATCGCGGCCGTCAGCATCACCGTGCCGGCGGACAGCCCCACGCCCCCGAGATCCATCTGGTCGACCGCGGGCCGCACGCTGAACGGCAGCGCGAGCGGCAGGAGCAGAGCCGTGGTCACCGCACTCCGGTTGCGGCCGAGCAAGGTGAGTTCCGCCCCGGCCAGGGCACGCAGCCGCCGGCCGGCGGGGGCGAGGGCGAGCGTGCTCATGCCGCCACCTCCCGCTCCCGCGCGATCCCCAGGAACGCCTCCTCCAGCGAGGCCGACCGCACATCCAGCCCCCGCAGCTCCACCCGCGCCGCCTCGGCCCACACCAGCAGCCCGGTGGCCGCCCGCTGCAGCTCCCGCGTCCGCAGCTGTACGACCCGGCCGGCCAGCTCGTGCCCGCACACCCCCAGCGCACCGAGCGGCGGCAGATCCCCGAGGAAGTAGCCGTCGGGCAGCCGGAAGGAGATCCGCGAGGGCTGCGCGGCGGTCACCTCGTCCGGTGTCCCGGTCGTCGCGATGCGCCCCTCGTGGAGAATCGCGAGCCGGTCGGCGAGGCCCTCCGCCTCCTCCAGGTAGTGCGTGGTGAGCAGCACCGTCGTCCCCGTGTCGCGCAGCGCCCGTACCAACTCCCAGGTGTCCCGGCGTCCTTCGGCGTCAAGGCCGGTCGTGGGTTCGTCCAGGAACAGCACCTCGGGCTCGCCGAGCAGCGCGAGCGCCAGGTCCAGGCGCCGCCGTTCGCCCCCGGACAACTGTTTCACCCGCACACCGGCCCGCCCCCCGAGCCCGACCAGCTCCAGCGCCTCCAGCTCCGGCCGCGCCCGGCTCACACACCCGGCCCACATCCGCGCGGTCTCCGCGACGGTCAGCTCGGACGGAAAGCCGCCCTCCTGCAGCATGACTCCCGTGCGAGGCCGTACGGCGGCCCGCTCCCCGTACGGATCGTGTCCGAGCACCCGCACCCGGCCACCGGCCGGCCGGGCGAGCCCCTCCAGCAGCTCGACGGTCGACGTCTTGCCGGCGCCGTTGGTGCCCAGCAGTGCGAAGATCTCGCCGCGGTCCACGGAAAAGGTGATTCCGCGCACGGCCTCGAACCCGCCCCCGTACACACGCCGCAGGTCAGTGACCTCAATCACGTGTTCGTGTTCGCTGATGTCCATGGCTCAAGCGTCCCGGCGCTCCGGGCCCGACAGCAGTGCGCGGTGTCATCGCTCGGCATGACAAATGTCAGAGACGGTCCGCGCACGAAAAAACCCCGGTCCCAGAGGACCGGGGTCTTACTCCCGAGCGGACGACGAGGCTCGAACTCGCGACCTCAACCTTGGCAAGGTTGCGCTCTACCAACTGAGCTACGTCCGCATTGCCTCCGACCGGCTCCCACCGATCGGCGCGAGCACCAGCCTACCCGACCCACAGCAGTGGTCCGGACCGGCGGTGCAGAGCGGGTGACAGGAATTGCACACTGCGCCTTCCCCCTGGAAGGGGGATGTTCTACTACTGAACTACACCCGCATGTACTCCGTGAGCTGGGCCTTTCAGCCTCGCCCCTCGGCGTGCTCCAGACTCTAGCCGACCCTGTGGGGTGCAGCGCAAGTCGGTTCTCCCGAGGGGCGGGTGACCGCTCGTCGGCCGGCGGCTACTGCGCCGCGCTGAACGCCTCGTAAACCTTCTTGGGGATCCGGCCACGGGCCGGGACGTCCATCTTGTTGGCCTGGGCCCAGGCCCGGACGGCCGCCGGGTCGGGTGCGACCTCCGTCTGCCGGTACGTCCTGCCCGACTTCGACCGCTTGCGGCCGGCGTCCACGTACGGCGCGAGCGCCTTACGCAGTTTCTTGGCATTGGCTTGATTCAGGTCGATCTCGTACGACTTGCCGTCGAGTCCGAAGGCGATCGTTTCCGCCGCTTCCGAGCCGTCGATGTCGTCAAAGAGAGTGACCACGACCTTCTGCGCCACGAATATCGGTCCCTTCGTGCGACACCTCTATCGGCGAGGCCGTGGATGACGTGCCACGGCGTCGCGGAGATGTCGACTGTCCGCCAGTTAATGGGCAAAGTATCGACTAATGACAATTCATTTGTACAGTGCCCGGCATTGCAATGTGAAGCCCGACTAAATCTTCCCGCGTGTCTCCCGCGCAATAGCTCTGAGGCATCGATCCGGGATCTTTCCCTGAACTTTTCGTGAAGGCACCCCTCCGATACCGGATCGTGATGGCGGTCACGTACTTTCCTACAACTCTACTCGCGTAGAAATTTTGTACGGGTAGTCTGAAGGCACCTGTTGGAGACACCTGCAGGAACCTGCTCAGCACCACACCACCGGGAGTGCCAGTGGCACGCGTCGTAGTCGACGTCATGCTCAAGCCGGAGATCCTCGACCCCCAGGGCCAGGCGGTGCAGCGCGCACTGCCGCGTCTGGGTTTCGAAGGCATCTCCGACGTACGTCAGGGAAAGCGATTCGAACTGGAAGTTGACGGGCCGGTCGACGAGGCCGCGCTCGCGCGCATCCACGATCTTGCGGAATCCTTCCTCGCCAACACCGTGATCGAGGACTTCATCGTCAAGGTGGAGGAAGTCGCGGAGGCCGCGAAGTGACCGCTCGTATTGGCGTCGTCACTTTCCCGGGAAGCCTCGACGACCGGGACACGCAGCGCGCGATCCGTCTCGCGGGCGCCGAACCGGTCGCCCTCTGGCACAAGGACAAGAACCTCCACCAGGTCGACGCGGTCGTCCTCCCCGGCGGTTTCTCCTACGGCGACTATCTGCGGGCCGGTGCCATCTCCCGCTTCTCGCCGGTGATGGAGACGGTCATCGAGCAGGCGAAGGCCGGCCTCCCCGTGCTCGGTATCTGCAACGGCTTCCAGATCCTCACCGAGGCCCACCTCCTCCCGGGCGGGATGCTCGGCAACGACCACCTCCACTTCATCTGCCGCGACCAGAAGCTGCGGGTGGAGAACGCGGACACCGCCTGGACCGCCGACTACGAGTCCGGCCAGGAGATCCACATCCCGCTGAAGAACATGGACGGCCGGTACGTCGCCGACGAGTACACGCTGGACAAGCTCGAGGCGGAGGGCCGGGTCGCCTTCCGGTACGTGGCCCGCGGCGAAGCCGCCCATGGATACGGCAATCCGAACGGCTCGCTCCGCGACATCGCAGGCATCACCAACGAGGCCGGGAACGTCGTAGGCCTCATGCCGCACCCGGAGCACGCCGTCGAGCCCCTGATCGGGTCGGGCCGCACCGACGGCCTCCCCTTCTTCACCTCGATCCTCAAGAAGCTGGTCAACGCATGAGCCGGACGCCTCTGGACACGGTCGAGCACGCGGCCGCGACCCCCGACGTCGAGCTGCCCTGGGCCGAACTCGGTCTGAAGAAGGACGAGTACGAGCGGGTCGTGGAGATCCTCGGCCGCCGGCCCACCGGTGCCGAGCTCGCCAT
>Ga0307512_10008325_pt1 | contig 10130 bp, 6 predicted proteins | sample 14_EM_MG_FD_200267 | JGI IMG/M metagenome (GOLD analysis project Ga0307512, IMG submission 200267) | Populus trichocarpa ectomycorrhiza microbial communities from riparian zone in the Pacific Northwest, United States - 14_EM | ecosystem: Host-associated > Plants > Roots > Unclassified | place... | reverse complement strand
CGCGAGCAGTTGCTTGGCCTTGGCCAGGTCGTACGGGTATTTGCCGGCCAGCTGGCTGGAGTAGCCGTCCGACCCGTCGAGCACGGCGGCGTCGTAGCCCGACGCGTAGTCGCCGAACAGGGACTTCGCCACGGCGCCGCGGTCGACGGCGTACATCATCGCCTGTCGCACCTCGATTTTGCTGAGGGGTTGGGAGAGCTTGCCGGCCCGGTCGAGGATCATCAGCTGCATGATCGACAAGGGCGTGGTGCTGACCGTGAAGCCCGCGTTCTTCGCCGCGGCGGCCGTCTCGGGCTCGCCCATGGCGTAGTCGACCTCGCCGGACTTGAGCGCGGCCAGCATGGCGTTCTCGTCCTTGATGACCTTGACAACGACCTTCTTCCAGGCAATCGCGCCCTGGTCGTAGTAGTGCGTGTTGGGCACGTACGTGTACGTCTGCCCCGACACCGTGGCGGCCGCGTCCAGGACGTACTGCCCGGACCCGGCCGTGGACGTGCCCAGCGCGTCCGGATGCGCCAGGCCGGTGGGACTGATGATCTCGCCCGTCGTGTGCGTGGACAGGTAGATCGGCAGATCCGGGTTCGACTTGCTCAGGTTGATGCGCAGTTTGGTGTCGCCGAGCACATCGATGGACTGGACCGCGGCGAGGTTGCTGGCCAGCGGCCCGCCGGCCTTCGCGTAGTACTCCAGGGAGGCCTTGACCCCGGCCGCGGTGAGCTTGGCGCCGTCGCTGAAGGTGATGTCGCCGCGCAGGGTCAGTTCCAGGGCCCGGCTGCCGGCCCCGACCCAGTGCCACGCGGTCGCCAGGCCCGGTTTGAGGGATCCGTCCTTCGCCCGGTGGATGAGGGTGTCGTAAGCCAGCTCGAAGTAGTACTGCTGCGGGTCGCCGGAGCCGCCGAGCGCCGGGTTCAGGCTGTTCGGCGCGATGTTCGCGGCGATGGTGAGCAGCTGCGGGTCCTGCTGGCGGGCGACCGTGCTGGCCGTGCCGCCACCGCCACCGCACGCGGACAGGACAACGGAGAGCGCGAGCGTGCCCACCGCCGTAAATCGCGAGAAGGGCCGTCTGGTCATTATTCCTCCGCGGATCGAGATGGGTCGGGAGTTCGGCTGATACCTGCGGTGGTCGGCGCGGTGACGCCGGGCATCGCTCTCATCGGCGGGCGATTGCCTGCCGGGCCAGCAGCGAGAGCCGGACGGCTTTGTCGCCGGCGCTGGCCGGATGCTGCATCGGGTTCGGGACGTACCCGAGTGCCATGTCGTACAACGGATCCGCGAGACCCATCGCCCCGCTCGCACCGCTGTGCCCGAATGCTTGATAACTGCCGAACTCGAATCCCGGGGCCGGAGTCTCGAAGACGACCGCGAACGAGGCCGTCTTGTTGAGAATCCGGTCCGTCCCCCACGCCTGGAGTTGGCTGACCGCCGCGATCCCGGCCGCCGACAGCACGCGAGCACCGACGTGCCCGAGCGCCGCCGCGTAGGCGCGGGCGACCCCCCGGGCGGAGCCGATCGCCCCGAGCGCCGCAGGCCCGGCGGCCCGTACGGCCCGGTTGTTCGGGCTGAGGTAGATCTGGTCGAGCGGGACCGGGTTGTTGACGTTGTTGAAAGCCAGGCCCGCGAGGCCGTCCGGCGCGAATCCGCCGACCGTCTCGTCGCCGGCGAGCACCAGCGGCCGGACCGGTACGAACCGTTTCTCCTCGGCCTCGGGCAGGCCCAGGAAGACGTCGATGTCCCGGGGCAGCCGGATCCTCGACTCATACAGCTCCCGCAGGGATCCGCCGGTGACCCGGCGGGTGAGCTCCTCCATGAAGATCCCCATGGTCAGCCCGTGATAGCCGACGGCGACGCCCGGCCGCCAGATCGGCGGTTCCGCGGCGATCCGCGCGGCCGCCGCGTCCGAGGCCAGCACCTCCTCGTCCCGGAAACCGCCGGGCACGCCCAGCAGGCCCGCGGTGTGCGACAGCAGTTGCCGCACCGAGATCGTCTCCTTGCCGTTGGCCGCGAACTCGGGCCAGTACGCGGCCACCGGACGGTCGAGTGCGATCTGCCCGTCGTCGACGAGCATGGCGAACGCGATGGCGGCGATGCCCTTGCTGGCCGAGAAGAGCCCGGTCACCGAGTCGGCGGCCAGGTGCGGGCCACCGACGAGATCCACCACCGGCTCGCCGCGGTGATAAACCGACAACTGCGCGCTGTACGACGGATCGGCCGACAGGTACGCCTCGAACTGGTCCCGCACGGGCTCGAACCCCGCGACCACCGAGCCCGTCATCGGGCCGGCGCCCAGTACTCGACGCGCCTCTTGTGCCTCAGTCACCGATCGTCCTCCTCGGTCGTCCGTCGCGGATACATTGCATTCAAGAGTTGACTTGTTAATCTTGTCAATAACCTCGATAGTCTTCATCTCTTGAACGCAACTGCTGGAAACTAGCGCCTGGACGGAAACTTGACCGCTTCACGCGTTTATGGCTTGAATGGGCCGGTGGACCGCACCGCCGCCCCCGGCTCACCCAACGCCCTGCGCCAAGCCAACGCGAAACTGCTGCTCGGCGCCCTGACCGGCCGCACGCTGAGCCAGGCCGAGCTCTCCCGGGCCACCGGGCTCTCGCCGGCGACGGTCTCCAACCTCGTCCGCGAGCTGAGCCAAGCCGGCCGGCTGTCGGTGACCGACGCGGTGATCTCCGGACGCCGGGTCCGCCAGGTCGGCCTCGCCGCGCACAACGCCGTGGCCGTCGGCGTCGAGATCCAGGAAGGCCGGCTCAGCGCGATCCTGGCCGGCGAGGACGGCACCATCCTCGCCGAGACGTCCACCGCCTGGCCGGCCCACGCCGATTTGGAACAATCCGCCGACGTGCTCGCCCCCGTCATCGAGTGCCTGCTGCGCGAGTCGGCGTCACTGCCGCAGGGCGGGCCGGCGCAGCCACCGACGGGCGTGGGCATCGCGGTCCCCGGATTCGTCGATCTCGACGCCGACGCGGTGCTGGGCAACCCGGAGGGCGTGCCCCGCTGGGACGGCCCGGTGACCGCCGAGCTCGGCAAGCACCTCGGCCGCCCGGTCCACGTCGAAAACGACGCGAATCTCGCCGCCGTCGCCGAGCTGCTGTGGGGCGCCGGTCAGCGACGCCGCCACTTCACCTACGTGAAGTTGGCGGACGGCGTCGGCGGCGGCGTCATCGCCGACGGCCGGCTGTTCCGCGGCGCCTACGGCGGCGCGGGCGAGGTCGGGCACATCAGCGTCGACGAACGCGGCCCGATGTGCCAATGCGGCAATCGCGGCTGCCTCGAGCTGTACGCGGGCGTGCCGGCCGTGCTGGACCTGCTGCAGCACCGCGACGCCGAGGGCAACCCGCTGACCGTCGAGGGCGTCACCGACCTCGCCCGCCACGGCGACCCGCGGTGCCGGCGGGCGCTGGCCGACGCCGGGCGCGCGGTGGGCCTCGCGGTGGGCAACCTGATCCAGGTGCTCTCACCCGAGCTGATCGTGATCGGCGGGGTCCTGGCAGACCCGGACGGCCCCCTGCTCGAACAGGTTCGACACACCATGGTCCACACCAACCTGCCGCAGCAGTACGTCAGCCGACTGGCGCCCCCGGTCGTCGCGGGCGCACTCGGCCAGCGCGCGAGCATGCTGGGCGCGGCGGCCCTCGGCATCCGCGGCCCGGCAATCCTGCGCGGCGCCCAACTCGTCCCCTAACCGGACCCCCGGTCTCAAACCCGGAGAAACGCGCGCGGCAACAAAAGCCCGCCTCGAGCAGACACACCGTTTCGAGGCCGAGCAACACGCCGGCGGCAAGGTAGCCACCCGGCCCAACGGGCACACGGTTCCGGACCGAGCAAAGCGGCAAACAAGCTCGCCGTCCCGAAGCCTGCGCCGGCTCGCCACGAGGGGGCGAGCCGGCGCCGGCCCACGGTCCGGTCAGCCGGCGAGCGGCAGCACCCGGGCGATCTTGATCGAGGTGCTCGTGCTGCCCGCCGCCGGATAGGCGGCGCTGCCATCGGCGTACGCCTTGAATGCTTGATAGCTGTGGTCGCGCACCGCGATCGCGAACGAAGCGCCCACCGCCTGCCCGGTGTCGGCGTCGAACACCTGGGCCTGCATCGCCGAGCCGGACTCCCAGGACAGCAGCATCCGGCCGGAACCGTAGCTCACCAGGTGCGGATGGCTCGTGGCGGCGGAGGTCTTGACGGTGCTGTCCGCCGCGCCGGTGGTGAAATGCTCGAGGCGCGCCTGGCCGCCCTGGCTCCACGCCGTCCAGTAGCCCTTGGTTTTGGCCAACACCAGGTCGCCGCCGAACAGGGTGCCGTCGCAGGCGCCCGCGGCGACCGTCCGATAGGGACTTGGCTGGGCGATCCGGCAGTTGTTGTCCGTCGCGCAGACCATCACGAAATGGCCGGTCCGCGGGTCCCACACGATCCGTGAGGTCCACGCGTGGCTGCAGCCCACCTCGAAGCTGTCGTGCCCGGCGACCAGCGCCCCGGCGGCGTCGACCACCTGCATCCGGTCACCCTCGTGGATGTCCACGCAGGTGCCGTTCTGGACCGTGATGGCCACCCCGAAGTAGGCCGCGTAGTTGCTGCCGTCCGTGGCGAGCCGGCCGTGGTGCTGGTACCACCAAACGAAGCGGGCACCGTCGTCGTACCCGCCGCGGGTGTCGGTCAGGTTGGTGACCTGCCGATCCCAGACCTGGTGACCCGTCAGGTCGAAGCGGATCAGGTGCATCGTGTTGCAGGGGCTCGACGTTCCGCCGCACAACGGCCCGGTGTGGCAGTCGCCGCGCCGGGTGACGAGCAGGACCCCGCCGGTGCTGTCGGCCTGCACGTCCTGCAGGTCGATCCCGTCGAAGCTGGTGGGCGTGCCGACCAGCTTGTCGTCGCAGTCGAGCTTGCCCAGATGGATGTGGCTGTCGGTGCCGAGCCAGGCCAGCCAGGACCCGCCGGCGGGGGCGGCCGCGATCGCCGTCGGCAGCGGCTCGGTGTCCCCTTCCTGGCCGTAGCCGGTGACCGGCACGCCCACGTTCACGTCGGTGACCCGCACCTGCGGCGACGTGCCGGATTGCCGCGCGCAGTCCCCGGCCGGCGGCGCGGACGACCCGGTTGTGGCGGTGGGGGTCGCGGTCGGCGTGGCCGCGCTGGTCGCCGACGCGCTGGTGGCGGCGGTCGCGGCCGGGGTGCTCGGGGACGGCGACTGCCCCGCCGAGGGGCTCGCCGTCGGGGTGAGCCGCCACCGCTGGTTCGTCTGGCCGTTGCAGGAATAGTTGATGATCGACGCTCCGTTGGCCGTCGACTTGCGCGCCACGTCGAGGCACTTGCCGGTCTTGATGTTCTTGAGCGCGTACCCGCCAGTGCCGGCCTCGGTCGCGGCGAAGGTCTGCTCGGCGCCGCCGGTGCAGGTGGCGGCCAGCTGCACGGCGCTGCCCGTCGACCCGCCCAGGCAACCACTTCCGGCGTACGGCGCAATGGTGTAACCGCCGGTGACCGGCGCGATCCGGAAGCGTTGCCGCCCGGCCATGGCCGACGAACACGCCTGTTGCGTGACCGCCCCCGGGCCGGCCGGCACGGTCAGGCATTTGCCGCTGTGCACGGCCACGATCGTGTTTGGCAGCGACGTGGTGATCTCGCCGGCGGAGGCCGCGAACACCGCGAACCCTCCCCCGGAGGCCAGCAGCACGACGGCCGCGCCGAGAAACAACCAGCGTCTCGATATGGCAAGCTTCTTCACAGAGCGGGTCTCCAGGCAATCGTCAGGATGTTGTTGACCGTCTATAGGTGCCCCCGGCGCCGAAAAAGGTTGCCCAGAAATAGATATTGCTGTCGGCGAGCACGACAGCACAGACCGTCACACGTTGTTAGGAATCCTTTCCGAAACGGTGGAAAGGATTCCTACGGCCACAGTTAAGGGCCACTTAAATTCTCTCATGGGAGCCTCACAGGAGGCGCACATCGCGCCGACAAGGTGCGCTTGTAATTTCTTGTCCTACGAGCCGCGAGGCTAACCATCGAGAGAACAAGGGGCACCCACCATGGCCATCAGCATCCTCCCGAAGAAGGCCGCCGCGAAGCCCGCCGCCTGCTCGACGAAGAAGGCCAAGAAGTCCGCGGCGAAGCCGGCGAAGTAGCCCGGACCGGTACGACACGGCGGGCACTGCAGACAGGTGGCGTCGGGCCGGCGGAAACCCGCCGGCCCGACCCATGTTGAGAAAGGTATTCGGCCACGATGTCAAACCATTCTGCGGGCGGGCAGATCGGTACCGCCTGGCGCACCCTGCGACGATTCTGGCCGTTCGCCGTGCCAGACAAAAAACTGCTGGTGTACGGCGGTCTGCTGGCCGTTCTCGCGGCCGGCGCCGAGGTCACGGCCGTCTACCTTTTCGGCGTCATCACCGATGACGCGCTGACCGCCAAGAAGCTTTCCGCGTTCTGGGCGCCGGCCGCCATGTGGTTGGGCGCCGCGATCGTCGGGGCGGTGGCCACCTTTTACGGCGACTGCATGACCACGCTGGCCGGCGAGCGTTTCCTCTTCCGGCTGCGCAACAGCGTCTTCGCCCACGTGCAGAAGTTGCCCCTCGACTTCTTGGACAACAGCCGCCTGGGCGACCTGATGACCCGGCTCACCGACGACGTCGAGGCGATCGAGGGGCTGGTCGCCTCCGGGCTGATCCGGACCGCGACCGCCGCGATCAGCGTGGTCACCTTCGCGGTGGCCGCGTTCGTGATCCGGTGGGACCTGGCCCTGGCCGCCTGCGCGCTGGTACCCATCTTCTGGCTGGTCTCCCGGTCGATCGGCGGCCGGGTTCAGGAGGCCGCCCTGGACGAGCGGGAAAGCAACGGCACCATCGCCAGCGTCGTCGAGGAGAGCCTGTCGAATCAGGCCGTCGTGCAGGCCTACAACCGGCAGCACGTCGAGGAGCAGCGGCTGCGCAAGGAGGGCCAGACCTGGCTCGAGGCGCGGATGGCCGAGGCCAAGCTGAGTTTGCTTTACGGCCCGGTCGTGCAGGTCGTCGAGACCGTGTGCATCCTCGCCGTCCTGGGCATGGGCGCCTGGGAGCTGTCCGCGAGCCGGATCACCCTGGGTGGGCTGCTGTCGTTCGCCGCGTTCCTGGGCTACCTCTACCCGCCGATCCAGTCGCTCGGCCAGCTCTCGCTCACCGCCGCCGAGGCCGCGGCCGCCGTGGAACGCCTCGACGACCTGGTGCTGACCCCGCCCGCGGTGGAGGACGAAGGCGCCGAGGACGACGGCTGGCGCTGCCAGGGCCGGGTCGACGTCGTCGAGGTCGGCTTCCGCTACCCGCAGGCCGAGCGGCCCACCGTCGACCGGCTGTCGTTCGCGGCCAACCCCGGCGAGTTGGTCATGCTGGCGGGCCCGAGCGGCTCCGGCAAGTCGACCGTGACCAAGCTGCTGCTGCGCTTCTACGACCCGTCCGCCGGCCGGATCATGCTCGACGGGGTCGACATCCGGCAGCTGCCACTGCGCACGCTGCGCGAGAACGTCACCCTCCTGCACCAGGAGAGCCAGCTCTTCGGGGGCAGCATCTACGACAACATCGCGTACGGGCGGCCGACGGCGAGCCCGGACGAGGTGATCCGCGCCGCCCAGATGGCCGACGCGCACAAGTTCGTCGCCGGCCTCCCCGAGGGGTACGACACGAACGTCGGCCACCGGGGCCGGCTGCTCTCCGGCGGGCAGCGCCAGCGCATCGCCATCGCCCGCGCCCTGCTGCGCGACACCCCGATCCTGGTGCTCGACGAGCCGACCACGGGCCTGGACCGGGAATCCGCGAACCGCATCATGGAGCCGCTGCGCCGCCTGATGGCCGGCCGCACCACGATCCTGATCACCCACGACACCCAGTTGGGCATCACCCCCGACCAGATCGTCACGCTGGAGGGCCGGCCCGACGCCGAATCGCACTCCGGCATCCAGAAGGCGACCGTCACCGCTTCCCGCCCGCCGACCGGCCGCTTCCGCGCGCTGGCCAGCCCGTCCCAGACCGGCCTGATGACGGCCCTGGTCCCGTCCCGGTTCGTCGGCCGGGCCGCGCCGAAGGCCGCCGCCCGGCCCAGCCAGAACAAGGTCGTCGGCCGGGCCCGGGTCCAGCCCCGCCCCGCCGACACCCCCGTCGGCCGGGACGAGGACCTCACCACCCGCTGGTAGCCCTACAGCTTCACGGTCCGTTGGCGCTCGGCGTAGAGCCGCGCCCACTCCTTGCGGGCCCGGATGGACACGTCGACATCGGTCGCCAGTGCCCGCCGGGCCCCCACGGTCGCCTGCTCGCGGGGTATCACGGCGAACGGATCCCAATTGAAGAAGCGGCTGGAGTTCTGCCAGGTGATCTTGTTGATGTCGATGTCGTCCGCCCCGGCTCGGCGCAGCTCGTCGTACACATGCTCCGGCGCGTCCGGCCAGAAGCAGTCGGAGTGCGGGTAGTCGCACTCCCAGGCGATGTTGTCGATGCCGATGTCGTGCCGCAGCTTCAACGACGTCGGGTCGGTGACGTAGCACGCCAGCGACTGGGCGCGGAACACCTCGCTGGGCAGCCGGCCGCCGAAGTCACGGCGCAACCACTTCTGGTTGGTGTAGTGCCGGTCGCACCGGTCGAGGTAGAAGGGTATCCAGCCGATTCCGCCCTCCGACCAGGCCAGCTTCAGGTCGGGGTAGCTGCGCATCGCCGGGCCCCAGAGCAGGTCCTGCACGGCGATCGAGGAGATCTGGCAGGCCAGGATGATCAGGTTGTCGATCGGCGCGTCCGGGGCCAGCTTCAGCACGCCGAAACCGGTGCCGATGTGCAGGCACATCACCACGCCGGTGTCCGACAGGGTCTGCAGGACCGGACCCCAGTAGTCCATGTCGTGGTAGCTGGGCAGGCCCTCCAGATGCGGCAGTTCGGGCATGGTGACGGCCCGGCAGCCCTTGGCCGCGACCCGGCGGATCTCGGCGCACATGGCCTCGGGGTTCCACGTCGGCAGCAGCGCGAGCGGGATGAACCGGCCCGGGTAGGCGCCCGCCCACTCGTCGATGTGCCAGTCGTTGTACGCCTGGACCATGACGACCGTGACCGGATCCTTGAAGTGGTTCAGGTGGCGGGCGCTGAAGCCGGCGAAGGTCGGGAAGCACATCGAGGCGAGGATGCCGTTGCGGTCCATGTCCCGGACCCGCTCGTGGACGTCGTAGACACCCGGCCGCATCTCCGCGAAGCCCGCCGGGTCCCGGCCCCACTCCTCCGCCGGCCACGACACCACCGCGTTCAGACCGCTGACCCCGGTCACTTTGCCCTGATAGATCCACTGATCGACGCCGCGCTCGTCGGTCACGACATGCGGGGCCTGGTCGGCATACTTCGCCGGCACGTGGTGGGCGAACATGTCGGGCGGCTCGACAACGTGGTCGTCGATGCTCACCAGGATCATGTCGTCGATGTTCATAAAGCTCCTTAGGACGTGAGGCCCGCCGACCAACTTCACTTGTACGCTGTCTCGACATGACCGTTCGTGCGCGTGTGGCCAGAAATCCCGCGGAAGCGGCCAACCTCGGCCCGATCGACCTGCGCCGCGGCGGCCACGCCCTCGCCGGCAGCTACCTCTACGAGGGGCAGCGCCTGGTCACCGGGTGGCATTCGCACGACATGCACCAGATCGAGTACGCGGTCGGCGGCGTCGTGGAGGTCGAGACGGCCGCGGCCCACTACCTGCTGCCCCCGCAACAAGCCGCCTGGATCCCGGCCGGCCTCACGCACCAGGCCACCATGAACCCGGCCGTGCGTACGGTGTCGGTGATGTTCGACCCGCACCTGGTCCCGCGCGCCGGGGACCGGGCCCAGATCCTCGCGGTGTCGCCCCTCGTGCGCGAGATGATGCTCTACGCCGTGCGCTGGCCGATCGGCCGGCCGAACGGCGACGACGTCTCCGACGGTTTCTTCCGCGCCCTCGGCCACCTCGTCTCCGAGGCGCTGGACCACGACGCCCCGCTCAGCCTGCCCACCTCCGCCGACCCGGTGATAGCGGCGGCCATGGCGTACACGAAAGAGCACCTCGAATCGGCCACGGCCGCGGCGGCCAGTCAGGCCGCCGCGGTCTCCGAACGGACGCTGCGCCGTCAGTTCCGGGCCACGGTGGGCATCTCCTGGCGGCAGTAC
>Ga0307512_10008324_pt1 | contig 10131 bp, 7 predicted proteins | sample 14_EM_MG_FD_200267 | JGI IMG/M metagenome (GOLD analysis project Ga0307512, IMG submission 200267) | Populus trichocarpa ectomycorrhiza microbial communities from riparian zone in the Pacific Northwest, United States - 14_EM | ecosystem: Host-associated > Plants > Roots > Unclassified | place... | reverse complement strand
TATCTCGTACAATGGGCGGGTTACAGTTACGTACGGACTAGCTGGGAACCTGCGGAGAATCTCGGGAATGCGCAGGAATTGGTTGATGAGTTTCACCGAGAGCATCCGAGGAAGCCTCGACGATGATCGGACGTTTTTCTACAGGGGTTTTTCTCTTACTTTCTTATGGATTTCGGGCCGGTATAAATGGCGTCGGCACGGGTTTTTACCACCTCCGGAGACAAGTCAGGTGGAGGTGGAGTTTCCCTGTGCACCGAATCCGCCATGAGGCTGCTCACAGAGCACTGATCGGTTGTGGGACTTATTAAGTCGTGCGGAGGCGTACGCATTGGTTTTGTTTCTTTTTGTATGAGGTTTCTCTTGTTTATATACGTATGTGGCAGCCCAGGGGGTCTGCTCCTAAAGGGGGGAGATGATGTAATGGCAGTCATGATTAGGTTCTCGGCAATGGCACGGACGTGTCCAGGGCCGGGTAACCGCAACCTTATATAGACGACTCGCGATCTCTCTGAGATCGCCAGCGATAATCTTACCTATCAACTACTCTATTATTACCACATCCACGTGTGCAACCGTATCTTTCCATATACTCACATACGCGGCCATATACGGATATACGGCCTTACACTGTTTTGGGTGTGCTATTTCATCTGTCTAGCCGGTAGGTTTTGGCTGTGCTGCAACATCTCCAAAAAGTTGAGAACCTTGGCCATTCTGGGGAATTTTCTTTGCTCTGCGTCTTTCTTCATTTCCGAGTTGTTTTGAGTGTCTGTCATGTCAGATTCTTGGTCGTCGTCTACCAAAATCCCCATGTTGTCCCGAGCAAACTGCCTTACAACGACTTTTCTGAGAATGTTGTCACCTGTGGTTTTTGACTGCCTCCAGCCAATACCATCATACCCAAGGGAAAAACTGGACACCACTCCGACGCCCTCAGCTACGACAGAGAATGTGTCGCACTCGTGATAGAACAAATCAGTGTACTTTTAATTCGCTTCCTCTTGCTGCCGCCTCCAGTCGGTTGTACCTGGTATCCAACATGTGCTACTTATATTCAATGGGTTGGAGCGCTAATCATTGAGATTTAGATCAATTTGCCCTGAGTGCTTTGTTGCTCCAGGCGGTGAATTCAAATTCAGCCTGGCAGCGGTCAATAATCTTCCTGCCTGATCACTTCGTACGGGTGTTATTTCGGCCACATTGGCAGGAGAGATGTATTCTTGATCATCGCTGAACCAATCATGTGGCTCGAGGGAGGATTGATGGGATGCGGAAGCCATTACGAAGCGGATGCGATTACTGCTTGGTATATATTTTCGTTTATCGACAAGCACACGTCGATGTTTGGCACATTATTTCATTTCCACATACGTCAGAATTGTCTCTTTGTATTGGGTCGTATAGAATATCTCATCCACCGGATTGATATCCATTCCCCTGTCACACTTCCGAAACAATCGCGACCTCTGAAAAATAATCAACAATGTGTGCTGCAATGTGCAGCATACCCGTCGTTGGAGTCACTTCGGCTTAATATTTGGATAATTTCCGTTGAGCTAACTTCCTGGCCAAGAACAAGTCCCTCTTCCATTCAGTTGTCTTCTTAGCCAAGGCTCCCATAACGCCATTAATGTGATCAAACATGTCATTGTACACTGTGATAACGTGTTCCAATGTGACATTAAGTCTCTTCGACATCCACAGGGTCAAAGCTCGAAATGGCGACAAGACCTTCATGACCTACGTGGCAATCGTCCATTCATCTTGTGATGTGAAGAGTGGCTGGTAATCGCTGTGTTTTGGATTTTGGAGTCAGTCACCCGTGTAATCCCGTAATCGGTAGGCACCCTTGAGTAACTCCAATTCTGAGTTCCAAGGTGTCTTCACATCCATAATCAGAAGTACAGCGATGAGTACTTTGGCTGAATGACAGTCAATGGACTTGTTTCGATGACCAGGTGTCAGTGTAAATACTACAGCACGCATTCACTATTAGATGACAGTCAATTTCAGAACTTTCGAAATATCATAAATTATGTACTTTCTCAATTCTCTTTGCTAATTCTGGTCTCATAGCCGAAATCTTGTTGATTCTAGCATTGCCCTCTTTTCGATGCCTTTGACTCTTCCCAACGTCTATGCTTTTATTCTCTTCAAATTGCAGATGGCACTGATGGGCTTCTCAACACCTGGTGCAGCATTTTACACCGAGACTGAACATGAATGCACCTACAGTCAGCTGTATGGAGTGCGCAATGCATGGTATATGATTCCTTAGTGCAGGCCACTCAATACTAGAGCCCTGAAGTGTTGATTGGAGCTCGTGTGATATGAAGCAATTTGAGGATGCATTATCAGTCATACTACCAAGCAATTGGCCGTCACTAAGCTCATAACGATCAAGCATGTCCTTCAAATGTATGGCTAGCCTTGCTGCAGTATGGGGCGCCTGTGCCCCATCAGTTTCAATTGGCTTTCGAAAGCGGGAATGAATAGGGGATCAACCTCATCAACAGCGAGTCGAACTTCACGCAATGCTCAATTTCAATCAATATACTCCGTGATGATTGACTGTAAGAATAGGTTGTTTGTTGATGTCCATCGATCCAAAGCAAAACTGATGATATTTCGTGATAGCAATTGCATCTGACTTGCATCCACGGTCAATGCATATTCCCTCTGGCAAATGTCGATGAGGGTCTTAGTGGACGGTATCACTATGTCGTCATGTAATGCCTTATATGACTGTCACAGCTCCAGATTTGATATAGCATTCCACGGAATATGCCCTGATACAAATTCTAACATCAAGTAGCTATTCCACGTATCTTGGTGAAATTCAGAAGTTTTAAAATCCTTGGCTGCAAGTTTGGAACGTTTTGTATGTCATTTCTGTGAATATTGATCTACCTGGATGACAAAGATGGATTTTCTCTGCGACCATACTATTGTAATTCCTTGATTGCAATACCTCTTCAGCATGGCAAACACTGTTTCAGTGACCGTCGATCTCATTAATTTTGTTACTTCTGACTCTGTTAATTCGTTTGACATTGCGATGTGAGCTGTTGTATGCAAATGTTTCCCCATTGAGCTTGTCTCATGTTCTGATGGATGGCGAAGAACTTGGGGACTCACGAGATATATGATTGCAGGGCCGCCGGTCTCCTCAATTCCCGGTGCAAGTAACATTGCCACATAGGCGGCTCTCTATAATTATTCCAAACAATCTGACTTTTCGAGTCTACTGTCAGGATGCGTACGCCAGGGTCCGGCGGTATATGGATATTGTTGCACACGTGGACTCAAGTGACTACATATGTAGATGTGAAGATGTATAGGTAAGATTATCGCTAGAGATCTAAGGCTCGTGGTGAGCCGACTATATGGAATGGAGGTGACCCGGCCCTGGACATGTCACGTGTGACCATGCCGTTACATTATCCCTCTCTTTAGGCGCAGACCTCCAGGGCTGCCAAAGCCAGTATTAGAGAAAAGAAGGAAAGGGAAACAAAGAATGAAAAAATCATCCTATGTACGCAATCGTACGAACTCATAAGTCCCACAACCGGGCGGTCAAGCTCAATGGCGACCTTTCAGCGGATCCGGCGCACGGGTAAACTCCACCTCCCATTTCCTGGGATCCGGAGGAGGTAAAACCCGTGCCGGCGCCGTTCGTACCGGGCCGAGATCCCAACAAGGGAAGAAGAGAAGAGAGAAACAAGAAAACATCCAAAAGTGATCCCGTCCTCCATATCTCCACTTCCGAACCTATACGCATTCGATCATCCATACCCGTAGCACATATCTCTCAGCGTAGGTCATTGTTGGAATCATCATGGTGGTCGAGCTTCCGCTCATGATTCGGCATCGATGGGAGCTTGTGCAGCCGGCATCGGGCGTAGCATTCGGTGATCATCAATCGTAGATGTCAATCGCGTCTTATTCGTCGATATCTAACATGTAAGCTTCTCTAAGCTGGTTATACATAACAATTTCAAGCACACTAGCTCCTTCTTAGCTCTGTGAAGTGCTTCCGCATGCCCTATAGAGTATATCTTGCAGTCGGTAGTCATCATTACTCAGCATCGACTTGGTAATCGTCTTTCGAAATCCGCATCTGAGACCATCTGGTCGACTTCATGGTTGCCCTCTCGATAAGCGGCTTCAGTAGCATCTTGGTCGACTTGGTAGACTTGCCTGTCAACTTCTTGGTGCCTGCCGGAGGGCTTTCAACTTGTCGGTAGAACTTGACTGATCTGCACTATCTCCCCCTTTTGCATGTTCGTTGCTCCGCCAACGACATAAATATATATCGATTGTCGATTGCCATCTTAGCTCGGTAGCAGTGTAATCGGGAGGGTGAGAATATATGATACTACCCGGCACTGTGGATCCACGCAATTGGGTAGATCCATGATATCTTGCAAGGATCATCGCCGTTCCCTGTGTCATGGTCGACAATTGTTCTCCTGGTGCGCTTGGAGCTGCTAGCCGTCTGTATTGGTGAATGCACTTCGCGGTGCTTCATTCCAGCACTTCCGGTATGTTGATAGTTCGAGGTAGGGGTTCTTGACTCCGGTATGATGATCCTCCTCTTTTCAAATGTCGTTGCTCTGCCGACGACTGGTCTCATACAGCTATATTGGGGGCCATATCGATTGGTTCGGTATCTCGTTCGGAACTACTTCCGGTTGCTGTTCATAATCATCATCGCCGTCGCCATCGCCCTCGGCCATTTCATCGGTATATCTGACTTGTAAGCATCCTGGGAATCGGTCATACTCACTATACTTTGAAGTGCGCTAGAACTCGAGCTCTCCCAATTCCTCGTGAAACCACTCCGCAGGCCTAGCTCATCAGTGATCATTGTTGCAGCCTTGGAAGCTGCTTCGGTAGCCATATTTGCAGTATATCCTCCCTTCGTAGGTCAGGGCCCTTGAGACGACTTTCCAATTCTTATGCGAGTCCGTTGCGCCCTCCGCTCTACCGTTCTCTGTCAGGTCAGGGTTACCGACCATTGGGATATCGACGATTTTCTTCTTCACATCGGTAGCCAGTGTGTCGGTAGACTGGGCTGTCTTGATAGCCGGTAGAAGGTCGTAAGGTTCAAAGGCTGCTAAGTTGCTAAAAGTCGTGCAGCAGGTCTCTCATAGATTGGATGATTGAGGCCGGCTTCTGCTCAACCTCAGTGATATATTGTGGTATGAGAATACTCACTTCCTCAGGCCCGTCTCTAAGTCGTGATATCTCTCAAATACAGATCACACGAATTCGTACAACTTCTTCTGCTCTATCATCTGCATTAGCTCCAGAATCAACAGAAGATGGAGGCGATGAAGGGTAAAATCCAGGAGGCCTTGTCATGAGCGGTTCGCCCACGAATGGACCAAGCCCCGCTGTCCAGGCACTCCCTTCGTGCCCCGGCGAGCCAGTAGCAGTCATTCAAGGTTCCCATGTGGACGCTCTTCTGCCGCAACTACTGCCGCTGCTCTTTGCTCGCTCATTCAGCGTACGAGGGTTACCACTTCTGAGGTATAGCCTCCTTGGTTCCACTCTACCGCAGCTCTAGCAATCCTAATCGCAAGCTCCACACATGGTGGCTAATGCCCGCTCCAGGACGATGCCAGTCGGTTGACGACTGGACAATTGTGAGTTACTCCTCGCAGGGTCTAGAGGATCCGCAGTCATTTGCCGTCCAACCACAACGGATTATTATCAACAACAAGTTCCGAGCTGGAACTGTAAGAGCTCAAAATTTAGATTGCATGCATCTACCTCACCCGTGCACAGGTGGTCTATAACATTGCCTCACCACCAAATACATGGTATAAATAGCCTCGAGATCAAGAAGTCTCGGTGTTTGTGGGCCCCACGTGCTAGTCATTGGGACACCTGATTGTCATCTTGAAACAGAGAAATACTGGTGGTCAACGTAGTACCGCAGGATCAATTGGGAATTCGCTTGTTCCCAGGTCGATTGATAGTTCACTGCTGGTAGTACTTCCGAATCGCTGCTAGGTGTCGGGTACAGTGCATCAGCGTTCGTAGCATTGTAGGTAATTGTGACGGAATTCGCAGAAATGGTATTCACTCGACTCGGATCAACTTCGGTGGTGTCAATTTGAAGGAACGCCTCTTGCTCTCTATAGCATACGCCGTCATTGCAGTGGGTATTCGCCGAAATCGTAGGTGGACATCGAGTATCCGATCACAATATCTTGATTCTCATCGTAAGTGAGCTTTGGCGTTGGATAGCTTCTCCTGCGTGTGTCCTTGCGTCGTGTAGTTGATCTCTGTAGGCAGATTTCGTTCGCGGAAAGCCTCTCCTCCATAGGCGCACATTGACCGTGAGAGGTAGACTCCGGGAAATGGGAATGCAAGTGGGCATAATCGTGCAAGGTAACCGTGTTGACTCAAATATCATCATCCGGTGACATCTCGTTGGGTTCCAGTCAGTCATACGGGTTCAGGGGTAATATAGTCGTTCTCATCAATCGCGATATCTGTATCGCTTGGTGCTGCTCAATTTACTATAGTCGATCATGATTGTGCTCGTAGCAATAGGATGTACGCGATTTCTACTCGTTGCACGTGAGTAGGGGTTGTTTCTCGACTTGGAGCAATTATCGACATTATTCGCCTGTAACGTGTCTCGCTGCCGAGTGCATCTCCGAAATCGTCTCTGCTCATAACAATCCACCTGATCAAGGATGAATATCTTAAGACTCAGCGCTCGTGTAATCGGTAGGTCTCCAAGTTGTCGCGTTCAGGTTAAGTCGATTGTTGACTTGTACTTGACGCGTCGGAATATATGTATGCTCACAAATCCTGTGAGCAAAGCATATCCAGTTACTGAAAAAGCGATAATAGTGTAAGGACGCGTACGCCAGCGTCCGGCAGTATATTGATATGGTTGCACATGTGGACTCAACTGACAATATATGTAGACGTGTCGATGTATAGGTACAATTATCGCTAGAGATCTAAGGCTTGCGGCGAGCCGACTATATGGAATGGGGGTTACCCGGCCCTGGACACGTCACGTGCGACTGTGCCGTTACATCTACATTCATTGAAGCCGACCTAGTGTGGAAGACAATTTGTAAAGTAAGGTCGCTCAAATCACGAATAAAGACATGATCATTTTTGGAATTGGGAATAACCTCTAGCATTGGGGTATGTATAAAATGTGAATCAGTCATGGTGGTGGAAATCACAAAGCGTGGTAATACGACTCGAGTTACTGCCAAATGTGAACTCATAGTACAGCAGATTGCTGTTTCTTAAATATTGACTATAGAGCTACAAGCAAAACATTCAGATCTGTGAGACGTTGCATGCATATAGGGGAAGTTGTATACCTGGACATATTGAAAAGACTGACCACATAAAACTGAATTCAGGAACAGCGCAACGCACTTCATTGCTGTGTAGCTTACTGAGACTCCACAAAGATTGTTCACGAACCATGGGTAGTGTTAGCAATGGTCCTGGGATATCCGGTGGCGGACCTGGTTAGGAAAAGGACGGAAAGGTCCAGTCCGGGTTGTTCCCCGGAAGACAGGGGTTTCCTCCGGGTTTGGGGATGGGTTTGAACCGGTCCGCGGTTCCATTGTACGGTTCCAACATCTATCGCTCCAATTTAGCATTTGAGTTTCGATGGTATCATGACATGGTCACTATGTAAATTGTTCAGCTTTAGCCCCTCTTTGACCTCCTCCAGTCAAATTTGCAATCCGACAGATATTTGTTGAATAGTTGTGAAATCATGGGTGAAGTTAAGCGAAATTGGGTAGTTTTCGATCGCGACCCAACAAATACATGTCGGATCGCGAATCTGAAACCGTGAGGTGACAGAGCGACCGGAACTGCACAAGCTACGTATTGATCATGTTGTGATACGATCAGAACTCAAATGCTCAATTGCAGCAAGAAATGTTGACTTTTGAGGAGCGGGTTTTGTGTGGAAACCTGTTGGAATGGTTTGGTTCCGGGTTGGAACCTGACCCGGAAGTGAGCTGGGAATTTGTACCCGTCGCTAACATTATCAATGGGTGCTCAATTGTACGAGGCGGACGTGATATCATAGATAGTATTGTTGCCACACCGAGGCTGCCGATAGGTTGATTGTGGGTTTGCAGCATCCCATTGCCCATACATTATCCAAGATGAAAAATCAAAAATGGTTGATGTTCCATTGACACTCTTTTGACGCTCCATTGACGCTCCGGTAACACTCCGTTGACACTCATTTTAAAACATAGTACGATGTCGTTGTAAGCACTTTTGCCTATAATGGCGTCCAATAGTTCAATTACCCCCCAATATGGTTCCAGTGCCCTGCCATTTTCGAAGATGGAAGGCCTGAAATTGTTAACGCTCTGTTGACGCTAATTAGTAGGGCATAGGTACTATGTCATTGAAATCATTTTGGCAATATGAGGCGGCGGATAGTTCGATTGTTGATTCATGTCGCCATATGGACCCTTGATTAATGATGATGCAAGGTCTAAAATCGTTGACACTCAGCTGACGTTCATGTTTCGGGCATAGCTGCGATGTAGCTGAAAGCGTTATTACAAGGAAAGGTGGCCCACTGTTCAATTATAGCTCAATGTCGCCCCACAGTCAGCTGATTAACGAAGATTGAACGGCTTGAATGTTTGACGCTCCGGTGACGCTCATTTTCAGAGCATAGGTATGATGTTGCCAAAAGCTTTGTTGTCTAGTAGAGTAGCCGATAGTTCTATTATGTGTGCATGTCGCCGCGCAGCATCTTGAATTTTCCAAGATGCAAGGTCAAAAATCTTTCACGCTCCCTTGAAGGTCATTTTTGGGATGGGTTAATAAGGCTGTGGTTTGCCTTTGTCGCTATAATGCCGCCCAACGAATGCACAATGTGATACTTCAGCCCTCTGATTACCGAGTGTGTAAGACTAACAATTGTTGACGGTCTGTTTACGCTCATATTCATGTCATCGACCCCACTTCATACACTGAGTAATTGTATGCAACAAATCATATACTAATCATAAACAACCAACGTTGCCTTTCTGAGTATTACCATTTGCATTTATGATCTTAGTTACTGCTCAATTTCTGATAAACCTGTCTCTACGGTACCTGTAGTGTTAGCAACGGGTCCGGGCAACCTGCCAGCGGTTCGGGTTTGGACCGGATAAACTGTTCGGTTCTGTTCCACAAGCATCCAAAAACCCGATCCGCAGCGTCTTGGTGGGCCCAAGCCGGACCCGTACCAGTCCATCCGCGGGCTTTGCCGTGTTTGGCTAGACCCGTCGGTTCCAATCTCCGGTTCTGAGTTTCGGGTATTTCTATTTATGGTCGCATTTAGATACCCTACTGTTAATCTCAAAATAGTAACTTTTGCACACTGTCATTTTTTTCAAAAGAATTGGCCGCCTTTATAATTGAAAACAAGAGATACACACTCCGTGCCCCATTCTGAAAATGTGTGTCAACGGAGCGTCAACGATTTTTAGTCCTGTAAGTCAGGGAATTAAAAAGTGACTTGTTCATTGTTATGCCTAAGCGATTTATTGGCCGCCTTTACAGGCTAAAAAGGAAGCAACACGCTCCCTGCCCAATCTTGAAAATGAGCTTCAACGGAGCATCAACAATTTTTAGTCTTGTAAGTCAGGTAATTGAAAAGTGACTGGTCCATTCATATGCATAAGCGATGTAATGGCCGCCTTTACAGGCTAAAAAGAAAGCAACACGCTCCCTGCCCGATCTTGAAAATGAGCCTCAACGGAGTGTCAATGATTGTGGCCTTGCAGGATGGTTAATCAAGCGTGAGATGGCCGCTGATGTCTATATATGGAGTTTTGCCCGGCTTTATAGCCTAAAACGTTCAGAATGACTGAGTTGCAGCATTGAAAACGACTTTAGTTGTGATTGTCCGGGAGGCTGCTGGGGGACGACCTCTTGCTTATCAGTATATAAAGGCTGCCAAAACATTCAATGTTTTGGCAGCCTTTATATTCCTGGAGCTCTACATGTGGAACAGACGGCCGTTTATGAGTGCAAGCGACTTGGAGACGGTAAGTTATGCAACGCGACGCGTTGCGAAAGCATTAGCTGAAGCCCCACACTGGCAGATAATAGAGA
>Ga0307512_10008322_pt1 | contig 10132 bp, 10 predicted proteins | sample 14_EM_MG_FD_200267 | JGI IMG/M metagenome (GOLD analysis project Ga0307512, IMG submission 200267) | Populus trichocarpa ectomycorrhiza microbial communities from riparian zone in the Pacific Northwest, United States - 14_EM | ecosystem: Host-associated > Plants > Roots > Unclassified | place... | reverse complement strand
TCACGCACCACTCATATTACCGAAGATGCAAGACCAAATATCGTTGACGCTCTGTTGACGCTCATTTTCAGGATGTAGTTGGGCGCTTGAGTATTCTTGTTTTGCACATCAAGGCGGCTAATACGTCCAAAACGAACCGTGACGTACCATGGTCAATATTTTACGATTAACAGTTGCATATCTGAATGCGACCATAAATGTGAAACCCGAAACGCAGAACCGGAGATTGGAAACGACGGGTCTAGCCAAACCCGGCGAAACCCGCGGGTTGATGGGTACGGGTCAGGGTTTGGCCCGCCAAGAGTCTGCGGGTCGGGTTTTTGGCCGGTTCTTGAACCGAACCGACCCGTTTTTGCGGTCCAAACCCGGACCACTGGCGGGTTACCCGAACCCGTTGCTAACACTAGGCAGGGAGGGTATCGCCATTTGTTATTCCTGTAAAGGCGGCCAATAATACCTTTATGACTGTCTGCAACCTATCACCTGTCAGATTACCCAGGATGCAAGACCAAAAATCGTTGATGCTCTGTTGACGCTTATTTTCAGGGTGGGGTAGGGAGCGTGTTACAACAATTTTTGCATGGAAAGGCAGCCAATACTTCGATTATGTATAACCACAGCCAAATCAATTTTTAATCACCTGACTTACAAGACTTAAAATTGTTGACGCTCCGTTGATGCTCATTTTACCACAGGCATATCCGCAATATGCAATAATTTGACTAGGCATAGTATATCGTTCACATTTTTTTGGCAGCCATTCTAGCATTTTGATTTACTTTCTCCTTGATGTAATAGCAGTCATGATTAGGTTCCCGGCAATGGCACGAGATGTGTCCAGGGCCAGGTAAATGCAACCTTATATAGACGACTCGCAATCTCTCTGAGATCGCTAGCGATGATCTTACCTATCAACTACTCTATTATATTACCACATCCACGCCTGCAACCGTATCTTCTCATATACTCTCATATGCGGCCATATATGGATATACGGCCTTACACTTGATCACTACATTGTTCTTTAATAATACATACAAATATATCCTTTAAAATATACTTTACAGTGTCCGCTGATTGTAGATAAAATACACTCAACAATCCTATTCCTTTCGATCAATGCTCGTCCTGACTGTCAGGTTTGCTCAATAGGCTGCTCTCATCTGCACAATGGATGTTAGCTGCATTACCACTCAGCAAATAGTGTACTAACCAGTGGATGTTCCTTCATCAGTCAGCATATCTGGATTATAATCTGTATCGTGCTGGCTATCCTGGGCATAAGCATCAAGATTGAAAAATTGAGCGCTGGGAAGAGCAGTATGTGAATATACATTTCCGGGTGGCAAATTGTCGATTTGGGAACCTTGGGCTCCCTCATTGTCACCAGGTGGCATGGGTGGCGTTCTGCGCAGAGGTGGCATCGGTTTTGGTGCCGGCTGTCTGTGTCAGTCGGGTGGAGGTGCACCCATTCCTTTGCGCCTCCAGTGTGTCAGCAGATTCTTTGTGGTGCCGTTTTGGCAAGGAAGGCATCAGTCCGAATGGTTTTGACAAAGCATAAGCGGGTGTCATTCTATCGCAGCTTTCAACTTTTTATGCCCAGGAAACCCAACTCTCCGCTGCTTCTCTTCCCAGACTTCGGCACCAGGTTTCTTGGTGCGGTATTACGTAACCTCTATTGTGGCGTGCACAAACCCTCCTGTGGCCATTTTGGCCATATTCAAGGCCAGGCGCATGTCGGACTGTTCCAGCTGTACCCAACCTCCTTGCCTTGACATAGTAGCAGACATGTTGGAAACCTACAAGAAATTAGTTGCTGCTTCTAACAGTAATATTCGGCTATTAACTCAACCATATACGCATCTGTAGCCTCCTCTAACCTGATCAAAGCCTGTTTATTCCACTGTTGGGGATGGTTATCACGAAATTCATCCGTGAAAATCAAAGAGCTGACAACATCGTGATGTTTGAATTTGCAGACTGTGCGGACAAATGCCGTGGTCGACAATGGAGGTTTGCTGTTACGGACAGCAATACATTGGTCACATAGCTCTCTACCTATACCAGTTGTACGTGATACAGTGAGTTGATGGCCATTTACCTCGATATGGATATACTCGCATCCAATTGCATGCTGCTTCCTATTCTTGCTGCTTCTGGTCTTACGGACGATTTTCAAATGTGCATCCTGGGTCATATTTTGGGTGGTTGCATTCGCACCGTCGTGGTGGACTAACTGGTGTCTGCATTGTTGCTGTTTGCCAGTGAGTGATGCATTGGGTGAAGTGGCCATCAATCTGGTTGATTCGGATATGCTCTCACCTGGCTGAGGTGATTGGGTATCCATGATTTGCTGGTGTGGAATTGGGGAGAAAGATGATACTGAAACGAAGTGGGAAGTCCTGAGGAATATATAGTTAGCTTCAAGTCAGAATGGTATGAGCAACAGCCAACTTGCACGTTCTGCTCAAGATGTATGCTGCTGTGTATGGCTGCAAGTTGCAGGGGGTTCCCACCATCCCGCGATTTGCACCATGTCGGTCGGATGCTGTTTGTTTGTTCACAGGGATGAATAGTGGTATATGACAGCCAAAATCTCATGATTGTCAGATATCAACAGGAAATCCTTTGAGGGAAAGGATGTCTGGTGATGTTTGTCTCAAAAAATCCCCAGGATATTACATGAAACACACACTAACAATCATGTCATGTTCTATGGTAAGACTAACTATTCCCATCTTAGTGACAGTCAAAACGCAGATTTTGATTTATTCAAGTTGATCAAACGTACCAACCTTGACATAGAAGATGTAGCTTGCCTCCATATCATCCATATCTTGCAACATCCAACATCTCGCCCAATAACAATGTCAACACAAACTACAATGGTCAATGCTTCTAAAAAGAACTTTTCCCCACTTTCGGCAGGCAAATACAGCAAATTGACTAAGAGTTCCACACGATGACGTCATCAACCAAACGAAGGCAAGAGTGGCCTGGAAGCAGAAAGAGTCCCAGCCCTTGCGGAATTGCGTAGCTTGCAATCCAAAAGGAAGCTTGCAGCAGAGAAATGACCAAAAATGCACTGTATAAGCAATGAAGAGACAGAAATGGATCGAGGATTATGTTGAGAGTGAAACCGCTGTTGCAAGAAAGCAATTTGAAGACGCAGAGACAGCCATTAACAAGGAGCAGGAAGATGTGAGGAAAGCTGAAAACGCGGGATTGATGACCGGAGCGCCGGAAAAAAGATTTCAGGAGATGATGGTTGCTAACGGAGTCAGTCTTTGCGATCTTGCAAGTTCTGATGATGAGGAGGATGGGGAAGATGAGGATGATGAAGATACAGAGCTGGGCAAGCTGAGCAAAGATGACAAACCTTGGTGGGTGATGGGCACAATCTCCAAAATGGTGCTGCAGCGCACGGAGATGGTACAGCAGAAGGAGATGAAGGTTCATGAATTGGCACAACCAGGATGGGGGGACGCAGCTGACTACTTCTGCCAAAGAGATAAGATGTACAGCAGACCCGAATTGAAGGTTCCGGCAGTCGGTAAACCACAAATGGATAATGTAGCAGTGCCACCTGCACCTATCATATTTGGAGAGCTTATGGAGTATGTTGATATCTTCACCAGAATATCACAAATGCTGCAATGGACTGCTCAACCAGGAAGTAGTCATATGAGGCTGGGTTCTGGGAAACCATGCTCAAACAAACGCATAGTGTGTCTTGTGCCTGATATGGATCCTGATTCATTGCCTATTCAGAAAGTGAAGTCTGTTGAATCTGTAAGCTTTTACCGCTGCATATTGCCTCCCAAGTTAATCACCAGATAGAAATCGGATTTGGACAAAGAAATGGTGACAGCTCCTGCATCGCCAGAGGAATGGAGAGGCAAATTCGTATTATTGATGTCATATCTCGCTGAAAAGCGATTTGTGTACTAATTTTGCTACGTGTCATCTTTTTCTTGATTTCAGTGACCGAATTGTGAGACACAATAATTAGTCTGTGCATGTGCAAGGGTTGTATGCACCATGCGAAAGTTCTAGACTCCAAATCAGACTGTAAGATGACCAATAACCTCGATATCAGTTTGCCAAGTAATGTTAAGTGAGAAAGCAAAAACTAACTCAGGGACGAAATGTACTAACGAAGTTTAAGTGAGAGATGTCATACGAGTCATAGAAAGAGCAGTCAGTGCTCAATATTAATTTGTTCGAATGACGACCATCATGCTGCATTCATCAATGCATCCAACTGCATAACTCTCTGCACAGACCTGGTGCGCATGGTTGAGATATTCAGAATTGCTTATGGTTCGTTATGGAAATTGAGGAGAAGGAGCTGGATGAGAAATGGTGAGGAAGTCGGACTGTATTATTGAAAAACGTGTGAAAAGATCCACATGCCGTAAGTTGCCGGCCAAAAGTGTGGGAACGTCATAGGGCCACATCATTCATTACTCAGGTAACGTGGATAGTGGTTGATCAGAAACTGAGATACCACAAAGCTTCTGGATGAAAATGATTGTACACCGAAACACTATATTGGGTGTCAATAATGACTATACAATTTGTTGCATACAATTATTGAGAGTACAATGACTGTTTCGATATGTTTAATGTGAGTGAGAACGGAGCATCAACAATTTTTAGTGTTACACATTCAGCAATGAACTGGTGGCATTGTCACATCCTTCCAAAGTAAATGAGATGGCCGGTGTTATAGCTAAAGAGACAAGCGACACACTTGTTGCCCAATCCTAAAAATGAACATCAATAGAACATCAACGATTTTTGGCCTTCCATCTTGCATCATGCAAGGGCTGTGCGACGACATTAAGCTATAATCCAACTATCGGCTGCCTTTCTAGGCAAAAATGCTTGCGATGACATCGCTACTATGTCCTAAAAATGAGTGTCAATGCAGCATCAATAGAGCATCAACTGAGCGTCAATGATTTATGGTCTTGCAACTTGCATAATCCAAGGGCTGTGCATCCACATTGACCCATAATCAAAGTATTGGCCGTCTTTCTTGGCAAAAATGGTAGCAACAATTCCACTACCGGCTCCTAAAAATCTGCGTCAACAGTTTTATTGGGGCCCAATATGCTTCACAGCAACTGAATGCCTTGCGTCGTTTGTAAATTGAAATTTTTACGGTCAGTCTTCTCAATATGTCGTTGTATACAACATCACAACTATGCATGCAATGTCTCACAGGTCTGACTTTTGTCTTGTGTGTAGCTCCAGAGTCAATATTTAAGAACCAGTGTTCTACTTAACAATAATGTAACTATTGACAGTCTCTCAACTGGAATTACACAGCTTACAAATTCCTACCACCATGTCAGATTCCCAATCTTTAAATACCTCGTTGCTAGAGGTTATGATATGTTCCAAAAATAAATGTGTCTTTGTTCGTGATTTGAGCGACCTCACTTTGCAAATCATATTCAATGCTCGGTGGACTTTTGTAAATGTGGTTTCGAAGGATTCTATTGCTTGGAATAATTCTCGACATGTGCCTTCGTGGTGTTTTTATTTGCACTGCGGAATTGAAGAGACTGGCAGCCCTGGCGTGATATATATCGTGTGTCATCAAGTTCTTTGCCATCCGTCTGAGCATAGGACCAGCTCAATGGGGAAATACTTCCTATCAAAAGTGCACATTGCAATGTCAAATGAATTGACAGAGTCGGAAGTTTCTGAATTAACAAGTACTACCATTGATGAAACAGCTTGGGCCATATTGAAGAGACAAGGTAGTCGAGGAATTACCATTGTGAGCTCGCAAAGCAAATTCATATTGGACAGTTAGATCGTATCAATATTAATTCAATTGATACACAAAACGCTCCAAACTGGCAGCAAAGGACTTCATCACTGCCAAATTTCACCAAGACACCTGGAATTGCTACCTCATGTTAGGATTTGTTTCGGCTCATATTCCATGGAATGCTATATCAAACCTAGAGCTACAATGATTATATAATGCAATACACAGTGAGCTGGCGCTTCCATCTGCCAGCACCCTTAGCAACATCTGCAGGAGGGAATACTCACTGACAGTGGATGCAATTAAGAAGCAATTGCCGTAAAGAAATGAAGTTAGCTTAGCTTTGGATGGGTGGACATCAATGAACAAATTAGCCATAAGGTCGGTCATCGTTTACTATATGGATCGAGATTGGGCGTTAGTTTTAGCAATGGGTCCGGGTAACCCGCCAGCAGTCCGGGTTTGGACTGGAAAAACCATTCGGTTCGGTTCCTGATCCATCCAAAAACCCGACCAGGAGCATCTTGGCAGGCCAAACCCGTACCCGTACCCGTCAACCTGCGGGTTTTGCCGGGTTTGGCTACACCCGTCGATTCCAATCTCCGGTTCTTCTTTCCGGGTTGTCTATTTATGGTGGCAGTCAGATATGTTACTGCTATGTGCAAAATATTAACTTTCGTACATAATTCTCTTTATTTGTTCCATTGGCTGCCTTTATAATCAAAACAAGGAGAGACACGCTCCCTGCTTCATCCTGAAGTTGAGTGTGAATGATTTTTCGTCTTGCATCATTAGTAAGATTTGAGGTGCAGAACAGCCATATTGATAGTCAAGGCAGTCATTCAGCTGGAAATCGATCAGTTTGCACCGGCGACTGAGCCGACACCATTTGGAGAGCTGATTGAGATACATGATAGTGTCAGCGGAAAATTGCAATGCCACAAGGAATATCACGATCATAAAGTAGCCATATGAGATTAGAATACGGAAAACCACTGTCTCACATATGCATAATGGCTCTCACAACCGACACGATATCCAGTACGTCACCCAGTAAGGAATTGAAGCCTGTTAAACCCGTAAGTTTTTACCCCTGCATATTTCCTCCCTATCAACTTACGATACAGGAAATGGATTCAGATGAACATATTGTATTGGCTCGTAGGTCATCTGTACACTACCTGCACAATATGTGATTATAGACGATATATCTCCACCAAAAGTAATTAGTGTATCTATTTTGATATGTGTCACAATTTTTTTGATTTGAGTGACTACATTGTGAGACATGATAATTTGTCTGTGCATGTGCAAGGGTCATATGGGCCATACTAACGTTCTAGACTCCAAACCGAGTTGATTGACAATTGATCAACGCGATATCGTCCTGCCTCTTAGAGATAAGTAAGAACACGCAATCTAAACTCAAGATGAGATTTACTAACAAAGTTTCACTTAGTGATGGAATACGAGTCGTAGAAGGAGCAGTCAATGCGCAACACGAATCTGTATGAATGACCGCCATCATGTTGCATTCATCTATTCATCCAACTACCTCACTCCGCATTCAGACCGGGTGCACAAAGTGAGCATATTGACAATTGCTTATGGTAGGTCATGGAAATTGAGGAGATTGAACTGGATATGGCAAAGTGAGCAAGTTGGGCTATATTAATGAAAAATTAGTGTATGGATCTACATGCAGTGAATTGCCAGCTGAAAGCGCTGGAATGTGACAGCACTACGTTATCCATCGCTCAGAGAATCAATGATTGTTGGGTTTGTTTGTATGTCAATTGGGAAGCGATTTGCTCGCAGTTATGCATAACCACAATATTGGCAGCCTTTATAGCCAAAAGAGAAAGCGACACAGTAACAGCCCCATTTTCAAAATGAGCGTCAACGGAGCGTCAATGATTTTTGGACTTGTAAGCAACTTAGTTGGGAAGTGATTGGCTCACTCTTATTCATAATCAACGGATTGGCAACCTGTATAGGCAAAAGAGACCGTGACAGGGTAACGACCACATTCTGATACTGAGTGATAACGGCACATCAAGGATTTTTTATCATGCAAGTAAGTTAATTGGAAAGTGATCTGCTCTCTGTTATCCATAACCAACGTATCGGCAGCCTTTACAGGTAAAAGAGAAATCGACACAGTAACAGCTGCATTCTGAAAATGAGCATCAACAGAGCATCAACAATTGTGGGTCTTGTAGGTAAGTCAATTGGGAAGCGATTTGCTCGCTGTTATCCATAATGAATGTATTGGCAGCCTTTATGGGCAACAGAGAAAGCGACACGGTCACAGCCCCATTCTGAAAATAAGCGTTAACAGAGAGTCATTGATTTTGGGTGTTGGATCTTGTATAATCCAACGGCTGTGCTATGGCTTGTATCCATAATGGGAGTATTGGGCTCTTTTATAGTCAATATGGTAAATATCAGTGTCGCGACACCTACAAATGAGTGTCAACAGAGCGTCAACAGAGCACAAACAGAGCGTCAACAATTTTGGGTGTTACATCTATTATAAGCCAAGGGCTAAGCTACGGCTTTTATCCATAATCGAAGTATTGGCCACCAGTAGAGGTAATGTGGTTAATATTGTCGTCAATACACGAAAAAATGAGCGTCAACAGAGCATCAAAACAGTGTCAACAGAGCGTCAACAGAGTGTCAACAGAGGGTCAACAGAGTGTCAACAGAGCCTCAACAGAGTGTCAACAGAGCATCAACAGAGCATCAACGATTTTGGGTGTTACATCTTGTATAATCCAAGGGTGGTGCTATTGCGTTTACCCATAATCAAAGTATTGGCCGCATTTAGGGGCGATATGGTCACTCTCCATGTCACTACACCTGAAAATGAGCGTCAACAGAGCATCAACAGAGCGTCAACAGAGCGTCAACAATCTTGGGTGTTGCATCTTGTCTAATTCAAAGGCTGTGCTACGGCATTTACCCATAATGAACATAATGGCAGCTGTTATGAGCAAAATAGATCGCGATATGGTCACATCCCCAGTCTAAAAATGAGCGTCAACAGAGCATCAATGATTTTGGGTATTGCATCTTGTATAATCCAAGGGCTGTGCTACAGCATTTAACTATAATCGAAGTGTTGGCAGCCTTTATAGGCAATATTGTGTGTGTTGATACTGCTACACCTCAAAATGAGCATAAACAGAGCGTCAACAGAGCATCAACACAGCATCAACATAGAGTCAACAGAGTGTCAACGATTTTGGGTGTTGCATCTTGTACAATCCAAGGGCTCTGCTACGGCATATACCCATAATCAACCTATTGGCAGCCGTTATGAACAAAAGAGATTGCAACATGGTCACAGCCCCAGTCTGAAAATGAGCGTCAACAGAGCGTCAACGATTTTGTGTGTTGCATCTTGTATAATCCAAGGGATGTGCTACAGCATTTACCCATGATCGAAGTATTGGCAGCCTTTATAGGCAATATCGTAAGTGTCTATACTGCTACAGTACAAAATGAGCGTCAACAGAGCGTCAATGGAGCGTCAACAGAGCGTCAACAGAGCATCAACACAGCGTCAACAGAGTGTCAACAGAGTGTCAACGATTTTGGGTGTTGCATCTTGTATAATCCCAGGTCTTTGATATGGCATTTACCCATAATCAACGTATTGGCAGCCGTTATGAGCAAAAGAGATAGCGACATGGTCACAGGCCCAGTCTGAAAATGAGCTTCAACAGAGCGTCAACGATTTTGTGTGTTGCATCTTCCATAATCCAAGGGCTGTGCTACAGCATTTACCCGTAATTGAAGTATTAGCAGCCTTTATAGGCAATATTGTGTGTGTCTATACTCCTACACTACACAATGAGCATCAACAGAGCATCAACAGAGCGTCAACAGAGCATCAACAGAGCATCAACACAGTGTCAACAGAGTGTCAACAGAGTGTCAACGATTTTGGGTGTTGTATCTTGTATAATCCAAGCGCTGTGCTACGGCATTTACTCATAATCAACGTATTGGCAGCCATTATGAGCAAAAGAGATTGCGACATGGTCACAGCCCCAGCCTGAAAATGAGCGTCAACAGAGCATCTACGATTTTGTGTGTTGCATCTTGTATAATCCAAGGGCTGTGCTACGGCAGTTACCCATAATGAAAGCATTGGCAGCCTTTATACGCAATATCGTGTGTGTCGATACTGCTATACCTCAAAATGAGCGTCAACAGAGCGTCAACAGAGCGTCAACAGAGAGTCAACAGAGCGTCTACAGAGCGTCAACAGAGCGTCAACAGAGCGTCAACAGAGCGTCAACAGAGCGTCAACAGAGCGTCAACAGAGCGTCA
>Ga0307512_10008321_pt1 | contig 10132 bp, 10 predicted proteins | sample 14_EM_MG_FD_200267 | JGI IMG/M metagenome (GOLD analysis project Ga0307512, IMG submission 200267) | Populus trichocarpa ectomycorrhiza microbial communities from riparian zone in the Pacific Northwest, United States - 14_EM | ecosystem: Host-associated > Plants > Roots > Unclassified | place... | reverse complement strand
GTGGGTTGTTTTTAATTTGAGTTCTTGTGGTTTATACTTGCCACTATCAGCCACTCAGCCACTCAGCCACAGAATTCTGACCAATAAGAATCGAAAAAGACACATTCCATATGCTTATATGAATAATGAAGGCGGCTGGAGGCTGTAAGGCTATTCTATAGTTAGCTTCATTTCGTTCGTTTGGTCGTATACATGATTCTCTGGCGGTAAAATCTCACTGCTTTTTGCTTTGCAGACGCATAGCACAGGCTATGTCTCGCATCTGTTTGATATAGCTTAAATCGACCATATTTCGATTGTTCACGGTGTCCAGAGGAAGAAGGCACCTGGTGCTATTCATTTACCTGTTGATCTAAAAATAAACTGAGCATAGTGCGCAGAATAACGGCTACCGAATTAATGTCTTCTTTTTTCGGAATTGGTTAAATTTCTCACAGCTGGGCTATGCATTTGTCGATGTTTCAAGGAGAATGCTTTGCTCCGGATTGAACTATGCGACGCATTCCAGCTGTGGCCAGTTTATACGACTCCGAGCTACTAGAAAACGACTATAAAACTACCCACAAACCCGCAGAAATTAGCCTCCCTATACACTCCTTATTCCAGCTCTCTTCAACTCAAAATGAGCAATCCTCCAACTTCGACCAAGGGAACAGCGCTGCACGGAGTGCTTGCGAATAAACGAATCGTCGCTTACTGTAAGGTTTAATCCAGTCGTCATAGATGCTATCCTTTACTAGCTATTTGCTGTATCTGCTACTACCAGGACTGACATATTGAATGAGGTGTCTTTGCATGTATTGCTGCTTTTCCCACGGGTTTCGATACCACTATGCTAGTGTCGTTGCCTCCGTACCAAAGATCATTCGGATATGAATACCAAGGGGAATACGTTATTTCAGCGGCATACCAATCCATATGGAACGCAATGCTTCTCCCTGGGGGCATCGTGGGTGCTGCTCTTGCTGGGCCAATTGGCGGGTTGTATGTCTTCATACCCACATATTAAGGGCGGATCATGCTGTTATATAATTATAAGCTGATCATGACACTTCTTCCAGGCTTGGACGAAGATATGTCTTTATTGTTGGCAGTGTTATCTTTGCCGCCGCTATATTACAGCTTCAAGTTAGTCGCGACTGGAAGATAATAATGATCGCGAAACTTTTTTACTGTAAGTCTAAAATATTCCCCGAGCCTAGCCTTACTTTAAAGAAGAAGTGAATGAACTTATCACATGCAAAAAGATGCTAACGACGAGAATAGATGGTGGGATGGCCATGTATGCCGTAGGAGCAACTACCTACATCTCTGAAATCGCCCCACCTGAGATCCGTGGTGTGATGCTATCACTGTTTAATGTTTCTATCTTAACCTGGCTGTCAGTCTTTTACATTGATGCCTAATACATAATACGTGATGAAGCTAATGCCCGTAGGTTTCTCTGCTCGTGTGTCCTGCAAAGCACCCAAACCATGCTCAGCAGCATGTCATTCCTCATTCCGATCATCCTGCAATACAGTATCCCCATCATTTTATTCACATGCAGCTGGTTCATTCCAGAGTCACCTTACTGGCTTGTAACGCATGGAAAGACCGAAGCCGCTAAGGAGTCTCTCGAGAAACTGCATGGCAGGAACCATGACCTTAACCAGCGCCTCAGAGACATTGAGCATACTATCAACCAGCAGCGGAAAGCAAAAGACATCACGTATCTAGACTATTTCAAGGGCTCCAATTTGGTAAGTACCTACCCTTTCCACTTCGGCCAATATTATCAGGCTGGAAATCTGTGTTGAAAGAAATATCCTCACAAGTGACTGGAATAGAGACGCACTTTGATCGCAACTGGAATACTTGCTGGACAGCAAATTGTCGGCTGCTCTTTCGTTTTCTCCTATGTAGGTTGCGTGGACCCCATTTCATGAGCGCAGAAGCTTAATAATGGAAGACCCCAACCATTTTAATCCTCGCGGGAATCAGTCAGACCCAAGCATTTGCCTATACAGCACTGGTTTCTGCGCTGGGAATTATAGCCAATATTGCATCGTGGTTCTTGATCGAAAGGTTTGGGCGTCGTTTTCTGCTCCTGACTGGAACTACTGTTATGCTTGTGTCGCACTGCATCATTGGCGGCATCGGAACCAGCAGCACATACAAAATCGGATCACTGCCTAAAGTTATTGTATCGTTCATTGTTATTTATTCCGTATTCTTTCAAATCTCTGTTGGTTCAGCGTGAGTCTTTCAGACTGCAATTGTCTGGTCTTACCTAACCTCTAGCAGGGGGTGGGCTGTTGCCTCGGAAGTGAGCTCTCCAGCGATGAGAGCTTTGACTCAATCCATCGCCCTGGTTTCTTTCAATGTCTCCTGTTTTGCAATTTTCTTTACTATCCCATATCTGATTGTGAGTAATGAACCTCCAAGAATTCTTCCCTCGGTGGTGATAGTCCAAACTAAGCGTGTTGTAGAATCTCGACCAAGCAAACTTGGGCCCTAAGGTATTCCTTATTTATGGTGCTTTCACGCTCATCACTCTAATCTTCATTTACTTTGCGGTCCCCGAAATGAAGGGCCGTACATACGAAGAACTGGACTATATGTTCCAGCACCGCATTCCTACCCGGAAATTCGGAGGTTTGTTTGGATACTGTTCTCTGTACCTCTAGAATACTAAACTAACTATAGCCAGAATTCACACTACCTACAGCGGGGGTAGGATCGTCTAATGGAAATAAAAAGTCACCAGATATAGAGGAAGTTGACCTATAACGTGGCCGGATATGACGCAGTTTGGAACGATGTATTTGATATTATTAATGAACGAAGTTTTTTTGTCGTCCAGTATTTAACTTACTCTGGTATTTACATCCGGATCGCAAGGACCTGATTGTCGAGGTCTCATTTTATGACAATTAACTGCAAAAGTCCGAGCCGTGTCCATCCAAACTGATCGACATGATGCAGATGTATGTTTTCTGTGAATGCACTGCAGGAACCGCTGTTCACCACCACCACCAGTGCGCTGCACCAGTCCCCGGGTTTCTTTGGTGTAGGGCTCTTGCTATAGGGCTAAGCTACACGTTAAAGCACCATTCTACCACGTACCATTCCTGAGCTGAGTGAACGCGGTTCAAGTTGGTGACTGCAAAAATGCCGGAAGTGAACATAAAAACCTACGAATCCTAGAGCGACGGCAGGTATACGTGGACGAGATGCCGGGATATATGTGCGTCTCCTAAAACCATCCTCGTAATTGTACTCGACGAGAGATAAACCAAATGTGGAATATGGATTACACAAAGGGTTTGTGCGGTGTAGGATTTGAGCTTGTGACGCGTTGCAGCATCGGTGCGGCAATTGCCGTCTGAACTCTCAGATAAGAGAGCCGACAATCACCAGTAGGACAGCCGATATAATTCAAATTTGCCATGTTTCAGATCGCGTAATATGAGTATGTGCATACACGTAGCTATCCCCTGGATCGTAACTTTGGCATTTCCGGCCCGTTTGGGCATGGCAACCGACTCCCCACTCGCAAATATTTAGCGACGCAACCATATCTCTGTGGGGGTGGCCTGGGAGCATTATAAACTTACTTTCTTATGTCTTGAGAGTATTTTGCTAAAATTAAGGACTGTGCAGGAATGCGGCACCGATAAAAAGGGCAGATCTTATTGAAAGGGTTGTCTCAAGATCAGTTCCCAAAATGTTACTGCATAGCCCAGATGGACAACTCTGCCCATAGCACCCCAAAATATCCTTCAAGCTCCGTGCTAAGGACGTACCCTGAAGTTCCAATATGATTATGCAAGGAATTCCATCTGCAATGTACCTGAGAGTAGAGGCACAAAGGGGGGTATACCAATACCCATTGCACAGCTCTCATAGTCAACAAGACTAAAACCCACTTTGTCAAGCATCAAAGAGGGCATATCTTTACCCCTCAGCCAGAGCTGGAGCTGTGGGCAATTTTCAGTCTACCTGGAGAAGGGAAAGTAGCCGGAATGGTAGCTTAGCCAGTCGGAAAGCCCAGCCAGAAATATCAAATCTCCACCCAAACTTTGCTAAGCATGTTCAAAATGAAAGTACCTGTGGGTTCTCAATAATGAAAGGCATCATTTTGCAGAATTCAATCACCTGTAAAGGAGAAAGGTGGGTAGTGGTGCATAGACATGGGGTGGGGTTGCCAGTTCAGTGAGTGAATTTTGGAGGGGCAGTAAGGCTTACAAAGTCACATCACATATAATTTACAATTCACTTGGATAGAAAGTCTTATTTGCTACTAGAGAAGACTTGATAAAATGGAGGGCCTCTGAGAACCATTTTTGGACGTGTGGCGAGGTGGTTGCGCGGGCAGCCCGTATGGGCCGGGAACCGGTTACGATCCAGGGGATAGAATCGCAATTTAGTGATATTAATGCAACGACTTCAAACCAATCCCGGCCCGAAGGGGTGAAACAATTCAGGCGTTCGGGCCGGAGGCAGTGAACCAGTTGAATACCGTACGCAGGAACATGCAGTGATCAAATGAAGTACTTCCTCCGTAGCAATAAATCGATTAATGAATGGAGCGGCAGTCGGTTTCCTCGGTAAATTTTAGCGATTTACGAACTAATGTATATGAGACTTAGAGGCAACGAAAAATATACAGAAATCACAATCTTATGCTAATTGAAACCTCTATCAAGATTTTCATAGTGACTCACTCGGGGTTGATTCTAACCAGCCTGTCGCAATATTGAGAGAACTGTGTGCTGATATGAGATAAGGCATGAAGGAAAAGCCTCGGATATATACAAGCGGATTGGGTGCTGGATGCCTTGTAGTGTAGCGGTCGAGACGGTTAGTACATACGCGACCGCTGACAAATTTTTTTTTTTAGGACAAGAGGTTCCTGACATGTTCTTTTGATGGAACTAGTTTCAACTGACATATTATATGGTCTATGTTGACTTAGGATTTCGCCCGAATGCAATCAGTCTGCTAAAATGTTCTAAAGAGAAGTCCCCAATGCACTGAGCCACCGAGTACATGATTTTAGTAGCAATAAATGTTCATTGTTTTCCTCTGAACACTAAATTGTGGCTCAAAAACTGTGACAGCCTGCTCTCCGAGTCCCAGCATCCCTTTTCATAAGTACTTTAGTTTCCTGTAACCCAGCCTCTGACATATTTTTGTTTGGGTACAGAGGCGTTTTGACACTGACTGGTTGATAATATTTACAAATACGAACATCACTTCTAACTGCTGACGTACTAACTTTCTCGACCGCTACAGTAGTTCAGCTGCGTCCATCAGTTTCCTTGAGCGCAGCAGCGCTCAGTAGCATACGTCTATTGCCTGAAACTGATTCACTACGTGCTACTTAGAATACCTGCGTGCTTGGGTCCTGGATACTATAGCTGCTCTCCCTTGTATATATCTTCCCCCGCGTAGATTGGAGCTTTTGAATTGATACATTTCGACTGAAACCCCAGCCAATGGTGTTACTAATCAAAGTAGTCTAGTCACATCTCGAACCGGAATTGCACAGGATTACGAACTGCAAGTTTGAACCAATCCCTGGCTGAACCATTGGTATCACTGGTGCAATGCAAGCTTATCATCCGTTCTAGAAGCACAAAACAAGTCTATATTTATTTAATACTGGCTGACGTTAGTGCTGTGTCTTAGAGCGGACTTGGGCTTCTATTTTTATTTTTTCAACAAACCCTGCTGCTTTATAGCGATTAGAGAGCGACAGAAGATCATCAAGCTGCGTTTTTTGTTTCTACCTGGCCCACGATCCGAACATACCGGGACGGGTGAGTTCGCCACACCACTGAATGGGACCGATTAATATTCCCTGCTCGTGGCAAGGACGCGCATAACGATTTGCAACAATGCACAATTTGCAAACTTCGATCCCACCACTCATTGCGGTGCGCGGTTGATATCCAACAAATGTAGAGGCTGAATACCTCAAAATGAGGGAATGAGAAGAACCTACAGTTTGTAGGTCACTGAATAAAGATATGCACAACGTGCGTGAATGGTTAGGCGAGTTGGACCCCCCGATATATGATTGGCGTGCAAGATCCTTTCCTCTGCGGGAATTTGACAAAGGTGGTAAAGGTGTGCATCAATTTCCTAGTCCTTGATTTTACTAATAACAGTGGAACGTGTGACTCTATTTGGTTGAGAAACTACGGAAATGTGGATGAGCATGTGCGGTGAGTCCGTGTCTTGGTGATTGTCTCCAAGGTGAATGAAGTTACCTAGTTATCGATTGCAGAAGACTTGGATGTTCATTTTGACGGTTATCTCTACGAGTAAATTGTAGCTCCGCCCTTTTAATCTTGGAGTCGGATGGATCCTCTCTGGGAAACATGCCATAAATAGTAAATAAGCTTGTAGGATCGCGGGTATATAGGAGTAGGTTTACCGTCGCGGTCGGCGGGGTGGTGAAATGAAAATCATATGCAGGAATAGCAGTATTTAAGGTGTCACAATTCGGTAATTGTAGTTTGCCTTGAGCCCACGCTCAGGAGATATGACTTCGTATATTCAAATATTGAAAGTACCTGGGCCAAGACTAATTCCAGAGGAATCCACCCGGTATCACTCGATATATCTCATCTCTCAGCTGTTGCAAATATGAAGGGGAGAACCGTGTGCGTGTATAGACCACCGTACAGAGAGAAGAGAAGTAGAAAGACTCGTGATATATACAGGAGACATCAGCCCCGGTTACAGTGAGCTTAGATCAGGTCTCTAACACGTTTCAGATCTCATGTAACATCAACAATTAGCATATCCGGGCAGATAATCCTCATAACCAATGTGCGGATGTTAACTTTTCGCAAGAAGATATGTACTATGCACGACAGAATTTCTGTTACCGGAGTGCAATTTAAAGGAAGTGTTTACAATGCCCGGCCCGGTTTTTGATTTTACTTTCAATCTAGACTTATAATTTGGGAGGAAGAGTATCACTAGTTGTTTGAACCATGGGTCAGGGCCAGAAAGGGTCTCGAGGTCAAACATTTGGCCACATGCCGTTCAAAGTCCATCGGAGGTACGAAACTATGCAATATTCGCTGATCCGATCTTTGGTCAGTGTGTAGATCTAATAAAACTGCTCTATTCCCTTAATCTAAGTTATTAATACATAATTTCGGTTATGATAAGGTAAAGTGTAACGGAAAAGGTTGCAGTGGACATGGACGATGGTGGTATACATGATATTATTGGTATCTAACAGCACACTCTACGTACATGTAGTGCTTACCGCTATTTTAGTAACTCTAATTGGCAGACTGTTTCTCGCCATTGCCTAATTTCTACCCACATTCCCATTCGCCGTCTAGCACCGTCGTTGTCTAAATACGGCGACATGATTATGACTGTACTTACAACGGACATAGTAGGAGCAACCCATCCACGCACAGCTCATCCATATTTGGATAAAGCAGCTTGTATCGTGTCTCATCACGTACATCAATAATTCTCCATTCTCACATATGAGGTGAATACGCAAATGGGACGTAATATCTCGACATCAATAATCACACACTGTACATCGATCGTATGTCTTCGATAACAACAAAATTTGATTTTGGTACGTTTGTTTTGTTTTAATCATACTGTATTCACTCTACTTAGAGTATGACAGCCCCTTAATCCCCTCCGCCCCCGGGCTGGCCGGCTAGATGGCGGAGCCCCACTCCTGCTACCCGTCGTCCCCTTCAAGATTTTGGTACGTCGACTGCCAGGCTAGACTGAATTCTGTAGCAGAAAGTTGGACCTTATCCTAGACTGAGCACAACCAACCGGAAGCTGAAGCTGAGCTCAATGATCTTCCGGCCAAATGTTGGAGCCTTTCACGTTGACTCCTAATAGGCTGAACAATGGAATGATAATGAGACCGGATGAGATGTATCGCTCCAAAATTACAAAATTGACCGCCGCACCCGAACGGCTTGGCGGATGTAAGATAGGCCCATTAGAGATCATCGAGTAGATCATCTTACGTCGAATAATCACCCATACTGGAATAATACTCTTGAAGTTAGCATGTGGTCATAGTAGGGTACTGTAGGAAACTGAACCCGCAGATATTACTCCCGACTCCAGTGGTACACCGTTCTCTGGGGTGGCTGCAGCGCTTCACCAAGGGGCCTCTCTGAGTAAGCAACTGCAGGTCGGGGTAGTTAACACTTTCGGGGTGGCTAACTGCGGCTAGATATGAGTACATGGCCCCAGAGGCTGGGAGAGACAAAGTTTCTGCAAGTGTAGGGAATATACAATACAAGTCCATAGCTGTACATAAGCATAAGACAATGTCGGGCTCTCAACTAAAGAGCAGAGCTAGGCAGCAGTGTGCAGCCGAGGTAACAGGAACAGCAGCAGAAACAGCAGAAAACAGTGCGAAGCATCAGAGCCATCGCAGAACTCCGAGCCTCTTTCAAAGTTCGCGCCAATTTCGGAAAGCACTGTCAACTGTCTGATTTTCAGAGCATACTTCCTGATTTCGGAAAGCACAGTGAGCTTTCTAGCTTTCGCAACGTTGCTCCTTCCACAGCCTTTTGTGCGCTTTCCCACGACAATTCTAGCACAGGCTTTCGTAGCCGTTCTCCTTTCGCACCGTGTAATGTGCAATTGGTCTCGATTCACATCTACACTGGACGCGATTGCATTACCGCAATATGATATTCGCTATCTATCTCTCTATCGACAGCGATTCTGGGTTCGCTGGCAGCTCCCAAGAGAAGGCTCTCAAGTATACTTGAAGACGGGAGACAGCTGAAGACGGTTCTCTTGCACAGTTCGAACGGTCCTCGAGTGTACATCAAGATGGTATTCGAGCGCACTAGGAGATGTGCATGGAGACTGAAATCAGGTTCACTTGGAGTTGCATTGGTAGACAGTCTATCTGTGCTGGCAAGGAGATGGCTGGAGGCGATGCTTGGGGAAAGGCTGGAGATAGTAGAGATGGACATACACTTGGAGATGATCCATGAGTGCGCAAGGAAAGGCATTCATGTGCACTCAGAAGTGCTTTTGCAGATAGAACTCAGGTTGACTCAGAGTGTAAGTGGAGAAGACGGAACTGCACTGACCAGGAGCTGCCTGGAGATAGTGTTTGCGTACATACTAGTAGCGGTGAAGATGGGTTCTTAAGAAGTGATAGGAGATATAGACTAGGCAGAGCAGGCTAGACTCTGGGAAGATGGCATGAATTTACAGGACGTGATATGGAACCATCAGCAAAGTGCAAATCGACTATAGGCTGCGCTACGTGCACACGCGCAGCTCATAGCAAGCTTCCCATGGACCCCTGCGCGACGCGCAGTCTATAGTCATCTATAGTCGATTCATAGAGATGTGCGCGTGTGCCTATGGAACTATATACGGCTGGCGGCCGGAGATGGACCTATACCTGTCTTTACTGCCTGCAGTCTTCGCTGCAAGTCCACTTGAGAGCCCGCTGGCGCTTGGGAGCCTGCTTGAGAGCTTGCTTAAAAGCCTGCTTGAGAGAGCCGTGCTTGAGAGAGCCGTGCTTCGGGAGGAGTAGAGTTTTCCACGGGAAGCTTTTGGCCGATGGAAAACTTTGAATTTGTGGAAGCTTTGGCTAATAGAAGGCTCTAAGTCTGTGAAAGCTTTGACACTGACGTTGACGTAGCCAACCTACTTGTCTAAGCACTTCTGGTACTATGATCATCATCACCAACACCATGGCCATCACCATGGCCATCCGAAAAAAACTTCGTGAGCCACAGCTTCAACATACAGACTTGGCCAGGCAGAGGACAAAATAGCATTGACTTTTCTGGAGGGGCTGCACAAGGCAAGGAGATTTCATTTCTTTCTGTTTCATGGAGTAGTGCCACGTTGACAGCTTCGTCTCGATTGGGTTCAGGATACTCCGCCCATGCATTCACAAGTATTGGCTGAAATGTGTCCCTCAGCTATTAGGAAATCAGAAAATACACCGAAGTATCAAGTGGCCATTCATCATACCAATATCCCGAAATGCCATTGCGAATCTCAGTGTTCCTAAGCGGCCAGGCCAGCCCGGCTTTGCATAGGCCGGGCCGGGCCGCCCTTAGCGGCGGCTTTTAAATGAGGGCCGGGCCGGGCCAGCAGG
>Ga0307512_10008320_pt1 | contig 10133 bp, 12 predicted proteins | sample 14_EM_MG_FD_200267 | JGI IMG/M metagenome (GOLD analysis project Ga0307512, IMG submission 200267) | Populus trichocarpa ectomycorrhiza microbial communities from riparian zone in the Pacific Northwest, United States - 14_EM | ecosystem: Host-associated > Plants > Roots > Unclassified | place... | reverse complement strand
TGGAGTTTTTCTATGGCGGAGGCTAGCCGCAGGGCTTCCGACGGGAGCAATGGATGGTCTGCCAACCGGACCCAATCTACAAGTTCCACAGCAGCAGTTATACGCACTTCCTCCGAAGGATCTTTTCCCAGGTTTTAATCTCAAACGAAATGGAAATGAGTGAACGGCGTACCGAGTGGCGTTCCCTCGATCTTCGCAAGGAAGGTTTGCATTTGATCTGCGATCGCCCCTGGTGTACTCCGAGGAGCATCCTCCAGCCCAGCCAGACATGCACGAAGGATCCGAACCTCCCTCCGCACCGCCTTAGTAATACTTGGGTAACCAGGTAAGACATCATCACCGAATATCATGTCCACCTTCTCCGCGATCGCCTGGATGAACCACAGGCTCTGTGTCTTTTGGGAAAGTCTGAAGATTAGGTGGCGAATGAAGGCCGATAGCGAGTAGAGGTCCGATGGGGAAGGATCCTTCTTAACCAGGACAGATAATTGTTCGACCACGGTCATCAAGACGGGACTCGGAAAGAGTTCTGGACGCTTTGCAATGGAATCTTCGGTGGAATCTTTGTACGAAGACGAAAGAGGGGATGCCACTGCAGAGGGGTCTTCAAGATACTTATACGGCGCCCGGGCGCAACGTAGAAAACACTCTTCAAGAAACTTGACAACAATAGCGCCGCCGTCCAGAAGTACCACGCCGTCGGGGGACTTGGTTCCACCTCGAGAAGAAGCCGATGGGATGCACTCCAACCAGAGATAGATCTCTTCAGGGTCATGCTGGAAAAGCGGATCGCCAGCCAAGACGTGACGTAGTAACAGCCCAATTTCACGCCGCTGGGCAACCGATCGAGTCTCCAGGTATCCCTGAAGTAGAATCCACAAGTTGCTATGCGAAGCTATGCCGCGATGAGAAAGGGACCCAAGGGCAGATGAACAAGTCTCGTTACCTGCCTTCCCCGACCACAAAAACTGGTCACTCTCCTTCAGTAGCCTCAATACATGCAGTCTTCTCAACATATCCCACCCGTCGACAGACTGTCCCGGCACTTCCCCGCTCCAGTGATGCAAGAAGCTCCATAACAACTTCCCAGAGTCGAATCTCGCCTCAGCAACTAGGGTTGGTAAACACTTGTGATATAACCACAGAATCCTCAACGCAGATTCTAAAATCATCGAAGCTGTTAGAGGCCTTAGCGTTGCGACCACAGTTCCACTGCCAGAAGCACTCTGCTCCTGGACAACGTCAGATTTTTGTTGTGAGAAGGCGATGATAACTTGAAGCTCCGGCACACGCTTTCTAGCTTCAGCTTCGAGAGCCACGATGGCATGCCTCCATTGACCATCTTCTTCCTCCTCCAACGTGTCCGCAACTTCCCGAAAGGTGGTGACGATAGAGTCGTATTTCCGAAGACATTTCACCAGTGTTAACGCTGTAGAATGTCGGACCAGCGGAGAAGACGACTGGAGACCTTTCGTGAGGTGAGTTTTGAGATTATTAGTGGGGAGGATGTTCTCTATGATAGCGTGTATAGATGGTGGAGACGGGTGGTAGGTTGCGGTGCCTGGGAGGAGGAAAGATGTGGCAGGGGCGGGTAATGAGATTACAGCTCCCAAGAACGCGATATTCGCCAACCATTTTGATGACAGTCGAGGTTCCAAAGTCAGTGCGGCGGCAGCCCAATAGCTTGAAAAATATAAGATAGGGAAAATCGATATAAAATAGACGATTACCCTGCAACGAGTTCTGGACACGCCGTCATTATTTTAATGGCCAGTTCTTGCTGTCGAAGGTCCTCGTTGACTTTCAGTGTCTTTAGAAAGTTAGCGAGAATCTTGTTGTGGATCCTTCCTTGTCTCTTTCCGTCGCCTCCCAATTCGGAATTTTCTTCTCGGGGGTACCACCCGTTGTCTCTAAAACAGATACCGGTACCAGGATGGGTGGAAATAGCGAGAAGAAAGTGGTGTACGAGGTCTGCGGGGATGTTTTCTTGGGCATCTCCTTCATCTGCAATGTCGCGCTCGTAGAGTTTGTGGAGCTGTAAAGACGTTATGCCGGATTCTCGAAACAAAGGCCAGGATTTTGCGCACATTTGAAAGAATAGTCTCGTTAAAGAGGCCGATCTTAAGTGTTCTCTTAAGTTTTACGTCTGACCATAGACCACCCCAAAGTTTCTCAAGAACCAGGCGGACCACTGAGTAGGAGTCCTGGCTCAAACCCTTGAAGACCGCGGCCAATGACTCCTTGCGCTGCTCCAAGAACATCGTTTTTAGGCTGGTTGGGCTCGTTGTGTCGACAAAAGAGAGGATGAACAGGACATAGAGAGTTCTAATATCTAGATGCTGGTCATGAAATCGTGGTGACAACGGCTGGTATTCGCACTCACCAGGCCGTGATAGGACATCTTTGATCTCTCCTCTCCCTCTCCGCCGCATATTCAGCAATTTGGATACCTTGTTATCCCAAGTAAAAGTTTCCATGACCACCTTCCTCTCCCGACCACCCGCAAAACTCGACATGGCTGTATAAAGTTTCATGGTGACCAGTATTGATTCAGAGTGACTTCCGTGTAAGTAGGTGTTGAGTTTCTGACACCACTGGGGTAGAAAAAGAGTCTTTAGAATCGCAAGGCCGTAAGGTTGGTCGGGATAATGGATTGAGAAGAGGTTGAGGATGCAGGACATCAGGGATACCACCACGACAGACAATCCCATTTGACGCTGATGAAAAAAAAAGGGCCAGTCAGGTTGGCTACAGAACGGAAGGTATACAAGGCGAACTTGGTTTATAGTCGTCCATAGGTCAAAAAGCTCTTTTGCCCCCGGAGACGTTTCTATCCACTCCCTAGCCAGTCGGATCCGCCCATCGTCTGGTGGGAGCGTAGGCTCGTTATACTTTACGGTAAGCTGATTCCGGAGGCTTGTAAGAGCTAATATCGCCCAAGGTAAGCATGGCATTCACGGATCGGGATGTCCGAGTCGTACTGCACCTCCAAGCAAGCCTTGCTCATCCTGGATTCTCAGACTCTGTGAGATTTCCGCAGCAGAGCTAAACCGTCGCTCAGCCGCTTCGACTTTGTTCCGTTTTACAGGAGGTGCCATCTCGCTGTGGACGCAGGCAGAATGCTCCCGGTCAGATTAGTCGCGGGGAGGTGGATCAAGTACACATTCGATGCCGCCGTGATCGACGAAAAACGCGTACCGGCCCGACCGCCCGGGCGTCATATTACAGGAGGCGTGGCCGTGAGCTACTTAGTAGTATGTACTCGTAAAAATACTGGGTGGAATCTGTCACTTGATGCTGCCTATTTTCCGGTTATGTGAACGCTGAAGACGCTGAAGAGTGCGAAGCACCCATAGAAGAGCGCAACAGGGTACGCTACCAGCAAACGCTGGTCGGACATGCGGAGAACTGTCACGAAAATCCCAGAAGCAGAGTAGGTGGACCAGAGGACGGAAAGAGAAGAGAATAAATAACCGAGCAACCCGCTGGAATCTTTTGTCAGTACACACAAGATATGGGGAAACGGCACACGTACTCGAGAGTCACGACAACAGAAAGTGCACCGACACTGACGATAGGGAGAAGGCAGTATCCGAGGACTGACATTACTCTAAATGCGTCTATCCCCTGTTCAGCCATCAAGTTAAGGAGGGCGTAAATCGACCCTGAACCCAAGAGAGCAACGCCATAGATGTAATTGAACTGGGGTTTTCCGGACTGGACAGTGTAGGTTTGAGAAAATCCAGGTGGGGAGGTAAAAAGAAATACATACGAAAAGTAGGAACGTCGCGAAACAGAGGAAGAAGATCAGAGGACCAGCGAGGTCAGCGTCATCCATTATCCGTGCATCTATCCGCTCAAAGGGATTAAGGACGGCCAGAGATTTGCTCCTGATGTGGGAAAAGTTGATTCCGAGCTCTAAGTGGGAGGGTGAGATCAACGACGGCAGAGAGAAGTCACAGCATATGCACCCTCCAACAGAGGTGGCTCTCCTTCGAAACCACCCGTTCCAAAGGCAGAGAGCCATCCACCAGCTGGCTGGATATTTCCACTGTATGATTGAATCGGTTGACTAGAGATTGAACCCTGTGGAATGACATTGCCATCGAGACTTGGTCGTGAGCCTGCATAGAGTCCGTCCTGCCCTGGCTGCGGCTGGTAGAATTGGAGAGGAACCCCCTGAGATGGCTGTGGCTGTTGATAGTAGGGTTGCTGGGACGAAGAACCACCATAGTTTTCCTGCCACATGTCGGTCTCTCGTCGTCGTCGTCGTTCGTGGTATCGTGGGTGGAAGTGTGGGTGATGTCGTGTCCGATTCCGTGTGCTTGATCGAGAACATTAATCATGGTGTGTCCAGTTTTTATCCTCGCCTTGCTCAACTCTTCTCAACTCTTTCTCGCTATATAGCCTCAGAATGAGTATATCGAGGAGCACATAAAGCGACACGGTCGCAGGCTCGATTACTTCGAGCGAAAGTCAGTCTACCCAATTTTCATCCCACCCGCGGGCTGATCGGTTTGCAGGCGGAAAAGAGAGGCTCGGACAGCCCACAAGGCATCTGCTGTCGCCCAGAAGGCCTTTGGTCTCAAAGCCAAAATTTTACACGCCAAACGACACGCAGAGAAGGTCCAACTCAAAAAGACTCTCAAAGCACACGACGAACGGAATGTCAAACAAGCCGATTCCTCCGCTACCCCCGACGGTGCCCTCCCTACTTATCTTTTGGACAGAGAGGGTCAAAAGGATGCCAAGGCTCTTTCCTCTGCGATTAAGCAGAAACGGAAAGACAAGGCCGCGAAATATGCGGTACCTTTACCCAAGGTCCGCGGGATCGCCGAAGAGGAGATGTTCAAGGTCATGCGGACAGGGAAGAGCAAGAAGAAGGCGTGGAAACGGATGGTGACAAAAGCTACCTTCGTTGGGGAGGGATTCACGAGAAAACCGGTCAAGATGGAAAGATTTATTCGACCCATGGCTCTGCGGTACAAGAAAGCGAACGTCACACATCGTTCGTCCTCGTCACCTTGACCCCTTCTTGTCGCGGAGCTCATTGCCCCATTTATGTAGCTGATCTCAAGGCGACCTTCCAGCTCCAGATCCTTGGAGTCAAGAAAAACCCACAGTCTCCGATGTACACCCAGCTCGGCGTGCTGACAAAAGGAACTGTAATTGAGGTCAATGTCTCGGAGTTGGGTATGGTAACTGCTGGTGGAAAGGTCGTGTTCGGAAAGTACGCGCAAGTCACAAACAACCCGGAAAACGATGGTTGTATCAACGCTGTGTTACGTGCGTCCTATTCATCATTAATTTTCCGCGAGAGATTCCTAACGAATTCACCTCAGTTGTCTGAACCTTTTCTCTGCGCTTCCTACACCTTGTGTTCATACTTTCATACCATCACATTTGTTAATCTTCATCGGTTCGAATGTTGTTGCATCATACGTGCACTAGTTCCTTCCCCCCTCTGCCATCCAACTATCCAAGCTGAGCGAGGACATACTCGATCTCTCTTAACCCACCAATGGCGAATTTTCGAGTCCACGAGGACATTGCACACCCCCCATTATACTCATCTGTTCAATCGCTGACGAAGCCTGTTGTAACGTTCCTCCCGCGTATGCGTGCGCAACACCGTTAACCATCACTATCACCCGCGTCAAGCGATTATGAATCTCTTCGCTCTGCTCGGTACAACTGTTTTCCTCTATTATCTCCTCAAGTTCGCGGATTTTGTTTGGTTTTACTTCCTCAGACCGTCAGGCGGTTACAAGAAGTACCAACGAGGTTCACAATCTTATGCGGTCATTACCGGTGCCACCGGCGGGATAGGAAAGTCCTTGGCGAAGAACCTTTATCGCAAAGGTTTCAATGTTATCATCCACGGTCGTAACGAGAAGAAGCTCAGGGCCACCGTGGAAGAGATCAAGGCTCTCAGGGAGGACGGAATTGTAGAATTCTTCGTTGCAGATGCCACCAGTGCTAGCGTCGACTACACTGGCATAGCGGAGCGATTTGACGATCTAAACATAACGTTGCTCATCAACAACGTTGGCGGGACTTACCTAGAACCCAAGAGGTAATGCTTAATCCCTCGTAATCAGTTTTTATCTGGTATTGAGACGCATGACACGCCAGATTTGAGGAATGGTCTGAAGATGCGCACCTCTCTGTCGTCAGGTGGAACGCGCTCTTCCCGGCCCTTCTCACCCGTGCTTTCCTCCCCTCCCTCCGCAAGACCTCCCTCGCCCACCCAGTCCTCGTCGTATTCAACGGCTCGTTCTCCGCGGAATTCGCCGTACCACGTATCCCCCTCTACACCGCCGCCAAAGCCTTCGTCCAACGACTACCTTCCAGCTTGAGTGCCGATGAAAGATTTATCCCTGGCGAATCTAACATCGAGTTCATGTACCTCCATACTGGATCTGTCCAGTCAAATAGCATCACCGAACCCGCAGATTTTTCGCGCCCAACTTCCGACGATTACGCTGCGTACATCGTGAAGGCCTTCGGAAGTGGGAGGGTGGATGTGGTCCCTTACGTGGGACACAGGATTGGGCTTACGCTCCTCCACATTTTTCCGGGCTTCATTCTAAGGGGCGCATTGAAGGAGGAGGCGAAAAAATTGTTCATTATGGAAACCAAGAAAATCAAGAGATTAGAGGATCCTCGGAAGATGCGATAAGTGTAGGTACGAGTGTATATTAGTATCCCTGTGTGATTTGGTACTATATCCAATACGAGTAAACTGAGAACAATGCGACATGCAAAGCAAGCGAACAAAACTCATAAATAGGGAGATGAGATTGAATAACCGAATCTAGTTGAGGTGTTTTGTCTTCAGCTGTTTGCTATACAGCCTCAATAACGCCTTCATGATCTCTTCCGTCGGTAATGTGGCGTACTCGTGTACGTATTGAGGCAGAGACTCCTCGAGATTGAAACCGGCCTTTTTCATGAAAAAGGGATGCATGACGTCTGGGGTGGCTTCTCCAAGCTGCCTCATCGTCAACTTCTCGATCAGGGTTTTCTGGGGGATGTATTCGATGCCGTTGAAAGTGCTGCTGGATGCTCCGGCTTGAGGAGGCGGAGGTATCGGAACGCCGAACTGGGAAGGCGTGAAGCTACGACTTGCCGAAGCAGGAAATGAGGCGGAGGGGAGACCTTCGATTGGAGTCGGCGCAGGAGGGAAAGGAACGTTTTCGGACGATAAAGCAATAGCAGGGATTCCGAGGTCATCAGGGACACCGTCGACCGTTTTCACGGGCTTCTTCATCAAGTTCGGAATAGCGATCGGGCGTTCAGCCACAGCCTGAACTTGGTTCATCTCCTTCGTGAAGTTCTTGCGTAAGATTGTCAACCAAGAGTAGAGCGCGACGTTGAGTGTGATGAAAATGTCCTCCGCGTCAGCCATCCCTTCCCTTCGTGTGAACTTGCTCGCAAAGTCGTAGTAGATCTTCTTCGGGCCTGGTCTTTTCTCCTCTACCGTCACCATCTTGATCCTCATCGATGGCAAACCGAATATGATCGCTTCTTGAGAACGGCGGATCGCGTCCAGGATGTAGGCACTCGCAGTTTCGTTGTCCTTCGGCGTATTCGAAGAATAATGAGTCTGGTTCAACTTCGAGATAGTCAAAGAGGCAAAGGAAAGCTGGAGATCGCGTTTTGGCGGAGAGCTTTCCGATTCAACCACTCGGTCCAACTTGGCGTGAATACTGGAGCCCAGGAAGTGCACCATCTCGTGGTCGTGCATGGTACGGGGGAAAACAATGAGACGGAGGGCATCCAAACGGAGGCTCATCTGTTGACGAATGATGTATGTCAGCACATCCTCTGTCTCCTTGAATTTCGACCGAGCAGACTGGAACATCGCGTTGGCGACATCCGACAACGGGTTGTCCGGCTTCGGTGAAGCAGATATCCTAAAGGCCTTAGACTCTCGGAGAGCACCTTCCCTCTGCGCCTCCAGGTTCGCGGAGAACTTGTTTGCATACGATACCAGTTGCGGGATAGTCTCGACCGTGGCGATCAAAACGACCTCCTTTCCGACAACAGTGAAGGACAACCGTAGTCTCCGCTCGATCTCCGGATAGATGGGGGACATCATTGTCCAATCGTCGAAGATCATTACTCGGATCGGTTCGGCACTGAGGTGATGGGTCAGCAGACATTCAACGACGCCAATTCCCCATACTCACTGATACTGCAGGATCCGTTGATGATCAGATTCAATGATCAGATCAAGAGGCCCACTGGTCATCGTCAAATTGAGCATCTCGGTAGCGTCCGCAACCTGCGGTACGCCTTCCTTCTTCCGCTTTGTCCTGAACAAAAATTCCGGGACACTCCCACGACCGGAGATGTTGCCCGTTGCCACGATCGAAGATTTTGCGACCTCCAGGGAGAATTCGTATATCTTCCTCGTGATCTTTGTCCGGAGCACCACTTCCCTGAATTCTATGTTTGTGGAGGATATCGACTGCCCAAAGTCCACGTCGAGCTTCACGTGTCGAAGCCGTACCAACACAGCGGTATCCAGGTGCTGATTGTCCGAATCAATGGTTACAACTGGTCCGTTTTCGTTGATCGATGAGGCGGGGCTGTCGTCGCGATTGGCGAACACGGGGATACGGTCAAGCCAAACGGCCTTGAAGCAGAGAATGTCTTGTAACCGCGAGAACCGCACACCTCCGGTAAACTCTGTGTCCATCACCACTGACAATGTCTTCTGCATGCACCCGTACTCCGGCTCAGCGAGAGTGATATTGAAGCTGAGGTTGTTGGCGTTCAGGTGAACGCAATCTTCACTCAGGAAGCCATGTTTCAGGCCTACGGAAAGCCCACCAACACTACCAGTGAAGGAGACTTGCTTGAATCCAGGTAAAACGTGGACAACGAATCCACCACTTTCCCAATGAACCCCAGCGATGACATTGGCGTCCGGTTGGCAGGTCAGCTCGAGTTTCGACTGGTCTATCCGAAGGCTGAAGCTGATCTGCATGCTTGTTACGGGACTGGGATCGCCGACGGCTACGTGCGGGATGAGAGGGGAAGGCGAGGGACGGGGTGTCGATATCGAAGGTCGCTTGACATGTGTTGGGATGGAATGGTTCAACCGATCCTCAACGTGATCCACGAGTTCTCGGAGGAATGGCAGGAAAGTGGGTTTAAACACATTCGAGCTCGAATGGATGGTGCCCCTGAACATCAAGGTCGAAACGTCCCCTAGGTCTTTGACTTTGCCTGCAGCAGACCTTGCGCGGTACTCCGCCCACACAGATACCTCGGGAAGATTGAATACATCTGCGCTGGCCTCTAGTACAGAGTAATCCTCGCCCATCTCGTGCCCGGATATCGAGATCGACCGGATGCGAGAGTAAGTTGGTGTTGCGTCGCAGTAAAGTCGCACCTTCCCACTGTGAAAGATCAAAGATCCTACGACGTTGGATGTAGGAAGGGAATCGTAGTGGGGCTCCAGGGTCGCAATCGGAATGCGTGGGGTAGCATCAAAACTTGAGAACGAGCGTGGCATGCTTTCAATACTCTCGGCCATCCTATCGAAGCGCTCCCTGCCCCTCTGGTAGACATCAATCAGAGAGAAGACGTAGACCGGAATGGATGAATCGATGTCGAGAATGAACCCGCTGACGTCTGCGTTGACTCGCAACATTCTAGAATCCGGAGAGTGGTCTCTCTTGACTTGGGCGGTCATTTCAGGATACAACAGTTTGTTCCGCGTTTGGTGGTTCTCTTCGATGAAATCTGAGGGGATGGACTGTCGGAATCTGACGGCCAATCAGTAAAACCGGGTGATAGGGAACGGCACTCTGTGACAATGACCTTGAAACGAATTGGAGGGCAGTCCCCTTCATCACCGCCTGACCACTCTCCCCGCGCTGTACACTAAAGGACAACGACTTGACGGAAAGGAGGAATGCGCCCGTTGCTCGATCCTTGCCCGACTCGGACCTTTCCACTCCAAGACTATGATCCAAGCCGAGCGGGAAAGCAATTCCGACATTCTTAAAAGTGAAGTTTATCAAGAAATCCGATATCCAAGATTGAATAGCGTCCGGTACAGGTTTGCTTGGCTCGAAAGTTCGGATGAATTCCCGGGTTTTCTCCTTGAACGCGGC
>Ga0307512_10008319_pt1 | contig 10133 bp, 4 predicted proteins | sample 14_EM_MG_FD_200267 | JGI IMG/M metagenome (GOLD analysis project Ga0307512, IMG submission 200267) | Populus trichocarpa ectomycorrhiza microbial communities from riparian zone in the Pacific Northwest, United States - 14_EM | ecosystem: Host-associated > Plants > Roots > Unclassified | place... | reverse complement strand
TAGAATGGATGTAATTTCATAAGATATGCTGTCAAATTATATGAAGCTCAACATTTTTTGCTAAAGAAAATCTGAGCCGGAAAATTCAAACCAAGCTCTAAAATCTCACTGGGTTCACCTGTTTTTTATTTTTTGTTTCGCGGAGCACGTCGAATTTAGCTAGATGACGTGCCCAGACTGCACAAACCATGTTAGGTTAGACAGTTTTTTCCTTCTTGCAGTTCGATTTCATAATTTATAAAAGGGCTTTGATTGTCGGGTTGGAATATCAAGATCAATTTATTATTGTTTTTTTAAAAAGCAATATTTTTTTTTATATTAACTTGTTTGATTAGATAAAAAATACATATCAATAAAGTTTAATGGTGAAATAGTGTTAAAATTAATTAAATTTAATTTGACTTGGATGAAATCTTCAATCGTACGTTTTCTGAGTCAGCCTCGTAGATCATAAACCGGGTCCTGTAACCATTGTCGAGACTCGAGAGTAAAGGAGAGAGACGTCGATCATGTCACTGCGGAGTTCCACTGGCATTTACTATAAGAAAGATTTTCCAATCTTGTGGTGGCATGGTTGGTTTCCAATCCATCGCGGAAGATTTTGATATTAAGAGTTAAGAGAAATTAATCCGCTTGAGAAACCACTGTAATGTTTTTATTGTTAGCTATTTTATAAATTACTGTGGATTAAAATAATAATTTTTGTTAAAAATTTTAGTTTGATACTTAAACCTTTTTATTTATAATTGAGTCATTTTAAATCTAAATTAGTATTTAATTATGTACCTTCTTGGAATGATGGGTCAAATTAAAAGTTAGAAGATAAAAGTGAAAATAACAGATAAAATAGGTTAGGTTTTAAAAATTTTTTGAAAAGTTTATTTTGATCATTTTTTTTTGTTTTTAAGTGGTCGGTCCCTTTAGTTTTTAGAAATTCTATTTTAATACAGGAATTCATTTCCTTTATTTTTTAGTATTTTTTTTTCATGAGAGGGGACAGAGAGGATCACCAAATTCCGATATAAATAAAGAAAATAGACATGTAATGGTTTTTTTTTATTAAAAATATTAATGTAAAAAATTATCATGATCATTATTGTCGTACAATTAAATAAAAAAAAATATTTGGGATAAAAAATTTATTGAATTCGATAACGTATATAACTCATGTCACGAGTTTGCTAGGTTAACTTGAGTTCACTTAATATTTTTTATTTAAATGTTATTTTTTTTATCAATTTTTCATTCAATATCGGTTCAATTCGGATTAAGCTTTCTATTTTTTTTTTCAAGCTTATTCCTGTAATTTTGGTGAATTAAATGTTTTTCAATTTTAATATTAAATGAAAATATAGGTAAATTCATGATTAAAATCTATATTTTTTTAAAAAAACTTGTCACCAATTCCCATGTATATTTTTTTGCTTTGACCCGTATTATAGCGTATGGTACGGCGAGGCAATGGATTAGTTCCATGCCATATATGATCCATGTGATTTCAATGCAACTTTGCTGTTTTTTTTTTTCTTGAAAATGTGTTTGCATACCTTTTAAAAGTGTTTGGCTGGGAAAAAATAATAAAAAAAATATTATTTTATTATTATTTTAATATATTAATATTAAAAATAATAATTTTAATTTTAATATAATTTTAAATAAAAAATACTTTTAAAGACGTCATTAATCACATTAAAACACACGCAAATGAATCCTCCAATGCTACCGACGAAAAGAATTACTCACTTCGCAGTTCGCACACCACTCGAAGACGAGACATAAAAGCGAAGCATGGAAGTAATGACCGTGAAATCAGCATTTAAATATACGTGTCCCGGTAAGTATATATTTACTAGAACTTAATACACTCGCACTCACATATTAAATGTGCACACCTATAAGAAGTCCTTGTGATGATAATTATATACCAATTAACCTCGCAATAAATGTCTATATGTTGCTCGGTACTTTGAATTATTCGAAGAATAATTAAATGGAAAGGACATCCTAGAAAAATGAAAGAGAGATTTTCATCAAAATAATATACCACCCTTTATAGTCTCAATTTGTTTACTTTAGATTTTGATTTTTTTTTAAAATATATAAAATAATATTTTTATTATCAATCCATCAAAATAATTAAAAAAAAATACGGGAAGAAAAATAATTGCCGACTATCAGCATGTATGTGAAATCTTTCACATTGATATAAAAGACTAGCCAAAATCAATAGCTGGGAAAACAAGTACAAAGAAAATCAATATCAATCCAGAAAAGATTTTAACCAAATGGACTTGGATAAGACTTGATTTTTGCTGAGATCATATCTTGAGTTTCGTCTGCAGAAGTTAGCTAGTTCTTGTGTTTTGTCATGGTGTTGTATGGAGATTTTGCTGGAGTTGATTTTCTTGCTGGGTTTGAAATGCAGCTAGAGAAGTACCAGTGTCTTTTCAGCTTTTTCTAGCAATTCAGGAGGAACCGACAAGGAATTGGTGTTTTCTTTGCTTTTAGTGGTGGATGTTTCACTAGAGTTAAAGGGAGATGCTGGCCCTCCGGTGGTTATCATGGCTAGACAGTGGTGATCGAGGACAAAGATGGAGTTAAATTTTAGAATGTAAACTATATTATTTCATATAATTTCAATGAAAAAAAAATAGAGATAACTCATAACACTGAGGTTAATTGAAATTACCCAAAATTAAGATGCAAGCTGAACTAACTAGATTTACCAGTACTGCCCGGCCCTAACATACACATAAATCATCATATATCCGTATGATATTTTGGAACACTGCATATACCCAAAATAAAAAATGTAAGGGAAGAGCTGGTTACTGACAAAAAAAAAAAAAAAGTTCAATGATTCATCACAGGCTGTCCTCCCGTCCTTTGCTTGTCTGTATTTGCTCGAAGCCCAAGAAGAATGGAGCCAACTGCTACAACCTTTACCAAGTTTGCGTTTCATTCAGTACGTACCTACACGGAGCCCTCTTTCCTTGTAAATGATAAATCGGCAGAGAGGACAATCTTCGTATCCGAGGTGAGAGGAAAGATGTTTTTATTTATTTTTTAATATTTTTATATTATTTTAAAAAATAAAAAATATCACATTAATATATTTTTTTTAAAAAAATAACCACTATTCAACGGTAAATAAAAGTAGCATCCTACTTCGTACCCAGCAGCAGAAATTTCAAGTCCTACGAGGCCGTCCACTCAAGAGCCATGGTGCGAAGAATGAATTCTTGTTGCTCCATCCAACTACCTAATTTATAACTGCATTTATGTGCAGATTAATTGGCGAGTGGGTTAGATTTAGTTGGTTCAGATTTAAAGGCAATATATTCCTGTCTTGCCTGGACTAGATTATGCATCGGCAAGCAAGAGACCTGGGTAGTTGGGTTAGGTCAAGTGAGATGTCACGTTTCAATTCGAATGATATGGAAACTTAGTAACAAAGCTGGTTCCGTAACTGTTAGTGCTAGCTAGCTAGAAAACGAACAAATATAGATACCAGCCGAAGCCTTTCCTTGTGATTGAATCACCATTGCAAGCGTCTCTCCTTTTATTTTATTCTTACTTCTTGCCACGCGCAATTAATTAGGACGTGAAGCATCCGAAACACCGGCTTGATTTGGACACCCTCTCGGAGTCTCTTCGCTCTTGATCTGGAGAACATGAAGAGAACCGTGCATTTAAGACGTGGACATCGCATCTAAACTATGAGTATCCGTTGACTTCGGGACTTTGTTTTCGGGACCGGCACAATGTCATGGTCTGCATTTTATATTCTCCAACGTTCACTTCCGATCCAACCCCCCATGCTTTACAAAGCATGGAGATTGGAGAGCAACACAAGACAAGCACGGCAAATACTATGATTTGTTTTTTCTATCGAGAGGTTCGATGAAAAGCTAGTAAAAGTTTAATCGAAGAATGAAACTTCAGGAGAGAATGATATAGCCACCGACTGGGATGTTACTTCGTTAAATAATGATATCTACTAAAAGTTTAATCAAAGGAGTCTCATGCTTGGTTGCTGGAATAGTGACGATTCTTTCGAGTTTTAAATATTGCTTAATTCTAATTGACCAGCGGCTCCATGCTTGCTTGAACATTTTCACCACCGCCACTGCTCCCTGAATAACTTGTGGGTCGTAGTGAAAAAATACTGAGATTACGAGGTCGTTTTCAATGATAGAACCGTTCGCCGATCACCAGGGGCGCCTCACTTTCAATGCTGCTCAGTTATTTCTTCTTCTCTCTCTTTTTTCATTGCTCCTCGGTTCCTACAAGTTTTGTACTTAGATACTGTTCAGGTGCGCAATAACTTTCGTTCGCAAATGCTTTTTAAAATCACACTTGAAAAAATAATAAATTAATATTTTATAGTATTTTTTTAATAATTTTAATATGTTTGTATAAAAAAAATTAATATATTTTAAAACAAAAAAATATTTTTTAAAATATTTTACACCATTTAACCCCAATTAATGTAAACACACGTGTAGTCAAACAGGTAAATTACTTGAAAATTATTATTCTATAAATTTAGTTTATTATGAACCGACTCACATAAATTGCAGATGAGATTCACCATTAAACGACTTTGTGAGTATGGCTCACAGTGAGCGGAGCTGATGTCATGCTATGCTTTTCAGGATGGTTGTGGTTGTTTTTTAAATAATTTTTTGTATTGAAATACATGTTAATGATATTTTTACAAACAATTAAATTTTAGAAAAAATAAAATAAAAATTAAATTTTTTAAAAATACAGCTTGCACCTTCTTCCCAAACAATTAAACCTTTTGGGCATCATGTTTCTAAATTATGGATGGTGTGTTTTTCATTTATCAATTACTAATGCTCTATGTGGTTCTACGAAGTGAACGTGATACATGTTTTCTGCCGAGCCGGTGGTGGTAAGATCTTCTGTTTCCTGGCTTCCAATAAGACTTCAATTATCTCGTAACGATAAAATTACCCTTAAGAAACGGTGTTAAATTTTCTCTCGTTACTTAATTTAAAAGTTAGTATCATTGGCATTGGAATTGAAGTCTAGGAAGACAGGGCTATATAGGTCTATATAGGGAGAAAAGTTATTATCTCAGTGACTAATTAACTTCCCAAGAAAATAACTGTATTTAGTTACTAAGTTTTCATATAATTCATGAGTGTGATAATAATAATTGTTTAAAATATGTAATAAAGTAATATTTTTTGAGCTTAGTCTTCTTTAAATAAGATGAAATGTACAGAAATATATCGGAATTTAAGTGGAGTAGACTCGGCTCGTTTGCAGCCATAATTTCGTCTAAAAAAATAAATGTGCATTCCAAGGAAATGATGGACTTCGATGGGTTAATTAAAATTTCCACAAATGTTACTAGTTTTCATGGCCAATCTGGGGGTGTCCTTGAATCACACCAGCTAAAAGTTTCCGAAACAAAACGGGAGTGTCCGGTTTATGACGTACCTTTTGTTCTACTCCATAATTTAATTTGCAAAGATGCCTTCAAAGTTCAAATACTGCTGCAACATAAAGCATAAATAGAAAACGTGCTTCGGACTCGGGATTTGACTTGGTAAATGGCTTAGGTTGTGGGTTATCGGGTGAAGCTATTTTTTTTATATATATAAAACAACTTCATTTTATTTATTTAATGTTTTTGAGAAATAAAATAGCATTGTTTTAGTTAAAAATACTTAATTCAAAATAAATCCCAATCTAGATTAGGTTTAAAGTCCGTAGAGTTAATGAGTTGATCTATTGAGTTAGGTTTTATATACATAGCTAGCACGGGTGAAATTTATTTATTTTTTTGTTAATTTAATGCCCTTAAACGTTTTTCTCTACTAGAATTTTGAACCCACTCAACAGTTTAAGCACACCTTGCACACTATACACGACTACAGGCGATATGGAAGGGGGTTTTCATTTTTCAGCGAGTGAAAATCCTCAGCACTAGAAGGCAACCACATCAAACACCTTCCCTGCATCTGTATAGTTTATGAAAGAAAAGCCATGGCTGTGAAGAATTTATTACCAACCGGTTAGTTCTACCTTATGAAAGCAAATTGAGTAAGATAATTGCTTAAAATGGCACAACCTTCTAACCTTGTCACTCTCCCTTTCCATGAAAGCCAAGGTAATATGCGCTCCCATAGGATGCTAGCAACTCGTGCCAGGATCGAATCCGCATCATAGGTTGGTTAAGTTTCGGACCCTTTCCAGCAACTGAAAACAACACTTTATTAATCAGACCTAAATATTGTCTTGTCTAATGGCATTATCATACCGTATTCACATATGACGTGGTGGGGAAAGTACTATTCTAATTTCTACCAACCATCCCATATATTAATATTAACTGCATGCAGTGCAGTATCTTATACATACAAGGCTATGAAGAGAAGGAAAAAAAAAGATTCAGAGAGTAAAAATATTGCATGCTTGGGTTTTTTTTAATCCAACCAAGCAAGTAACGAGTAGTGTCTGTCTCGTGCCCAACACCGGTGAAAGAGCAATGTTCTTTACTTCTCACCCACCAACTTACCTACCGAAATTGGATGACAGAGGGTAAAAAAGAAAAGAGCAGCGGATCGAATATACACTACAGACAAGACTGCAAAGCGATGAACAAACTGGAAAAATCCTGTTCTTTTCTTAAAAAAATTACTTGCTTTCGGTGATTAAGATTGGAATTTGCAAAGTTACATTTGCTCCGACAATATATGGTGTCTTTCTAACATGTAACAATGGAATTTGATTCAATAGTAAGAAATATATCTAGGGTTATTGGGGCAGCCCAAATTTTCTCAGTGCTGGACGAATGCTCGAAAAATATTTCTAACAATTACCCAAGTTATTGGCTTTACCCAAGTTATTGGCTGCTCCCGGTTGTATCAACAACGAAAAATAAAATGACTTGCCCTTGAAAAAAGAGAAACCTCTACCGACAATTTCGAAATTGTTTTCTCGACTGTAGATTCTTAGCAAAACAAAGTAAAAAATTGTCTGGACCACTTTGGTTTTTTTTCTAGCTGTTCAATGACACATGACAATCCATATTTTCTTTCTCTTTTCTCAAGAAGTACGATCAATCATCTATTTTTTTTTTAGACTTGGCTAGTTTGTTCTTTAACGTGGTGCATTGCTATTTTATGCTTCTGTTTACGGGTGTGTTTACGAGGGAGATTGTTTTATTTTTATGTGATTTTTTAAAATATATATTTTTAATATTTTTCAATGATTAGTAATGTTAAAATTAAAAAAAATATAATTTAGAACGAAAAATAAAGCAGGCCAACAAACTCTCGAGCCATCAATATCTCCAGATTTTATGAAGCCTCAGCACAAAAGTTTTCGCTGGCAATTGAAACATAAAAGGGAAGGTCAATTGCAATTTCATTTCTACGCGGCGGTTCATAATGATGGTATTTATCTTCTGTAATTAATCAATTAATTAATTTGTCCTTAGTCAAAGGAACTCCCAATTGATTCAATCTACCAGAAAGAGACAGAAATCAAGCAAGATGGTCTGATCTAAAATTGGGCAGAAGAGACAGTTAACTAACTAGTCGAGTGAACCAAGACTGGTTAATGGTTAACATGGTTAAAAACACAAAAACACGAGGAGTTTAAAAACCATCTAACTACCGTCAGCAAGAGGAGCAGCGGAATTCTTGCTAGGGCTGGGAGGCAAGCTACTCTTCCCGGAAGCAACAAGTCGTTGCACAAAGCTCTCAATTCTTTCAGCATTGGTCTCCGTTAGTAACCGCTTCCCCCCAAACGGTAACGTTTCAAGTCCTCTCTCCTTTAGCACCTCCTCCTCCAGCATCGGCCCCGCGCTCGCCAATCCGTTTGCCTACACACATTTAACGCCGTTAACAAAGATCATGCATGAATCATAATAAGAACTGGAGATCACTAGAACTTGAAATTGAAACAAAAGAAGCAAATACCTGAATTCTGACGTAATCAGTGCGGTTCCAACAGAATGCGTTACCCAACATTTGGTCAACAGTCTCTGAAACTCCGTCAAGCACAATGTCAACAACAGACGACGTGGAGCATTCTCCGTTACGACGGAGCTTCCTCCCACTCAGCGATCCACTTCCGTTTCCCAACGACAGAACCAACAGATCTTCTACGCTATTAACAGAAGGGAAATCACGCTTGTTGTGGAGCACGTGCGTAACTGCCGCTGCTGTTGGATTGTTCATCACTAGACCTCCGTCTATCGCGGAGCACGAAGTTTTGCCGTCAACTGACGTTAAGTTAAACGGCTTGAAGAGGCTTGGAGTTGCTGAAGTGGCAAGGCAGACTTTCCAGAGCTCGAAATTAAAACTGGGTGATTCGGTCGCGTCGGCTCGGGAGAAAACGAAAGGGGCAGAGCTCTTTAGGTCAAAGCAAGGAACAAGGAGGGGCTTGCACGTGTCCTTCAAGGTCAAAATCAAACCGTCATCTCTCCTCAACGCTTCTTTCATTACTTTCTCCATGCTCCTACCAGAGCACCTCCTGCGGCGGCTGAGGAAGCCACTGCACTTTACCCTGAAGAGGCCGGAGTTTTTCTCAGCAACAAATGCGACGGCGTCTCTGGCAGTAAAGAGTGGGCGGCCGGAACCATCGTCGGCGGATAGCATGGCAGCGAGGAGAGCTCCGATTCCGGTGCCAGCAATGATATCAAAGAAATCGGCGATTCGAGCTTGAGGATCGCCTGTTTTGAAGCGGATCTGATCCTCAAGGTGGATCAGAGCAGAACCGGCAACAATGCCATTCGTGCCTCCACCGTCAATGCTCAGCACTCGTGTTTTCTTGGTGGTTTCACAGTGCGAGAGCCATTTCTGCTCCAGTTTTGAGAAGATCTCTAACGTTGCCTTACTAAGGTCCATTTCAATAGCACTCTCTCGATACCTTACAGGCTTAAAATGCAGCTGCTCTTGCTTTGTGTTTGTGCGTGTGTAAATGAAAGCGAGGAAGAGATTGTTTCCCAAGTTTTATAATGGCGCGTGTTTTGAAAAAAAAGGGCTCACGTTTTGTTGATGAAGGAATTAATTAATGGCTGCACAATGCTCTCTCTCTCTCCATCAAAATCTCTGGCTTTTCAGGTGGAGGAGATGGAGAGCAGCACTGTGTTTTATCTCTCTCTTGTTACTCTCTGTGGGCTCTGTGAGTTGTGGAGAGTTATAACCGGGAGTGAATAGGGGTCGTGCTGGTGAAGGTGGGTTATATACGCGTCACGTCCTGTTCTGTTTTCTATTTATTTATTTATTTATTTTGATTAATCTCTAGGGCTATGGGTTTACGCGTGCAGTTGTTTACGTGGATGGACTGTCCTTACACGTGCAACAGAAGGTGTACTAATCGGGTCAAGGGAAGGAAGCGACAATCTCGGCTCGGCTCTCGCTTCAACAGTGATGACTAGTTCATTACAGTTACTAGCACTGTTACAATACTATCTTTGTCTTCCCTGGCCAGGTAATTATTAATTTACTATTACTGATTAGTGATTAGGATTAAAGTCAAGTCCCATCCTCAACTTTTTGACATTTTATAGATTTTTTATTAGAATTTCTTGAAGTGATTTAACTTTTGCCACGTGGAATGACATTTTAGGTTAAGTTTAGAATTAAAAAACCATATTAAAAATCTTTTGAAAAGAGACAAAAAGTTAATTCAGAGAGTTTCGAAGTTTTAAAGATTTCCCAAGAAATCTGAAAATCAAAATTGTTTAGAATTTTTTAAAATAAAAATACAAAAAGAAGTTTTGCGTTTGAAAGGTTGGTGCAAATTAGATGGAGCCTAATAAATGACTGCATTTACAGATTAGAGATCAGTCCTTGTTGCCTGACTTGAGAGCTAAATTTTCTCTTGGTGAATTAGCTCTACACCGATGCATTACTAATCCAAGTATTTGGCGTGCTAATTTGCTAATCATGCTGTCGTGCTGGTTAATGCAATACTCACTGTCTCCGTGGAAAACAGACATTATGAAATAAATAAAGCTCACCCGAGAGTGTTATTTTTGTATTTTAAAATTATATTTTTTATTTTTTATTAATTTTTTAATAATCTTAGATTGTTTTTAAAAATTAATATTAAAAATAAATTTTATAAAAATAATAAAAATA
>Ga0307512_10008317_pt1 | contig 10134 bp, 12 predicted proteins | sample 14_EM_MG_FD_200267 | JGI IMG/M metagenome (GOLD analysis project Ga0307512, IMG submission 200267) | Populus trichocarpa ectomycorrhiza microbial communities from riparian zone in the Pacific Northwest, United States - 14_EM | ecosystem: Host-associated > Plants > Roots > Unclassified | place... | reverse complement strand
GAACGTCTGGCTAGCAAGGGACTATATGTAAAAGGCTATGGATATTCGTCTAGGTGCAAGTGTACACGGTGTAGCCTTATGGACAGTCACCCATTATTCTCACTCCCTCACATCTCCTCACATCTTGCGCGCGCCGTTACCCTGTGACCAACATGAGGTATGTGCTATAAATTCATTCGTCCACCCGTTAACCAACCCGCCAACAGTCCTCCCTCTCCCCCTCCTCCTTTCCCACTGGTTCTTGGTTACTCCCCCCTGCACAAATGGCTAACACTGTCATTCGCAAGGTACCTGTTTTACTAATGCTGCGGCCGTTCCGGACCGGAACTCACCGCGTGTGACCCCCCAATCCACGGCACAGATCACTCCCGATATCGTTATCTTCTCGGAACCATTTTCCCAGTACCTCGGATGGTTCCCAATTGGCGGTCGTTCGACCGCTATCAAGCTTTCCTCCGGTGATGTTTGGGTTCTCGCTTCGACCCCCCCCAGCGACGAGACCAAGGCTGCCGTCGGGAAGCTTGGACCTGTCAAATACATCGTGGCCGGGGGTGCTGGTCACCATTTATTCTTGGGTGCGTGGATTCTCCCGTCTCGCTTGTAACCCCACCCTTCCCTCGACACCCCATGGCTGACACCAATTGTAAATAGCCAAGTGGAAGGAGACTTATCCTGGGGCCACGATGATTGGAGTCGAGACTCTGCGCAAAAAGAATAAGAATAAGAAGTGGGACTTCGATGAAGGTGCGTGTCCATGAACTCCCGAACTTCTGTTCATCGCCATTGACATCTGATTATCACCAGTTTATGAGTCCGGAAAGCAGAAAAAGTTTGGCTTTGAGGTTGATGTGAGGGTCCTTGGTTTCGGGCGGTGATATTCATGTTTCTGATTTCGGTGTTCCAAACTGGACAGATCGATGCTATCTACTTCTCCGGCTTCAGCAAGAAGGATGTCGCCTGGCTTCACAAGCCATCGAAGACACTCATTGTCGCCGACTTGATTTTCAACTTGCCCGCGAACGAACAGTACTCCCAGTCCAAAAAGGGCGAGACCGGTTTCCTCACTAAGAAGCTCAACCCCTCCACTTATTTCCATAAGAACCTCATTTGGAGCCAGAGCAAGGACAAGGCGTGCGTATCTCGCGTTTCACTCGTGTACCAGTTTTTATTTATTCATTCATATCGGTTCTCCTTAGTACGATGGCTAAGGACGCCAAGGCGGTTGCCGCATGGGACTTTGAGCGTATTATCCCTTGCCACGGGGTGAGTGCTCTCGCAAAATCATATTCAGGGAAGCCCAATTCACCCCTCTACTAGGACACCATCGAGACAGGCGCCAAGGAGGTCTGGGAGAGTGTTTACGCCAAGTTCCTCAGCATGCCATAATCTCCTCCTGCCCCCCACTCCTGAGATTGCTGCTGAGATTTCTGCAGAACCTACCCCAATTACCACCTGATCGTCTCGTCTCTTCTCATTCACGATCAGCCTGATGTACCACTCATATTATAATTACCCTCTTCTGCGAGTTTCTCTAGACCTGTAAATAATAGCATCCTTGCGCTATCGTTTATGCAGACCCCCGACTAAAGGTTTAAACCCCCTTCGTACCCTTCGAATACAGTGCTCCTTGAAATTACTATATCAAGCCTGATATCCTGTGTAGCGCCGCCTACCGTCAGCTTTACCTAGAAATGGGAGCGCTCCCTGCTCCGGACCCTGCTGACTCAGCGGCAGCAACGTTATTGCCTAACAGGGCCGACTGAATGCCTGCCATAGACAGGCCTTCTCGTACCGAGATCTGTGTGTGAACGATCCACCCACACCCCATTCAGTCGGCCGTCTCCGAAGACAGGGACGAAAGAACAAAGTGCTTTGTCTTTGGTGGGAACCGAACCAGAGACCAACTCCATCGACCTCAATGATGCGCATTTCGTGACCGTCGATCCAAAGGTACATGGCGGTGTTGATAATCTAAACAAGATACATGCACCAGTCGCATTAGACGTCATCTCACGACACTAGGTCAGCAATGAACCGCTTACTCGAAGATGGTAGGTCTTCCCGGGCTCGAACGGGAAGGTAGCATTTTCGTTGAACCCGACGTGGCTAGTGGATGGTGAGACTGTCGGAGCAGCAGATGCAATCAGCAGGAGGTAGGCATCTCCCTGGGCGAAGTACATCAGGGGCGCGTCGGGGACCGGCTCGGCACCACCAGGGTTGGCAATGGACATGAACCGTTTGAGCAAAGGATTGTGTTCCGTATGGTACCTGCGAACGTTCGCGGTCAGGTCTTAGCAGAAGTTGACGATTATGAAACAGGCAAACCAATCCCTAAGTATAACAATGTGTTCATCATCGTACTCGTTTGCGTGGGTCTCGTTCGGGCGATGGAGGATCAGAGGAGCGCGGAGACCGTCAGTGTATTGACCCTATGGAAGTGATTAGGAGGGAACCACGTGTCATGGTGGCAAGACCGGACCGAGGAGTGCGCGTGGACCCAATAAGTGCCCCATTGGCTCGAGTTCGGAATTTTAATCTCGTAACTGAACGTCTGACCGTACAGAATACCACACTGAGTGATACCAACGGCACGAGCAGGGGAAGCCGCGCGTTCCCAAAATGGAAGCCGCGATCGATTCGATCAACCCGCGCGGTGAGCTGGCAGTGCTCGCTTTGGCCCAGGACGAAAATCAAACATTGTGGGCTTGATTCTTGTCCGTTCGGGGCCGCGTTTGCAGTCTTGGGTAGGATCATATTTCTTTTGTATTTTATTTCGGATATTTTTGTGCGCGCGCTTTTCGAATCAGCCAGTAAAATAAATATATTGATGAATTTTGAGGGCGGGACCCCCGGATGGTCATCTGGAAGGGCATTCCCCACGAGCGGGCATCCCCGGAGCAGTATTGATGGGAGGGTGCCCGCGAGGGAAGCAGGGAATACTGGGGAGGCCGCGTGATGGCGGGAATTCCCACGGATACAACGCCCAGTATCCCTGATCAACCGGGAATACCCCCGATCAACCAGGGGGACCAGTACCCGAAAGAATTTACCCGTGGGAACCCCACCAGACACCCCTGGGCCACCAGAGGGGTAAAACCCGTCTCGAGGCCAAGGGAGGGGAGATTTATTATTTTACGCTTACCTAGGAGTTCTAATTACTTTTATCTAAGAGAAACTCCGAAAGAGTTTTACTAATTGCCAACATAAGGACAACTGATGAAGCAACATGAACACAACCTCCGCCTACAGATATTTATATGGTGGTTATTGGCCCAGAAACCGTGCAGACACACCCAGAGGCCTCATAATGGTACAAGCGTCAGAAACCTGAACGGCGAGATAACCGAGTGGTCTAGTACAGGGTTGACCAGCACCGTCCGTTTCATGGTGTTTTCGAACATCTGGTCTTTTGGGGCGTAGTTCGCTCGTAAATCCTTTTTCCTCTTGATTCTCAATCTCCCCAGACGACCTCGACGTCGGGGGGCACACCCATGAGATCGCGCCTCCCAAAGCGTATGAGTGCAGAACATCAGGCGGGTTTTGGCTAGGAATACAGACATATTCAGAATTGCACGATCACAGTACAGAGTTCTAGTATGCGGCGTGCTATCGAGAATAAATATACAACAGGATTAAGACAGAAAAATATGGGGGTGGCGTTCTCTTCATGATTGACCTGGGTGTTAATCTTTATGGCTCCGACGCCCCCGCCCGATCCGATTCTCTCTGCTTCCCGACCTGCGGCTTCGGATGCTTCCGCTCAGCCGACAACTTGACCTTCCTGTCGGGCGTAACCGTCAAGAACGTCACCAGGTGTTGCCACAAGTTGTTTCCGCTAAGCGTGTTCTCCGGCATGATGTCTGCGATCATCGCCAATTTTCGAGCCTCCCACGTATCTCTCCTGGAGACAATGCTGCTCGGCGGCGGGTTCTCGTCCTCGTCCAGTGCCCAAGACAAGTTCCAACTGCCAGAAGTGAATTTCTGAAGGCGGGGACTGTCGAGAACATCTAGCCCGCTGCCAGATTTCTCTGTAGCCTTCTGCAGGTAAGACTCGAGATGGCCCAGATATTTATCGCCCTCCTTGTGCGCAAGCTTCAGATTGCGCTTGCGCTCCTTGGCGATACTCTTGAGGGTTCCAGAGAACTTGACATCGTGCTTGGTCTTTCCGTCGATATATCGACGTAGCGCGAGCTCAGAGACCACCCCAACGAGGTCGGCCTTGACCTGGAGTGCAGACAACTTGGCCTCGGGTTCCAAGGGTCGGATGACTCCTCGGATCGACACTCTCTCCCGGATAAAATTCGTTCCCACCTACGATATCAGAAACATCACAAAAGGTAGCTGCGTGGGAAGGGGATCGGACTCACGAAACCGTTGACGTAAGTTGGGGGATAATCACCTGCGCATCTCTCCCCTTCTTGTTCCTTCACCCCTTCGAACCGCGACCCGGCAACGTCTTCGGTGAGCTCCTTGCTTGGTACTGGGATCTGCTCCGGAGTAGAACTCCTTGGAATCATTAGCGACCACCGCCTCTTGCCCGGCTTCGTGCTCCCCCGGCTCTGGTTAGATTTGCTTGAGTTGGATGAATGGAACGAATTCGCGTTTCTGGGAGACGTCGCGATATTATCCTCAGTCTTCCCCACGGTCTCGGCCTTCAGTTGCTGATCCACCGTGCGCACCTCACCCGCCTTATCTTCCCCGACAGGAGGAGACCCATTACTCACCACCCCAACCTTCCCCACTGCCTCCACCTTGGTGTCGTCATTCTCAACCTTTCGAGGTTCAGGATGATCCGTTGAACCCTTCTGGACTTCCTCCTTGGATCCCTCGCCCTTGGCCTCTACCTTGACCCTCTCAACTTTGTCCCTCTGGCCCTGGCTCCCCCCCTTCGAATTTTCCTTGGTAGCTTTGTCCTTCGACTTTTCCTTGTCCGAACGCTGCTTCTCCTTGTCGGCCTTCCCAGTCTTGGAAGTCCTTGCCATCGAGGAATCCTTCTCCCCTCCCCACCAGCTCCTCCTCCTACTCTCGGTTAACAGGTCTCCAACCTCCTCCGGGGGACTCGTGAATAATGATCCACCGAAAAAGCTCCTCTGCAGGGGTGATGCCGCCCCGTTCGCGGTCGTGGGTGAAGAGGGTCGGGGACTGAGAGACTGCATCCCAGTGGCGAACCGACAGAAACTAGCAATCGCTCGGAAACAGTATTTCGCAGGAGTTGTGAACGCGAAGAGGATAGGCAAGACGTGGGCACATCCATCATAAACTTGGAGATGGACTTTCGTCTGGGTGGGGTATTTTGCTTCAATCTCCGCCATCCTTGGATAGAGTCGTCTAGTCTCAGCTGAGATCGGGAACTTGGAAGGGTTTGCTGCTCGGTGAGCTCTGAAACACGGGTTAGTGGCGAAGGAGAAAAGGTAGAGATAAAACTCACGTGTAGATGATCTCATCCTTCAGAACCTCTTGATCGCCAGCGATAAAGAATAGTGGAGGAAGTCCCCCCAAGTACGCTCCACAGTGACTGATGAGCGGATGAGATAACAAGTTATTCGGTGCATACAGTTGGATCTGGCTGTCCACATCGAGAGCTCCCCCGCCATCCAATTCTAGAACGATCCTCTGGTCTTGTCCTTCGACGACTGTAGTCTCATCCTTGGGAGATGGTGCGCGGCCCCTTGAGCCAAAGAGGGATTTCAGCGGGCCTTGGTCTCCGGTAACCTGCCGGAGACGAGATCGGATGGTCTCACGGACTGTATCGGATTCCACATCCGTAGGAGGTGGCCAAAGAATGCTGGGTTTGTACAACGCCAGACCGTAATAAGGCATAACGTCCTTTAAAAGAGACTCCGTGAGCTGCTGGTGAGAAATTATTAAGGCAGGGTCTTACTGTTGCTGTGTTTGCGTGAATAGAGGGGAATGAATGGCTCAGATCGCACCAAGGCGAGATCAGTACGCCCCCGGCGCATGGTGGTAACCCTGAGTCCCTAATGACTTGGAGTGTAGCGAGGGACAAACCACCACCTGCTGAATCACCCATGATCACAATATGTTGCGGCTTTACAGGTTTATGCTTGGCCTCAGGAGGGGGTCGGATGAGATATAGATACGCAGCGAGAGCATCTTGGATCGCGCATGGAAACGGGTACTGTGGGCTGAGACGATAATTGATGGCTGAGAAGATTGACGTCAGATAACGCATGTGAGGAGCCGAAATGTGATACAAAGGTCAGTGGGTTATGTTATGGCAGTCGCAATGGAGTTCGGAATGAAAACTTTGATGTGAAACGCAGCCCTTACCGAATACACGACCGTTAATCTTCCGGGCGAACCGCTGGATGCTATACCGCTCCTGGTCCACGCTTCCGAAGTAGTATCCCCCTACGTAAAAAACACAAGGGAATCCACGTTAGGAAAAAAGGGTACACGTAGAATGAACTCGCATTGCGGCTTACCGCCATGAAAGTAGAGAATGCATCTCTGTTCGTCCATGTCTGGTGTGTAGTCGGACTCGGAGGTATCTTCCGCGAGGGTGGAATCCGTGGTGGTAGACTGCTGAGAGGACTTCTTTCTCTCCTTCTCCCTACTCTTATCTCTGCGTTCCTTGGATTTGGCGCGTTTCTCTGCCTCCTGCCAATCTTTTTTGGCTACAACCCATTGTCCATCGACACTGGAGCATCCGCAAATTAATTCATTGCCTGAATGGTCAGATATGGCACGCACCCATCGACACCCCGAATTTGCCACCATTTCGTTCCACCAACAATTTTCTTTGTGGCGGATTCTCCGCCAAGAGCATCAATAAGGTATTCCGCAGCTTGATCGCAGCACGACATTGGGACGAGGACGCGTAAGACTCTGACCCATGGTGGGGAAGGTGTTCTCGTGTTCGAGAATTGTTGTAGTTCCTCGACGGTGTGGCTGAATGGGGAAAAGCAATACGAAGGCTAGTCAGCTTCTCGCCGTCGTTCAAACCGGCCACTCTACTTACTGAGAAGCAGTCGACATGAATTGCTGAGCGCAGCAACGCGGTGATGGAAAGATAAGATCACGCGGATCAATGGCGGGTAATCGCAAAGGGTCGTAAAGCACAGCCAAAGACGAATAGACGAGCGCACGCGAGCCATACAATCAGTGGATGCACGGGGGGAGGAGGAGACACGCGTGATACTCACCTTTATAATGGCGAATGCCTGGTCGTACAGTAACTCCTCCTGCCTCAAGTTGTCATTCAACGCGGACCCGCCCTGCTTCCCATCGTGAACGACCCCATCAGAGGACGTAGTGGCGGGTATCCTGTGTGTGGCCTTGAGCCGCTCAAAGTAGTGTTTGGCGAGAGTTTCGAGGACGAGGGGCCCAAGCTTAAGACCAGCGGAGCCAGTGAGACCGTTGAGAGACATAACGCTGGGTGGGTGTCAAAGAATAAAAAGGGTGAAGGTATCGCCTTGAGGATATACAGTGGCTTTTATATTAAGGTTCTAGTCCATGGCTGTTGACGGAAGAGTGCACGGTGTTGCCGGACGGCTGCTAAGAGTGATTACTGAGTTTCGGAAAGGACCTACACGGTCATTGCACCGCTTCGCATGGCACGTCAGAGCCCGGATTCCGCTTATCGGACCCTGTTTATTTCCCTATGGACCAACAGATAAAAGGCACAATAGATTAATAAAAAAATACAGGTCGTAGTACAAAAGCAGTCTATCGATATGTAGTCGAATCTTTCAGTCTCCATCGTTGCAATGGCCCCCACCATGACGCTGAGGGCAGTCGGCTTGATGCAACCCTCTGATCAACCGTGCTCGGTTCGGGTTGTCGGCGTCTCACAGAGCGACCGTCTCCATCGCTTTCCCCGTCGGACACGGACTTGGCTGAATCTGCACCGGCCTCCCGTCCGGGTGTGCGTCTGCGGTCTAGCCTCGTCACCGCGAAACTCCCAAGGCCCCATCCGACACCATTCTCGTAAGCGCTTTGCATCCTCTCCGTACGCTCCACTGCCTGCTCTCTGGCCGCTGTTCGATGTTCCTGCCGGATGAGGAGGAACCACTTGACGAACCACTGTCCGATCGAAGAATCGGCGATATCTGAGGCTCTTGTGGTCGTGGACCTCGGCGAGGTTTGAGTTGTGCCGTGGCCTCTCCGTGAGGGCGATGTCAACGTCACACGGGTCGTGGAGGTCCGCTGTTCTGTGACTTCGTCCACGTTGTCATCCACCCCTTCGACAGCTTCTCCCTCGTTCTCTCCGGGCCTCAGCGCATCCGTCACACCCCGAAATACTGCCTTTGCCCTCTCCCTTCTTTCCATCCTCTTCGCCTGTTTCTCCCTGCGTTTTCGTTCCCGTTTCTCCTCCCTTCTGAGCATCTCCTCAACACCTTCCATACCATCTTGGTGCACCCCCATCCCTGATCCAACCCACCACCACCACCCCAGAAAACTCTGCCACATGATGACCGCCCAGATCAGCCCAGGTAGCCAATCATATTGTTCCTTGCTTGGGATGTATACAAAGGTCAGCACGGTGGATGCAAATGCCAAGGACATGGCCCCGGCACCAAACGCCGCGGTACCTCCGTCGGTTCTCCACGCTTGGTCGCGTTTTACAAAGAAACCCCAGATGATCAGCGATAGTGTGAATAGCAGGGAAAGCGTGGCGTTGCAAACGTTTTGTACTGCGTCCGCCCAGTAAACAATGTGGGGATTCGAGTGGATCGGGATGAGCTGCATGATAGCGGCGACAACAGCCAAAGGAGCGAGTAGGAAAAGGATCAACCGCTTCTCGAGAGTCGAAGGGTAAAGTAAGGTTAGAAATTGTATGTGCGTGATCTACGCGGTAACCACCTATAAGTACTCGCCGCATATAAAGGGTTATCCAGAAGCGCACCTGAATGAGACCAGAGGTAGTTGCATTCATGATTAGCCAAGCCGCCAGCTCAGCCGTCGACCATCCGTCGGTATCGTACAACGGCGGGACGTCTACTGCCAGATACGTTAACATGTAGGGCCAACCTCGACTCTCGAGCATTGTAGTGGATAGGACGACGTGGAGGGTAGCGACTTGAGATATTAGGAGGGATAGCACGCCGGACATCTGGAGGACGAAGTTGACGGGTGCGAGCGGCCAATGGTATTGGGCGGTGAAGCAAAGGTGGAGAAGGAGGACGCATGTGAGAGTGAAGATAATGCCAGCAAGCAATACTTGAATTGGCAGCGAACTTGCAAAATTTGGTTGGTATTTGAGCACCGGGTCGTATGGCAGACCGCTGGATAGATGTTTGAGCGGGTCCAGGACCGGCTACAACGGAATAAAAACGCACGGGTCATCATCGTCAGTAGTGGTTGCAGCGAAAACTTTTGTTGCGAATACGAGGACCGAGAGAGATGTTTGCCACCAGCCCATCTCTGTTCGTGTAAGACCAGACGTGTGTTGGTCGAATCGGCGTCTGGGTCGTAAGTACTCCGGATCGTGGTCGTCTCGGTCGATGGAGACCGCTCGATCCCCCTCGTGGTCGGGTGGACGGCCTCGTCCACAACGCCGTGCTCTCCCTACTCTCGACTCCCCGTTATCGCTTTGGTTTCTAGACAAACCCTTGCATCCTAACCGACCACTCTGTGGCTTTCCTGAGAACAAAAACTTACACCGGTTACCCTCTCACCGGCATCTCTTGACTCGCTGGCTTGACGTTGACCCCGTCCGTTCCCTCTCTACCGCCGATTATTCTCTGAACTTTTCAACGTACTCTCGCCCTCTCAGAGGGCGAATCCGGTATCGGATCTTCCCTAGGCCCACCGAAAACCCGGCACTTTCGTCGTCTTTCAGGACTATCCAGGCGAAGCGGCCAGAGGTCTAACTATACCTCAACTTCTCAACGGCGAGATGGCCGAGTGGTCTAAGGCGCCAGACTAAGGTCAGCACAGTTTCTGTGCAGCACTGATGCTCCCAGCATCATCTGGTCTTTCGGGGCGTGGGTTCGAATCCCACTCTCGTCAATTACCTTTTTTCCCCTATCGCATCTTGTCCCGTGTTTTCAACCGTGCTCTGTTGACCTCCGCCTTTCCTATAACCAGAACGTACGCATGCCACTGGTGGGCTTTCTTTCGGTGGTCCATATTGTAAGGCTTTTTTTTTTTTTACAAAAATACAATGGG
>Ga0307512_10008315_pt1 | contig 10135 bp, 13 predicted proteins | sample 14_EM_MG_FD_200267 | JGI IMG/M metagenome (GOLD analysis project Ga0307512, IMG submission 200267) | Populus trichocarpa ectomycorrhiza microbial communities from riparian zone in the Pacific Northwest, United States - 14_EM | ecosystem: Host-associated > Plants > Roots > Unclassified | place... | reverse complement strand
GGGATCCATTGAGGAGATGAGGTCGTTCTTTCTTGATGATGGTGCAACCAGTCTTGACGTATCACAGGGCGACAGGACACCTTTGGACTATGTTGCCTTGTAAGGCGCAGAACGTGCAGCCATCGATCTTGATTGGCACGCAGGAGGACGCCTCAAACGATGGGTCAGTGGTAGGGCTGTGCCGAGCCCAGGGCTGAAGAATGAGGAGGGTAAGCTTGCTTGGCGAAAGTTGCTGCGGTGGGATGCCGTCGTGGTTGGTCGGGTGGAGCCTGATATAGAAGGGTGGGAGAGAAAGGAGTAGAGAACGCACTGGGATTGAGTACTATGCGAGGTTTGTCGTCCATGTACACAAAGGTCCCAAGGGATCAGAAAAGACAGGTGGGGGCTTGAGTTGAATTGGATCACGGCGCCGAATAAGAACGTGGGATTTCTGTGAGCCAATCATAGAGAGTTCCGACGGAGGTTCGTGTGGAGGCGCGGAGGGAAGGGAAAGTGCGGAGAAAAGCGCCGCTCCGCTGGTTGCTGACACCACAATAGGTGGCGACAAGTGGCATGTTATCCCATCGCATCGGATACTTGTCACCTTTCCAGAGTCAGGCAAATTTCCAGAAACTGCGCTTTGTATTATCGTACGTACGTACAATACGAGCCTCGGTGGTCAATAAGGACCACCGCAGTGATGAGAGCTCGCTTCTCGTCGCCGAGACCATCAGAAAGACGAGAGGCTACCCGCTTAGTAGATCAGGTCCAGACATCATGTAGTACTACATCAAACATGGCAGGAGAATACGCAAGACAACAACAAAAACGAGAATATGCGATAACAAATCGGATTACTGGCATGACATCTAATACACCGTTTTCATGATACACTGATTGTATCGAAGGTTCAGGGTGTAGTGGCTGGCAGCGGAAGTGTCAGTCCGTCGACGCCAAGGTCGACGCTATTCACGGGGGTAGCAGTGTCTGCGGGAACCATGAGTGAACCATGGTTAGCAAACATCCAGGAAACATGAATCAAGACTGGTTACCATCCGCAGGACTCAGCAACGGCGTGCGAGCAACGTTCCCTATGTTGTTGACTTGGAGCAGTTGTTTGTCGACTTGAAGCTGAGACAAGTAATCGATCATGTGATAGATAAAGGGTGTGATGACGTAACCGACCTCCAGTTCTGACTTGATAGCTTCGATTTCGTAATACAGAGAAAAAAGCTTCCAGGTTAGGCCGTGTAGGAGTGCAGTGCGCAGTTGCGGGAATATACCCCGGGCAAGGTTACTTTCAGTACGCATCATCGCAAATCGGTTTGCCAAACTGCATCAGGATATGAGATGTCAGAACAATTTAGTGTTCAAAGATCTATTCACCAGTCAAGTTGGCTTTTGAATTCGCTCTGGGGGGTTACGGCACTGATATCCTCTGCACGACCAAGAAGTCGCTGCGTTTCATCCAGGAGTATACAGAGACGTGGGGTGACATTGCGCGGAAGCATATAGCGGATGAGGAGTATGGGGCAATAGACGCCAAGTAGAAAACTGAATACGTCGATAACAGGCATGGGTGAGAATGGCAATGGTAGAGTTGGGAAGTTGGGTTGGGTAAGTACATACTGGGTCGCAGCCAGACTTTATGTGTGAGCGAGGGCATACAGATGCGAGACTTGTCACGGAACTTGCGTTTCAACTCGGGGTTCCAAGCCGTTTTTCCGGGGTCCCAATTAAAAAAACAGGTTCTGAAGGTTCTTCCAAAGGTTAGGCCATTTTTCCGGGGTCCCTATTGAAATGGGTCCTTTCTTCCGGGGTCCTCACAAGAATGGCTGCTCAAACCAGATAACTCGGGGCCCGAAGTTGAAGAGACTGGCCTCTTGAATAGGTGTTTTTGGGTTTGAGCAAGCAGAATTAATGGAAACAACAGTTTGACGCAAGGTATATGTGTACACTATGCAACAATATGTAAGTTTTTTGGCACCGCTATCTCGTTCCAATTTCAAAAGTTACTCAGGCGGCTTACTGTAAACTATCCTGAAGGATAGACATTCTTCCGGGGTCCCCTAAAGTTTCTAAGTTGTGTTATGGTGGCGCCCGAGTGAGTGACGTTCCCTCCCACGCCTCATTACTTCGACTCGGATCACCCCTGCTAGCGGTAGACGTCGCTGGGCGCTTGCTCGCTCTCGGCGTACTCCTCGTCGGCGCCGATGCGATGAGCCTCGATCCGTCGCCCTTACCCGTCGCCTCGGAGATGCTTGGCGGCGGCAGCGGTGGGGAAGACCAAGACGGGGGGTGGAACCTGTTTTTGACCTCGATCACCACAGGGCAGTCCTTGGCGCTGGCGGTCTCGTCGCAGAGAACTTCACAGACTTGGACACGCTACTTGCCGCACAGGGCGCCACAGGTCCCGAAAGAGAAGCGATCATCAGTGTGCTCCCCCTGAAAATTGCCCGGTGCAATGGATTTCCGGTGCGGGCGGTGTGGCTCCAGCGTTGCCGTGGCCCGTGTAGTCTTTATCTTTTCGCATGCAGACTACCAGGGTGTCAGGGAGATATCGCCATGACCCATCTCGGCACAACCAACCACCCAAAACCAACCACGTGAGCATTTTCTTGATCTATGTCTAATAACACGAGCAAGTGATGAGCGGTATATGTATCAATACCATTTACTTCCTGACATGGTGTCGGCGTCTTGACACGCCTACGTCCGTGTATGATAGTGCCCTCTAAACGCAGGTGCAATATCTTCTCTCTGACATTCCCGTCTCCTCACGTGCTCTGCTCGATGCTAATATTGACTTTTCTTACAGGAAAAGGCTGCAGATTCTGGTCATGTGCCTGGATGGCAGTGGTGTACTGAATTGCTGGCACCATCTGCCTTTTTCAACTATGGCAAAGAGTCCTATCGATCAACGCCGGCGAAACGCGCCCATTATTGTTCTATCTATTTTTTGCCCCTTCATTTCCTACATTTGTATTAGGGTTGCCCTCAGATAGTGACCGCGGCGAGTCAAGGCGACGCAACCTGTCAACGTCCAAGAATGTTCCGTTGGTCAGAAGTCGATTGGTTCGTTATACCATAATCGGATGCTACTATCTCTCTACCTTATTCAAAAGTACCATATTTCCGATGTCACCGAACCCACGATGCTACCTCCCACCCACAGGACAGTCATCGACCCGAGCCATCCGCTCGCACCGCGCGCTTGGTGTTGTCTGTAGGACAGCAATGTATGTACTCAGTGACAACGCGCGAGCGTACTAAGCACGAGAACCGAGGGGGACAGTACAAACTACTGATGCTTATATAGGAATTGTCCAGTGGAGAAAAGCGCGACATCATAGGTCGCGTTGGTATCTATGTAGCTACTAAGTTAGTGGAAGTATATTACGGCGCCAAATATGGACGTGGGATTCCTGTGAGCCAACCATAGAGAGTTCCAACGGAGGTTCGGGCAAGGGTTCGGGTGGAAGCGTGGAGGGGAAGGGAAAGCGCAGAGAAAAGCGCGGCTGGTTGCTAACACTGCAACAGGTCGCGGCAAGTGAAGGGCACGCTTTTTGGTCATAGAAGGAATGACGGATCCCGTCGGATACTTGTCTCCCTTCCAAAGTCGGAAAATTTTCCAAAATCACGCTTTGTATTATCGTCGTACTACATACAACACAATACGAGCCTTGATGGTGACTAAAGGGCTACCGCAGTGTTGGGAGCTCGCTTCTCGTCGCATCAGAAAGACTATACCCGCTCAGATCAGGTCACCCAGACATCATGTAGTACATCAAACATGGCAAGAACAGTATACGCAATCAACAACAAAAACGAGACTATGCGATGACAAACCGGCGGACTACTGGTATGACATCCAGTACACTGATTTCATAATGTACTGATTGCATCGAAGGCTCAGGGTGTAGCAGCTGGAAGCGGGAGATTATTCACGGGGGTAGCAGTGGCTGAGGGAACCATGAGCGAATCATGCCTAGTCAACATCCAGGAATGTATCTCAGACACGCCTATCACCCACAGGACGAGGACAGCGCATACGTTGGTTCCTAATGACTCGTCCCACTTCAGTCTCTTCCTCAGCCCTAGATGAAAACATGCGAGGGGGATGGGAAGGAGTACCCCAGCCATCCGCTCACCGGGTAAATGGCAGTTAATGCTCTCCACATACCTCATCACCTGTGTCTTTGTGACATGCACCTCGGAAGTTCACTGAAACAGCGCCCTCTTGTCCCCCGCCCTCTGCCGCTTCCGCTTCTTCCGGATCACGTTCCGCCATCATGGCTCGCACGAACCCATTAATCCCGCTCGTGTGATGCGGACCACCTCCGTCGAGCTTTTGAAAAACAGGCGTGTCCTCATGCATTCATGCGTATGCCCCCTGCCGCTTCAAGCCCCGCAAATGCACAAGCAGCGCGGACGCAAGTTGTCCTAGTAAGTGCACCCAACCATTGGGTAACGCCCGTGTCAACTTGACCGCCTGTTTTCCGTGTCCAGTCTTGATCACGCTCATCGCCTGTGTCGATGAGTTTATTGTTGACATGCGTTATCTCGCCGAAAGGAAGGGAGTACTCGTCAACACCATTGGAGCACCGAAACGGAAGTTGTCGAGCTCTTCAACCGCTGCGGTCTCTACATGACGCGTGCGTAACCGCTTGAAGGTCCTTTCAGGTGGTGAGGTTAGCTGCGAGAATGTAAGCTGGCGTTGGGTGGAAGAACTTGCCTTCGAGAGGCCAGCTGAGGAGCTCATCCGTGATCCTCCGATCCTCTGTTCTGGTGGTGTACATGTGGGACCGAGGCGGTGGGAAAGATCGGAGATGTCTGCTGGAGAGGTGAAGTTGTTCGTTCTTAACAATGGCACGCCGATCTTGACGTATCCCATGGCGGCAGGACTGTGCTGCCTGGTAAGGCTCAGAATGTACAGCCATCAGTCTTGGTTGGTGCGCAGAGACGGCAGAGGGGGGATACCTCGAACGATAGGTTAGTAGCGGGGTTGTGCTGAGTCCAGGCTGGCGAATGGGGAAGGTGACTTGCTCGGTGAGTGTGCTTCTGTGACTGTCATTGTTGGCTGGCATGAGCTTGATGTGGAAGGGGTGGGAGGGAAAGGAGCGGAAAGCGTACCTGCGTTGAGCAATATGTGAGGTAAAAGGCACGACAGGAGATGTCTTGAGGTTGTCATGCATATAAACGAGAAATTAGGGAGTAGGCGGAAAGACAAGAGAAAAAGAGGGAGGGACGGGGGTGTTCGGGGGCTTAGAGTGGGTATGGATCAGATCATCGCCTCGGACACTAGGAACGAGATTTCTGTGAGCCGGACCCGGAATCATGTGGGGAGCACTGCATGCTTGACTGTATGACGGGCCGGGACTGCCGCGTACTGCCGCTGCCGTTCAAGTTGTGGCAGGCTGCAACGAATTAATTAGTTGGAGAATCAGGCAAATTTCCCAAATCGAGCTTTGTATTAAAGACGAAAATTCCCCACTTGGTCCAGTCACGGACATACTGTATTACGTCACATATGGCGGCGAAGGCAATATACGCGAGACGTCAGAGAAACATGAATATGCAAAGACAAAATCGGACCACAGCCCTAACATCTAATACACATTGGACTTAGTAAATCTTCTGTACATCTCCGTAGACCCGTACACCGTAGGTCCTACATAGGGTTCTGTACCCTGAGGCTAACAGTAAAAGGATGCTATAGCATCTAATACACTATTTTCATGATTCCAGTGCCCTGATTGTCTCGAACACTCAGGATGTAGGCATACTACTGTAGTGACTGGCAGCAGAAAAGTCGGCTCCAGCGCCCAATCGCCAATCGTTGACATAATGGTTACGGGGGTAGTGGTGTCTGAGGGAGCCATGAGTAAATCATATCCAGGAACAGGAATGTATCAAGACACGCTTACCGTGCCGTCCACAGGACTGGGCACTTTGACGCTGGTTATGATTTCAAGTTCCACGTTGTTGAGCTGTTGATTGTCTATTTCCGCCTGAGACACCGTCATCGACTGCATGATGAACAAGGACAGTGTGAAACGGACCTGAAGCTGCGACTTGATAGCTTCAATCTGGCGAGAAAGGGAATACAGTTTGCAAGTCAGGCCGTGCTCAAGGGCAACACGCAGTTGATTGAATCCCCCCTGGGCATCATGACTTTTCATGCGCATCTCTGCCAATTCGTTTGCTGAGCTACATCAGGGCATGGGCATTTGGACAATCTGGTTTGTGAAGTGAAGATCTGCTCACCGGTCAAGGCGGTCTTTGTACTCGCTCTGGGGAGGAATAGCACCGACTTCCTCTGCACGACGAAGAAGTTGCTGTGTTTCGTCCAGGAGTGTAGCGAGACGTGGGACAACATTGCACGGGGGCAGATAGCGGACGAGGAGTATGAGACCATAGATCACGATTTGAAGAAGGGCAAGGATGAAACTGAGAATGTCAATAACATGCATGGGTGCGATCAGTAGTGGTAGAGTTAGGGAGATTGGTTGGGTGAGGGCATTCCGTGTTCCCCAGCTAGACTTTATAAACCAGTTGAGCGGTACGTTCAAAGGATCTTGACGCAACCTCCAGAGCCAGCTGACGGGCGCCTCTGAATGATTTTGACACAGCTTCCAAAGTAGCTGACTACTAGGCCATGCCTCCAAATAATTTGACGCAACCTCCAAAGCCAGCGGCCGTCCGGGGCCTATGATTGATTTTGACACAGCTTCGAAAGGTAAACCGGTGCCTCCAAATGATTCGACGCAACCTCTAAATCCAGTAGCCGTCCCGGCCAGCACCTCTGAATGATTTTGACACAGCTTCGAAGGGTAGACCGGTGCCTCCAAATGATTCGACGCAACCTCCAAATCCAGCGGCCGTCACCACTGAATGATTTTGACAATTGACACAGCTTCAAAAGGTAGACCAGTGCCTCCAAATGATTCGACGCAACCTCCAAATACAGCGGCCGTCCGGCGCCTCTGAATGATTTCGACACAGCCCTCAAAGGTAGCTGACCAGACCGGTGCCTCCAAATGATTTGATGCAACCTCCAAAGCCAGCGGCCGGGACGGCCCATCTGGCGCCTCTGGATGATTTTAACATAGCTTCCAAAGGTAGCTGACCAGACCGGTGCCTCCAAATGATTTGACGCAATCTCCAAATCCAGCGGCCGTCCAGCGCCTCACACAGCCCCCAAAGGTAGCTGATCAGACCGGTGCCTCCAAATGATTTGACGCAACCTCCAAAGCAAGCGGCCGTCCCGGCCCGTCCGGCGCCTCTGGATGATTTTAACACAGCTTCCAAGTTCCAAAGGTAGCTGACCAGACCGGTGCCTCCAAATGATTTGACCCAACCTCCAAATCCAGCGGCTGTCCGGAGCCTCTGAATGATTTTGACACAGCTTCCAAAGGTAGCTGATCAGACCGGTGCCTCCAAATGATTTGATGCAACCTCCAAAGCTGGCTGGCCAGCACCTCAGGCTCTGAATGCCGATGCCTCTAAAACTAGGGCTGCACGGCGTCACCGTATATGACGGCTTTGCGGCCATAGTCGTACGGGTCCCGTTACCGTGAACCGCATGTAGTCTGCTCGTTTCAATCACGTCAGCATCCTTATCACAAACAAGCACAGCAAGCGTGCTCTGAGAGCGACGCACCATCACATCCGGTCATGTAGGCGACGGCAAAAGCTGTCTGGCACCACCTGCGTACTCGTCAACAACACGGAAGAAATCGTTACGAACGGAGAATAAGAAAACCTGAACCTCGCCCCTACCGTACTCGCACAAGTGCTTTGAGTATAGCGCAGACATGCTCAGCACCCAGTGGCCCGCCCACTTTACTACAGCATCCTCGAACACCTCCGGAACGCTCTCGCCTTCCTCGAGTACCTTCCTCAGTCCCAAACAACAACGCACGCAGCAGCACAACACGCCATCAGCCCAAGAAAGGAGAGAGAGTTCCCAGCAGCGGTCCGCTCACCGAGAAAATGACGGTCGATGCCCTCTCCGCGCCCAGCCGCCTGCGCATTAGCGACGTGCACTTTGGCAGCTTGCTCAAACAGTGCCTTCCTCTTATCCGCTCCTTCTGCCGCCAACATTGCCTGGACGAACGCATCGCTCTCCCTGGTCACGACCCGGACGAACCCTGTTTGACCCTTGAAGAACCGCCGTGTCGTCGCGCTTTCGTACGTACCTCCCTGCCGCTGCCAGCCCCGCGAGCGCAGGAGGCTCTGCTCGAGCTCAGAACCGAGTGTCCATTGCAGCTGCTCCGGTGCAGAGGAAGAGGCCGCGGGTGAACCGTGGTCAAACGCCGGGTCGGCCAGTGCAGTACCGATCGAATCCATGAGCGTCAGTGTGGGCGCGCCGTCCATGACAGTGCTCACCCATGAGCCCCGTAGTGCGTCCGCTGTTGAACACGATCAGTCGGATGGGCTTGTCTGCCCAGCGATCGCGGAGGCCGTGGGGCGCGCCGTGCCACAGGAAGCGCGAAGTGGTCAAAGAATCGCCTGGCGTTACCGGATCGAGGCAGAGCATGAATACGGCAGAGTAAATCGTGTCCAGCAGCATCGCGTTTGATGGCTACAGGGAACGCCAGTGGACGTAGTTGGACGCCCAGCGATTCCTGTTTGCCACAGTCAGCGCGCCAACGGCTGGCAGTTTGGTTGTTGATGATTTGATAACCCCCCTCTGCTGCAATGTGTACATTGGCAAGAGTGAGGCGTTCAACTAAGCGCGCCCGCGCCCGCATTTCCTCAAAGGCACAAGATCCGGGAAAAATCGTGTTCTTTGGCGCCAAGATACATTCCGTATGTCAATGTTTGGTTTCGGTTTGGCCAACCCGGTCCGCACCCCGAAAAGAGGCAGTCCTAAGTTACGTATGTGAGTTATTATCGCGTCATCCTTCGTTGATAAGGCCTTGCCGTCTTGAGGCTCAATAATCGGGACAATGCATCGCGGTTCTATTCAAATATAATCGGGACCTTCTCAAGGAGGCTCGCTTTTAGCGTTAGGCGCCCACCATGGCCGAGTGCCAGTACGAATCCTGGTGTCGACGGACGAGTGTCATACGATGTACCAACCTGCATAAGACGATACTTTCAATTATATGACCTAGGTGCATCCTGTGAGTAGCAATACGTCCAATTCTGAGTTTCCAAAATCAAAGCAGGAAATCATCTCTATTTTTTCTTTTGCTTCTTCTGAGCAAGGGGACCTGAGATTCCCACGCAATGGCATTGGATATCCCTTTCTACGTCGAAGCTTGTCAGAAAGATCAACGGGCAAGATTTAGGCACTCTCCCCGGGAGGTAGAGAGAATAGAAGGCCCCCGAAGCACGCAAAATCGTAGCAAAACCCCCTTCAGTATCGATATAATCCACATCGTCTGTTCACTGCCATCACGGCCCGTACGAATGCATCACTCTCGCTCGTGTGACGCGAGCCACCTTCATGCGGCTCTTGACAAACAAGCGCGTCCTCGCGCATTCGTGCATACGTCCCCTGCAACTTGCAGCCCCGCGAGTGCACAACGAAGCAAGTTGTCCTAGTAGGCGCACGCAAGCGTCGGACGACACCTACGGCGCCTTGACCCCCTGCTTGCCGTACCCAGTCTTGATCCCGCTCATCACTTGCGTCGGTGAATCTGATGTTGACATGCACCGTGGAGAAAGAAGCGCGCTCGGCCACGACTGGAGCACGGAAATGGAAGTCGTCGAGATTTTCGACCGCTGCGGTCTCGACATGACGCGTGTGCAATCATTCGACGAGTCCTTTCAGATGGTGTAATTAGCTGCAAGAATGTGAACTGGCGTTGACCGGAAGAGCTTACCTTCGAGAGGCCAGCTGAGGGGCTCATCCGTGAGCCTCTGAGCCTCCGTTCTGAAATAATGCTTTACTGTGGTGTACGTGCAAAGCGGAGACGGTGGAGGAAAAAAAGAGGGGGGGGGCGGATCCATTGGGGAGATAAGGTCGTTCTTTCTGGATAATGACGCATTCTTGGCCCATCACAAGGCGACAGGACACCCTTGGACTATGTTGCGTTGTAAGGCGCAGAATGAATGTGCAGCCATCGATCTTGGTTGGTACGCAGAAGGAGGACACCTCGAACGACGGGTCAGCGGTAGGGCTGTACTGGGCACAGAGCTGAAG
>Ga0307512_10008314_pt1 | contig 10135 bp, 6 predicted proteins | sample 14_EM_MG_FD_200267 | JGI IMG/M metagenome (GOLD analysis project Ga0307512, IMG submission 200267) | Populus trichocarpa ectomycorrhiza microbial communities from riparian zone in the Pacific Northwest, United States - 14_EM | ecosystem: Host-associated > Plants > Roots > Unclassified | place... | reverse complement strand
AAAGCCACGCCGACGCCCTTTGTGCGATCGGCGCCCGTGTCCGTCCCGATCCCGGGACCGGTCCCGGGATCGATTCCGGGGTCGATTCCGGTCCCGGGCGAACCGGCGGCGCGCCGGCGGTGGCGCCGGATCGGACAGGCTGCCGCCATCGTGCTGGTCGTCGCCGTGACGGTGACGGCGGTCATCTTGCTGTCCAACCGCGACGAGCAGAAAAAGCCGCCGCTCACCGGCGCGCCGGTCTCGTCCGCCCCGGCCAGCTGCGGCTTCACCGACGAGTTCGACGGCCGCGTGCTCGACCCGGCCTGGGAACGGACCCGGCCGGACGCCAACCTGGTCGTCGCAGGCGGCGTAGTCGAGATGGCCGCGCCCGAGGGCTCGGACATCTACCAGAACTACGTCGACGCGCCCCGGCTGCTGCGCCCGGCGACCGGCGACTTCGTGCTGCGCGCCGAGGTGGTCGCCCAGCCGAGCCAGTTCTACCAGGGCGCCGGCCTGGTGCTCTGGGCCGGCTCGGCCCGGTACGCCCGGGTCGAGCTGGGCTACGGCGACTACAACGAGATCGTCTTCGAGTACCGCGACGGCGGCGCACACAAACGCGTACTGGAACCGGGCACCGGAAAGGCGGCCCGCGCCACCGCCGACCGGGTCGTCCTCGAACTGACCCGCAGCGGCACCGTCCTGCGCGCCCGCTGGCGCCCGTCGACCGCCACGGACTGGCACGACCTGGGCACCATCACAATGACCCTGCCGGCCGCCCTGAAGGTCGGGGTGGCGGTCCTCAACCGGGCCCAGAACAACGCCAAGCCGACCGCCTTCAACGCCGCCTTCACCAGCGTCTCGCTGACCTGCTGAGCCCGCCCGGCCGGCGACCGCGACGGCTCGGCGGTGGCCGCGAAAGCGCAGGGTCACACGGCCGTGGGCCGGTTCGGACCTACGATCAGGGCTGAGGTGGATCCGGTACACCTTCGGCTGGCGGAACTCGGCCTACGAGTGGCCGGCCGCTACGGATTCGCGGGACTTCCTCGACATCGACGCCGCGTTGAGCACGCGCCGATACACCCGAGCGCGGCTGCTTGAACTAGCCGAGGAGGCCGACGCCGGGTTTGAGCGGCGGGTTCTGGCGGACCTGTTCGAGCTGCCGCCCGCGAGCGGGCTCAGCCCTCCGCGGTGACCGCCTGCACCGTGATGGTTTCGGTCGGCGGGCCGGCCGCCGCGCGCAGCGCCGCGTCCAGTGTCACCGTGACCACCAGGTCCAGGCCCGGCTTCAGCTGGCCGCCCAGCGCCGACCAGAAGTCCGAGTTTTCCGAGCCGTCGCCGCTGCGCAGGCGCAGGCTCGGCAGCGGGCGCACGCTGGCGAAGACGCCCTGCAAGTGTTCCGGCTCGATCACCGGGTGCAGCAGCAGCGCGGCCAGCACGTCGCCGAGCAGCGAGTGCTCGTCGCGGACCTCGCTCGTCCAGGCCGTCACCAGATAGCGGCAGTCGATCCGGGGCAGCGGGTCGCGGCGGAACCGGCGGCCGTCGGTCTCCTCGACGATCATCTCGCCGAAGTCGCGTTCGGCCAGGTTGGGGCGGATGTCCCAGAGGTACAGGTCGACCGTCGGCTTCGAGGAGAGGGCCGCCGACCATTCGCCGTCGGGGGCCTCGAACACCACGTCCACGTCGCGGGCCGGCAGCGGCACCGTCGTACGCAGGAAGGTCTCGAGCGTCTCATCGAGCAGGTGCAGCACCGGTATCCCCTGTCACGAGGTCGAAGTAGCGTTCGAACTCCTTCTCGGTGCGCAGCCGCCCGAGCTTCTGGAACTCGCGTTTGACGCTCAGCACGGCGTGCCGCATCGTGATCGGGCCGTCCTCGGCGGCGGCGAGGAAGGCCGCGCCGAGCGCCGCGTTGCTGATCACGCCGCCGGTCACCTTGAACTGCCGGGCCAAGAAGTCCAGGTCGAGGTCGTCCACCGGCGCGGTCGGCGGGAACGAGCGGGCCCAGATCGCCCGGCGTTCCGGCTCCTCGGGCGGCACGAAGTCGACCGCCACCGAGATCCGGCGCAGGAACGCCGGGTCGATGTTGCGCTGCAGGTTGGTGGCGAGCACGACCAGCCCGTCGTACGTCTCGAGCCGCTGCAGCAGGTAGGCGACCTCGATGTTGGCGTACCGGTCGTGCGCGTCGCTGACCTCGGAGCGCTTGCCGAACAGGGCGTCCGCCTCGTCGAAGAAGAGCACCAGGTCGCCCGCGGCGGCGGCGCCGAAGATGCGTTCCAGATTCTTCTCGGTCTCGCCGATGTACTTGCTCACCACCGCGGACAGGTCGACCTTGTAGAGGTCGAGGCCGAGCTCGCCGGCCACCACCTCGGCGGCCAGCGTCTTGCCGGTGCCGGACGGCCCGGCGAAGAGCGCCACCACGCCGGTGGACGGCGCGGGGCTGAACTGCCAGCGGCCGTAGACGATCTCGCGCCCCCGGTGCCGCGCGGCGAGCTCGCGCAGCTGGCTGGACTCGTCGGCGGGCAGGATCAGATCGTCCCAGCTGCGCCGCGGGCGGATCCGGACGGCGACGCCGTCGAGGTGGCCGCCCGCCAGCCTGCGTACGGCCGGGGCGACCTGCCCGGAGTCGGCGGCGGCCGCGGCCGCGACGAGCCGCAACTGCTCGCGGCTCAGCCGGTACGCCGGGTCGGGCTCGCGGCCCAGCGCCCGCGCCCAGTCGGCGTCGTCGGCCAGCCCGTCGGTCACGAAGATCTCCCGCCAGCGCAGATCCGGCACCGACTCCAGCGGCTGCTCCCCCGCCGACGACAGCACCCAGTCGAGGTGGCCGGCCCGGGCCACCCGCTCCTGGCCGTCCAGCCCGAGCGGGGCGTCCAGCTCGAGGACGACCACGAGGTTGCCGATCGTGGCCTCGCGGATCACCGCGTCCCAGGCACCCGGCGGCGTGACCAGATAGCCGGCGCCCGGATGCTCGGCCAGCGCCGCCCGCAACCGGCTGTCCCGGTCGCCGCCGTGCACCAGGGTCAGCCCGCCGGGGCGCGCCGCCGACTCGGCCGGGACCCGGACGGCTCCCGGCGGGAGGTCGGGATCGCTCGACGCGTCGCCGCGCAGATGCCACATCAGCCGGGTGGCCGGCTCGCCGACCAGGGTGGCCCACGGCCCGTCCCCGGTGAGCCGCACCAGCGCGGCCCGGCGCAGACCGGACGCCGGCGCCAAGGTGCGCTCGGCGGGATGGCCGGGCTCGTCGCCGAAGATCCGGGCGAGGCTGGCCAGGGTCAGCCGGGGCAGTTGCACCGAATCCTGGATGTACGCGACCAGCCGCTGCCGGGCCGGCGACAGCTCGACGGCGATCAGCAGCGCGAGCACCTCGGCCTCGGCGACGGTCAGCTGGGCGCAGCGGGCGAGCAGCGCCGGACGGGACGTGCCCTCGAGCTCCGTCGCGAACGCCGCCCGGGCCTCGGCGATCGTCGACGCCGTCCCGGCCCGCACCGCGGCGACCCGCTCCGGGCCGGGCCCGTCGAGGCCGGGCAGCGCGTTGAGGACGCGTTCGACCTCCTCGTCGGCCACGTACAGGCCCGCGAAGTCGCGTGGCGGGCGGCCCTCGGCCAGCCGGCAGATCAGCGCCTCGCGCTGCAGCAGCGTGTCGGCCAGGGTGGCCCAGGGGTCGGCCGGCGAGGTCATGGGCGGCTCAGATCACGCCTTCGCGGGTGGCCACCGCGACGGCCTGGGCCCGGGTCCGGCAGTTCAGCTTGGTCAGCACGTCGTGCACTACGTTTTTGACCGTACGCTCGGAAAAGCACAGGTCCTCGGCGATGCCGCGGGTGTCCAGCCCGTCGGCCAGCAGCCGGAGCACCGACTTCTCCCGCACGTTGAGCCCGCCGGGGCCCAGGTGCGAAGTCTGGGTGACGTAGAGCAGCAGCCGGGCGAGCATGTCGCCGGGCAGGGTGACCGTGCCGGCCACCACGGCGCGCAAGCTGGCGATCAGCGTGTCGGGGGTCAGCGTGCTGTGCGGCAGGACGGCGCCGACACCGGCGTCCACCAGCTCGCGCACCGACTGCTCGCTGACGTCGCGGACGGTGGCCACCAGCCGGGTGGGCTTGCCCTCGGCGAGCCGGACCGCGCGGCGCAGCGTCGTGCCCGCGTACTCGAAGACCAGAACGTCGAGGCCGGCCACCTCGGGCACCGGCGCGAGGGTCGCGCTCTCCCCCCGTACGATGAAATCGGCCTGCTGCAGGCACGCGGCCATGCCGCGCCGGACGATGGCGTGACTATCGTCAATCCAAACGGTCGGCGGCCTATGCGCGAGCATCATTCCCCCTGGTAAGCGGCGAGCCCCCGCGGCCGCCTGCACATGATGCCTCTGCAAAGTCGATCAGAACAATACTTCGCTCGGCTCTGTCGGTGGTCCGACTCTACTGCACGTTTGCCAGCGCCAATGGGCATGATCAACCAACGGTATACAGAGTGGACGAGGCGTTCTAGGCTCGGCCTATGCCCAGATACTCGGCCGAACAGATCTACGGTTTCGCGCGCCGCGCCGGTTTCACGCCGGACGAGGCGGCGACCATGACCGCGGTCGCGCTCGCGGAGTCCGGCGGCAACAGCAAGGCGCACAACCCGCGCGGCGAGGACTCCCGCGGGCTGTGGCAGATCAACGGCAAGGCACACCCGTCCTTCCTGACCAAGTACAACCTCTACGACCCACAGGACAACGCCAAGGCGGCGTTCGAGATCTCGCACCGCGGCGAGGACGTCTCGCCGTGGACCACCACGCACGGCGGCCTCAGCTCGCGATATGTGCGGTTCAAGGAGGAGGCCCAGGCGGCCGCGGTGGCCTACGGCGACGGCGGCGGGCGGGGCATGTGGACGGGCACCTCCGGTTACGGCGACCACGAGGCGGCGCACGGCCCGAACGAGACGCCGGGCGTGGCCCCGCACGACGTGGCCGGGACGCCGTCGGCCGGCCTGGCCGAGCTGGCCGCACCCGCCGGGGGCGCCGGCGCGAGCGCGGGTGGCGACAATGCCTCGCTCGAAACATTCCTGCGAGTTGCCAAGGCACAAGTCGGCGATCGATACGTTTTCGGCGCCGAAGTCAAGCTCAACGACGCGAACCCGAGCGTTTGGGACTGTTCCGAATTCACCCAGTGGGCGGCGCATCAGGCGGGCACGAAAATACCGGACGGCGCGACGGCACAATATCTCGACCTTAAGCAGAAAGGTCTGCTGATTCCGGTCGACAAGGCGAAGGACACGCCGGGTGCGCTGCTGTTCTCCTTCGATCGTGAGCCCCGGCCCGGCGACGGCCGCACCCCGGGCGCGCACGTCGCGATCAGCCTCGGCGACGGCAAGGTGGTGGAGGCGGCAAACCACATCGCCGGCGTACGCGAGGCGAGCGCCGGCAGTCGCTTCGAGTTCGCGGCCGTGCTGCCCGGGATCTCCGACGGCACCGCCACCCCGCTGGCCGTGCCGACCGCGCTGGGCACGCCGATCCCCGACCTGACCACGCCCGTCACGCCGGTCGCCGCGCCGCTGCCCGCCCTGGGCGGCGCCGACACCGACCACGACGGGCTGAGCGACGCGCTCGAACGCCGCTACGGCCTGGACCCGCTGCGGGCCGACACCGACGGCGACGGGCTGACGGACGCCGAGGAAATGGTCAAATACCGCACCGACGGGCGCAAGGCGGACACCGACGGCGACCAGCTGAACGACGCCTTCGAGCTGGCCCAGGGCCTCGACCCGACCTCGCCGGACAGCGACGCCGACGGACACATGGACGGCAGCCTCGGCCCGTTGCAGGTCGACACCGACGCCGACGGGCTGGACGACTCGCTGGAGCAGGTGCTCGGCTTCAACGCGACGCTGGCCGACAGCGACTCCGACGGCTTCAGCGACGCGCTCGAATACCACTCCGGCTCGAACGCCCTCGACGCGCAGGACAACCCGCTGCTGCACGGCGGCGCCCAGCTGCCCGGCTCGACCCAGATCCCCGGCGCGGCCCAGATCCCCGGCGCCGCCCAGTTGCCCGGCTCGACCCAGCTACCCGGTTCGGCCCAGCTGCCGGGCAGCACCCCGGGCCTCGGCGCGGGTCAGCTAGACGACGCAGCCGACCTGCACTGACCGGCCGGGTGCGACGATCGTGGACGTGGAACTGACCCTGCCGCAGACGCCCGTGGCCCTGGCCCCGGGCGTCGCCACGCGCGTGCCCGTCGAGCTGCGCAATCCGTACGGCCGGCGGGTCAGCGTGCAGGTGTCGATGGCGCCCGGGCGGGCCGCCGGCTGGGCCGCGAGCGAGCCGGTCATCGCCACGCTCGAGGGCGGCGCGACGGGCACCGTGGATCTCGTCCTGCGCCCGCCCGCCAACCAGCCGCCCAGCCCGTCGCTCGTGCCGTTCACCGTGTCGGCGCAGGAGTCGTCCAGCGGCGAGCCGGCCGGTTACGCCACCGGCCTGCTCACCGTCGCGCTGCCCGTGCCGGTCACCGGCGGCCTGGCCAAACGCGGCGGCACGGCGAATTCCTACGATCTCTGGCTGGCGAACCGCAGCGACTGGCCGACGTCGGTGCGGATCAGCACCAAGCTCGACCCGCCGGTCGGCACGTCCTCGGCGGAGCCGCCCGCCGTGCGCCTCGAGCCGGGCAGCACGCTCACCGCGACGATCCTCGCCAAACCAGGACGACCCATTTTCGGTACGCCGAAGCCGTACGCGGTGATCGTGGCCGTGCACGACGCGGCCGACCCGCACGGCTCCGCGCTGCTCTCCGAGGTCGGCACGGGCATCCGCCGGCCCCGGGTGGCGAACTGGCTGGTCGCCACCGTCGCGATCATCCTGGCCCTCGGCGCGACGGCGGCGCTGGCGTTCTCCAACGTCAAGTTGCCGCTGCCCGGCCGCAACCGCGGCGAGCCGGCCGCCACGGCCGCGGCCCCGACGACCACGCCGGTCACCGTCGGCCGGCCGTACGCGCTGGTGGATGTCATTCCGCACCGCGGCGCCGACGGCGGCAAGGCGGCCGCCGAGGCCGAGCGGGCCAAGCTGGTCGCGGCGGGCATGCCGGTGCGGCTGGTCGACAGCCTCGCGTCCGACGTGCTCGCCGACAACGAGGACGGCTTCTGGGTGCTGCTGCAGGACGGCTTCGCGACCACCGAGGCGGCGACGGAGTACTGCACACAATGGCGACTCGTCGCCCCGAAATGCCGGGTCACCTCATGACCGCCACACACTCGGGCACCTAAGGTTTTGGACGTGACAATGCAGTACGGCCTGGGTATCGATCTCGGCACCACCCAGACGGCGGCGGCCGTGCGGGTGGACGGCCGGGTCGAGGTCGTACGCCTCGGCGGCCGGCGCCCCGAGATCCCGTCCCTGGTGTTCGTGAAGCCCGACGGCGGCCTGCTCATCGGCGAGGCGGCCGAGCGCCGCGGCGGCACCGAGCCGGCCCGGCTGGCCCGCGAGTTCAAGCGGCGGATCGGCGACCCGGTGCCGATCCTGGTCGGCGGCGTGCCGTTCTCGGCGCACGCGCTGACCGGCAAGCTGCTGCGGCACGTCCTGGACGCGGTCGCCGAGTTGCAGGGCGGCCCGCCCGCGGTGGTGACGCTGACCCACCCGGCGAACTGGGGGCCGTACAAGCGGGAGCAGTTGGACCAGGCGGTCCGGCTCGCCGACGCCGGGCCGGTGCTGCTGCGCACCGAGCCCGAGGCGGCCGCGCTGCAGCACGCCACGGCACGCAAGATCGCGCCGGGCGAGACCGTTGCGGTGTACGACCTGGGCGGCGGCACATTCGACGCGGCCGTGCTGCGCCGCGACGGCGACGGCTTCGTGCTGCTGGGCGAGCCGGAGGGGATCGAGCAGCTGGGCGGGGCCGACTTCGACGAGGCCGTCTTCGCGCACGTGCTGCAGACGCTGGGCAGCATGGCCGACGGCCTGGACCCGAACGAGCCGGACGTGGTGACCGCGCTGGCCCGGCTGCGGCGCGACTGCGTGGAGGCCAAGGAGGCGCTCTCCTTCGACACCGAGGTGATGATCCCGGTGGCGCTGCCGGGCCTGCACACCCGGATCCGGCTGAACCGGTCCGAGTTGGAAGCCATGATCACGCCGTCCCTCGAGGACACGGTGGCGGCGATGCACCGGGCGCTGCGCTCGGCCGGGGTGGTCTCGGACGAGGTGAGCGCGGTGCTGCTCGCCGGGGGGTCGTCGCGGATCCCGATGGTCGCGCAGCTGCTGTCGACGGCGCTGGGGCGGCCCGTGGTGGCCGACCCGCATCCGGAGCACAGCATCGCGATGGGGGCGGCGGTCGCGACCGCGACGGTCACCGGCGGAGTGTCGCCGTTCGCTGCCGCGGTCGTCCCGATCAGCACGCCGCCGGTCAGCTCGTCGGGCGCTGGGACGCGGCAGCCGGGGTCTGGCGCCCGGCCCGGGGCAGCACGGACAGGGGCATCAGCCCAGGCTGGGACGGCAGCACGGACAGCGACAGGCCAGCCGGGGACGGCAGCGCTCGGCGGCGCCGCCCAGGGTGGCGCGATGCCAGGCGGCGCGATGCCGGGCGGCTCGGCTGCGCAGGCGGCAGCTCAGGCGGGCACGGGTTACGGCGGGGCGGGAACAGCGGCTCAGCCGGGCACGGGGGGCCGCGGTCCGGCCGACACGATGATCGTCGCGTCTGGGGCCGAGCAGAGCGCCGCCTATCCTGGGACTTCTTCTACTCAGGGCGCCGCCGACGGCGGCCGCCCGAACAGCGGCGCTGCCGTCGCCACTCCGCCCGCGAACGGAGCGGCGGCGGCCGGTGCCGGCGCCGCGCCGCCGACCAGCCGCCCGGTCAGCGGAGGGCCGGCAGCCAACGGCGCCCCGGTGCCGGTCATCCCGCCGGTCGCCTTCAGCCGTGGGGCCGCCACCGTGCACGGCGCGGGTGGCGGAGCCGCCGCGACGGCCGATCAGTTCCCCTCATCCGACGCGTTCCCGTCATCCGGTGCATTCCAGGCGTCGGGCGCGTTCCCGGTGTCGGGCCCGGGCGGCGGCCCCGGCGCGCCGGTCTCGGGTGGACCCGGCGCCCCGGTCTCCGGCGGCCAGGCCGGCTATCCCCCGCGCGGGACGACGTTCGGCTCACCGATCACCGGCGCGGGCAAGCGCCGGCCCACCCGCCTGCTCGTGATGGCCGGCGCGGCGCTGGTCGCCGTCCTCGCCGGCGGCACGGCGCTCGCGGTGATCCTCAACCGCGACAACGACAGCAAGAAGGAAAATGCCGGCCCCGCCGTGGTCCTGCCGTCCGCGCCGACCTCGAGCGGCTCGCCGGCCGCCGAGTTGCCGTTCCCGACCGACACCATCCTGATCCGGGTCGACTCCGGCGCCGATCAGCCGCCGGAGCGCAAGTCCGCGATCTACCTGCTCACGCCGGGCACCGACAAGCGCACCAAGCTCCTGGACAGCGGCGCCGACTCGCTGCCGGAGTGGTCGCACGACCGCACGATGTTCGCCGAGACCCGCCGGGTCGGCGAGACCAACGAGATCTGGGTGCTGAACGCCGACGGCACCGACCCGCGCAAGGTGATCGGCAACGTCACCGCCGGCCGGGTCGCCTGGTCCGCGGACGACACCAAGCTCGCGTTCGTCAAGAAGGTCGACGACAAGCCGCAGCTGTTCGTGATCACGCTCGGCGAGACCAAGCCCCGGCAGCTGACGACGTCCTCGGCGGACAAGGACGACCCGGCCTGGTCGCCGGACGGCAAGTCGATCGCCTATTGGGTGCGCGTCAACAACGTGCGGCAGGTCTTCCTGCTCAACGTGGACAATCCGGTGGAGCCGGGCAAGCAACTCACCAAAGGCAACTCGGGCCCGGGCGTCGACCCGGCCTGGTCGCCGGACGGGAAGCACATCGCCTACACCCGCGGCACCGGGACCGACCTGTCCGACATCTGGGTGATGGACGCCAACGGATCGAACGCCCGCGCCCTCGCCAAGGACCCCGCCCGCGAGATGGACCCGAGCTTCTCCCCGGACAGCAAATGGGTGGCATTCACCCGCGGCGACCTGGTCCACCCGAAGATCACCATCATGAAACTGGACGGCTCCACCGAACGCACCATGACCATAGGAAACGCCCGCGAGGGCCACCCCTGCTGGTCCTAGCTAACGCTCCCGCAGACAGGCTTACCCTCCGCCCTCCCCACCCCGTTAGGG
>Ga0307512_10008312_pt1 | contig 10137 bp, 6 predicted proteins | sample 14_EM_MG_FD_200267 | JGI IMG/M metagenome (GOLD analysis project Ga0307512, IMG submission 200267) | Populus trichocarpa ectomycorrhiza microbial communities from riparian zone in the Pacific Northwest, United States - 14_EM | ecosystem: Host-associated > Plants > Roots > Unclassified | place... | reverse complement strand
ACCCGTTCGGCGAGGACGTCTCGGGCGCGGTGTCGGCGGACGACCGGACTGCCTTGATCGCCGTGCCGATGTCGGTCGACCTCGCCGGGGTCGACCCGGCGACGAAGACGGACCTCACAGACATCGCCGACGATCTCGCGAAGACCGTCGGCAACGGCGCGAAGGTCTACACCGGCGGCGACGCGTTCTCCAACCGGGTGCCCAAGCTCAGCCCGACCGAAGGCATCGGGTTGGCGATCGCGTTGCTGGTGTTGCTGCTGATGTTCCGGTCGCTCATCGCCGCGGTGATGCCACTGCTGACCGCCGTACTCGGGGTGGGGATCTCCGTCGGGCTGATCTACCTGGCGACGCTGGTCACGCCGATCTCGTCGACCGCGCCGATGCTGGCGGTGATGCTGGGGCTCGCGGTGGGTATCGACTACGCCTTGTTCCTGCTGTCGCGGCACCGCGACCAGCTCGCCGACGGGCTCGAGGTGGAGGAGTCGATCGCGCGGGCCACCGCGACGGCCGGTTCGGCGGTCATCTTCGCTGGCCTCACGGTCGTGATCGCGTTGCTGGGCCTGGCGGTGGCGGGTATCCCGTTCCTCACGACCATGGGTGTCGCGGCCGCGTTCGCGGTCGCACTGGCCGTCGCCATCGCGGTCACGCTCGTGCCCGCGTTGCTGGCCTTCGCCGGGACGCGGATGCGGCCGAAGGTCCGCAAGCAACGGCGCCGGCGGCCCAAGCCGCAGATCGCGCGGTGGTGGGTGCGGACAGCCACCAAGGCGCCGCTGGTGACGGTGCTGGTCGTGGTGGCCGGGCTCGGGGTGTGTGCGATCCCGGCCGCCAGTCTGCGGTTGGCGTTGCCGGACAGCGGCACCGAGGAGGAAGGCAGCCCGGCCCGCGACACCTACGACGTGGTCAGCGAGCACTTCGGTCCCGGCTACAACGGGCCGCTGATCGTCACCGCCGACATCATCACCAGCACCGACCCGATCGGACTCGTCGACAAGATCGCCGCCGAGATCCGGGAACTGCCCGGCGTCGCGTCCGTCCCGCTGGCCACGCCGAACCCCAAGGGAGACACCGGGATCATCCAGGTCGTCCCGACCACCCCGCCGGACTCCGCGGAGACCGAGGAGCTCGTCGCCCGGCTACGCGGGCAGGAGCAGCACTTCCTCGACAAGTACGGCACGCAGACCGCCGTCACCGGCATCACCGCGGTCGGCATCGACGTGTCGGCACAGCTGGGCAGCGCGCTGGTTCCCTTCGGCATCCTGGTGGTCGGGCTGTCGCTGATCCTGCTGGCCATGGTGTTCCGGTCGGTCTGGGTGCCGATCAAGGCGACTGTCGGCTACCTGCTGTCGGTGGGGGCCGCGTTCGGCGCGACGTCGTTCGTGTTCGTGCAAGGACATGGCGCCGATCTGCTGCACGTCACGCACACCGGCAGTGTGATCAGCTTCCTGCCGATCATCCTCATGGGTGTCCTCTTCGGACTCGCCATGGACTACGAGGTGTTCCTGGTGTCCCGCATGCGTGAGGACTTCGTCCATCACGGCGATCCGCACCACGCCATCGAGACCGGGTTCATCTCCGCCTCCCGCGTTGTGGTCGCCGCCGCGGTGATCATGTTCGCGGTGTTCGCCGCGTTCGTCCCGGAAGGCAGCGCCACGATCAAGCCGATCGCGTTCAGCCTCGCGGTCGGGGTGTTCGTGGACGCGTTCATCGTGCGCATGACGCTCGTGCCCGCGGTGCTCGCATTGCTGGGTCGCCGCGCGTGGGGGCTGCCGCCGAAGCTGGACCGCGCGCTGCCGGTGTTCGACGCCGAGGGTGACGCACTGGTGCACGAACTGCGGCTGGCCGACTGGCCAGGCACCGACGAGGCGATCAGCGCCCACGGCCTGCGCCTGGACGACGACCGCGGCCACCCCGTCTACTCCGATGTGGACATTCACCTCCCGCGCGGCGACGTCCTGGTCCTGCACGGCCTCGGCAAGACGGCGCTGCTGTTCACGCTCGCGGGCCGAGTCACGAAAGCCAAGGGAGACCTGAAGGTTCTCGGCCGGGTGCTGCCTCAGCACACCCACGCACTGCGCCGCGAGGTCGCCGTGATCCGTTGCCATGAGACGGCCGACCCGGCCGGTGAGATCTCGGCCGCGGCCGACGACGGTGTCGAGTTGGTGTTGCTCGATGACGTCGACCTGGTGCTCCGCGCTGATGCCCGCGACGCTGTGCGCCGCATCCTCGCCTTCTGCCGTACGCCTGCCGGGCGGCCGGTCTCGTTCGTGCTGACCTGCCAGGACCCCAACCGGATCCGGGATCTGGTCCCGGCCCGCACTCACCTGTACGTCCTTCGCCAGCCTGTCGAGGTGCTCTGATGTTGAAGCCGTTCGCGAACTCCGCCCGCGCGCTGGCGGCCGGGCCGCTGACCTGGAAGACGTGGACCGGTCTGATCGTGGTGCCGGTTCTCGTGATGGGCCTGCTGACCTGGGCGCTGTGGTCACCCGAGTCCGACCACGGCACCGCGACCGCCGCCGTCGTGAACTACGACGAGCCGGTCACGGTCAACGGCCAGACCATCCCCCTGGGTCGGGAGCTGGCCGGCAACCTCACCCACGACGAGAACTCCGCCTACACCTGGGTCCTCACCGACGCGTCCGATGCCGCGGAGGGCCTGGAAGACGGCACCTATGCCGCGGTGGTCACGATCCCGAAGGACTTCTCCGCCCGCGCGACCTCCACCGCCACCGGAAAGCCCCTGGACGCCAGGAAAGCCGTGCTCGACATCAACACCTCGGCCAACGCGGGTGTCGCCGACCCGGCCCTGTCCGAGCGGGTCGCGAAGGCCACCCAGCAGACCCTCGACCAGCAGGTAGTGGAGACCTACCTGGACAACATCTACGTCGGGTTCACCACTATCCACGACCAGATCAACCAGGCCGCCGACGGCGCTTCACAGTTGGCCGACGGCACCGCCCAGCTCAGGACCGCCGCGGCGCAACTGTCCAGCGGTGCGGGCGACCTCGCGGCCGGCACCGCCAAGCTGGCCACCGGCTCAGCGCAGCTGTCCGCCGGGCTCAGCCAGGCCGAACGCGACACCGCCCAGCTCCCCGCGCTCACCCGGCAGCTCGCCGACGGCGCCGAGCAGGTCGCGGACGGCAACGAACAACTCGCCGCCACGGTCGTCCCGCTGGCCAACCGCATCATCGCGGCCATCGACGCCCTCCCGTCGGCCGCCGACGCGGCGACCGAGTTCCAGCGCCTGGCCGACCAGTGCACGGGCACCCCGGAGTTCTGCCAGAACCTCGCCACGGCCGCCGCCCAGTTCGACACCGACGCCGGCAAGATCGACAGTGCCAAGGCCACCGTCCGCGCCAACGCGGTCCAGGCCCGCGACAGCATCCAGGCCCTCGCGACCGGCGCCCGCCAGGTCGCGAACGGCAACGCCGAACTCGCCGAGCAGGCCGGCACGCTGGCCGCCGGCATAGCCGACGCGGCGGACGGCGCCCGCCAGCTCGACGACGGCGTCCAGCAGGCCAACACCGGTGCACACCAACTCGCCACCGGCGCGAAGCAACTCAGCGACGGCACCGTCCAGGTCGACGACGGCGCCCAACAACTCGCCACCTCACTGAACGGGGCCCGTGACCAAGTTCCCAGCTACACCGACGACGAGCGCGCCCACCTGAAGACCGTCGCCGCCGACCCGACCACCGCCACCGTCGACAACACCCCGGTCGGCACTCTGGCCATCACGCTGTTCGCCGCGCTCGCGCTGTGGGCACTGGCCCTCGCGACCTACATCGTCACCCGGGCCGTGCCCGACGCCGTGCTCACCGCCCGCGAACCCACCTGGCGCATCATCGCCCGCGCCGCCATCCCCGGTGCCACCGCCGCCGCCCTGGCCGCGCTCGTTATCACCGCGATCGCGGCCCCGGTGCTGGACCTCGGGTTCGCTGGGACAGTCGGATTCCTGGCCGTCGCACTGCTGGCCGCGGGCGCGTTCGTCGCCCTCAACCAGGCCGCGACCGCGATCCTCGGCCGCCCGGGACGGCTTGCCTCGCTCGCCGTGCTCATCCTCGGCGCCGCGACGGGCATCCTGTCCCCCCTGCCCGGACCGCTCTACTCGCTTGCCAGCTACCTACCCACGCACGGCGCCGTCATGGCCTTGCGTGCCGTGGTGACCGGTGGGCCCGGCCTGCTGACCGGCGTCGTCGAGCTCGCGGTCTGGCTGGCGATCGGCGCCCTCGCCACGATCCTCGTCACCGACCGCCGCCGATACCTGTCGACCAGGCAACTTCGCCATGGCGCGCTGCTGCCCGCCGCCGCCTGACACCCACCACAAAGGATTCACCATGAGCCGCGCTCGTCGCATCGACACCCACCAGCACATCATCCCGCCCCGCTACGCGGACTGGATGCACGAGAAGGGTATCCGCCCCGGCGGCGTGGACCTGCCGTCGTGGTCGGAGAACGCCGCACTGAAGTTCATGGACGGTCACGACATCCAGACCGGCGTCCTGTCGCTGTCCACGCCGGGGGTGTACTTCGGCGACGTGCCGGAGGCCCGCCGGTGGGCGCGGGAGATCAACGAGTACAGCGCTGCGGTCGTGGCCGCTCGACCCGACCGTTTCGGTTTCTTCGCCACCCTCACCCTGCCGGACGTGGAAGGCGCACTGGCCGAGGCCGAGTACGCGCTGGACACCCTGCACGCCGACGGAATCGTCCTGCTCGCCAACAACGACGGCCGCTACCTCGGGGACCCCGGGTTCGAACCACTGCTGGAGTTCCTACACCGCAGGGAAGTCGCGGTGTTCGTCCACCCCGGTGAGCTGCCCGCGCCGGAGGTGCCAGGCATCCCCACGTTCACGGCGGACTTCCTGCTCGACACCACCCGCACGGCGATCAGCCTGATCCTGTCCGGGGCGATGAAGAAGTACCCGGGCATCAAGTTCATCCTGGCCCACGCGGGCGGGTTCGTGCCCTACATCGCCTACCGCATCCTGCTGACGATGCTGAACGAGAAGAACAAGGTGCGGCAGGCGTGGACGCTGGTGGACCAGAAACACCAGATCCCCAAGCACTTGGCGGTGCTCAAGCAGTTCTACTACGACCTCGCCCTGTCAGCGAGCCCGGCCGCGCTGCCCAGCCTCCTGGAGGTCGCCGACCCGGACCACATCACCTACGGCAGCGACTTCCCGTTCGCCCCACCGGTCGCGATCGGCTTCCTCAACAAGCAGTACGAGAGCTACCCGCTCGAGGAGAAACTGCGCGAGGCCATCGACCACGGCAACTCCGAGGCACTGTTTCCCCGGCTGAAGGGGTGAGCCAACGTGCTCCAACCGCCCGGCGGCCAGGACGCTGCGCATGTCGGTGGACGCCGGGCTCAGCGGTGTCGTCCAGGGCGACGGAAGCTCGAGCACACCCCGGCATGGCTGAGCGTCAGGGGCTCGTGGACGGTCGCGATCATGTGTCCTGACTGGCGATGAGATGGGACATCGCGTGGAACAGGACCTTGGCGTGCAGTTCGAACAGCTGGATCAGGTCCACGCCGTCGCCGCCGATCTCCTTGGCGATGAAGAACCCGTCGGCCGCCGCCATCGCGTAGACGGCCAGCAGCCGCGCCGATGCCTCGTCCAGCTCCGGCGCGAACTCGGTGACCACGTCCATCACCTTCTGCTGCGCGATCTCGCGGACCCGCAGGAACATCCGGCGAGCGCTGGGTTCCTCCGGGCGGCGCTCCAGCGTCAGCATCAGCCCGAGCCGCAGGAAGTCGGGGGTCTCCAGCAACGCCTTGCCGACCCGCACGGCCAGGTCGGTGACCCGCTCCCGCGGGGTGCCCTCGGCCTCGCCGGGCAGCGTGAACACTGACAGCCAGCTGGCGAAGCTGCGTTCGATGACCGCGGCGATCAGCTCGTCCTTGTCCTTGAAGTGCCAGTAGATGGAGCTGGCCGGCAGCCCGCACCGCGCGCTGACCTGCGCGATGCTCGTGCCGTCGTAGCCGCGCTCGCCAGCGACCTCGGCCGCCGCGTCGAGGATCTTGCGGCGGGACTCCTCACCGTTCGCGCGCCGTTTGCGGGCGCCGCGGTCGTCGCTCATGTCTGACCTCCTCTTGACACGACAGCTTACTGTAGCGAACATTCCAGGAACAACTGGAGTGTTCATTACAGGAAGAGGCACACCGCAGTGTCCAACTACGACGTGGCGATCGTCGGGTACGGCCCGACCGGTGTCACCGCGGCCAACCTGCTTGGCGCGCGGGGACTGCGAGTGGTCGTCGTCGAGCGCGACGCCACGATCTACACCCGAGCCAGGGCCATCTCCACCGACGAGGAGATCCTGCGCATCTGGCAGCAGGTCGGGCTCGCCGACGCGCTCGAACGGGACATGCTCGCCGACCGGCCCATCAGCTTCGTCGACGGCGAGGGCAGGCCGTTCCTCGGCGCCGAGTTCTGCCGGGCGGGCCACGGCTACCCGGCGCAGCTGTTCATCTACCAGCCGGCACTCGAGCAGACGCTCCGCGAGGGTGTCGCCCGGTTCCCGAACGTGGAGCGGCTGCTGGCGCACGAGTGCCTGCGTGCCAAGCAGGACAACGACGGCGTCGAACTGCTGCTGACCGACGGCGAGAACCTCCAGCGCGTTCGCGCGTCGTGGGTCATCGCCGCCGACGGTGGTTCCAGCTCGACCCGCGGTCAGCTCGGCATCGGGTTCGACGGCCGCACCTTCGAGACTCGCTGGGTCGTCATCGACACCGAGGTCCTGAAGGAGTGGCCCGGCCACGACCACCTGCGGTTCCACTGCGACCCGCGCCGCCCCGCCGTGGACTGCCCCACCCCGCTGGGCCACCACCGCTGGGAGTTCCCCGTGCTCCCGGGCGAAGATCCCCAGGACCTGGTCACCGACTCGGCTGTGTGGCGTCTGCTCGCCAACCACGGGATCACCGGGGACCAGGTGCGGATCCTGCGCGCGGTCGTCTACCACCACCATGTGCGCATCGCCGCGCGCTGGCGCGCCGGCCGGGTGTTCCTCGCCGGCGACGCCGCCCACGCCATGCCGCCGTGGATCGGGCAGGGCATGGCCGCGGGCGTCCGCGACGTGGCCAACCTGTGCTGGAAGCTCACCTCGGTCGTGCGTGGCGACCTGCCAGAGGCGGTCCTGGACTCCTACGAGGCCGAACGCAAGCCGCACGTACGTGAGGTGACCCGGCGGGCCGTGCTCGTCGGCCGCGTCATCACCGAACACCGACCCGCGATCACCAGGGCACGCGACGTGCTGTGCCGGCTCGTGGAGCGCCTGCCAGCCGTGCATCGCCTGCTGGTCAAGCAGTGCTGGGTGCCCGAGACCCGCTACCGCCGCGGGTTCCTGGGTGCCCCGAGCAGGGCGGTCGGCCGCAAGATCCCCCAACCCCGGGTCCTCGACGCCGACGGCGTCCGCCGCAGACTCGACGACGTCACGGCCGGCCACTGGACCGTCCTCAGCACCCGCACCGACCCACCTGCCGCGGCATGGGCGGCTGCCGGCGCCCGACGGATCACGGTCCTGCCAACGGGGGAACGCGCCAGACCCGGATGCGTGGTCGACAGCGACGGCATGCTCACCGCCTGGCTGCGCACCCATCGCGCCGATGTCCTGGCGCTGCGGCCGGACAACATCGTCTACACCGCCGCCAGGGCTGGCGGCTCGCTCGCCCCGCCACCCGCGGGCCTTCGCCCCGCCACCGACCCCGCCAGGAGCAACCCATGACGGCTTTGATCGAGAACACCGTCCGCGTAGGCGACCGCGAGATCTTCGTCGCTGAAACCGGCGATGACAACAGGGCGGGCCCAGCCGTCGTGCTGCTGCACGGCGGCGGCCCCGGCGCCTCCGGTGTGTCCAACTACCGCGCCAACATCGACGCCCTCGCCAAGCGGTTCCGGGTGATCGTGCCCGACCTGCCGGGATATGGCCGCTCCAGCAAGAACATCGACCAGCGCGACCCGTTCGGCTCCCTGGCCGACGCCGTCCGCGGCCTGCTCGACGCCCTCGAACTGGGCACCGCGCACCTGGTCGGCAACTCCTACGGCGGCGCGGCCGCGCTCCGGCTCGCACTCGACTCACCGGACCGGGTCGACCGGCTCGTGCTCATGGGTCCAGGCGGCATCGGCACCACCCGCGCCCTGCCCACCCCGGGGCTGCGACGGCTCCTGTCCTACTACAACGGTCCTTCTCGCGCGAAGCTGGCCGCGTTCATCCGCGACTACCTGGTCTTCGACGGCACCGCGGTCCCCGACAACGTGATCGACGAGCGTTACGCGGCGAGTATCGACCCCGAGGTCGTCGCCAACCCGCCACTACGCCGTCCCGCAGGCCCGAAAGCGTTGTGGCGCATGGACTTCACCCGCGACCCGCGCCTACGCACGCTCGCCACCCGCACCCTCGTCCTGTGGGGCGTCCACGACAAGGTCAACCGCCCGTCCGGCGGCATGCGGCTCGCGACCACCATGCCCAACTGCGACCTGATGATGGTCGCCAACACCGGGCACTGGGTGCAGTGGGAACAGGCCGACCTGTTCAACCGCGTCGTCACCGACTTCCTCGGGAGCACACCATGACCGACCACGGCTCGGTCTTCGGCGCTGTCCACCTCGGCCACGTCGTCATCGAGACCAACCGGTTCACCGACTGGCGCCGCTTCGGCGTCGACGCCATCGGCATGCACCTGGACACCCCCGGCACCGACACGATGCGCTTCCGCCTCGACGACCACCAGTGCCGCTTCCTGCTCCAGCGCGGCCCCGCCGAGGACGTCACCGCCGTCGGCTGGCACATCGACGACCACGAGACCTTCGACCAGATCCTGTCCCGAGTCGCCGACCGCGGCGTCCCCATCAGCGAAGGTATCCCCGAGGAAACCGCACTCCGCGGCGTCGAACGCCTGTGGCGCTTCCCCGGCCCGAAAGGACTGGTCCAGGAGGTCTTCACAACCCCGGTACGCGACAAGACCCCGCTGGCCATGCGCACGAGCGGGTTCGTCACCGGCGAAGGCGGCATGGGCCACATCGCCATCACCACCACCAAACCCCACCAACTCCGCGGCTACTACAACACCGTCTTCGACGCCCGCCTCACCGACTACATCGACGAAACCATCAGCGGCGTCAAACTCAAGATCCGCTTCCTCCGCGTCAACAACCGCCACCACTCCGTCGCCATCGCCGCCACCCAGGGCCTGCGGGTCGACCCAGTCCGCACCCGCATCCAGCACCTCAACATCCAGGTCGCCTCACTCGACGACATGACCCAGTCCTACCAACGCGTCCGCGAACTCGGCTTCGACATGGCACTGGCAGTCGGCCAGCACACCAACGACCGCGAGCTGTCCTACTACGCCCGCACCCCGTCCGGCTTCGAATGGGAAGTCGGCTGGAACCCCATCACCATCGACGAGTCCACCTGGGAACCCAGCACCCACAAGGGAATCAGCATCTGGGGCCACACCCCGGTCGGCCAGACCATCGTGGACAAACTGGCCCAGTTCAAGGCAGCCATCCGGTCCCTGGTCCAGCGTGAGCCCGTGGTCACCGCCCTCAGCACCCCCGCCATCCCCGACGACAACTAGCTCAGGCCTTGTCCAGCTGGCCGTCAGGCCCCCCTCTGGCACCGGTCACCGCGAGCCACGTCCCGTCGGCAGGCCGATCCGGTTGACCGTCAGGTCACCGCATGCCAGGTGTCGGCGGTTGCTGCGGTGGTCGTCTCCACGGTCGTGATCCGAGTCTGTCATTCGCACACGGCGTAGTCGGCCAGGGAGGGTTCCAGCAGGCCGAAGACGTGGTGAGCCGAGCGGGTCACGGCGACGGCGATCTCCTGGTTGCTCCTGCCTCGCAGGGTCAGACCCATGACCTCCTGGAACAGGACGCGGTGGGCGGCGCCGAGCAGGGCGGCCGCCGCTGTGGGTGCGATGTCGTCGGGGCCCGCCCCGGTGTCGGTGGCGAGAGTGCGGGCGAGTGCCTCTTCGCGCTGGTCGTGCAGGTCCCGCAGGCGAGTGGTCAGGGTCGGGCTGTCGACGATCATCTGGGCGAAGTCCTGGCCGGAGAAACCGGCGAGGGGGTCGTGCCGTCGCGCCGCGGCCAGGAACTCGCGCCGCAGTGCGGCCAGCGCTGAGTCGCCTGCGGGCCTGGC
>Ga0307512_10008310_pt1 | contig 10138 bp, 8 predicted proteins | sample 14_EM_MG_FD_200267 | JGI IMG/M metagenome (GOLD analysis project Ga0307512, IMG submission 200267) | Populus trichocarpa ectomycorrhiza microbial communities from riparian zone in the Pacific Northwest, United States - 14_EM | ecosystem: Host-associated > Plants > Roots > Unclassified | place... | reverse complement strand
ATTACACAGGCATCTTCCATCTCCATGATATCATACATGGAACTGATGCTTGTGTCATTGCAATGCTTGATAACATATTAAGGGCCTCTGAGTGTTATGAACATGAAGTACCAAGGTGGTTACTTACTGCTCAAAATGTGGAATCTGCTGCAACGGTGAGTCCCTGTCCAAGACTGCTTGTACACACATCTGCGGGAGGTCCATAGTGCCAAGTGCACTCAACCACTACTCAATAAGCCTTGGATCCTCTTGGCCACTTTGCTACTGCTATGTCTATTGACACATGGTATATCACGCTATGTTGACCAGTGGAAGCAGGCTAACAGGCACGTACTAGGCAGTGTTGTGTTTATGTCCCTGAGGGTTTGACTACTGACTTTTTGATTGCTACGCACACCACAGGAAGCAAACCTTCGTTCTTGCACTGGCTCTTCCTTTTTGCTTGTCACAACGCTTTTCTTCACATGTCAATGGGTTCCTTGACTTGAAAGTACAGTGGCTTCATTGGCTACACCTATTTCATTGGATGCAGCCTCTCATGCCTTGAGGTAGCTGCCAACTTATACATCACCATGCTCGGCACATTGCACTATGCTGCGGTGCGGCTCAACATCAGCTAGGGTTTCCAGGGCATTGTGTCCTTTGCTGGCCCACTTATCACATCAACTTCTTCAAGGGCAAGGATGCCAACTTGCTTGACACCGTCCAGTGACTGTGCCCGGCTGTGTTGAGCCCACAAGCCTGGGCTTTCAGTGCCCAGTGCCTGTGAATGTGGGGTATGAACATCTGCATCTACTGCTTGCCAGCAAGCTTGAACCAGTTACCCTTCCAGACTGAATAATGCAATCACTCAGCCCTGCAGCACGTGGTGCATTTGCCAACTTTGAGGACCTTTTGAGAAGCATCCTCATAGACTATTGTGAGCTCTTCCAGTGCAAGGTGTGCGTCTCATCCAGCTTGTTCCATACAAGCAGTCCTTACATCATTGTTCACAGCATCCAGAGCTCTTACTCTTATTACAACACCACCTCAGGCTCTTTTCCTTGTTGATCAAATCTCTTTCTGAATGCCCTGGTTTCCCTCTCACGCTCTCCAGAACTTGCGTTGTCATTCCCATCCTCAGACAATTCTCTGCCAAATCCTCCAAAAGGTGCTTGAGTCGCTTGTGCTGCGACCTGTTATGCACCGTTGGCCATCTTGGAGGCTTGTAGCATCACGCTGCAGTTCAGCTGTGGTGCTATGGTCGGTGCCTGCAAGCTAGCCAGGCGGGGCCTGGGTGGAGTGGCAATGCCAGCATCTGACAGCTGAGAAAGTGAACAATGCAGGGAGTTCACATTGCCTTGTGTGGATGAGGGGTGACCGAGCGAACTGGTGGACCACGACAGAGTCAGGCCAATTTGCTGTCGGACTAACATATACGCATGTTAACGTCAGCCAGTGTACGGGAGTCAGTAGTGGTAATGGGGACATACACTGATACAAAGAGCAGTGCAGCTTCCTTTGACATGTGGAGCAGCGCACTCTTGTTCAGCTGCAGCGATATGGTGGGTACCGCAGTACTTGAGACTAAGATTGATTTGTGCCTCTTATGCCCAAGAACGCCCTTGAAAGTCCTTCGCTGCACTCCTTCAACACCACACAGCCACGATATCGACACTGCACATGCACTTGCCTCAGCATAGGCTATGCTCGCAACGTAACAGTGCCAGTCCATGTGCCTGCACAACATGCTGGACAAGGCAGTGGAGCAGCTTGCATAGGGTGTCACAGACTGCCCCCTCTTTACCTAATCTTCCATTTCCTTTTTCGTACCTCACTCTGGACCACTCTCTCCCTTGCTTACATAACTTACCTATGGAATGTTCTTGCGTTTTCTAGAGACTTCTATAAGGTTCTATGACCTTCTTTCTGTTTCCATCGCCTTCCATGACCTTCTCCTACCTTCTAGTAGCTTCTGCCCCTTCATGTATATATACTGTACTCTTTAGCATAGAATGAGTCTTTAAGCTTGTTCTATTTGTGCAATACAGGCTATTGTACCTTCTTGAATGTGTGCGGCTTCCTCCCTGAAAGAACCCTTCTACAATAGTTGACTTGGTCGCTATTCGTTTCTCATCTCTAAACGTCTTTGAGATCACATGTTGTATCTTGCTTGATTCCAAGTCACATTGACTTGTGTAATCTTCACTTGCTCTCAAATAAGTCATGTGATGTATCACGTGATCTTCCTTGACTCTTCTACCAGGTCACGTGACGTCCCATGTGACTGATCCAGACACTCAACACCCGACACCTGCCTTTCCTCTTTTGGATTACCAATACGATTACCACATTAGGACGACTTCCTAATTGAGACGTCGGGTAGACTTCCTATTTGGGAATTACCCCTGTCTGAAAACTCCAGAACCAAGACGATTGAAAGACACAGTGACCTGACCGTGACATTAGAACAAGCTTCTTCAAAAACAATGACTTCAACTCCCAGAGATGCCAAAGGAAAGAGCCGATCCAAGGATTGGCGTATCCGCTACCTACCCAAAACTGAAGATATTACTCCTGAAGCCTTGAGTAATCTCAAATGCCCATTCGACACAATCCCTGAACCAAAAGACAGTGTACCCACTGAATTCACTGAGAATGTACGACATCTACTCAGCAGTCAAGAAACTAGAGCACCCTATACAGGCTACTATGCCAGACTCAACAATGCACTAGTATCGGTTAGTAACGTTTATGGCGTATGGTTTGAAGTATGTGTTCAAGGAAACAAATTTGAATGCTTTCGATTGGCTCGAAATGAACTTGGACTTAAAAACCACCCACTTCCGGGCATAAACTTCATTTCGCTTGAACAAAGCAGAGAACCCTTCTGACCACCATCTCGCACTGAAGGACCATCCAAACCTAAACGTACCATGCCGTTTGCAGAAGCTGTAATAGCTGCAACAGAAGCAGTACAAAAAGAACAAAGGGAAAAGCCTCCAACCCCTTTTGATGACCCTTCTGATGACGAAAGTGAAGACGAAGACGTCAAACCAAGGTACAAAGACGTCTTTGGATCCTTTGGAATACAATCATCCCAAACAGCTTGCAACAAACCTCCTTGTCGACCTCGCGGCACTGGAGATGATCCCTTCTCCCTTGAAAATCTCCCCCAAGACGATAAGGAAGATAAAGCACATCGACTCAAAAGTATTCACCCCAACAAATTCAATGGAGATCGCTCCCAAACCACAAGATTCTTGGCCACTTTCAATCGATTCATGCTCATGAACTACAGAGCCGACATCGCAAAGGACCCGATTATGCACAGCATCTATTTCCTCTCACTCTTGGAAGGACCAAAATGTGAAGGATGGGTCAATGCAGCCGACAGATGGCTTCGCCACATCGTAGAAGATCCCAGCATGATTCCACATCGATCCAATGCCTGGAAAGAACTTGAAAAGCGCTTCAAAGAAGCTTTCTCTGACTACGCTAAGTGTGAAAGGGCCCAAGATGAACTAAAGAAACTCAAGATGAGGAATGACAATCTTGATGAATACCTTGCCGCTTTTGAAACTCAAGCACTATGTGCTGATATAGACATGAACGACCACACAAATCTTCGAACTTTTGCCCTTGGTCTCCCTTGATCACTTGCTGATGCTTGTATCAAGATGGAAAACCCTGAAACCTATGAACAATGGAGGGCTACAGTTCAACGCCAACAGAAGATTTATTTGAAAACCAAGTCGCTTCATTCTGAATATGGGACCTTTAACAATCGTACCCAAGGACAAGGACAAAGGCAAACTTCTGGATGGGTCTGGCGTCGCCCTGGAGACAACAACCCCAGATCCAACAATCAGAACTGGCGCAGACCAGGAAATCGCACACCTCCTTGACCACGTCTTCCCCCTTGAGATGACAACGCTATGGACACTTCCGCTGTCATCCGCAAAGCTACAAATGACAAAGAACGCGAAGAATACCGAAAGATGGGCCGATGCTTCAAATGTGGGAAGCAAGGCCACCTAGTTCACGACTGTCCCAATAAAAAGACATGTGCTCAAACAACTTGCACTGTTCAAATCAAAGACGACAAGAAACTAACCATTCCCAAAACTCCTTCCCCATCTACGTCTCTCGCTGCGTGAGTAGCATGTTTGTCAGAAGAGGATCAATGTGCTTTCATGGATGAAATGTGTTCCTTCAGAGAAGACATGGATTTTCAGGCCACCTAAGTATTACGGCTCTTGCTTGGGCAGTTCTCAATAATTCTGGTTCTATGTACATAGCTCGAAAACATGCAATACAAGTTCCTTTTCAGCTACGAACCAGAAGGAAATGAGTCGATCGAAAAGCACTCCTTGACAGTGGTGCAACAGAGTGCTTCATCCACCCTTGCGCAGTAAAACAACTCAAACTTCTTACATGAACACTACCCAAAGCATGAAAAGTCCAAAATGTAGATGGAACTAACAACAAAGCTGGACAAATCCTAGAAGCGGTAGATCTAACAGTCAACAATAACAGAGAGCAAGCTCTTCATGCCTTTTATGTTGCCGATATTGGACAAGATGATTTTATTCTTGGCTACCCCTTCCTTGAAGCCTCTAACCCAGACATAGATTGGCGAAACAGTTGCATAGATGGCTTTACCACAATTTCCACAGCTAGAGCAGATAACTGGCAACTGATTCCCAAAGGCACCAGACAAACACAAACTACACCTATATAGGTATGATCGATTCCTGGATGGGAAGAAGGCGACGAAGTTTGGCTTCAAACAAAAATCGCTAAAACTATGGTCACCTCACAATTAGCTCAAGATGCTGCTGATAAGAAAAAGCGCACCTGGCAAGAAATCGTCCCTGAGCGATACCATTGGCATGGGAAAGTCTTCTCAGAAATAGCTTCAGAACGATTCCCAGATCGTCAACCCTGGGACCATGCAATCGAACTGATGGAAGATGCACCCACATCGATTAATTGCAGAGTTTACCCATTATCTTCCAAAGAGAAAGAGGAACAATGCGAATTTCTCTCCCAAAATCTACGACTACAAAGAATCCGTCGATCTAAATCACCTTACACTAGCGGATTCTTCCTTATCCGAAAGAAAGATGGCAAATTCTGTCCAGTTCAAGATTATCGAAATTTAAACAAATGGACTATTCCCAATAAATATCCATTGCCATTGATTTCAGAACTCATCTACGACCTTGCAGAGAAACGTCTTTTCTCAAAGTTTGACATTTGATGGGGATACAACAACATTTGCATTAAAGAAGGTGACAAGTACAAAGCCGCCTTCAAGACTAGCAAAGGACTCTTTGAACCAACGGTTATGTTCTTTGGACTAACCAACTCCCCAGCCACCTTTCAAACAATGATGGACGATATCTTTCAAGATGAAATCGCTCAAGGATGGCTTTGCATTTATATGGATGACATGATTATTGCCACAGAAAATGATGAAGTCCTTCATGAACTTCGTGTCAATCACATCCTAGACAAACTTGAGAAGTTCAACCTATTCCTTAAACCGGAAAAGTGTAAATTTCACCAATGAGAAGTTGAATACCTTGGAGTACTCATTGGCAATGGAACTGTCAAGATGGACCCTGTTAAGGTTCAAGGCATTGCCGACTGGCCAACACCCCTAACCGTCAAAGATGTGCAAAGTTTCCTAGGATTTTGCAATTTTTACAGAGCATTCATCAAGAACTTCTCTGATATTGCTCATCCACTAAATGATCTAACACACAAAAACGAACAGTTCATCTGGACAGACGAATGCAATAATGCCTTTTTAGAACTCAAAAGAGCATGCAGCAACTACCCAGTACTTCGCACCCCAGATTGGACCAAACAATTCGTCATGGAAATGGATGCATCTGGTTATGCCCTTGGAGTAGTTATTGCCCAAGAATTTGAAGACGGCATTCACCCCATTGCCTTTCACTCCAGAAGCCTCCTTCCTGCAGAGAAGAACTATGATGCACATGACAAAGAACTTGCTGGTGTAATCTTTGGATTCAAATGTGGTCGCCCACTATTTCTTGGAGCTACACATGCAATTTGCGTTCGCACCAATCACAAAAACTTACAATACTTCCGCGATCCACGCAAGATCACAGGATGACAAGCCAGATGGATAGAATTCCTACAAGACTTCGACTACACCCTTGAACACATCCCTGGATCAACAAACACCATTGCTGATTTGTTGTCGCAAAGAAAAGACCTTAACAAGGGGGTAAATACCGACGAACCACGTGTTCTTCTCCCCAACCATCTCTTCATGCCAACAAAAATCACACATGTCAACAAAATTTTCCTTGAAGACGACTCAGATTTGAGACAAGATATCCTTCAAACACTCCACAACTCCCCTACAGCTGGACACCCTGGCATATCGAACACTTGGGAACTAGTTCAAGAACAATACAAAGGACCCAGACTCAGAGAATTTGTGGAACAATACATTAAAGGGTGTGCCCGTTGTCAAGAATCCAAGACTAATGTACACTGCTCAAAAGCACCCTTACAACGTTTTGATACACCTGTTGAAGAAGGCCCATTTCAATATGTATCAATGGACCTGATTACAGACCTTCCCAAGTCACAAGGCTTCGATTCCATTCTCACAATCGTCGATCAAGGCTGTTCCAAAGCAGCTAAATTCATCCCATGCACAAAAATGATCGATGGAACAGGCGTAGCACTTGAGTATCTGAAACACCTTGTACCTTGGTTCGGACTTCCCAAAAGAATTATCTTGGACCGCGATCCCCAGTTCACCTCTGCATTTGTGAAAGAAATGTGTAAGGCACTTGGAATTCAACAAAACCTCTCTACAGCCTTTCACCCTCGCACTGACAGACAGACAGAACGTATGAACGCTTGGATCGAACAATACTTACAACCTTGGACATCTGGAAAACCTTCCGCCTGGAGTCAGCTACTACCGGTCACTGAATTTGCTCATAATTCCTGGAAACACAATGTTGCTCGCCGATCACCTCACGAACTTCTGATTGGAATCAAACCACAGGTGATTCTGAAACATCTAGAATCTTCTACCCCTGCTGCGGAAACACATCTACGCCTTCTGAATGAAGCTAGACAATCGGCTCAGAAACTTCTTCAACATATACAAAACTGCAAGGACAACAAGAAACTAATGGAAATTAAAGAAGGTGACCAAGTCTGGCTCAAAGGTCACAACCTCACTATCACCGGCAATTGCAAACTTTCCCCAAAACGATATGGACCCTTCAAAGTTTCACAAAAGATCAGTCCTGTGGCCATGCGACTTGCACTTCCCCCATCGATGAAAATTCACAACGTGTTTCACATGGATCTCCTCCTTCCATATAAGAAGATGGAGCAATATGGCACGCCGTTTACACAACCACCTCCGATCATCGATAGTGAAGAAGAATACGAAATCGAGAACATTCTAGATGCACGGCATTATGGCAGAAGACGAAAACTTCAATACCTCATGCACTGGAAGGGCTATCCACACTCCAACGACTCCTGGATTGATCACAAGGACTTACACACTCCAGACGCATTGGCAGACTTTATGTTGACAAACTCTGCTACGGCTGGACAACCCACAGTATAAAGAGACCACGAAAATCTCTCAAACGATTCTCATCCCCACTTCACACTGGTGTTCTTCAAACCAACTCTCCCAGCCTACTGCCCCCTTTGTGTCTACCATTTAACTACACCTTTTGCCCTATACATACCACACAACTGCCCAACCATTTCAACAATGTCTCGCTTGTCCTCCCCCATTTTTATCCCATCTCGCTCATCCTCTCCTGCCAACAGCACTGGCAACACCCCCTACATTGTTACCTCTCCTCCTCCAGACAGCCCTACCACCGACAAGATGGCTCTCCCTCATGAACAGATGATCAAACACATCGCTCGCCTCCTCAATATTGAAGAAGAAGAAGTCCGCCGCCAATTCCCCACAGTTCGCTCCCTCCTTCCCATTGACAGATCCCCTCCTGCTCCTACTTCTGTTCTCACCCCCGACACATTCATGATGGCCCACCTTAGCACAACGTTTAACAATGACGATGACTATGAAGGCATTCATGCCTCTCCACCCACTACGTACCCCGGGACAGAACTCACAGATTATGCCAACCCCATCTATCCTAACAGCCCTCCTACTTCCAGTCCTGAGCCACTTCCCATTCCTCCCCCTCATTTCCATGACAGCGTTTCGATAACGCCACCAGTCACTTCTGCCACCAATTCCACCTACACCTCTCCTATTGTACCGGCCTTTATTGAAGACGTCCTTTCTCACTCCCCTTCCCCTATCTCCCCAATGGCCATAGTCCTGTACCAACAGACCAAGACTAATGCACTAGAGACTAAAGCCTTGGATGCTGACGCAGAAGGACATACTCCTAGTCCCAACGGTCCTCAACCAGGAGTCCACCTAGGTCTGGGATGGCAGGACAATTTCAACAGTACCAGCACTTGCCACTTCTTTGTCATCCCAGATGGCAAAGAAGACGTTATTGCCCCCTTTATTTCCTACGATCTTCATACCACATTCCCTGAGTTGCTTGCCACTAATGGTCATGGCTGTACAGTCCATTCTCGCCCCCTTCATGCTTGTCCGGTTGGACATCACCATACTGCCATCTCCCCTAAAGACGAACTTCTATTCACCAGCGATCAGCAATTCACTGACCTTATCGACTGGGCCCTACGCAAAGAAGACGATACAACGCTCATTGGGGAAGTCTAATACTTCTGCGCCCACCACTCCAAAGCCACACAAATTGCTTGCCGCATCGGAGTCCTCAAAGAGTCCCTACAGACTGAAAGGTTGGCTATGTACCGAAGCTCAGAGCGACTCTCTGCCACCAATGCCATTGCCTGCATTCGTCGTTGTATTGACTGTGACATGCACCAAGCCCCTTACTTCAAAGGCAAAAGAGGACGTAGGGCTCAAGTCACCATTCACGATTGTGCCATACATGCCTGGGGCAAGGACAATAACAAAATGTGCGATTGGTGCGGTAAGACGGGCCACAACATTGAAGAGTGCTATTCGCTTGGCTACTGCCAACACTGCCTACGACACAGCCATGACGGCATTGACTGTCTCCATCCTCACAATCTTTGTAATGAGTTCGAGGACTGTAAAATCTACCCTTCTCACCCCAACTTTGAGTGCGGCCACTGTGCTGCCGTTGACGATGACATTGACGTCTAAAGGACGTTAACAAGGGGGTAATGTCACGGACTGCCCCCTCTTTACCTAATCTTCCATTTCCTTTTTTGTACCTCGCTCCGGACCGCTCTCTCCCTTGCTTACATAACTTACCTGTGGAATGTTCTTGTGTTTTCTAGAGACTTCCATAAGGTTCTATGACCTTCTTTCTGTTTCCATCGCCTTCCATGACCTTCTCCTACCTTCTAGTAGCTTCTGCCCCTTCATGTATATATACTGTACTCTTTAGCATAGAACGAGTCTTTAAGCTTGTTCTATTTGTGCAATACAGGCTATTGTACCTTCTTGAACGTGTGCGGCTTCCTCCCTGAAAGAACCCTTCTACGATAGTCGACTTGGTCGCTATTTATTTCTTATCTCTAAACGTCTTCAAGATCACGTGTTGTATCTTGCTTGATTCCAAGTCATGTCGACTTGTGTAATCTTCACTCACTCTCAAATAAGTCACGTGACATATCATGTGATCTTCCTTGACTCTTCTACCAGGTCACGTGACATCCCACGTGACTGATCCAGACACTTGACACCCAACACCCGCCTTTCCTCTTTTGGATTACTGACACAATTACCACATTAGGATGACTTCCTAATTGAGATGTCGGGTAGACTTCCTATTTGGGAATTACCCCTGTCTGAAAACTCCAGAACCAAGATGATTGAAAGACATGGTGACCTGACCGTGACATAGAGGACCTATGGCTGGCAATGCAAGATTATGCTGCAGCTTGTGGTCATCAGGTGGGAGAATCAGCTGGCAGATGCTCTGTGGCGATGGGTGCGGTGCACGCAGGAGACATGCACCAAGGCAGTCGTGCCAGTTGCACACAGGACTGTCTCTGTCATGGGCGGTGTGTGCAAGCTGCTCGCTCTTGTCAA
>Ga0307512_10008308_pt1 | contig 10139 bp, 12 predicted proteins | sample 14_EM_MG_FD_200267 | JGI IMG/M metagenome (GOLD analysis project Ga0307512, IMG submission 200267) | Populus trichocarpa ectomycorrhiza microbial communities from riparian zone in the Pacific Northwest, United States - 14_EM | ecosystem: Host-associated > Plants > Roots > Unclassified | place... | reverse complement strand
GAATCCTCGTGACTGTTATTTGTGCGGGTACTTGATTCTTGAGCCGACCTTCTCTTCCCCCAAATCACCATCTTTCATTCCCTAATTGCTCGCATTATCGTTGTCGGTGGTGGTCTCGCAGGTCTCTCTGCCGCCCACACTCCCCTCGAGCGAGGTGCAAATGTCATCCTCCTCGATAAACAGCCGTGTCTTTCCACCAGCCATCACTTTTTCGACCCCAATACTTATGGGTGGTAGCTCAACGAAAGCTACATCTGGCACCAACGGCACTGGATCCCAGAGTCAACGAGTATCCAGGACAGTGCCAGAGTCATCTTCGGAGGTACCAGGGGGTCTCCCGTCCCTGCGGACATGACTTTCCATACGTGGAGGCTGAGTTCTCGAGTCCCTAATGTAACAACACAACATCGAAGCCTCTCTACCTCGCGGAGCGAACCTGCTGGAATCACAATAACCACATGGCCACGAGCGACATATCCACCACTCTCATCGCATGGCGCAGGAGTCCCTATGTTACTAAACTTCGGCCGGTGGAGAAGGCAAATAGCTACTTTGGCTCTGGGCCTACACGAACGCATCACGAGCGTATGCGATTAAGGAGACTTCGAGGGCGTTCGCAAAGCGGGCGCTGGCGAATCGTGTCAAGTTGGAAGGTGAGGAGCAACAGCGGAGAGCGGTTGCTGGTACTCAGGAAACTGTTACAGAGATGACGGATGCGAAAGGAGGGTCGGTAGGGAGCTGGATTGAGATCTGGGATGAGAATGGGAAGGTAACGTGTAAACACGTCGGGAATGTTCACGAGGAACTCCTACCGCTGAACATACGGAAGCTTGGTACCCAGTGGTCTATTCCTGCCGCGTTCTCTACGACACCATGGTCATTAATCTGGTCTCAACCCCTCCATGGCCTACACCCACTTCTGTCCAGTGACTTCTTCATTCTCGGGTCTCGCCTATTCGGGGCAACCGCGAGACACGTCCGGATATTCTCTGGCTGTTCGATCCATAGGTAATGGGGTACCGGCGGATCTGCAGACTTCAGTACGTCGGCTAGCTTTCCCAGCATTTCTAGGTTATCGACCTAAAGATATTGTTACTATACCCCTGAGGTATCTGAACCTGCGGGATGGACTCTTACCTGAAAGACGGATTTGTACACGTTCAGCAGATCGTTAAGGTACTGTTTCCTTTCATCCCGCTCCCTCGTTTCATGGAGGACCTTGGGAACGTATCGGATTTAGGTTAAATGAACCGAACCATTCGAACTCACCGCGGAAGTTGCGTGGGCTACTTGAGCCATCAGTGGACCAACTCCCCAGTCACCTTGCTATGCTGCAGTCGTAAAGAGGGGGGGGGATTAAACGACGTCCAAGTCTTACCGCGAGAAAGCCACTCCGCACGATGATTTGCATTACCAGTGGAACGGGCCTCGGAGTGGAAGCAGCACCCGTCTCCGCCGGGGGGTCGGATGGCTGATTGGTTGTAGACATCGCAGTTATAGGCAAATCCAGGTTCCACGGAAAGCTCCCTATCATGCTTCATTCGGAGTCTGTTAGAGGATCTAATCCGGTGTGCTGACCTGGCGGAGGTTCACCACAAACTGCATTCGATCACCCGACCACGCAGCAGCAGGGTTGCAGGGAATGGATACTTCATTCCAGCGATACCACTGCACGTGGTGACCAGAAAACGACGCCGCAGTCATCCCTTCACCGACATCGACCATCTCTATCAAGGTTTCTGTGAGGATATCTGCTCATAAACATCACAATGAGGGCGTTCAGATGAGTTATCTCGTTTGATGTAAGACCAAAAGAACAGAGAGTATCTGTCGGATGTATTCCCCCTATCAAACAGATAGCTACTTGAACGTGCGAGCGATTTCTTCAGGCAACACCGCCATCTCCTCCGGTTGGACCAATGGATGAGGATGGTTCAACCACACATTATGATCCCACATCATCATCGCGTCGATATGGCTGACGGTTTCGGTGAGGTGGCGAAGGATGGGAACCGCGAGTTTACCGAGTAGCGCTGAACCAGGTTTGGACAGCATAGAGGGTAATAGATTCCATGCGCGATTGTTCCACATGAGATGCGATTCAGCCAACGTAGAGGGTTCTTGAATGGTAATGACGAAGTGTTCCGGCGCTATGCGCTTCACGTGCTGGTGCGTCGATAAAGGTATGAACCATTGTCCGATTATCTGGAAGGCTCGGTCAGTGCACATTATCACTGTCGGGATAGGGACTCTACCCTGTAGCGATGAGCGGGATCGGTCGATTCCGTCTTCTCCACAAAGAGCATCAAGCTTGGGTGATGAGCGGGTCAGGATACATCATCAAAGTCATTTTCGATGTTAGTTGATTACATACGCGTGCTCCATGTTGTGCCCCGGGTTGTTTTTGAGATCCAGCGCCCACGTTGTAGCGTACACGAAGGACGGCGACCACATCGTGAACCAATGACAGAGTTCGTCGGCGGCGTTCTGGGGGTTGGAGATCCTGGCGCAGATTTCCTTGTGGTCCTTCCTCCAGGACCCTTTTTGACATTCTTTAGACTAGCATCACGGTGTGTTTATTGACGTCCTCGAGATTGTTGGAGTATATCCACTTACACAGTAGATGACTGCCCTAGGAGCGGGGAAACGGTTATCATGACGAGATCGTGTCCGTGTCTTGGTTTACTCACTTGCAACTAGCACAGCTCTTCATATCGCTCCTGGTGAGCACTTTGTCGCAGAAGGAGCATTGGATAGGCATAATATCTGACGCAAGGAGAGGGGGTGTTGTAGCAGTGTCGGAGAGGGGTGGGCATCTCAAATTACATTTATTTTTCGTGCTCCGACCTAAGCGAGTGTGTCCCACTGATCCCGACGTCGACGGGAACCGGAAAGAGCAGTCCTCGCTTTGATCCGCCCACGGTCCACCTCCAGTGCAGCATCCATCTTGAAACTTCGATACCACACGAACTGGTTTGCCCCGCAACGTCCACCACAATTGATACACACCTTCGTGAGCGGTGTCTCTCCGAACTACCGGGGAAGGCCGAGACCGGGATCCCCGTGAACGTCTCCACGTTCACCTTCCAATAAGCTCAACGAAACGGATTCCGGCAATGGGTATTTTCTTGTTACCGGTGAGATTCGTGGAGTGCTTATGTAGACGGGCTTTTTGGGGTTGGAGCCCAAAACCCCACCGAGGGCAGTTCACGCCCATTGATTATGATATCTCGGCTCAAGTACCACGGGAAGGTATAGACCTTCAGGTGACGCACCCCACCGTCCCTCATTCCACCCTCACATCCTGAAATCGCGCCTGTCTGTCGCACGTGTGGAGAACTATCAAACATCTGCGGTAACCTATTCTACTGGATCCACCGAAATCAAGTGATGAGATGGTAGCCAAAGGCAGAGCCGCTCGCCCCAACTGCGGTGCTCGCGAACCTGTGGGATTCGGGCGACATTACATAGCACCCGCGCATGTCTGCGGATACCAAACACTCCAACGCCCCATGAGCACGGTATATACCATCCGTTCGATCCCGGTTCTCGCCCTCTCTCCTCTGCCGTCTCGCTTTGAGGCCCTATCTTCTGATGTGGATCTCGTACGTGCTCATGCGTATTTTTCGTTTGATCTACTCGCTGAAGAACGTCGCTAGTCATTTTTGCATGATGAAGTGTACGACATACAGCCCGTGTCCACGTCCGGTCACCATAGGTACGCTACTAGTATTCGCTGTCCTATGCTTTTTGCCGGCACCTGCCCGAGCGGCCAATGCCGTCTGTAAATTAAATTGGGGATGGGTGCGTACTTTTTCCCTACTAGAGTTTTGTTCGGACGTAGTCATTGCTTAACCTTCCTGTAGTCTTACAACTCGAAGGGTCAGAATCCGTGCGGGGTCGCGGCCTCACTTCAAGGCCCTTGCTTAGGGCAAGGTACGCATCAGTTCCGCTCAACTCTTAATTGTCGAAATATTAACGATTCGCCTGAATAGATAACTTTGAACTTGGGTCATTGGTCCAAGGGAACCTCTATGCCAATCCGAAGAGAAATACTCCGCTGCGCAAGAAGTGTGGTTGTAATACGGTCATTTTTAGTCTGTACATGGCCTGCACGCTTTGCCAGAATTCTACTAGCACCAGAACGTGAGTTCTTTTGGATTCTTAGACTTTGCACGTTCCTTACCCCGAAATCGCTGATTTAGATGGACGGGATGGTCGCAATTCTGTGATAACGTTTATGTAACCCAGTAGGTGCCGCGCGAGCTCACCTTCCAGATGCAGGACTTACCGTTCCGTCGCTTAGGTACCCTTTCGATGTTCCACCAAATGCTACGGTACCCCACTGGGCCTATCTCGATTACACTGCAAGTTCCCGTCACATTCATTCTCCATTGTTCCCGCACCTGAACTCGTTGAATTAGAAAGAGGACAAATTCAATCCCGTGTTTGCAGAGTCAGTTGGGAGGGACCCAGAAGCTACTCCCCCTGCCACCCCCGCTACTACCAGCCGCCCGCCAACTGTGACAGCTTCGTCCAATGAAGGCGGTGACCAAGAGAGTGCCAATGGGGGATCTACGAGTCATGTTGGTGCCATCGTTGGAGGTGTTGTCGGAGGTGTTGTCGGACTTGCAACCATCGCCGCAATAGTTTTCTTCCTCAGAAAAAGGAGGCGGAGGATGCAGCAGGCTCACGTCATTGACCTGGGTCCTGAGATAGACACGGGGACTCAGTGGGACACAATGGGGATGCAAAACGCACACAAAACTCAACGCCTGTACGATCCCTCAGACCCTTCCACGTTCCCTGCTCCCATCTCAGTCACCGGGGAGAGCTACACATCTCCACATGTGTATCATGGGAAATACACCGGGAGTGCGGAAATTTAAGCGGCACCGGAGAGGGCTGGTGGTCACGACCTGATGTATCCATATGCTTTCACGCCGTAATTGACATGTTTTATAATATCCATTTACACGTATCATATCTCGTATAGTACACTATTCAGTCATTCCAGAAAGCTGAGGCGGGGGAAGTGGTTTCATGGCTATTCATGCAAGCATTCGCCAGGGCTCTGTCGTGCACGGTACCAACCGCACGCTCGAAGCCACTGGGAGTAGGTTGATGTCCTAACTGACAATTACCAAGCCCAGGCCACCTTCCAAGGGCCTTAATCAATAGGACGCTTGGCCGCCAACAGACTCGTTTTCTTCATACGCAAAGGGTTCACATGAGATATTAGTGAGTTATAATTTCACCCAATATATGAGACTTGTTGGCAAGTCTGGGCATCAGAAGGACGCGGTGAACTCGATCGATCTCAAACTCCCAGGCCGCACTTCTACTAGTTACGCTCAACTACGTTCTAATCGGGAGTGAGTCTGGTGGGGAGGCTATGTAAAGGCGAACGATGTAGATGTGTGTTCGCTATCACGTGTATACCACTGGCAAGACACAGTGGCCGTCTCTCAGAACCCCAAAACTCTGTGACCGCATTCCGACCGACCCTCTCTCCACGTGCTCTTTATCTGAAGAAACGCCTGCTATCAAAATGACCTGGCCATTGTCGAGTTACGACCGTCACGACCGATGATCGATGTCGGGCCGTTAGGCACGGCTGGGCAGTCTCGTCCCGCGAGCCCCACCGGATATTCCCGCCATCACGGTGATCGAGTTCTACCATCCTTTCGATCCGACAGCAATGAGTCTGCAGGTCAGCGCTCTCGCCGACCACCGTGTAGAACAAGCCACCAGCACCCCTGCTGATCCCACATTCCCCCTGATAAATCCCTGAACGAGACCCGTTCAGCAGTTAACGACGAACAAACCTATCGTGCCTCAAGGGACCACCCATAGAAAAGGATGTATAGCCCACTGTGTTCGACATGATTCAGTCCTTCGATAGGCGGCATTCAGATTGCATACGAAACACTCGTTTGTGGGACCACCCGCTGATCCGGCTCGAGAACACTGAACGAGGGCCAGCGTGGGCGTCGGCATTATTCTCAGCTTTTCTTCACTTGACCTCACCTGATCAATACCCCTCCCGAATTAGAGGACAATCCGGGATTGTATCCTGGAGTTTTTAGATCGAATTCGAGTAGCGGAAACCTATGCTCTCGTCGACAACGGGCCCCCGAGTTCTGCCACTGGTTTGACAACTTTCGGTTGCTTTTTTGGCTCTCGTCCCTGTGGGGTGGGCTGCCACCGCCAAATGCGCGTCAGGTTGGGAATGGGTGAGGTTTTTTGGGTTTCGTGTGGTGCGCCATCCCTTGTTGATCTATTTTCTCCCGTCCGTGTACGTCTTCTGCCACCTCCCGTGTGACGACAGTTGAATAATTCGAAGAAACAGAACCCATGTGAAGTCGCCGGGTACCTACAAGGGGCGTGCCTAGGGTTTAGTAAGCACTGGGATGGTGAATTTTCTACTCCAGAAAAGTTTGCTAATTGATGTGTTGGCAGATGTCTATGAGTTAGGGCCGTTTGCTCCCGATTCCTGGTACACCGAGCCTGAAAAGGGGGACACGGAGGGTCTCAAGTGTGGTTGCAACACTATAATATATAGGTTGGTGCATTCTGGCTTCGCCTTCGTGTCGGTTGAAAACCGAAACCCACGTCCTAGTTTGTATTCTGCGTGTACGGCTTGTCAAAACATTTCGACGCAAACGTGGACCAAATGGAACCAAAACTGTGATGCTGTTTACGTGACCCAGTAAGCCCCCGCGTGACGATCCCTTGGTTCTTCTCTTAACTGTCGTACGGTTAGATACCCGTTCGATATCCCGGGTGGGACGGCCGTTCCTCGGTGGGTTTTCATCGACGTCACAGTGCGTAGTCCCTACACCTTCGTCCACGATCGTAGCTAACTTCGCACAGAAAGCAGACAATCTCAATGCAACCGCAGCTGAGGACATTGGTCGGGATCTTGAAGCCCTTGGGAAGGGGTTACCTTATTGCTCACCAGTGATTCTTCTCTGTTGATGTTGCCCACCTCCGGCCTTTCGTCTTCAACTTCTGGTTCCGGTTCCGTCACGCCAGCGAGCTCGTCCAGCACCTTCAATCCTTTGTCTACAGACGGGGGAAGTGATTCCGGTGGGAATACCTCAGGTCAAAATAATGATCTACTGGCGATTGTTGGAGGTCGGTGTTCCAGCCGTTTGTTGTTAAGACTTTTGGAAACTTACTGTGCATGTAGGTATCGTGGGTGGAGTTGTCTGTTTCGCCATCCTTTATTTACTAGTTCGGTTCTTTCTCCGTCGCCGCTCCCACGAGGCCCTCTTTCACGCCTCTAGTCCATTCTCCTACCGCAAGCTCTCCATCCGTCGATCATATTATCCGCCTTCGGCGTCTGTGTACTCCGAACCCGAGATGGATGAAAGCGGCAATCGGTCACCGGGAATATACGTGCGCTTCTTCTCTGTATCCCTCTCTCGCGCTGTAACTGTTGCTTGGCGGTCCTCTTCTGTGCACAGAGCCGGTTGAACCCTACCTCACCCCTTACAGGAACTGGGGGAGAAACGATGAACACACGGAGTTTTAGGCAAAATAGAGCGTCCTCTATAATGTCCCATCTTCTTCATTTATTCAGTCCGCATAATCTCTCAAACTTGTATCCGTGTTTCCTTTCATTTGCCTCACTCATCATAGCATCCCTATATTTTTTTGTTGTTATTATCCCCCTGCGCTCTCCCATGGTTGCCGGGGCAAGTGGTACACCCCCTTCGAGATGTTCATACCGGTCTACTCTCGAGCGTTTGGGAAGGTATTTACCAGGGGATTTTCTCCAAAAAAAAACGCCCCAACATGTTGTGCAAGCGAGGTCTGCGCAGACCGCAGCTGGGGTTTCTCTGGATCTATCGTCGTAGTGACCGTCGATATCCTGCAGACTTATCATCTTCTCTCCCCCATGATCTGGTCGTGTGCCATCGGGCTGGCAACTCGTGGTATAAAGACTTGATATTACCCGGCAATCGTTAACACCGGTTGGACCAAAGCCGGGTCTACTCTAACGTGCAGACATGTGGGAATAGGTGCAAACCAAAGCGGTCAAAATAAACCCCAGTAAATCTGGAGGTGGGAAGAAACACAACCCGAAACGTAAACCCTTCTCAAAGCTTGGCGCCGTTTGCCGACTGCGGCTCTCCAAGCTCATACAGGGCATCCAACTCCTTCTGGTATTTCGCGGCAGCGTCCTTACGCTTAATCTTGAAGGTCGGAGTCAGGGTACCGTTCTCTACTGAGAATAACTCGTTCGAGACGTGAATCCGTTTGACATGCTCGTACCCCTTAAGGCTGCTCCTCGTACCCTCCTTGGTTAGAATATCAAGGATCGCCTTGACGACCCTCTCGTCTTTCACGACTTCGTCCAACGCGGCGATGTCTGTTTCCGCGATTTCCTTCCCAAGGATAGAAGAAGCGATTCTCGCAAGGTTAACGGGGTCGGGGACGACGACGGCAAGGAGGTAAGATTGGAGGGAGTGACCGTACACGAAAATTTGAGCGATGATTGGGGCCGCAGACAAGGTGTTCTCGATACGTTCCAAGGCGACGTACTCGCCCTGGGACAATTTCATGATGTTCTAAGGAATCCAGGGTTGGGTATCAAACTCTTCCCGGTCGCCCTTTGTGAAGCCTCACCTTGACACGATCAATGATTTGGAACCTTCCACGTTCGTCGATGGCAGCAACATCACCGGTGTGAATCCAATCATCATTGTCCTTCGCCCCTTTTGTGCCCTCAGAATCTACAGGTATTAGGGACACTTTAGCCCCCCTTATATTGGAACAAAAACTAACGACGAAGACTCACCCTTGTGGTACCTCGTGAAAGTGTTATCGCCCCTGATCAGTAATTCACCCCTGGGGAAGGGCTTATCCTGCACACTGTAACCCATGCTCGGAACATCAATGAGCTTAGCTTCGTTGCAAGCTATTGGAATTCCGACACGGCCAGCGCCTGTTGGATCAGCGGGAGCCAAATGCAAGCACGTTGCGCAGGTCTCTGTTGCTCCATAACCTTCGATGACGATGCAAGAGAAAACGATACGCAGGAAGTTGAACACCTTGGGATTCAGCGGGGCCGAACCAGAGGCGATGACTTTGAGTTCTCCACCGAGCAGTTGCCGAACCTTGGACATCCCAAGTCAGCACCAAAGTGCAGAGATGGAGAAATCACGCACCTTTTTGAACACGAGGCGGTCCCAGACCGGATGGGTATCGATGCCTGTGGTTTTGAGCCTCTCGAGCTTAGCGTGGATCGCTCGCCTGAGCAAGGCACCCTTGAAACCTGGGGTGCTGGCGGTGGCCATGACGGACTGGTGTATCCTGTTCAACAATCTGGGGACCGATGGGAAGAAGTTCGGCTTCAGGACCCCCAAATCTTCGACAATTCGAAGAGGGGAACCGGAGTAATAGCCGATTCGACCTCCCCTTCCCAAGACGACCAATTCGGCGGACCGCTGAGGTGCAACCGTGTTTTTAGCGACACCGGAAAGTCACTGAAAGGCGGACTACGCATTACCTCGTAAATATGAGCGAGCGGCAGGTAGGATAAGATGGTGATAGTTTCGGGGACTGGAATATCGAAACCGGCAAGGGTTCCGAAAGTGCTAGTGGCCAAGGCTCCTTGGGTGATAACTGCGCCCTTCGGGTTACCGGTTGTTCCCTTTCAACTAGGGTTAATTAAGTAGCATGAAGGCGTGACAAGTTAGACCCACGGATGTGTAACAGATTGTAGCAACAGTGTCCACTGTGACGGCGGGGGGCGGAAGTGGGTTCTTGGCACCAATCTCCTCGACTTTAGATGTTTGGTGTTATCGGCCTTCCTGTTTTATTCACAGAAAGTGCATTGACATACGCTCGGTCAACTCGAATACTTTGATGTTGTTTTGCTTGGACCACAACCTGAGGATGCTCTTCATCTCGGCATAGAGGGGTCCCACGGTGACAATGGTTTTGAGAGCCGGAAGTTTGTGGGCAACGCCAAGGACAGTGGCTAGTCCACTAGGCTGAAGGAAGAGGAGGGAGACGTCCGCATGGCCAACGCTGGGCACACCCCACGTTGTCAATGAATCGAAGAAGGCGTGCTAAACACAACTTACATGTATTCTAGAGGGTCACATCAAGGTCAATGTTCGGAA
>Ga0307512_10008304_pt1 | contig 10142 bp, 10 predicted proteins | sample 14_EM_MG_FD_200267 | JGI IMG/M metagenome (GOLD analysis project Ga0307512, IMG submission 200267) | Populus trichocarpa ectomycorrhiza microbial communities from riparian zone in the Pacific Northwest, United States - 14_EM | ecosystem: Host-associated > Plants > Roots > Unclassified | place... | reverse complement strand
CACGTGACCGTGTAGCGGTTGCCGTCCAGATAGCCTTGCGGCGGACGCCGAGGTGCGGACTGCGACGCGCTCACGCGCTGGCAGACGGCGCGTCCACTTGCTTGAGTTGCTTCAAGTTGCTGAGTTAGTTGATGCTGATCCGAGACTCTTCGCTGAATGAGCACAAAAAATACATTACTGCACATTCAAGTTTGCCACGGTATGGACAAGGTACCATAGAAGCTATAATGCTGGTAATCAAGTGGGTATTCCCGGTATGTTCCAGGCTTTCTTTCTCAGTGTACAGCATTCGTCTGACTTTCGTTTGCGAGGGACTACACGACTCCAGTCTAGACAACAACGACGGACCTAGGAAGCAAAAGCGACGTTTGAGAAACGCCGCATCAGGCCCTCAATCATGGCACTGTATTGCCAGAATGCATTATTATGACATGTCAGGAACGTGAGACGTCGCATCCACGTGCAACGATAACCTGTGACCCAACTGCCAGATGGGGGACAACTAGGCATACGTACGGCAGCAAACACGGTGAATATGACAGCCTATGCGCAGCGACATTATGGGTCGTTGAGCAACTCACACACACTTTTTGTCTAGCAGAGATGATGGGTGTTGTTGCTAATGATTACGATCAGAGGTGTATGCACTGCTGTAGGACTCGGGAGCCATGGCACTGACCCAGGCGCCCGACGGCGCCTGACCGACTGCACGGCCCAGATTTCACTGCATCCGCCCTATAAGTCGCACTGCTTGGGCAATCCCCCACATAAATCTCCCCACCACTCCCTTTTCCTACACGCTTGCCTACACCGTAGGCCCTTTCACGTTCTTTTCTATTACCTGTCAAAAAAGCACGGTTAAATCATCATGACCAGTAAGTTACTTCCAGGCTTGCCGTGCCCTCGATTGGCACCTCGCGGATACACTCACCCACGGAACCTCGCGCTCAGTCGGTCGAACCTCAGCCTTCATCGTTACTGCCACTGTACTAGCTGGCTCTATACCAGGAGTCACAGCGGCTTGCTATAATCGCTAGTACGTTTTGGTGCACTCTTTCTCGTTCTACGAGCCTTACACTGCTTTCTCCAACTTCTCTAGCTCAACCTATGATAACTGTGGGCTAAGCTACACAGTCCGTATTATAATCGGCCTTTCAATCAGTAACCCCCCCTCTCCCCTTGTTGGTCAATCCCACCCGCTGACCAACCCTACTCCCCTCACTCCAGCCTTCTTCCTCATCGCCATCTTGAGTCTGATCGGCTATCGCAGACGCCGCGCCACTCAGACGAACCTGGTTTACCTCCAGCGAGTTCCCCAAGCGCAGCCGCCATCCGCACCACCGCAATACCCGGCCGAGACGTACAATGGCTCCAGTCCCACTACGGCCGTCGTTCAGGTGCGATCCATAACCGTCTCCCAGGTGCGATTATGACTATCCTTTCTTCTCCCTATACTCTACTGACTTCGCGGACGCTCCTTGTCGCAGAGTGTCGCCTCGCCACCCCAGGGCTATGCGTAGATGGGGTAACTATGCAACGCTTTTAATGATGTAATTTTCCCTTGGGTCAGTTAGCGCCTACGCCCTCTTCCTCTGCAGTCTATCACAAGTTGTATGTCATTTAGGTTTTTTACTCTGCCTGTTGCGATACAATCTTGTGCAACTTTGTCATTGATACCTCGTGCGTTTGGGCCACTGCCACGAGCATGGTTACTGAGTGGCACGAGTTGAAAGCTTAGTGAGATAACCATTATACCTGGCCCTGCAAGCTTGCTACGCGAAACATCACCGGTGCCACTTGCGGCCCAAGGGCAGTGCCAGGGCTCAGTGCCGTATGTAGGCGCCGCAGGCGTTTGGGGGCCGTCCTCATTGAACGCCATTATCGCGGTGGTAACCAAGGCGTCTGTTCGCGTGGCACTTCTTCAAGTGAGATTATGCTTCGTCTCCGAACAATGACCTTAGCTCTAAAGGATGAAGGGCTTATGCGCTTATGTGCCACCGGTGGTAAGCGTTATGGTTCACGTTGAAACGCTACCGGCAACTCGTCAAGGAGGCTGATGGTAGTACTGTAGTACTGTACCTTTGCACTTTTGTAATGCTGAGGAGCGATCGTCGGTCCGGTCACCGGTATTTCTGCCTGATTCCCATACGATATTGGGCGTGCCGGCCGCCGACTTATCCCATGGCGGTCATCAAGCCCCCTGAGCCTGCATTCACAAATTTAAGCATCATCGTAGTGATGTAAATTGGGGTCCTAGCAACGGTGGGGAGCGACTTGGGAGGTTGAGTGCCATTTAATCCCACTTTGTGACGCTCTGTCATCTTCCCTTCTTGTGTCTACATCTCGGGGCTTTTCCCTAATTAATTTGACTGATGTACTGATGGGTGAAACCTCGGCGGAATTTCCCATGTGCCCCAGTGCCATGGCCAAACCCCCAATACCCTTTGCAAGCGTAGACTTTCTGAAGCAACTACTGCTTACATCGTGTATCTGAGGGGCGACCAAAGTGGACCCACACTGTGGGGACTCCATATTCGAACCTCGAATACGAAAAAGTGATCAGACAGTCAGAAGGGATCAATACTGTAGAAGAAAGGCGCAAAGGATGACCATCGATGCTTGGTTGGCAAGGGCATGGCATGCCCTCAACACGTGTATCACGCAAGGCGAAGCCACGGTGGTGTGACACCAGGTCCACGGCAGGATCCGCAAACACAGGTTTTAAATCCGAGCCGTTTCCAATACGTTATACGGACAATCCAAAGACGTCCTCCCACCTGCGACATTAATCAGGTGTGACTTCGAAGCTATGTAGCTCTTGTCAAAGAGATGAGTATGTATCTTTACGGTACGTGTACAGGGCTAGGATGTAGTACCAATTCAAAAACCAAAGAAAAAATAATCTTATATACGACGTGCATTCCACATCATGCCTCACGGTGCAGCAGGTCATCATGCCCTCGTGATGTACCCACAGCTGCTTTCTCTTCGGCCCCAACGTCCTTGCGGTCTGTATAGCAATAATGTATTGCTATGCCGCGCGGTTTCCGCAGGAAAGCTGGTGACGTTGGGGAATCCAGGGCGAAAGACGTCCCCGTCTGAAGCGACCCTCCTTGAACGAGACCTTGTGACAACGATGAACTGCGCGCTGAAATGCTAGGTGTATCAGAGGTTCAGCACAGCGTCTATCTCCTCGAGCAGCGCACATCGGCGCACGTTGAGTTGAAGCATTGAAGCAGCACCGTCATCAGTGACAGCACGATGAGAGACCCTGTATATGCGTACATGGTGGTTGGATCCGAGAGAAGGGAGCGACGAATGATGGAAGCGAGTGCACTGTTCGTTGCTACCGAGCTCTGTCAAAGTCTGTTCCCACCCACTACGCGAGTGGGGTTTAGTTTGGAGGGCATCCGCCAAATGGTTGTCACTCGGAAGCTGCAGTTCTCAAGGGAGCTCACCTCGAAGATACTACAAATGTCCCTGGATATGCCTCAAATCAGATATAGCACCAGCCACAAAGCATGTGGGATCGGGCATGCCATCAACTTGTCAGGTGCACCCCTCAGCGTTGTGTTCAAAAGGTCGCGCTCGTACTGCTGTAGTTGAGCTCCGCGATTGCTTACTCGATCTTTGCTTTGTTCGACGAATCTTCCCGACGCTGCGTACACATTGATGATTAGTTCGAGTGGTCTAGGGCAAGAGAGCCAGCACGTACAAGTCAATCTTCTGATGCTCGTCCTCCCTCAGCTTCACATTTCCTTCATTCTCCGGTGCTGTCTCTCGACGTCGCGCATACAATTATTCAAGTGGCCGATGTTGGGCTTCCTAGGGCCAAATCGCAATCCCACCTGGACAACAGACTGTAGCCACCCCGGGCGCGCACACAAGCAGTACGTTTAGTATCAATACCAATCATGGCATGTCCTTTCACTCACTGAGTCACTGGGCGTTCCTCTAAGAAGTCCTCTTTCATTCGATATTCGCCGTCATGGTGATATGGCTGGAACTTGCGTGGCAAGGGTTGTACGCCATGCTCAAGTTCCTTCCGCGTCAGAAGCCGGATTGTTTTCCTTGATCACCTGGTCCAACTCGCGCAACTTGGAATTGATCAGGATCGGCCTCGCACGCCCTTCCTGTGGCCAATGTTCTACCTCGAGGTGCTCTACTTGTCATCGTGACTTGGGTTGGGGATGGTGAGATATGTCGTTTTTCAGAGGTAACAATTGAGAAGGGTGACAATTGCCTCTATGATGGAGAGACTTTTCTGAGTAGTTCTGGAGGTAAATTTTGAGCGAGGAGGGTGGGTTGGCAAGCCGCAAGATGTGTTCAATGCGGTCTGCAATGTAGCCATGGTGGGACAGCCGAGTCACGAACACGTGCAGGACGCGTGACCAGTTTTGATGAAGTTTTGATGAATCTTGCGCGGCGCGGGTGCCAGTCGGGTCGGGTGCCCCACATTATGCCTGCCATGTTGTCATTGTTGCCCTCGGAGTTGCGTCAGGAAATTACCTGATTCTCGTGACACATATTCTCTCTTATCTTCCTGCATTTTCAACTTTCGTACATGAGAAAAGAGAAAAAGCGCAAAAATTCGCAGGGAAGAACAAAAAAGAGTCTCAGTACACGAACGCGAATCCGACTACAGTCGAAGCCCTCTTAACCCATACCCCTCCGTGCCGGCTCTGAGCTATGGGGTTTGAGAGAGTATGGACTTTCAGGAAGTGACTAAAAATAGACCAAAAAAAATCAACTACAAATTCGAAAAAACTGATACTCTATCTGTATAAAATTTGACGTGTTTCGTAGTTTTTGTGTGAAGTACTAATTATACATGGTGAAAGTAATCTGTGATATGGGTAGCGGTCAGTCCCTGAGACCTCTCCAATCGCATCTGACGTCCCATTGAGGCCAAGATTACCTCAAGCTGGCGTGCGACTGGATTATCAACATGTGCAACATGCCTGCTCATGATGGATGCTGCCTGGACCACCTCATGATATGTTGGACGAGGTTCAATGATGGCACCATCCTCTACATCACCATCCATGGGCCCTTCCTCCTGTGACTCGGAATTGCATGTGGCCAACACTGCCTGACAGATTTCTTCGTCAGTTGCATCTTCCATCCGGGACTCTTCAAGTGGGTTCAGCAGGGCCTCGAGGTCCGGCCTGTTCACTTTTTGAAGGACACCAATTGATTCCAAGTCATAAAGGGCACATGTGAGCTCGTTCTTGGCTGCTGCAATGGGATCCTGATCGTAAGAGGGAGTGTGAAGCAATGATGAGACCGGAATTGCAGGTTGAGCCAGTGGGGAAGGACCTATAGCAGGCAAAATGCCCGCCTTATGCCAGCAGTTTCGGATCGTTGTGGTGTTGTAGCGCCGACAGTGAGTCTGCGCTGTGAGTTCGGGAAGGAGGATTTAACATAGAACCAAAGCTGCGCCCGACGAAGGGGACACGCGATGGAGCACAAAGGGGGAGGCGGATAGACGGGCGTTACTCGTGCGACCGCCAGAGAGTGCGCGAGAGCGTGAGAACGATCTAGAGATGGTGTTTTAGCGTTGAAGGAGAAGGGGAACGTATGGGAACGGGGTAACTTCGATGATGGCCGCTGCGTCGCCAAATCGGAGTCGATCAAAACAGAAAGAGAAGGAAAAAGCACACAATTTAGAGGAGGAAAAAGGGGGCCGCGATTGCCTCCCGTTCAGCAAGGCGGGCGATGTGTATTTATACGTCGACGATGCTGAGATAAGACAAGTATGCTACGAAATGGTTGTGAGTAAAGAAGAATGGAAAGAAGGGAATGTGCGTCGCCGGCGACAATCCCGCACGGCGATGTAATCCAAGGGAACGTTTGGTATTCAGTTTGAGGGGTAATGAATGGCGTATCGAGGGGCGCGACTGCGGGCGCGAGGTCAAAGCGTCGACGGTGTTTGGCTTGGACCGTTGGACAAGGCAAAAAGGGAAATCTAAAGGATTGATTGAAAGAAAGAAAGGAAAAGATAAGAAAAGCGGGATTTAACGACGACAAAGGAACGAGGTGACAAGGCGCAACGCGCGTTGTTTGTTGAAGCGAGGGTGGTGGGCGATCCGAGAATCTTCGGTACGGAACTTGAGCATGAGGCTTTGACGAGGCGATGGAATCGGAGATGGACAAGGTGAGGGGCGGCGAGGCGGTGGATGGCGACGACGGCGAGTAGATGAGGAGGCGATGACGGCGGGGGAATGAACAACAAGTCACGTGGAAGGTCAGTACACACACGAGATGTTCACACGATGCGCGAAGGCGGATCTGCGCTCAGAGATAAGGCGCTGTGGGTCACGTGACTCGTTTCCGAGGTCAACGCATACGCCATCCTTACAGTGTCCACCTCATCCCATGCAATATCAGCAAGTCGCATGGCCTGAAGCTGATCGATCTTGTACATATCGGATGGAGTGATGCCTCTTTCGTAGCGATCAATTGACCATTGAAAGTATTTCGCGCGATAACGTGCCTTGAAGCATCCGATAATGCCCTGGTCCATAGGTTGGACATGTGCTGTGAGATTCGGCTTGAAATTCACAACGCGGATGTTTTGAAGGCCATCCAGAACAACATGACCTGAGAAGTTGTCTTGTAAAAGTACAATTTTGCATTTCCTTGCCCCCAATTTGTGGTCCCACTGTTGAAGCCACTCCTGGTATATATCGCCTGTCATCCAGGCCTTCGCGTTGTTCTGGTAATGGAAGCCAAGTTGTGCGCCTGTTTTTTTTTCAAATGCTCGTGGCCTCTTCGCCTTCCCAATGACCAGAGGTGGCAATTTCTCTGATCCATCCACATTTGCTGTGAAAAGATAAGTTAATCGGACCTTTGTCCCCTTGACCCCAGATCTCTTCTTATCTGCAAGACCTCGATCAGGAGGCATCCTGTCCATCAAATCAGTACCGGAACTACAGAGAAAAAACAGTGCTTGCCCATAGAAGAGCCCTGTCTCATCTGTGTTGAAAAGGTCCTGCTCCTCAACACTGTACTCCTTAATGAGTTCTTGGATATGTTGTCTCTCCCTCTCAGCTGTTTCCAGGCTCACTGATGCAGCCTCACCATGACGTTTGAACTGCTTCAAGCCATTCCTGGCTTTGAACCGGGCCAACCAACCGTCACTCAAGTTGAGGCGGTCATCCTCTGGAATCCCCAATAGGTCTGCAAACCGTGTCCATTGTTGGCGCAAGACCTCGCCTGTGAGAGGGATACCATCAGACATTGTCTTTGTGACCCACAAATCCATCATCTTTGTGACCTCTGGATGCTGGGTCTGTCAAGCACGTTTTGCTGTCTGTGCCCCACTGGAAGCCCATTCTTCTCTCCACTTTGCTTCCTCCTTGACCCATGTGGAGACAAGCGGCTGCTTGATTCTGAGATTTGGGTATAGTTTGTCAAAGTGCCTTGCCGTCCCGGATTGATTTTCGCCATTGGCATGATACCAATCTAAGATTTCGATGCGCTGCTCCAGTGTTGCATTCTCCTTCTTGGTGAAAACTGGCTTTGGGCTATCCTTCTTCTTAACAATTTCTTTGTGTGAGTGTTCTGGGCCTTTGGTAGGTCAGTTCCAGCCATAAAACTGCAAAAATAGCGGATGCACGGCTTCGTTTTTTCCCTACCACCTTGCTGACATCACCTGCAGCCTCACGTAACTTCCTCACAATAGCCTTTTGTTCTTCATTCAGTCTTGCAACCCCCTGGTCATAGTCCGAGGCATTCTCCAAGGCCTCCAGGACCTGCTGTTCATCCACCAAATTGGCGTCATTGTCAAGCCATTGTTCGTCTTGTAGTGAGATCGACTTCCTTTCTGCTAGTCGAGTTTGAAGCGCCTCCTTCCTTGTCTTGACTTGACTTTCAAGGACTTTCAGCCCTTTTCGGAGCACCTCAAGCGGATCCAAAGCCATGAAATGAGGTTGAAATTTACGTTATTTGGTATGTTTGACATTTCAATGCCACGGCTATACTAATTTGTACTAGTGACATGTATGGAGTTTGAGCCACAAAGGGTATGGGTTATGGGGTATGGCGGATGTATGGGTTATTGCCCGGTTTTCCCCGCCTACCAAGTTGGTGGATCAAAAAACCTATGGGGTATCACGTAGTATGGGTTATCAGGGCTATGGATTAAGAGGGCTTCGACTGTACCTCAGTTACCTGAGTGGTGCGGCTCGTTGTCCTTCCACTGGCCTTCCGCAAGCTTTAAAGCCGCTCGTCGTACCTCACATGTCCATTGCCCAGACTTGCGCTTGCTGAAAGCCCAAAGTCCCAATTGTCACATCTCTGTTCAATAGTCGTCCCGTCCGCCAATCCACTTTCGGTCCCAGAAAAACGGGTATCCCAGGATAAAGCGCTCTTTTCCGAGCCCAGTCAAGTAGAACCTCGTCCTTTCCTCTTGTTCTCCTACTCTGACCTTCAACCAGCAGTAGTAGGTTATGCTTCCTTGATTATTTGTGGTCCTGTCTATGTTCTGAACTGGAATCTGCTTCTCAAATTTGAACCTTCCTATCTTCAGCGTTTTCCATGTATTGATACCGATGAAGTTTTCGCTAGCTCCGCAGTCTAGCAATGCTTCCTGATCGGCCAAATTTCACAATGTTTGGAGACAAAAGGTACAATCATTCCATTTATTCGTCCAAAATACAATTGTACTATTGACTTCTCCCACCCGCCGCGTGGCCGCAACTTTGGGTGTAATCGAAAATCCTCACCGATTCCCATAAACTTGTCCAACATTTCCTCTTGTTCCTTCATCGTTAGAGTCTGGACGTGCCTAGTGAAGGCGGGGTCGTAAGGAGGGGGATCTGGTGCGTCGCTTCTTTTTTCCTTTGTTGCATCTTCTTGACCTTCTTGACCTTCTCGCAATTCCATAGTCGCTGCTCGCACTTTTTCTTCTTTCTTTTTGCCTTTCACTCGATTTGGGCAAGCTTTTTTCAAGTGCCCTTGACGACCGCACCCGAAGCACCGTCCTTCAGCCGAGCGCTTGCGTCATTCAGCTTCGCTGATCTCTCCAAAACCTTCGCGTGTTCCGTTGCGAGCCCCGTTCCCAAGGATTGCCGCATCGACGTCCATCGCGTCGGGGTCCCGTTGGGGCTGCCGCTGCGGTGATCTTCTTAGCGCTTCTTTTAGGCGGTCTCTTCTTGCCATCGGGTGTTCGTCGCGATCCTAGGCTGGCCAGAACCTCCTTCTCTGAATTTCGCGCCGAGCCGCCGCTATCCATTTGTCCATCGTACCGGGATAGGGGTCACGTTGCAATATTGCCCAGTGAAGGTGCCTCCGGTAAACCCTTCTTGAACATCTCGAGGGTGTCATGAGCGTCGCGTTCCCATCCCGCCTTCAGACGTAAGTGTTCGAGGACCACGATATATCCGTCGATCTCATCGCTTCTCATCTCTAGTTGTGAGATCGGCGTAAGCTTGTTCGGCGGAGGTGTATCGGCGAACGCTTGCTCAAAGTTCGCTACCCACTCGTTCCAAATCCATTCGTCGTTATCCTGCATCATAGATTGCCCTATCATTCTCCATATCGATACGGACACGGAGGACCGTTGGTAACTCACATCAGGTTGTTATGGTGCCTTGACCGCGGTAGCCACCGTGTGCGCCGCGGTCATCCGATTATCACAAAAAGGCTGATTTTATGTTGACCAGAATTATGCTTAGGACAATTCCGTTGGTATTGTATGGCGTCAGATTCTTAATGTGTACAGAAATGAAGCTAACAGCTATCGTGGAACGAAGGGTCTTGAAGACCACCGAACGAACGAACGAACAAATGGTCACACGTAGACCAAACCACCTGCCATCAAGAAGTCACATTGAGTCGTCGTAGGACAGAGGGAATCTCCCGTCGTCCAGGTGAAATACGTTGGAGTGTCATACTGTAGCAAAGCAAAGCAGTCAGCACAAGGGGACACATGTGACGATGATATGCTCACGCACCGAGAAAAAGCTGATTCAAGCCCCATAATGGACGAAATTTACCCAACGCTCCGTGGTCATATTTTTCTTCCGTCGCAAGGCCCTCACAGCGTCCCGAAGTGCCTCTGCCGTTCTCTCATAATACGGCACCCCTTGCCATCTTTCAGAGAACACAGACTCATAGAAGTGCTTCGCAAGGTCATG
>Ga0307512_10008303_pt1 | contig 10143 bp, 14 predicted proteins | sample 14_EM_MG_FD_200267 | JGI IMG/M metagenome (GOLD analysis project Ga0307512, IMG submission 200267) | Populus trichocarpa ectomycorrhiza microbial communities from riparian zone in the Pacific Northwest, United States - 14_EM | ecosystem: Host-associated > Plants > Roots > Unclassified | place... | reverse complement strand
TCATGGTACTTTTCTGCCTTCTGTATTCCCTTTTTCCGATTATCGTTATGGCCATCTAGGGGACCAGTGCACTACTTATCGCCCTTTTTGATCTTTGGTTTTGTCATAGTTATTTCAACAACCCCCCTTCCCCATTAGTTTGTTGTACTCATATCGCTTGTCTCATCGCTTCCGCTGGTCCCGGAGATGTAGCTATACCTCGTCTACCTACCTACGTCGCTTCGCAGGGATGCCCTCCCTACTCGCATCCAGAACGATCGTCCATGCCTTTTCTGCCGCTAGTGTCTATACCAATAATCGCTACGTTACAGACAAATGGACGTCTTGGAACGCTGTCCGAAAAAGTGGGTGAGGGTGAGGAAGGACTTTGAGCCGATGACGAGGTGTTCCATCGAAACCGAAACTTGACTCGAGAAGACAAAGCAAAAGTGGGATTAACTTTGCGCCGCCGACCCATCGTTATTGTTGTTTTGATGCGCCACCCCTCTCTCGGTTCATCTATCTACTCTCTCGATTTCGATTCAATTAAATTCGATTACTTCTCACAGGGACGCCGAGGGACGGATGGAATGGGCGGCCGAGCAAAACGTTTTCGAGTTGCCCCTTGGCGCCACTCCATACATCCCGATTCCCGATATCGGTACTGTATCGGGATGTCGTACCCCGGTAGAAGGGGTTGGTTATCTCAGGTTTTTTTTCACGGACGGGTACTAAAAATCGATCGGGAAGCGGGAAATCCGTAAATCTATATCATCTATCGCAACGCAACGTGCTGGAGTGGCGGCAGGGGTACGCCAGTCGGTACCAGTGGGTCGGGTGGCTCTAATCAGCCAGCCAGCGAGGACCAACTGGGGCTAAAACGTGGTCAAGTTAGGTGTGAAGGGAAGGGGCCAGGGGCCAGAGGGGGATCCGGCCGTACCATACGGTATCATCGTTGCCACTGTTGCTGTATAATACATTGGTAAAAACGAGCCCGGGAATTGCACCGGTTTATGAGATGTGTGTGAGATGGCGCACGTCGCACGTCGATTTCATCTTTGGGTTTTGTGAACGGGTCGCGGAGCTCACGCACACATGCACAGTACAGTACAGTACAGTACAGTAGGCCTATCGCGTAGTATCATATGAAATCGCCTACCCACTCTGACAGCACAGCTGACCCGCCGTCAGCCCCTCCAGCCAGATTAGCGCGCTGACCGCCAGCCGATACTTCCTTCGACGCACAGCGCGGTAACGGCACGGCGCGCTCCACAATGAGGGGGCGTGAACCGCATGAAATGAATGGGGGATTATGATCCATCCGAAGGTGGGTTCAGGGCCCAGGCTTTTCGTTCAACTGGTGTCATATACACTAAGCGACAACAGGGCGTGGCGAGGCATGGCGATCATAACCTGAAATACCCATAGCCAAGTCAAAGGGCGGTTATGAATGATATGTATTCTTCCAAAGAAAGAAAGCAAGGAATGGGAAGGAATGAGATTTCGGAGATGAATACATTTAGTTTGGGCGGAGGGGCTTTTGAAAAAAAACATGTTCTAAAGGACTGCACCACTTGTCCCACCCGGCGCTGGCAAGCTTAATGAATGACGGAGCGCCCTCTCCAAGAGAAAGATGAATGTACTGCACGAGGCATCGGGTCTTGTGCCGTGAAATAGTGGGGCTGCCGCCACCGCCAGTTACATAGAAGAGGGGGAAAGATGAGAAGGGGGCGTAGTGTATGGAATGAACTAGAAACGTTCTGATAGAAGAACAGGGAAAGAGCGCAAGAATAGAATAGAGATCAGTGCTGTAAAAAGGGGGAGGGAGAAATAGCAAAGGCCTTGAGGCATGTCGATGATGGGTTAAGTCCAACAGAAGGACCCAGAACCACGGGTTCCAGAACGCGCTTTATGATCAAAACGAAGTCACGGTCAGCGCTGCACGCCGGCCAGAAACTCCCACCCATTTCGGTTTTTCTTGACCCCTCCCCCACCCCTTCAAGGTCTAGCACGGGAAAAAGTTGGGGGAGTTCTGAACCCTACACAGGGTCCTGTCAGTTTGTCTTTTGTTTGATGCTATGCCCTCTTGGCGTCTTAGTGGAAGGAGAGACCGCAGCGCCTCTGTCGTCTGCGGCGCCAAAGGGCCCTGTGTGGCGGCCGGGTTGTTGCGGGACCGGGCGAGGCGGCCACCCCCAAGTTGAAGTTCGTGTAAGGAGAGCCCCAAAAAAGAGGTTGATCCATGTATGCACGTATGTATGAATGGGTGAATGAACGAACGAATGAACGGATGAACGGATGACAATGACGATAATCGAGCCGATCAGAGGACAGATAGGTCTGAGGGTGTGGGAAAGGGGCCACCGTGACCACTGTGGGCATACGGTTTGCATGCATGCAGGCTTGCACGCGGTAGCAAATGGGGTGGGAAAGAAGCCATCGACTCAGAAGCGTGCGGTTTGTTCGCGGGTTGCATTGGCAGCGAATCAGAAACGTGGTGCGAGCGAGGGTTAGCCGGTGAAGAAGGCAAAAAGGGGCCACTGGTAGGGAGAGGGGGGGAGGAGAATCGAACGAAAGGAAAGGTTAAAGCCTACGTACTGTACATCAAGTGATACCAAGGGCATCAGAGGTCGATTCGAAGCACGGCCCTGCGAGTATTCGTTGCGCTTGTCCATTGTTGTATGCTCGGACTTGTCTCCAGCACTTCGCCGATGGAACATCGGAATTACGGTGCTTGTGCGGTGCCCATTGCGATTCCCTTGGTTAGTGCGCAAAGGTCTGGAGACCTGACTGTAGTGGTCTGTGGGCCAGGCTAGCCGATGGCGTCGGATGGATGACGAGGCCGACGAGGCACGGCGTTGTCGCAGCTAGTCGGTCCTTTTAGAAAAAAAAAAAAAAGGAATAAGCAAAGGGAAAAAAACCAAGGTCCTTTCTATTTTATTTATTTATTTTCGGATAGTGGGCGTGTAGTGAGAGCTTAAAGGGGGACGATTGCTTTTCTTGTAAGATTGGTTCGGATGGGGAAGAGTACACGCCGAAAGGGGATAGATACAGTAGATGTGGTCTCCACCCACAAGTGAGTTGGCCGTTCGGCTTGGAGGCAACGTTGCCATCAAACAAGTTGATTAAACACTGAACACCGAGATGCCCCTAAACGTCTCTTTGTTTGACTGTCCATCCCGGACCTTGAGGCCTTGAGGCTTTGCCATGCGTCTCAGATCCTGCCAGAACAAGACCCGTTTGATTTGATTGATTTTTCCTCCTCTCCTGTCCATGTTTTTTCTCATTGAGCCTTGGGCCCTCGATGCCGTTCTGATGTGTGCACTCTATCCCCGCATTGGAGGTGGAACCCAGCCAGTGGGTCGATGGCCCGCTTACCCTGCCAAGGCCACACGCTCCACTTGCTAACGAGAGGGATCTCACCATATTCAGGAGCACAAGAGGTTTTGCCCAAGCGAGCCAAGTCAAGGACGGCCGACGGGATCGATGCGTCTCATTGGTACAAAACGAAGAAAAGCTTCCACATGCTCCCACAAAACCACCACATAACTACGAGTACAGGGATAACAAACTCAGTACCTTTCAAAAAACCATGAACCCTCGGGAGAAAAGGCGTTATACTGTAGCATAAAAAGCTACAACAAGAGGGAAGGTTCCAGGGCGTGAACGACAACAAAACTTACACCTCCGCGTTCTCCGTTTCCGCTTGAACGGGTTTAACGCAGAGTCGGCGGTGCTCCTCCCAGTCCTTGTGCTGGTGCTCCGCCGAGCAGTACTTGACCAGCTTGCACTTGCTGCAGATCTGTCCGCGCACCGTCGGCCGCGCCGCACCCTTCCCATTCGTGCTCGTCGACGAGCACTCGCTACCCTCCCCGAGGGCAGCCTCCCCAAGCGGCGCGTCCTCAGAGAACGCGACGTCGCAGTCGATCCAATTGCACATCTCGCGCGCGCGCACGCGGCGAAAGGCGGACCCGTGCCTGCGGCCGCGCTTGAGCGGGAGCACCGCCGCGCCGTCGAGGCCGTGGCGCGGGAAGCGGATCATCTCGCAGTCCTCCGTGCAGCACGGGTTGGGACACCCCGAGGGGAAATCGAAGAAGATGTCGGCGGCGGGGACGAAGAGCGGGTGCGTGAAGAAGATCTGCGAGTAGGACGTCGTCTGGTGCGAGAAGAGGACTATGAACGGCGGACGCCGCTCGTACAGGATCGCGCGGAAGATGAGGTCGATCTGCGGGAAGCAGGGCGTGCGGCGCTGGAGCTCGAGCGTGTGCTTCAGCCGCGCATCTGATGGCGATGATGATAGGTCGTCGCGCGCATGGGGACGTGCGTGTGCGAGCAACTCGTGAGCAAAAAGCTGAGTATATGCGTATCTCTGTCTTACGTCGATAGTGTATCTCCCGCTCTGTGTTGTGCTTCACCGTCTGGCCGAACGTATGTTGGCATACAAACTTGAAGTATTCTGTGGCGGCATCCATCTCTGCCCGCTTCATATCCGTTACAATAATAAAGATATCGTCGCAGCCATGGTCGTGCATGCCTCGCAGGAGCATAAGTTCGGGGAGCTTTGAAAGGGAGGAGGAGATCACGTTTCTCAGTAAACCACGGCGGACCGAGAGGGACCACATACCATCGTGAACACCACGGGCATCATGGAGAGCTTCCGGTCCTGCATCGAGCGATGGTGGTACACGTGCGTGGTCCAAGTACGATCGAGCGGTATGAGCCGCGCGGTGTCGACGGTACGCATGAAGATGTTCTCGGGGACGAAATCGCCCTTGCTCCAAGCGAGCAGCTGATCCCCACGCCGGAGGGAGCGCAATGCCGAGTGCCTGCGCTCGCGCACGCGCAGGAACCAGTCCCAGTACGCGTCGTTGCGGTGCTCGAGCCACTTGTCGATCAGGACGTCGGTCGCGTCGTGGTCGAGCGTCTTGCAGACGAGTTCGCTCATGGACATGCTCGGCGGGTGGATCGGAGAGTAAATGCGGGACTTCTTTTTCGTCGTCGTCATCTTTACGTTCATGGGCGAGGTGAAGTGTGTTGTTGTCGTCGTCGGACGGGTTGGAAAGGTGGTGTGTGTGTGTGGTGTGTGGAAATTGGTAAATTAATCAAACCAAAAAAGCGTCCGACGCGCGAAGTCGACAATTCCAAACAAACGGTCGCGTGCTTGTGCCTGATAAGATTCGTGGCGGCCACAATCATCTCATTATCCATTTCAACTTCATTTTTTTTGGTGCAATCCAGCGTTTATACCCGTCGTCCAGCGCCTACCCACATGCAGGGATCAAACCTAGGCTACAGTACTGTAATATAAAAGGTAATAACAAGCTGAGATCAGTACCCACAGATCCGAGCACAGCGAGATAAGCATCGCATAAACGTTCGATCACTGGCAGGCAATGTTGCCTTCTAACGATCTGCCAACCATTCAAGCCGCGTAGAAACGCGAGTCCATCCTCTACTGCACTCGTTGTCTGAATCCTCCATGAGGCAACTCGTGTTCCATGGAACCGGGGAACCAGATTCACATCAAGGTCGATCGTTCTCTCGCTCCATACCACCCACCTGACAGCTGTGGAACGCCGTGCTGTTGATAAGTCCTAAGTACATTCGCGAACCACCAACCGTCATGGCGATCACTACGTGACAAAGTGTCATAGTCAATAAAATGTACGTAAATTACCGAGCCGCACACCCCACTCACCTCCAGGGATCAGGCACATCTGCGGGCGTCGGTCGGTTTGATGGGTCAGATTAGCGTCTCCATTCCTTATCGAACCAACGAACGCACCAAATCCATGTGATCTTCGGAGGAAAGTTCTCCATCAGCCCACAGCCTCGGGTTGGGTGGAAGAGTTACTCACAGCTCAAATTCAAACCGATGAAAACCTGGAGCCTGGTCGTTATGTACAAGCGCAAGACAAGTTGAAGGGAACCACGCACCGCAGGGGGTACCTCGGCAAGTGCGAAGACTACAACCCATGTCAAACCCTAATGGTCAGCATGAGTAATGAGATCAAGGTGGGATGGGCAAAGCTCACCTGCGTGTACATAAGCCACCAGAGGCCACCCCTCCCATGGGCTCCTTTCCAGCGCAGGATGCCAGAGAGCATGAGTACGAGCAGGACTAGATCAGTGATAAACGTGGAGAAGATGCCGATCCTGGCGTGCAGGATATGATCAAATATACAACGGCCACCATCCCGGTGCCCGCGGGCAGTGAATACGACTGACAAAGTGCTGTTAGAAGACTTGGTTCTAAGTAAACGAAGAAAATAGACACAAACTATATGTAAGGGAAGCGGCATTGGCGAGCCAAAATGCAGACGCAATTGCGATAACAACCTTGTTTCGTTCCCAGAGTGCGTACCTGAGAGTGCCACGTTACTATTACGACGGGTGCGACGACAAGGGGGGCTTTGCTTACACGCGTAACATCACCAAGGCGCATGCAAGTAATACCGAGAGGGATACGAATGTCTGTGTAGCCACCCGAAGTTCAAGACGACGCATAGAAGCACCGGAGTATCTTACAAAAGTCATAGAGATCCAAGCCTACGAATAGCTCAGTTTCCCATTCCCACCTAAATGGTACATGAGCCAAAGGTTCCGTACCTGACAGCCAATCTTGTACGACCCGTCAAGGTACACGAACTGTAATATGACGGTGAATAGGGTGCACCAACGACACCCCATGTAAAGCTGTCCCTGCGGTATTAAGTCCTTCGTTCTTGCAGGCCGACTCGAACCTACAGGATATGTGTAGATAAACTTGCACTTTCCCATGACGATAGAGTACTCGTGGCCAAGGTTCAATATGAACTCCCAGCTGGTGCGAGGTAAGCTATAGATAGCAAATCCCGAAAGAAAATGTGACAGCTCACATGTACAAGCCACCCATGACATGTACAAACTTGGCGAGAGCGACTGTTACATAGGACTAAGTTACTGGACTCATCTAAGGCTATTGAAAACTTACTGCTTTCGGCGACTTCGTGGGCGGTATCGTGCAACTCGGCCATGGATGGGGCGACCAGTAAACGTAGTAATATGGGATGTTGGGAGGGGACGAAACTAGAAGAGTAGGATGTAGCTGTTGCATCTGTCATTGACCCACTGGTGCTACTTAAGCAAGTGCGAGGACGGGATATCAGTGGCGAATAGACGAGAAGAAACACCTACGAACAGCACATCACATCATCACCACGGTCCGATACTCACCGTCACGGTCAATCCCGAAGTGTTAGAAGCCCTTGTTACTGAGCCACGAAGCGTCTCAGCACCCTTGAACCCTTGAAAGGCAGTGGACATGGCTAAAATACCGAAGCAGTACTGATGAATCACTTTCAAAGAGAAATGAAGGCTTGAAGTCAGTTCCTTAACGACTCGCCACAGTCGCCACTGATGCGTATCCAAAACATCATCCGTGTCGACTTATTCGTCCCCACTGTTCAAGATTGAGCAGAGACGTAGGGGCTCAGGAGTGCATTAATTAGAAGGATATCGAAGCGGGAAGAAACCACATGAAGCCCGACAACGCAAGAGGTAAGTCAGAAAAGAATCCCCTCACGATAGAGTATCACCTCGAGTAGGAACTATTCCCGTGGCTTCATCTTATCGATGAAGTTTGTCCCACGCTTTTGGCGCGTTCCTGGTTTCGAAGACGATCTGGGGCTGTTGGGTTCCCTACAGTAGGAACCTGACCATGTCACATCGGATTCATGAACGAAAAGAGACTGTGATGGCTACGTATCCAGCGATACAGCACCATCAGGACCTTAAAAGTAAAGATGTACACGTTGTGCCTCGGAACCAGTACTACGCGCCGGGGGTGCGACGAGATACATGATAACTCACCTAACAGGGCATCCCTAATACGGGGCTGAGTGTGCGGATCATCACGAGATGGTGGTTGTTAGAGTTGATAAGGCATGGATGCACGCACCGCGCTGTGCCGGCGAACTATTGCAAGTGATTGGCGGAAATGCAAATCCTCGGCAGAGAAGTAGAGTTGGATGACAAGTCAGGAGTCGGGGGCCACATGGACGTCAACACGAGCATGAGACACGATGGGACGGTGTCGCGAAGTGCCAGTGTGATGTTTCGACATTCAATATAACGCAACGCGACGCCGAGAATGGAATGGATAGCACAGATGGCGAACACGGAGATGGGCTACTGACGGACTGCCAGTGGATACCTGCCGGTGAATGACCAAACGTGGAGGATATTAAGACAGGACGTGGTCAGGTGAGAAATGTCTGAGGCGGAGAACGTGGCAACGGACCGAGGGATTCCACGACAACGTTCATCGTTCCGTTGGCTACATATCAATGACAGCCATAAAGGCACCGCCACAGCCACAGCTCGTAAATTCCATGTAGAACAAAGAGCTTATGACTTGGTTGCGGTCCCATGGCGCGAATTGATTCGTGATGACGCACGCGCACAAGCCTAGACATCCTCGGTGCCATGGAAAGCTTGCCAACCTACATAATGGGGAGACGGTGGTTTTACACGTGCCTGACCCACCTATAGTTCTGAGTCGAAACGGACGTCCGAGTCGACCGAGATGGGCGGCCACGTCCAACTTTGTACATAGACGTTCTCGATGTTGAGACATGTACGACGCCCAAGTTCCTATGACCCACACTCGCAGAAACCCCCCAATAGGCGTTGTCGCGGCGCTTGAGGTTGTTTTCAATGGTACGTCGGTCACGTCAGGGGTCGGCAGCCAAACACGACCTTCGGGCTCGGGGGTAACAAAAAAAGGACCTTGCGGTCAGCATCATCAAGAGGGCCTGGGAACAGGAGGGACGTGTGGTGTCGGAGGATGAAAGCGTGCCGGACAAGTTGCCATCGCCGAACGGAACATTTCGCACGTCGGCGACAATATTCCCACTCCATTTAATTTTTCACTTATTCATTCAAATAAGTTACACCATTTTTGTTCATACCCAGAAACCGAGAATACAGGTCGAATACAAGATTAATCTAACATACACTCCGGGTATCTCCATGAAGCCCAAATCTAGCGAAGGAAACATGACAGCTGAACAGGCGAATAAAGCGTCACCAGGATATCAGACTGTTTGGCTTCCAAAAGATCCGGATCGATCATCTTGCTTCATTATGAACATGAATTGTTGGGGACTGGGGGCCAAATAATTTGGCTCATGCACTGTGTCCCCAGTTCCCGGTGTGTTCTCTTCTCGGCGATCTGGACGCGAGGGATCGGCGAATTTGATTTCTGACTTGGTCGACAGCCCCTTCAAGTCAGTGCCAATTACTCCCACCACAGGACAGCTGAGCGCGGGGCTGTCGATAAGTCCCCGGTACATCCGCATGGCAGTGACCGCCTGGATAATCACTGAGTGATGGCGCATCACGGTCAGTAACGCCCCCACAACGTTCGAAAGGAGAATCCACCCACTGGATGGCACCATAAACATCTGTGACGTGGAGGTTGACGGATAAGTTGGTGCGTTTATTCTTTGTCAAGCCAACGGACGTACCTGGTCCATAGGGACTACAAGGGCGAATCGTCATGAACACACATCTCGTCATGGATAAGAGAACTACTCACTGTTCAAATTTAACAAGATGAATACCTGGGGGCTAACTTCAGACATGTGTCCCAAAATTGTTCGGGAGCAAACGCACCAGAGGAGGTATATCGGCAATTGTGATGACCACAACATAGATCAATCCCTATAGCGAGTTTCAAGTTCCCGTCAATTGGATGCGGTCATTGCAGGATGGGGAATTCCTACCTGCATGTACATGATCCGGAAGATGCCACCCATCAGACGGGCTTGTTTCCAGCGCGACACGCCGAAAAGCATGAGAGAAAGAAGCACGATGTCGGTGACGAGCGAGGAGATGATGGTGATCTTAATGTCCTCTATATGGTCAACCTGACAAAAGGATTGAACCCGCCGCGCGCGGGTTATGGCTATGTCTGACCACAGGCATCAGGAGATCGAGTATCAGGAAGAGATGGACACAAACTATAGATAAAGGCGGTAGTGTTGCCGAGCCAAACGGCGAAGGTGATTACTGCGATGGTCGTTTTCTGCTCCCAGAGTGCGTAGCTGAGAGCACCATAGTCAGAGAGAGAACCGACAAAGAAAGATTCACTCACATGCGCGCGATAATCATACAAGATGCGGA
>Ga0307512_10008300_pt1 | contig 10146 bp, 12 predicted proteins | sample 14_EM_MG_FD_200267 | JGI IMG/M metagenome (GOLD analysis project Ga0307512, IMG submission 200267) | Populus trichocarpa ectomycorrhiza microbial communities from riparian zone in the Pacific Northwest, United States - 14_EM | ecosystem: Host-associated > Plants > Roots > Unclassified | place... | reverse complement strand
CACCGAATATCAAGACTTTCCGATCGCGCATCTCCGAACCCGAGGTCCTGTTCCCTCGCACGATGGAGGGTACATGCTTGGATGACCCAAGTGAGGGGAAAGATGTTGGAATTGCGAAGGATTTAGAAAGAGATTGAGAAGAGGGGGTGAGGCGATGGTTGGATGGAGTTGGAAGGCGATCCACCCTTGAGGTGGGGTGAAGAACGTGAGATCAGACCTCGATAGCATTCGCAATTCATGGCTCCACTCTGTCCCGGTGGCTTTGTTTCCGCTCAAGCCCAGTCGCATCTGATTTACTTCGGCTAAGTGAACCGAGAACGTCCCCGGTTCTTGACCCATCTGATTCTGACATGAATAATGATCGGTTGATTGGGTATGTGCGTGTCAACGAGGATGATGCGGCCAACATCGCCCGAACGGCTGTTCTCCGTTCGCGTCAAATTGTCTCCCACTTGCCTTCTACCACCACCTTCCCCGAAAACGAGAATCCAATCTCATCATGGCTCCAGCTCCGGTTCACGCCAGGTACACCAACTCTGAGTCAGTGTTCAAACCAGACATCTTCAAGGGAAAGGTTCTGTTCTGTACCGGCGGAGGGTCTGGGATTTGCAAGGAGATGACTTATGCTGTGGTACGCCCCTACTCCCCATCCTCTTTACCCGCGCACCACCCCTCCTCCAAGTTCCATGCTGAACCGCTTTCGGCACTGTAGATGAAACACGGAGCCAATGCGGCAATCGTTGGACAACTTGGAAGAAAGTCGGTACTCCCTTCCCCGCCGCGTCGCGTATAGGAGTATTGATCCGGTTAATTGACTGTATGCAGTTTGGACCAAATCACTCAAGCTGCTCCTTGTTATCTGGGCAACCGGGGGTTGACTGGGGACACTTGATAGGTGCCCCTAGCAACTCCCCCGCCCCCCCCCGGACCCCCGGAGAACGCCTTCAAGACCGTCATTGATATTGATACCGTATGGACGTTTGCTTTCGTCCGTCCGGAGTTGGTTCACACCTGTGATTGGCCTGAGACGTGCAATACCTTCAAGGCCACAATTCCCCGCACCCGCTAATCGCACGGGTCGTATCAAATGCCGAGAGCTTCAGGTGTAATAAGCCCGCAGGTTTCATCGCTTATCCGAACGTGTCAGCAACAGTGACCCCCTCAGGTAGCGCGATGGCCAGCGCGGGGGACCTAACGTATATCACAACACCCGAGCTTAACCGAGGCGTCTTGCGTCGGTCAGGCCCCAGCTTTGCACTTTTTTGACGAAAGACTAAATAGACCGTCCCGCTGATGTCGTCGTATACGTTGGGTCCCCCGCGCTGGCCACATACTCCCTCGTCCTCACCTCCCTGAGCGCTCGGTCGGTTTTATCACAGGGTGAAAAGCGTCGGTCACAAGAACAGGAAAGCTGCGGCGGCAGTGTTTATATCCCTTCAGCAACATTTGTTCAAACTCGGGGCCGCCACCCCACTCGTTTTCACCGTCGTCAGTGCCTTCGTCTCCCTCGATGACTCCGGTGATGACTCATACGAGGGTCATGCGATCGGTATACTCTTCCGACTCCTGTGATTACACAGTCAACCACCTGTGATTAATCCGCGGTATCCCGAGGAATAATTCACTGCTCGCCCGATGTCTCCTAGGGTGCGTTGAACTCCTACTCCTGTACGGGTCTTCGTGTTAACCAGATTGTTCTGCAGTTCACGTGGGGAATTCCCTCGCAATATACTCCACGATATTTACAAACAACCCAGATTTACTCAGCCGAATGAATTGTACATGAACCGCTACGGTCACCTCGAGGGGGCCTGGACGGACCCATCCACTTAACTATCTTAAATCACATTCGTTGACCAGGGTCTGAATGACGGTGAAGGGGGATTGATTACAGTTTTCGCCCTTCAAGCTTCAACATCGGAGCGGTTTGGGGGTATACCATAGGAATGGTGTGTAGCGAATATATTCCGTGTCCAGCGGGCACATGCAAGAAATACAACAATCATATATATCAGTGCACGAGCGTCCGTTAAAAAAGTCACGAAAGGTCGTTGTGGTCAATGCCGTGAAGAAAAGTGGGGTTGTTGGCTCGTATCTGAGAATCGTACTGAAGACACAAGACACAAGGAGCAGTATCCTAGTTATCATTGAGGCCGTGTGGTAAAAGAGTCACGAGCCGAAGGAAAACCATGTAAATGAAAATACTAACTCCAGAGATGAGAACGGCGGCAAGACGGAAATACCTTATCGTGGTGATCGAACCAACATAGAGAATGATGATATAAGAATCCACACCACGACCGGCGACGCGCGCGTTGCAGTAGCAGCTGTCAAAGAAATTGGAAAATTGGAGGCAAGACAATACAATCAACCCCGTCCCGTTGGCGAGCGCAAGCAAGAAGGAGATCCTGCGGAGGGCGATTGCGACGAAAGCGGTGAAACCTTTGGCGGCGGCGGACCCCATGCTAACCTCCGAGATGCGGGCAGACACTGTCGAGGTGATGCTGAGGAGCATAATGATGAGACCAATCATTCCGTAGGCGACGTACCCCGCAGAACTGCACTCAAAGCCGAAAGGAGGGATGGAAACTACGATGAACGTAACTGCGGCGGCTGTTCCGCACTGTAGAATGAGGGCCATAATCGCCGCGTTGCACATTGAGGTGAGCGCTCCTGGGGGGAACATAACCTTCCCTGCGGGCAGAGCGGGAGTAACCCAAGAGGCAGACCTCTTCTGACGAGAACTAGTGAGACAACTTTTAAACGCTTTCTCGGGAGACCTACCACGTCTCTCCCACGAGTGAGCTTCTCCAAGGTTCTGAATACATCATCCACGAGGGCGAGATACCGTAAGGTTCTAGAATAGTTGAACGTCACCGAGGGTCGATGTTCGTCACGATTGAGCGAACTGAGGTCCTTTAGGATGAGGAGCTGGTCCGTCTTGATATCCACCCGGTCCCGGGCGACAGAGGGTCCTTCAACAAAGCGATCGACGCCGTCGACACCCTCTCTTCCATTTGGGTTCACGCCGAGGTCGGCATTCCGATCGGGCTCTTGTCCACTAGCATCTCCGGGATTCCCCCGGTCCCCCACCCCCTGCACGGGCCCTTCCCTTGGGAGATTAATAAACCTTTTAGCTGCTTCTCCGGCCCTTCTGAATTCCTTGGCGGCTCTCCTCACTGCCTGCTGGTTTACAGAATAGAGGGCAGTCTCTAACTCATCGGTGTCGAAGCTCGGAACCCACGTCCAGCCGACAACCAGGCACAGCAAGCATAGCCAGCTGGTACCAACCGCATGACCCCCATACGATCCACCAACAGAATCGAGAGAATCGAGGGAGACGAAGGAGTTGACAAGGGTGAAGAGGAATGTGATGACGACACATGTGACGGATGTTGCTGTTGCAAGAGACCAGGTCCCTTTCCTACTGAGCCGGTCCACGATCTCCTGTCTCCACCAATCGTTGACTGGGATAGAAGCGAAAAGACGTTCGTCTCCGGTAAGGTCGAGAGGAATTTGTTGAAGGGATACCAACGCTGCCGCCACAGCTGCCCTGCTCCCGTGATTGACGCGGCTCGCCCTGCGATAAACTGAGCGGGTGTTTAGGGAGGTCAGGACAAGGGAGTATGCGGCCAGGGCGGGGGACCCAATGTTTATGATAGCTGCATCAGCAAAACCGGAAAGTCACCCTGAGCCACTGTGCCGGCTCTGTGCTGCTGTGGCGTGTGACATGTGCTTGTGGTGCTGGGGTGCTGTGAAGTCGATCGCCGCAATTCTGTCCCCAGCAGCACAGCAGTTCAGTCGGGTGGGTCCGCTCCGACTTACTGGGCTACTGTGATGTTATTAGGTTCTCGTCGGTGTAGCACTCCGCCGTCATGCTGTAATGATTTAACTAGAAAAACAATATATTGCACATTAAGCGTAGTAATCATATACACATGAGGCAGCTAGCACGAAGGACAGAAAATTCTAAATTTGAGGTGTCTCATATATTTAGTCCTTGATCCTGGAATCCAACACTTTGTCGGGGTGGCCGTTGTGAGAGAACAGGTAGCGTGGTATCTGATGCGAGGAGCGGGGGAGGTGCACGTGAACCGACAATAGGCTGGGGTGCAGACCGGGGGACGTTGGTGGTGGAACCGAGGCGGACCCACATCCCAAGGCCAGGGAACCAAGGGCGGGTTGAGGAGCGGTTGCTGCATCCGTAACGTGTGCTGCCAACGGGCAAATGGTGGGCACAGGCGATGGGAAGGGCTATAGACGTTAAAAATAGTTGGCTACAGAACCTGCGGAGTTATTAGAAGTCACACATTGGACGTTGAAACGAGTGTTGGTACTCACCTCCGCAAGTACCGCAGCCGATCACCCCTATGCATGAGGATACGGACCAAGCCTTCTATGAACGCCGTGACAATCGGAAAACGTCCAAGCGTGGGCAAATCATAGTGCTTCGGGGGCTGCACATGGATCTGGACCTTGTCTTCAACTTTTTTGCTGAGCTGGCAGGTTTTTTCGGGAGGGCCGCCCGGGTTTGCGACGCAGTGGAATGACGACAACCGGCTGTTCCACAAGCCAGGCTAAAGGGCAGCGGTGCGTCCGTGCCTCGTACACTGTCGATGTGGGGGGTGTGGGAGAGGGCTATAGATATCGAGTTGTAAGTGGATCAGGGGTCCCACCCTTTGGTTGAACTTAGTGGAAATGGAGCGGAACGAGGAGGACGACTCGAATTTGCTAAGTCCGAATTCTTCGGTTTCGGCAACTTCCGAACGACTCCGTTCCAGCAGCCCAGCATTCCAGATGCCCGGTAAACGTCTTTACGACACGCAAGCCTAGCACACCAGCACCCCAGTAACTCAGACAATATTCACAGGAACTCAGCACCACAACAAGTTTAAAAATAGGGCCCGGAGCACAAAATTCATGCCCAGTGTCCCAGTGATCGGACTGTTTTGCTGATGCCTGGCTGTCTATGAACGAGTGCCCGTATGAATTAGGAGGAAGGCGCCTGGATGGCCCCACGCCACACTTCTCACTACCACACCCGCTGGATATGTGGCCATTCGGCCTGTCCAAAATTACACCCGAAGGTTATACGAATGTCGACGCCTTCTCTACGCCAGACGATAGGCCCAGGAGTTGCTCCCCGACCAAAGACCCGTCAATTAAATACGCTGAAGATCCTCCTGCGCTCATCGCGTGAGTAGCCTGCGTCTCGCAATGCTCGAGCGATGTTAAAGTGCTAACGGTTGGGTTCAGTGTAATGGGGGTCACTGGGAGTGGGAAAACTACGGTAGACATGGCTTCCCACCAGATCTGTATTGTAACCAACCTGACGGATACAACTACAGTTTGTGAATACAGCGAGCAAGTCCCGTCTAAAAGCGGGGATAAACCCCGAGTCTAGAGAGTTCGTTCTGGATGGCCGACGAGTCATGCTTATTGATATTCCGGGGTTCGATGATACCTACCAGAGCGATACGGACGTTTTGAAATCAATCGCAGTGTTTCTAGGAGAATCGTAGGTCGAGGCGCACGTGCATCCCTGTACCTCGGTGCGACTGACAGAGATGTCCAGATATTCGGCTGGCACGGTGCTTGCGGGAGTCATATATGTCCATCGAATTTCGGATGCCAAATTTGGAGGCTTAGCCGTCAAGAATTTCCGAATGTTTAGGGAACTCTGCGGTGAGAATGCGCTAAAGAACGTCATCCTCATGACGAACATGTGGGGACGGGTCACCCCTCAACAGGGGGCAGACCGAGAACAACAGCTCAGGGACAAATACTTCAAAGCCGCTATCGAGAAGGGTGCACAGCCATGCCGCCACAACAACACGCCTGAGTCCGCGCGGGTGATCTTGCGAAATATCCTCAAGAAAAAACCGCTCATTCTGAAAATCCAACACGAGCTGATTGATCAAGGGAAGGGTATCGGGCAGACAGGGGCGGGGGCGGAGTTGGACCGGGAGATTCGCGAGGTGGTGGAAAGGTACCAGATGGAAATCGGAGAGTTGGAGAAGAGCATGCGGAAGGCGATGGAGGAGAAGGACGAAGAATCTCGGGAGGAGCTGGAGGAGGAGAAGAGAAGGTTGCAAGAGGAGATGGAGAAACTTGGGAAAGACTCGGCAGAGGTAGAGTCCAAGTTTGGAAAAGCTCGACGAGAGATGGATCAGAGGATAAAGGCGAGGTTGAAGGCGCAGATGGGGCGGACCCAGGAAGTATACGAGGCGGAAATCCGGAAGTACGAGGAGAGCCTCGGGTCAATGAGTTAGAGCGGGATGGACGTGAGAGTAGGCTGGAATCCAGCCTCAAGTTCAGAGGTGGGGAGGGCGTATTTAGAGGAGGGAGGGTACAGGCGTGAGAGCGCGTTGTGGATCGATCCCATGAATGTGATGGCAGAACTTCGCAAGAAGGCGAATGAAGCCACTTGAGGAGATGTATCATCATGTAGGCTTTCTTTTTTTTTGTATCTTGGTCTAGACTGTCCAGCTAGCCTCTGGATAGATTGGTGTTTACCGCCGCCATCTTTCTGACCCAGGGATCGCGACCGGCCCTCGAGCTCCCATGCCTGGATCCCAGGGATGGCCGACATGGCTGACTGGGCATTTACATTTATCGCGTACGTAGTCCATGTGGGGAAACTATTCCTGTACCCCCGTTGACCGCATTCGACAGGTTGATAGGGGAGTCGGGGCCTATAAAAACAGCAGTATGAGTGCCAACTCATCCCTGATTACCTCGATATGATAATGACATATCAACCAGTTCTTACATTGTGCAACCGATAGCGATGCTCTCCTTGTGGGGAATGGTCTTCGTTCTTGTACTTCCAAAATCCAAGTTCCACCGCAATTCCTTTGATCGACACCCCTGGGTTCAACGATACGGTGATGGAAGATTCAGATGTCTTGAAGAACATTTCAGCATTCCTAGTAATAGTGTCAGCCATTCGCAATTCGCACTGGATGCAGCTGATCCGCATTACAGGTATGAAAATGAAGTGAACCCTCGCCGGGGTAATCTATTTTCATCGGATCCCGGACGAACTCTGGGCGAGCGGGCTTAACGAACTCTGCGGCAAGCTTCTGTTCTCTAGTGGCGTCAATTTCTGCATCTACGTTGCCCCGCATGTTCGTCGCAAGCACAACGTTTCGACTCGCCACAGATGCTCCTCAACCATCCAAAGCTCCGAGTATCAGACCTCTCGACAAAGGTGCACAACTCCGCCGCCACTACGACGCCACCGAGCCAGCCCACAAGATCATACGAGCGATCTTGGACAACCATCGAGAAGCGCTTCGGGTCTAACGAAAGCTTGTTGATGAGAGGTGGGAGTTACATAGTCGGCGCTCCTCCAGTTCTGTGGGCACCGGATTTAGACGGAATTGACGACGGCCATGCTTGGAACGAGCGCTAGTTCAACCATCATTAGGAGCATGTGCAGTGGTTTTTATGCGGTTCTAGGATCCCTGATCCCCTGGGGCCAGAGCCCCAGGCTCTGCACGTGTCTCATGTCCCGTTTCACCGCACTTCCTTCGACTTGCCACTCCTCCGTTCAGTCCATTTCTTATCAGCGTGCTACTGGGCATTGTGACCAGATGAGTTAGGAAGGGTAACACCGACAAGTTACCATGTTTTTGAGTCGGTAAGTTTCTACCCCTCTTGTCCACGATTGCATTCCTTCAGGAGAATCGGGTTTTATGCGGTTGTGTACAACAAACACGCTTCAGTGGGACTGTCGCGCGCTTTATACGCTTTCAAGCAATTCGGATCGATTCTACCGGTTCATGAATGCGCCCCCGGAATTTATGTACATGCGATCCAGTGTAGCAGGTGACGGATCAATGGGTGACTGTCCCTAGGACTAGGGATATATATATCCGTCGTAGGAGGGTGCCACTAGCCGAGGTTCATTTCTCAATACCCGAGAACTTCCCCATGGTGTGGACCAACGAAACTGGGGAATCGGGCGTCGAGGTGACATCGGTGTGTGGTGGGGTTGAAGTAGGTGGGTTTGCCATCCTTCCCGCCCCCCGTAATTTGGAAAGTTGGCTGGGTTTCGAGCGAAACGGCCGAGGCGCCGAATTCCAGATGCGCGGTTTGGAGACAATATTCACAACGGTCGGGGTCCTGAAAAGGCTCTGGATATTCGTCTAGATGCGAGTGTACACGGTGTAGCCTTACGGATAGTCACCCAATATTAATAACCCACAGCAGCCGTGTGTATTCAATTGCACTCGAGCAACAAAACGGGAACCGGGCACCTCTCTCATGATTCCCCTCCCTGCCACACGCACAGATGACCTCTGAACCCGTCCTTCCTAGCAACCTAGACCCTGTGGCCGTCGCCGGCGAGTGGTTTCAAGCATTTGCTCCTCTCGTTGAACACGGAGACGTTGCGGGGATCTTGGGTCTCTTGACCGAGGATTCATTCTGGCGAGATGCGTTGGCCCTTACCTGGGACTTGCGAACCTTCCACGGTCCAACAAAGATCAACCGATTTTTGGTCGACCGGTTGAAGGTCACGAAAGTCACGAATCTCAAACTCGGAGACCCCAGCCTTGTGGATAACAGCCCGGTGAACGTGCGGGTCCAATCTGTCTTTACTTTCGATGTCGGTGACCACGGACTAGGCACTGGCGTCCTACGGCTGGTCCAGACACCGACGGGAGAGTGGAAAGGATACACGATATATACTAGTCTCTCTGGGCTGAAGGGTCACCCAGAGCGACTTGACGAACACAGGAATCAGCTCCCGGATCATGGCCGATGGCTGGAGCAACGACAGCGTGAGGTGGAGTTCATCGACGAGGAACCGTATGTGCTGATAGTGGGTGGTGGGCATGGGGGCATACACGCCGCGGCTCGACTGAAACACCTCGGTGTCCCCACTCTAGTGGTGGAGAGGAACGCCAGGATCGGGGATAATCGATAACTGGCGAAACAGGTATGACATGCTTTGTTTGAATGACCCAGTTTGTAAGTCCCGCGACTCTAGTTGCTCGCCCGTTGCCGTGGTCTTGACTTGCTGTTTGTCGCACAGGTATCAACCACTTTCCGTATATACCATTCCCATCTGCTTGGCCAACCTATACACCTTCGAACAAGGTTCGTCGTTGGAAGTTAGGTACCTGGATCCACGCCAACACATGACAACAGTTTGGAGAGTGGTTCGAGTTCTACGTCTCGGCGCTGGAGCTCAATGTGTGGACTTCATCCGAGGTCCTTCTGGTCGAAAAGGACCCCCGATCAAATGAGTGGAGGGTTCACGTTCGTCGGGCGGGATAAAATTCCATAGAAAGGGTGTTCCGTCCGGTCCATGTCATCTTCGCGTTGGGGACAGAGGTGACACCACATATTCCGAATGTCCCTGGGAAGGTTCGCTACACTCTATTCTCCTTCAAATTGTGTTTAATGGGGCCGCGGTGATGCTTCAGGAGAAATTCAAAGGGGAGATGGTCCATACGTCCAAGTTCAAGAGCGCCGAAGAAAACGCAGGCAGGCGGGTGCTCGTGGTCGGTGCTGGAACTTCTGGCCACGACGTCGCATGGGAGCATGTAAACCATGGCGCAGGTGAGCACTCTCTCGGGAGGCCGACTCGGAACTCGGTATCATTCGTGGCTCTGAAAGTTGCTTGACTACAGCTGAAGTTGTGAGTGGATTAAACACGACTCCCGTTCGAATCTTCTGAGCGACTGAGCCCACAACCAATAGACCATGTACCAACGAAACCCTACATGCGTTGCGAGCCATAAAGGAGGAATCGCCAAGATAACACGGGGTAATCTCTACTCCTTTATCACCAGCAACCAAAAAAAACGTTTGATCTGTATTGCATTCGGTAGGATACGAAGAAGGCGGTCCCCCCCCACACGTCGTGGACCTGTTCGCCTATTCCCTACCACGCTTGGTCTCAAAGCACCTGCTAAAGGCGATGACCGCCCAAATGGCCGAAGATGGTAAGTGAGTACCCCATCACCTTTTCGCCGATCGGACTGAGACTTCTCAGGGATCTCCATGCAGGGTTAGAAGCGAGAGGCTTCAGGACGTCATTGGGTGACGACGGCGCGGGTATCGTCTGGCTCGTTTGGTCCCGCGTCGGAGGGTTTTACCTCGGTAAGCAGAGCTCCATCATCACTCCGGAGG
>Ga0307512_10008299_pt1 | contig 10147 bp, 11 predicted proteins | sample 14_EM_MG_FD_200267 | JGI IMG/M metagenome (GOLD analysis project Ga0307512, IMG submission 200267) | Populus trichocarpa ectomycorrhiza microbial communities from riparian zone in the Pacific Northwest, United States - 14_EM | ecosystem: Host-associated > Plants > Roots > Unclassified | place... | reverse complement strand
CTGACCGGTCGCATGCACTCCCTCACCACCGCCGACGGCACCCCGGCGCCTCGGCTCCCGGCCTGGCTCTGATCAGGGGAGCCGAAGCCGAACCGGCATGCTCCACCTGGGACGATGGATGACACCAGTGGAATGTGGAGGTTGACGACGTGTCCGGGTGCTGTCCCCCTGCCCGTCCGTCCGAGCCAGGCGACCCGGCGCGGACGGCGGTGACCGGTCGTGGCCAGGACGCCGGCCCGCTCATCGTGCTGCCGGGTGGGACATTCCGGATGGGCACGGACGATCAGGACGGTTTCCCGGACGACCGCGAGGGACCGGTCCGCGAGGTCACGGTGGCGCCCTTCGCCATCGACGCCCACTGCGTGTCGAACACGAGGTTCGCCGAGTTCGTCGACGCCACCGGGTACCGCACGGAGGCGGAGCGGTTCGGCTGGAGCTACGTGTTCGCCAGGTTCCTGCCAGGCGAGCTGCGACGGGACTCACCGCGGCCCGAGGGCACGCCGTGGTGGTGCGGCGTGCGCGACGCGTGCTGGCGCCGGCCCGAAGGCCCCGGCAGCGACCTCGACGCACGCTGGGACCACCCGGTGGTCCACGTGTCCTGGCACGACGCGGCGGCGTACTGCGCGTGGGCCGGGCGCCGGCTGCCGACCGAGGCCGAGTGGGAGTACGCGGCCCGAGGCGGCCTGGACCAGGCCCGCTATCCCTGGGGCGACGAGCTGACCCCGGACGGCGAGCACCGCTGCAACATCTGGCAGGGCCGGTTCCCCGTGCACAACACCGCCGACGACGGGTACGTGGGCACCGCGCCGGTGGACGCGTTCCCCCCGAACGGTTGCGGGCTCCACAACACGTCGGGCAACGTGTGGGAGTGGTGCGCCGACTGGTTCGACGCCGCCGAGGCGAACCGCGCCACCCGAGGCGGTTCGTACCTGTGCCACGACTCCTACTGCAACCGCTACCGGGTCGCCGCCCGCACCGCCAACACGCCCGACAGCTCCAGCGGCAACACCGGCTTCCGCTGCGCCGCCGACGTGTGAGGCCGGTCAGCCGGCGCCGGCTTGCCGAACATCGTGCAGATCACGGCGGTCTGGAGTGCGTGGCCGGCCGCGGCGATCTCCGGGTCGGCGTCGAACTCGGCCCATGACTCGGTCGCGATGAGCACGGTTGCCGTGCGGCTGCCGGTGCTGTCGGTGACGTTGGTGGAGAGGTAGCCGGGGATGCCGCCGTCGTGGCCCCAGATCGTGCCGCACGCGGTGGCGCCGGTCTGGATGCCCAGGCCGTAACCTGGCCCGTCCGGCTGGTCCTGGAAGATCGGCACGGTGGCACGCAGCTGGGCCAGCTGGGCGGCGGGCAGTAGCTTGCCCGACATCAACGCGGTGTAGAAGCGGGACCAGTCCCGTGCGGTGGACACCATCGCCCCGGCCGCTCCGCCCGCCGCGGGGTTGTGGTCGGAGACGTCCACGTGACCGTCGTGGCGCGGCCCGGCGAAGTCCCTGAACTCGGCCGGCACGCTCGGTGGCATGTGGGCGGCATCCGGTTCGTAGCCGCGGGCATGCGGCCCGCGCCAGGTGGAGTCCGTGGCGTAGTAGGTGTGCCTGAGGGAGAGCGGCCGGGCGATCCGGTCCCGGACCAGCTCGGCCAGGCTCATTCCGGTGACCCGCTCCAGGACGGCGCCGATCGCGACGTAGTTGGTGTTGCTGTACGACCATTCCGTGCCGGGTGCGAACAGCGGGTCGTGCCGCACCCCGACGGCGAGCAGCTCCGCCGACGTCCACGGTCGAGGGTCCCTGCCGAGGATCGACGGCAGGATCGCGGGGTCCTCGGTGTAGTCGAACAGGCCGCTGGTGTGGTTCAGCAGCATGCGCAACGTGATCGCCCCGCCGTCCGGCACCGCGCCAGGCAGCCACTTCTCCACCGGGTCGGTCAGGGCGAGCCTGCCCTCGGCGACCAGCTGCAGGACGAGGGTGGCCATCATGGTCTTGGTGTTGGACGCCTCCCGGAACTCGTCACCCGCCCTGAGCACGTGGTCCGGCCTGGTCCAGCGGGCCTGCTCGGCGATCTCGACCGGCCGGCCGCTGCCGTCGTCCACCCGCACGATCACGCCGGGCGCCCCGGCGGCCACCAACTCCCGCGCCAACCGGTCCAGCTGAGCGTGCTGCGTCTCGCTCCGGGCCGGCACGGTCGTGGCGGCAGCGGGGAACACCGTGGCCGCACTCACCGCCAGCGCCACCATCGCGGCCAGACGCAGTGGCCGCGTCGACGAAGAAACACGGTGGGGCATAGACCTTTTCCTCCAGATGTCGGGCGGATGCACCGTCGGTCGGCGTCGATGGTGCCGGCTCAGCTCGGCACGGTCGATCCGGCTGGCCACCCGAAACGAGGTGAGGACAGCCCTACCGCTTACTCGTCTTACTCGTCGCTGAAGTAGGTCATGACGGCGAGGAGGTCGCCGGCGATGGTGTGGTCGCCGGTCACGGTCATCGGCACGGTGCCTGGTGCGCGCCGGTTGGCCGCGAGGTAGCAGAACTCCAGGGCGTCCGCGGTGATGGTGACGGCGGGCTCGCCGGATCCGTTCCTGGACAGGGGAATGCGCCAATCGTGGGTGAACGCGCCGGTCAGCCGCACCTGCGCGATGCGGTCGGGAACGGTGCGTCCGCTGAGCCGCAACGCCGTGGGCAGCGAACGGATGTGGAGGTCGGCCAAGGCCTGCAGGTGCGCCGGGCTCGGCGGGTCCGTCGGACGGCCGAGGGCCGAGCGGATGTCGTCGGCGTGGATCCAGGTCTCGAACGCCCGGCCCAGATAGGCGTTCCGGGCCGGCATCGACAGCCCGCCCACCTCGACCCGGTCGGTCAGCGGGGCGTGCACCGCGTGGCGGAGCAGGCCGAACGCCAGGTCACGCCAGAGGTCGTGCGCCTGCTTCGATGCCGGCATGGCCAGGTGGAGCGCGCCGGCCAGCTTCGCGTCGTTCTCGGTGAGGTGCTCGACCAGCTGACGTGTGGTCAACTCGCCGAGAACCGTGGTGCGCCACTGCTTCTCGGTCACCTCGCGCAGCAACCGGTCCAGCTTGCCGACCTCGGCGCTGTACGGGACCGCGGCCGCGGGGAGCGCCTCGGGATCGGGAAAGCCGGCGGGCCTGCGGTCGAGCGCGGCGGCCAGCACCGTTGACCGCAACCGGAGGGGCATCTCGTTCACGGCAGGCCCTCCGTTCCCAGCAGCTGCCCGAGCGTCGTCAGACCCCGTCGCAGCCGGGACTTCGCGGTGCCTTCCGGAATCCCCAGCGCGGTGGCGACGGACCGGTAGGTGTGGCCTTCGAAGTATGCCAGCCGGACCGCGATCCGTTGCTCTGCCGGAAGTGCGTCGACCGCACGCCGGATCAGGTCATGCAGCCACGAGGTGACGGCCATGTCGTCCGGCGCGGCGGCCGGGTCCCGTTCCTCCGTCGCCGCTCGCTGCCCCTGCCGCCGCTGCGTGGCCTCCCGGCGGACCCAGTCCACGGCCCGCCGGTACGCCATCACCCCCAACCAGGACCGCAACAGCCCACGATCCGGATCGAAGCGCGACGGGTGTTCCCAGGCGTAGACGAACACCTCCTGCGTGATGTCCTGCGCGGCCGCCCAGTTCCGGGTCACCCGCAACGCCAGCCGGTACACGACGGCCCCGAAGACGTCGTACAACTCGACGAGAGCCGTCTCGTCGCCCGCGATCAGCCTTTCCCGTAGCCGCTGTTCTGGTAACGCCATGGCCCAGCCTCCCGGTGCCCCCGGGCTCGCCAGGACAGGAGCGGCGGACTCGCACCCAGATACGTCACCGCCACGGTCGGAGCGCGATGTCCGTGGCGTGGCGGAGTCGTTGGCGTAGGTGGTCGGGGTCCTCGAGTGCCGCGGGGTTGTCGAGCAGCACCTGGAGCGCGCCGGTGACCGCGCCGATGAAGGCGCCCACCAGCGCGCCGGCGCTCACGTCGTCCAGCTCGTCGGGGAAGGCCCGCCGCAGGTGCCTGGCGATCTCGAGCTGGGCGTCGAGCTGGAGTTGCAGGGCGCGTCCCCGGACGGCGGGCACGGTCTGGACCAGCCGTAGCCGCAGCGCCGCGACCCGGTCCACCAGGTCGTCCGGCCCGCCGTCGGTCGCGCCGACGTCGTGTAGCCCCCGCAGCAGCACGTCTGCGGGGCGGTCATCCGGCTTCCTGTTCGCGATCGCCGCTTCCGCCGCCTGGATCCGTGCGTCGCTCTCGGGGAAGAGCAGCTCTTCCTTGCTGGCGAAGTAGCTGAAGAAGGTGCGAGCGCCGATGTCGGCGGCCGCGGCGATGTCGGCGATCGTGGTGCCGTCGTAGCCGTGGCGCTCGAACAGGTCGACGGCCGCGTCGACGATCGCCCTGCGGGTGCGGTCCCGCTTGCGGTCGCGCAGGGTGCGGCCTGCGCCGGTCGAGGACGACATGCCGGCCAGTCTACGACAGCGAGTGCCGATCTGCAGTGATTGCAAGTTTGCACTGACTGCGAATATGGTGGTGTCGTGAGACACCGCACAGTGCTGATCTCCGGAGCCGGCGTGGCCGGCCCGACGCTGGCGTTCTGGTTGGCACGACACGGGTTCCGTCCGACCGTCGTCGAACGCGCCCAGGAGCGGCGCTCCAGCGGAAATCCCGTCGACGTCCGAGGCGCGGCGGTCCGCGTCGCCGAGCGGATGGGTGTGCTGGCCCGCCTGCGCGCCGCCGCCACCCAGGTGCCCGGCCTGACCTTCGTCACCTCCGCAGGCCACCGGATCGGCCCGCTGGCACTCGGCCGGCCCCGCGGCGACGAGCTGGAGGTGCCCCGCGCCGACCTCGCGACGGTCCTGTGCGACGCCGCCCGCGACGACGCCGAGTTCCTGTTCGACGACTCCGTCACGGCGCTGCACCAGGACGCGACGGGCGTGGACGTCACGTTCGACCGCGCCGCGCCACGCCGGTTCGACCTGGTCGTCGGGGCCGACGGAGTGCATTCGGTGGTGCGAGGCCTGGTGTTCGGCCCCGAAGCGGGCTATGTCCGCCACCTCGGGCTCTACCTGGCCGCACTGCCGCTCCACCGTCCGGCAACCGATCCGAACGCGGTGGTCATGTACAACACGCCAGGGCGGGCGGTGGCCGTGCACCCCGTCCGAGGCGACGCCGGGGCGGCGTTCATCTTCCGCGGACCGGCCATCCCCGGCCTCGATCACCGGGACGCGGGCTGCCACAAGCAGGTCGTCCTCGACGCCTACCGCGACGGCGACTGGGCGCTGCCCGACGTGCCCGACCTGCTCGACCGCCTGCGTGCCGCCCCGGAGGTGTACTTCCACTCCGTCAGCCAGGTCCGGCTGCCGGCCTGGTCACAGGGACGGGTGGCGCTGCTCGGTGACGCCGCGGCCAGCGTGTCGCTGTTCGGCGACGGATCCAGCCTGGCCATCGTCGGCGCCCGCACTCTCGCGGAGGCCATCGCGGCCACCCCCGGCGACCACCGGACCGCCTTCCACGCCTACGAAAAACAGCACCGGGCCCTGGCCAACTCGAAGCACCGCGGCTACCACGCCGCAGGCGCGCTGCTGGTGCCCGCGACACACACCGGCATCACCGTCCGGAACCTGGCGGCCCGGCTCTTCCCGCGCTCGAACTCCTCCCGCGTGTAAACATCGACCAAGCGCCACGCAGGGCGGCGCGGGGAGGACGGGTGATGGCCGAGCTGGGCGAGGACGAGGCCGCGATCGTCGCACTGGTGGGCGAGTGGGTCGACCGTGAGGTCCGTCCCGTGGCGCGGGAGCTGGACCATGCCAACACCTATCCGGAGCAGCTCATCGAGCAGATGAAGCTGATGGGGATCTTCGGGCTGGCGGTGCCCGAGCCGTGGGGCGAGGCGTCGGTGTCGGCGCAGTGCTACGCGGCGGTGACCGAGGAGCTGGCGCGGGGCTGGATGAGCCTGGCCGGCGCGATGGGCGGGCACACCGTCGTCGCGAAGCTGCTCGTGGCGTTCGGGACGCGGGAACAGAAGGACCATTACCTGCCACGGATGGCGACCGGCGAGGTCCGGGCGACCATGGCGCTGACCGAGCCGGGCGGCGGCTCGGACCTGCAGGCTCTCCGCACGACCGCCCGCCGTGCCGGTGAGTCCTATGTGGTCAACGGGTCGAAGACGTGGATCACCAACGCGCGCCGGTCACAGCTCGTCGCGTTGCTGTGCAAGACCGATCCGGCGGCGGTCCCCGCGCACACGGGGATCAGCATCCTGCTGGTGGAGCACGGCCAGGGCTTCCACGTCTCGCGCGACCTGCCCAAGCTCGGGTACAAGGGTGTGGAGAGCTGCGAGCTGGCGTTCGACGACTTCCAGGTCCCGGTGTCGGCGTTGCTCGGCGGTGTCGAGGGCCAGGGCTTCGCGCAGATGATGCGGGGCCTGGAGATCGGCCGGATCCAGGTGGCGTGCCGGGCGTTGGGCGTCGGGCGGGCCGCGTTCGAGGACGCGTTGCGGTACGCCCAGGAGCGCGAAACGTTCGGCAAACCGATCTGGCGGCATCAGTCGGTCGGCAACTACCTCGCGGACATGGGCACGAAGCTGGAGGCCGCGCGGCAGCTGGTGCTGTACGCGGCACGCCGCTACGACTCCGGTGAACGCGCGGACCTGGAAGCGGGGATGGCGAAGCTGTTCGCGTCGGAGACGGCGATGGAGGTGGCGCTCAACGCCGTGCGCATCCACGGCGGCTACGGCTACTCGACGGAGTTCGACGTCGAGCGGTACTTCCGGGACGCGCCACTGATGATCGTCGGTGAGGGCACGAACGAGATCCAGCGCGACGTCATCGCCCGCCAGCTCGTCAAACGCCACCGGATCGGGTCCTGACATGGTGGCGCGGACCGAGCTGGTGACGCCGGAGCCCGCACGGGCACTGGGCGCGTTGCTGGACGTGCCGGTGCCCGATCTCGAGCGGTCCGGCCTGCCGCTGCTGTGGCACTGGCTGTACCTGCTGGACCGGCCCGCGCAGGCCGACCTCGGCCAGGACGGCCATCCCGTCCGGGGCGCCGTGCCGGAACCGCCGGGACCGGGCCGCCGCCGCATGTGGGCAGGCGGACGGGTCAGGAGGTCGGGCGCGCTGCTGTGCGGCGAGCCCGCGACCCGCAGCTCGGCGGTCCGGTCCGTGCTGGAGAAGAACGGCCGCTCTGGCCCGCTGACGTTCATCGTGGTGGGACACCAGATCCACCAACGCGGCCGGCTCGTGGTCGACGAGGAGCAGGACCTCGTGTACCGGGCGGGGAGCTCGCTGGCGGCGCCGGCCGACGGCGAGCCGGTGCCCGCGGCCGAGGGGGAGTGGCGGATCGACGTGTCCCCGACGTTGCTGTTCCGCTTCTCGGCACTGACCTACAACGCACACCGCATCCACTACGACCGCGACTACGCGCGTGACGTCGAGGGCTATCCCGGTCTGCTGACACACGGCCCACTGCAGGCACTCGCGATGGCCGAAGCCGCCCGTGCCCGCGAAATCCCGGGTGACCTGTTCGAATACCGTCTGGTGTCACCGCTGTTCGACCACCAGGGCATGATCGTCACCCCGAACGCCGTCCGCGACCTGTACGGGCGCCAGACCGCCACCGGACGCCTTTCCCGCGCCTGAAGCCAGGGCAAGCGGAGAAGCACCTCGATGTCCACAGTGGACGCTGAAGTCACCGAGAGATATTCGGGCACGAAAAGGCTAGAATAGGTGAATCTCGAGGTGGCCGAGTCCCCGCCATGTCCCACGTACCTGGCGGGTGGTCTAGGTGTACTTACAGCCGGTTGGGCCGCACGGGCGCATCGACCGTCGTCTGATTGCCCTACGTGTCCTGGGTTTCCAGTTCGGGGTGCGCCGTGACTCCAGCGGTGCGGTCGTCGCACTCGCCGGCTGCCGTGCGCACCACGGGGTGATCGACATCGTGCAGTTCTACGGCGAGCACGACGTGGATGCCACCCGAATCCCGGACGATGAGCCGGACATCCTGTTCCCCCGCACCACGATCTGGCGTGCCACCGGCACGGCCGCCGACGTGATCGACGACCTGTTGACGCTGGCCGATCCCGCGCTCGAGGACGCACGCACGCCACGACGCAACACATCATGAGTTTGCGGCCCAACCTTCCCCGCGATGGCGACGAACAGTCATACGGGGTGCGGCCATGGACACAGCTCAGCGGACCGGCGGGGAAGCGTTCCTCGAGGCCCTGTACGAGGAACACAGCGCGGTGCTGCTCGCGTTCGTCATGTCGACGATGGGTGGCGACCTGTTGGCGGCGGAGGACATCGTCCAGGAGACGATGCTGCGTGCGTGGCAGCACGCCGGCAAGGTGAGGGCGGCGACCGCGCCACGGGCGTGGCTGTTCACGGTGGCACACCGCCTGATCATCGACCGGTGGCGCAGCCGCAACGCGCGGCCGCGCGAGGTGGCCGACACGGTGTTGTGGCACATGGGTGTGCCCGACCACGCGGAGCGGTCGACGACCAGCGTGCTCGTGCACGCCGCGCTCACCGAGCTGAACCCGAAGCACCGCGCGACCCTCGTCGAGATGTACCTGCGCGACCGCACGGCGACGGAAGTCGCCGCGGTGCTCGGTATTCCGATCGGTACGGTGAAATCGCGTCTGCACGGTGCGCTGCACGCGCTGCGTGTCGCGCTCGGTGAGAAGGGCTGAGGGTCAGCCGCGGGGTGTCGCGGTCGAGTCGCGGACGACCAGGTGGGCGGAGAGCAGCCGGGTGACCGGCGGCCGGGTCGGTTCGGCGATGGCGTCCAGCAGGTCCTCCGCGGCGGCGACGCCGATGGCCTCGGTCGGCTGCTCCACGACCGTCAGCCTGGGGCGGACGAGGGTGGACCACTCGTGGTCGTCGAAGCCGATCAGGGACAGGTCATGGGGGCAGCGCAGCCCGCTGTCCTGGACGGCGGCGAAAGCGCCGGCGCTCAACACGTTGTCCGTGCAGTAGATCGCGGTGATCTCCGGGTTGGTGCGCAGCAGGGTGCGTGTCGCGTCGTAGGAGATGGCGCTGGAGTACGCGCTGTACCTCATGTACTCGGGTCTCACCGGGATGCCGGCCGAGGTCAACGCCTGCACGTAGCCGGCCAGGCGCATCGCGCTCGGCCGCAGGCCTGCCGTGCTCGGCTCGGTGGCGTCGGCCAGCGCGGGGTCGTAGCGGGCTTCGCTGACGATGCCGATGTGGCGGTGGCCCAGGCCGACCAGGTGGTCGATCGCGAGCCGGGACGCCTCGATGTTGTTGGTGGACACGAAACTCGCCCGGTCGACCCCCGGGGCGGGCCGGTCGAGCAGGACCAGCGCGGTGCCGTCCTCCGCGAGCCTGCGGAGGTGCTCGTCGTCCGGGCCGTCGAGGGGCGCCACGATCACCCCGTCCACGCGCTTGGCCGCGAGGGTCTCCACGGACCGGCGTTCCAGCTCGCGTTCGCCCTCGGTGCCGCTGACGAGGACCTCGTAGCCGTGCTTGCGCACGGTCCGCGCGATGCTCTGCAACGCCTCGGCGAAGAACCGGTTGGACAGGTCGGGGACGACCACGCCGACGGTCTCGGTGTTGCCCGTGATCATGCTGCGCGCCAGCTTGTTGGGCCGGTAGCCCAGCTCGGCGGCGACGCGGGCGACCTTCTCCCTGGTGCGGGCGCTGACCTCGGACGCACCCGCGAGCGCGCGCCCGGCCGTCGACTTCGACACGCCGGCGGCCCTGGCGACGTCGATGATGGTCACGGTCTGGCGAGAGGTCATGGCGCCGACAGTATCCGCTCGACCAGCTCGATGACCCGCACCGAGTCCATGGGGTCCACGGGCACCTGCTCTCCCGCCAGCAAGGCCTTCGCCAGCAGCGCGTAGAACTCCGCGTAGCGGCCCGGTTCGGTCGGCACGGTGCGGGTCGCGCCGTCGATACCCACTGTGCCCCAGGCGCTCTCCGGCTCGTGCCCGAAGGACGGGTTGGTGGGCCTGGCATCGTCGCGGAGCGCGGCTTCCTGGGGATCCAGTCCGTGCTTGGTGAACCCACCCCGCGAACCGAGCACCCGGAAACGAGGACCCACCTGGGCCGCGAGCCCGTTCATCCACAGGTGCGACCGGACGCCGGACTCGTGCTCCAGCACCACGAACGCGTCGTCGCCCGCGGCGCTCGTGCGGGTGAGCACCTCGTG
>Ga0307512_10008298_pt1 | contig 10148 bp, 10 predicted proteins | sample 14_EM_MG_FD_200267 | JGI IMG/M metagenome (GOLD analysis project Ga0307512, IMG submission 200267) | Populus trichocarpa ectomycorrhiza microbial communities from riparian zone in the Pacific Northwest, United States - 14_EM | ecosystem: Host-associated > Plants > Roots > Unclassified | place... | reverse complement strand
TCGATTGATTGGTGTCAGGAAAACCCCTGGGCGGTCCTCGGTATCGGACTTAGTGCTGGGCTTTTGGTTGGTTATGGGTCCCACAAGTATCGAGTCCACAAAAGGCAGAGAGTCAGGCATACCTCGACTGCATCTGCTCCTCGCGAACGTCGACAGGTCGTCAGTGCGTATCTCGTCTTCTTTCTTCCAGCGTTACAAGTTAAGAGTTGTTATCGTCCAGTTGTTCTTGGGGGAGATAGGCCCATTGGTTTACCATTGATCCTTGATCTCGAAAAGAAAGGCTACATCGTCATCACGAGTGTGGAGAGTTCAGATGCCGTCGAGTCCGTCGAGTCCAAATCCCACGGCTATGTCAGGGCTTTGGTACTCGAGTCTGCCAACGTACGTCCTTCTATCTTTCAACCCGTTTTGATTCGCTGAACTTCCCCCAAGCCTGCTTCCGTTCCGGTCTTCCTTCGCTCGCTTGCATCCAGTCTCTCCCGCAAGTTCCCAATCAGCTCCGCCGGGGACCCACATGTATCACCCTCCACACAACCCTACATCCTCTCCGTTATCTCCCTCCTTACACTCTCTGCTCCATCCGCCCCTGCTCCCATGCCCCTCGAACACCTCCCACTTGAGCCAACTTACCTACCATACCTCACCTCCACCCATATCGTCCCCCTCCAAGTGATCCAGGCACTCCTCCCTCTCCTTCGTTCATCTCCTGCGAGGTCCCGGGATGCCCTTTCTAATGGTATCGGTAAACAGTCGATCATCGTGTGTCTCCCTGTCACGGATACTCGGGTGGGACTGCCCTTTGCAGGTGCACAAGCCATGAGCGCGTCCGCAACTCTGCAGGGTCTCCAGGTGTTGAGGAGGGAGATAAAGATAGCGTCCCTGTCAATGGCCAACCCTGAGGCGATGAAGAATACCCGGGTCGTTACCGTCGAAGTTGGCACTGTTGACACTGGCGGTCACCATCACCACCATCACCAGGAGTCGTCTGGGTCAACCGACATTCAAACCTCCATGGAAGATTGGAGTGCTTCGGAGAAATCGGTGTATGGACAATCGTTCTTGACCTTGAATGGTGGAAATGTTCAGTTTGGGAATTCAAGGAAGCCGACTCCTGTCTCCCGCTTCGCCAGGACGATCGTGAATATTGTTAATGGGCAGTCATACGGAAATGGGTCAAACACTCCGCTTCTCGTCAGCGCGTTTTACAAACTCAGGAGTTGGTTGAGTGGTGACAGTATTTCTGTTGGCGCGGGTGGTGAGTTAGTTACTCATGAGACGATATGATCCATGTCCAGGCTCTCAATCGTTGATACGATATTCATCCTTAGCCGGGACATACGCGTTGGCCTCTAAGCTTCCCACATTCATCCTTGATGGCCTCATCAACTTCCCGCATTTCCTGATCTCGGTCCGCAACGGTTTGTTGCCTGTCACTCCGACGAGGAGGATTCTCCCCGACCAACTTCCACCTCCTGCAACCCAGCAACAAAAGTCTGTCACGGGGGCACATGAAGGGCCCGTCTCTCCGTCCAAAAAACATGCAAAGGTTTCGTCAGCGGCCACCGTGACTACTCAGACTCGCGATGAGGAGTCCAGTTCTGGCGACGAGACGCGGTCGAACCCTTGGAGCAATGACGACGCGGACGTTGAGAGCAATGCTGGTGACACTTCTGCGGTAGAGAGCAGTTGGGTTAACCTGCACGAAAAACACGACTGAAAGTTCAAACTTTCCTGATTATTTGCCGTAAACTAACCAGCTTGGAAGCCCACGCACGTACCATTCCCGCTCACCCACTTGTACTTACTACTGTTGGATTCCACTCAATTGCAAACGGAACGAACTCGGTTTTTACGCTTTACTTTTATATTTTGAGTTCTAAGCTATGAGTCCCGGCTCAATCAGGTAACAGCGGGGTGGTGAGGAGATTAGTGGATCTAAGCCAGTGGTCATAACGGGCGGCACAAAGCGTTTTCTGAAAACGAAGCACAGAATGCAAACAAAACACCCGACTATGAGCCACCCATCTCCTTAGCGAGCTGCTCAGCCTTGGCCTTGACATCCTCGATCGTGCCAACCATATAGAAAGCGGACTCGGGGAGAGAGTCGTGGGCGCCGGCAAGGATCTCCTTGAAGGACCTAACGGTATCTTTGAGGGAGACGAGTCGGCCTTCGAAACCGGTGAAGACCTGGGCGACCTGGAAAGGTTGCGACATGAAACGCTGGATCTTACGAGCACGCTCGACCTGTGGCAGAAGGCGCAGATTAGGCGGGTGTGTTAATCGATGGATAAAATACGTACAGTCAGCTTGTCCTCTTCAGACAGTTCGTCCATACCCAAGATAGCAATGATATCCTGGAGGGACTTGTAGTCCTGAAGAATCTTCTGGACGGCAGTGGCGACATCATAGTGTTCCCGACCGACGATACGTGGATCCAACATACGGGACTTGGAGTCCAGAGGGTCAACAGCGGGGTAGATACCCAACTCGGCAATGGAACGAGACAACACAGTAGTGGCATCCAAGTGAGCGAAGGTAGTGGCGGGGGCAGGATCAGTCAGATCGTCGGCGGGTACATAGACGGCCTGGACGGAAGTAATTGAACCCTTCTTAGTGGTAGTGATGCGCTCCTGCCTGGTAGTGCAATAGTTAGTAAAATATGGTACGAGGGGCAGAAAGGACTAACATGCTACCCATGTCAGTGGAGAGGGTTGGTTGGTAGCCGACGGCAGAGGGAATACGACCGAGCAAGGCAGACACTTCGGAACCGGCCTGGGTGAATCGGAAAATGTTATCGATGAACAACAACACATCCTGGCCCTCCTCATCACGGAAGTACTCGGCGATGGTAAGACCGGTCAAAGCGACACGAGCGCGGGCACCGGGGGGCTCGTTCATCTGACCGAAGACCAAGGCGACCTTGGAATCACCCTCCAAGTTAATGACGCCGGTCTCGATCATTTCGTGGTATAAGTCGTTACCCTCACGGGTACGTTCACCGACACCTAACCGAGATATGAGCGCAACAGACACGTGAAGGAATGGTAAAACATACCGCAGAAAATTGAGAAACCACCATGAGCCTTAGCGACGTTGTTGATGAGTTCCTGAATCAACACGGTCTTGCCAACACCAGCACCACCGAACAGACCAATCTTTCCACCACGAGCGTAGGGGGCGAGCAGGTCAACAACCTTGATACCGGTCTCCAAGACCTCGGCAGTGGTAGACTGCTCAACGAAGGGGGGAGGGTCGGCATGGATCGGACAAAGCTTGACACCCTTGATCGGACCCCGCTCGTCAATTGGCTCGCCAATGACGTTCATGATACGACCCAAAGTGCCCTTCCCGACAGGAATCCTAATAGGAGCGCCAGTGTCTACAACCTTCTGGCCACGGACGAGACCCTCGGTACCGTCCATAGCGATGGTTCGGACCGAGTTCTCACCAAGGTGAGCAGCGACCTCGAGGACGAGACGACCACCGTGGAAATCTTGGACTTCGAGAGCATTGAGGATAGGCGGCAGGTTCTCGGTCTCGAATTGAACATCTACGACGGCACCGATGACCGTCTTGACGTGACCAATAGCTCCGGGAGCCTCCGTAGCATAGGAGCGCGCTGTAAAACGCGAATAAATGCGTCAGAATGCTTTCCAAATGTGTTCCGGAGGGTACTTACTCGCTTGCTGTTGAGTAGCGCGAACCGGTCGGACGTTGGAGGTAGTGCAAGAGGCAGAAGGAAGGGACGCCCTCGAGAGGTAAGCCGCGGACGAGAAGAACGCGTTTGTCCTCTTGGCTGAGCCGAGAGCCTTTTTAGCAGAGCGAGGGATTCTGGTGAGGCCCCTAGACGTTAACATGGTTGAAGGGGAAGGAACGGGTTTGGACTATGGCTATGGTAGAAAGCTGGCAGAAAGCGTTTTCAAAAAGGATGGGACCTCGAAATTCAAACTCAGCAGCTCCGACACGCGACCCGGACACTTCCGACCTGCCCTCAGCCATACCGACCACAAGCCCGATCACTGGGAATGATCCCCGCCACTGGCGATCCGGAGAGTCAGCTTACATCTCCTCCTGGGCTTTCGGCTGCCTGTCTGCCGCACTAGGATCCTGCCCTATCCTGCTTGACACAGCCGAATAACCTGTGCGGCACGACTTATATGGGGGGTACTCCTCTCCCAGATACTCACTCTCCTAAACCCAGGGCAGGGATAGTATTGAACAGACATATTTGTGCTCGTCTCCGAGCTCGGACCGCGCACATCTACTCAAAGATGTGCTATCCCTTGTATCTGACTCCGGGTCGGTAAACCTGGGCTATGTCATCCTCGCCAGGTCTTGGGGTTCCTACCTCGCTTGATACATACGAATGAACAGATTATAAAAGAGGCCAGGTGGGCCGAATGTTGAACGTCCCAGCAACGCCAAACGAGCAAACAACAACCCCAAGTACCATCGAGTCTCCCTCACCATGTCTGACATATCAGATCCCAACCGTTCGCCTCTGCCTCTTGACATCCTTGATTATTTCTGACACTAACAAACGCGATAGACTACCGCACCGAGCTCAATAATTTTCTTCAAGTAAACGGTGGACCTCGCCGCCTCCAGTGGCAAACGTACCATCACGGCCCCCAACATGAATTGATTTGGACCGCAGTCTGCTGTAGTGAGTGTTTTTCATCAGCGATGCTGCCCTCAACTCACCCCAAACCTACAGTCGACGAAGTCGAGTATGGCAAGGCGTCCAGTAACACCTTGGCAGATGCAAAGGAAAGGGCTGCCCATATGGCACACAGAGCGCTCGTATTCCAAAATTTCCGTCAAAGTGTGGGGATGGTGGCTTAAACACCTATGCACCACCCATCGCGGGTGTCCATAGGCTGGCGTTCGTCACCCCCGTTGTTCCTCTCGATCCGTGACTATGTCGTGTAGCCTCCAATGTTATGACCTGTTTCTTCCGATGTGTCTGTGCGTTTCTCGTCTGAGGGTTACAATTACTCCCCATGGTTCAATGTTGTTCTCCGCACCGGCAATTTTAATGATGCCGAGCGTCCGCCCGTGTCAACTAAACGTCCCACACCGCTTTACGATTCATGCCCATGTCTCACTGTTGCACGACTCACCGCGTCTCCCTAGGACACCTTGAAACTTCTCCGTGTGTCAGTAAACCCCCCAACCATGATATTGGACTTTCTGCATCCGGCGAAACTATCATATACGATCTCTGGCTGGATCGCGCCCCCTGCATGACAGCTCACTGTGTCACGCCCCGTTTCGCAGATGCGTACCCGGAAATATGGTCGAAGGAGTATCGGCACCTCTACTAAGCACATATCCCATTCCAGGGTGACCGGTGACCGGTTACCACCGGCTCGCTCTAGCACGCCGGTTATCGTAGGGTCCGGTTTTTCTCTCCAGCTATACTCACTTATCTGGGATGTTATCTGCCCACATACAGCAGGGCAATGGGGCGTAACTGAATGGTCATCTGGAATCGCAAGCGTCATGGGCCAGAACACTCAACGTACGTCCTTTCACGCCGACCCGAAACCGGACCCTGGATTCTCACCACTTCACATAGACTATAGGACAGAATTGAACAATTGGCCCCAGGTCAACGGTGGACCAGGCGCCTTGGTTGTGCGAGTTTCCGGGTCGGACCTAAGAGCAACACAATCTGAACTGCAATGCGCCTCAGAACTCCCCTGTGAGCCATCCTTCATCGTTCTAACTCTACCTCCTAGTCTACGATCGAATGGAAGTAGGGCTGAGGCCAACACTCTCTCGGCGGAAGAGGAGGAAGCAGCTCGCAACGTTCTCAGAATCTTTCAGTCCGATGATATGGCTAATACGAGTCGATTTGCTTTCGTTAGATAGGATAGATCGACCCATGCAACACTACCCCTGATTCCTTCGCTACTGACGCTTCTCTCCAGCATGCACCCCTTTTCACATCCACAATACCACGATCTCTGTTCGTCGCCTAATTGATTGCGATATGCCGCTCGGGTCCTTCATCGCACCCCAACCCCCATATCAAGGAGTCATTGTGTTCACGTAACATCCAGTCACCATACCTCTGCACTATAAGTTTTCTCACTTCCGATTCGGATTGCGACCGAGTTCACATGGTGTCACGTTTCCCGGTGCCTAGTGGGGATACAGTAACCAGGCACCGCGACAGTCGTGGTCAGTGTACCCTTTTGAGTCTAGGCATAGTGGGGTAAACTAGTTCGCATCGATGACAAACTTTGCGGCGCTATCTCGAAGCAACCGCACTCGAGCTGCACCCCACCCTCCAGCCTCGATCTCAGGAGGTCGAGTGACATAGACATGACCCTACGGGGTATGTTATGCGATGACTAGTACGAACTTCTGTGGTAGAGGGCATGGTACCGGCGTTCTCAGTCCACCGCCCCGACTATTTTCTCCGGCGCCACAATCTGCTAGGCGCCGTGGAGTAATTTGGCTCGCGTATCTGGCAGCATAATTCCCCGTCTCTTTGTTGGATCTTGTGGCCTCATCCGGGGATATATGGGGTACTACCCCTTCTAATTCCCTCTACCAGCCCCTGCCGAGGCTCTGAGCGAGCTTAGTGTATAGCGCTGCGCTCGTGAAGCGATAGTTGCCCACTCTTCGGTGTTTCGGTTCCTCACTTCGGAAACTCGAGTTCCGTCTGGCGGTGCAGCGTACGTTTGCCAACGATTTACCGCTAGGGTTTTCTACTCTCGCAGGCCGTGGGCCCCGGAGCGCGAAGCAGACCACATGGAGCAATGCATTCTCAGTCGCTGCTATCGAAATCATTGGAAGAACCCTTGGGCTCGATTTTCGCCTCACCGTGCCTCGTTCGTACTTGGGGTGAAACCATCGTATTGACCTTCTCGGTCCCAGTCCTGGCCCTTTTTTTTGACCCAACTTTGTGGCTCGTACAGTCACGACGCATATGCGCCGACGAAGAGCAGGGCTTTGGGCACCTTTCATTGGTCTGAGCGACAAAATGGAGTATAAGTCCAAGACGGACGCGGTGGGAGAGTACCTCATTGCAATATGCCTCCCTCAGCAACTGGTTCGTTCTATTGTGCGAACGCTTCTCGACGCTGAACAGACCCTTTTCCAGAGTATCGAATGCGATTGAACAATCTCTTGCAGGCCAATGGTGGTTCTGGTCGCCTCCGCTGGGGAGATCCCATCCAAGATGGTCCTGACGACCATCCCATCTGGACCATTGTTGCGTACTGTTAGTCACCCAACCGTCTAGCATGTTCCCGTCTGACCCCCGCTTATAGTCGACGGTACGGAGTTCGGTCGCGGCACCGAGAAGAGTGTGAGTCTGGCCAAGGAGGAAGCCGCTCGTCAAGTTCTGTATCTCCTCGCCCCCAGCCTCGCACACTAGTTACTCGAGCGAAGCTTATCGTGCAACGTGTTATCATTTTCTACCAGTCTTCGTCGTCGGCGGTAGTTTCAGATCTACCAGCAAGGTCGAATACAATCCCTTTCTCAAAAGAAGTGCCCGTGATGTGTGTGTGTGAAATTTGTATTTCCCTTCCCTTACTGTGGGCGTTTCCCACGGCCGTTTCATTTTTGATCACTCCCGCACTATCTCCAATCGAGGATCGGCCTCAGCCGCAAAAACTCTCTCGACGTGCACAGTCACCTAGACGGTGTTGTATTCCATCCCTCCCTCCATCCCGTTTACCTGCCTATTTTCCAATCCCGGACCCGATGTTCCGGCACAGCAGAATGTAATTTCGCTTAGGCGAGCGAAAACTGGTTCCCTTTCCAATATGAGCGTTGGGTATAGACTTGGGCTGGGCCTGATGGTGCGGCTCAACGAGATATAAAGACTTCGCGACACTATCCGACAGCTTCACTGTCCGCATATGTCAGAAAACGACAGTTTGCCTCGTTCGTTCCCTTTTCTGGGGATTTCTTACCCTGCTCACCGCTTATCTCGCAGACCCACGCCAACGGCTTAATAATTACCTTCAGTCCAAGAAGATGGTCGGTGACCTTCGATGGGTCATCGGTCGTAATGGTCCTCCCCATGATCCCGTCTGGTACGCGATTTGTATCGGTCGGTCCTCCTCCTCGATAGTTCGTTGTCCCGTACTCATCCCTTCAAGTTGAAGGCAAAGAATTAGGAAGAGGGGAAGGGTCAAAGAAGGGGCGAGCGCAGGACGGAGCGGCCAGGATGGCACTGGAGGCACTATCTTCCAAGCCTCCTCCCAGAATATCGATCTCAAACCTTCGGCGCCGGAACTCATTCCCCTACTAGTTCCGCGCCAAAAAAAACAACCCCCATGTGTTTTTCGCCTTATCTTATCTCTCTCGCGTCGTTGTTTGCTTGCAATCAACACTCTTTCTGAATTGCCGGGGGTCAGGGTCATGAAAGCAAGCCTGTCACGCCAAATTGGAAACCCTACCCGGCTAGTCAGATCTATTCCAGATCTTTTTGAGTTTACCATGGTTGTGGAGATTCTAACGCTCAGAGTAGATATTCTTCATTCCAAACCAATTCCGTCCACTCCGTCGCCATATGCACACGGCGCAGGTTTCTGCGATCCCACCGCTCGGTTGCCCTCACCCTTTTTCAGGAAGAGCGGTTACGAAAACTTCTGTCGTGGGTATCACTGAATAACGGCGCCCCCAGTGTATTGGCTCGGCTCGTGAATTTTGCCACGAAGAATTAAAACCGTTCTCACACAACAGTTCCCATTTCCCACACGCATGCGTGGATTTTTTTTACACCTGTTCGGAACGAATGCCAGCGTCAGACCGGTCTGGGTTTGGGCCCTTCCGAGTTTCCCCACTGCGGGGTATAAGAACTGGCTAGGGCAGAGGTTGGAGTAGCCGAGACAACGACCACAATGAGCGACCAATCTACTCCCTCTTCCTCTCCCTCCCTCGGCGAGCATGGGTTTCGCCAGAGGCTCAACAACTTGTTGCAGTCTCATAGATGTGTGGACAAATTAACCTCGCACACTTGGGGGGGTATGTCTAAGGGGCGTCCCATCTGGTTCGCTAGATATACATGTCCGTTTCACTTCTCTCCCCGTCTGCTCGATGCTTACCTACAGCCCACAGTTGACGGCAGGGTGCATGGCCAGAGCAGGGGTCTCGAAACGGCCAAAAAGGCAAGAGAGGAGGCTGCCCGCAACGTTTACCGGCAACTTCTTTGGGAAGAAGTGAAACCCGTCATCCAACACCGGTTGAACAAATCTGGTTCCTAATTACCAGCCTCACCCCTCCTTTTCCCTGGACTTTCCAGGTCTCCTTTCCTTCGCCGCCTCATCATACATCCACTCCTCGCTTTTGTTATACATCGGTGTGACGCTGGCATCGCTGCCATGCAGTGCCAGTCGCCATCCCTTTCGCTCCGGCAACGACGTAACTATACTTCGAGCACAGCACTTGTTTGGTCTGTCTTCGCTCTTCCATATGGACATACATGGGCATAGAGACTTGTCAGATAGATACTCGATAGATGCTTCCTCGATATGATATGCGTATAGCTTATATTAATGAGCCAGGATAACAGTCAATTTTCGATGCTGTGCTCGGGGATGCATATACGTTCCGGAAGGTGGATCGCAGCTCTTCGATCCAACGACGGAGGAGAGCATGGACGTTGTGCTGCTGCTTCACTCACGACGTAGGGGAGAAACTCTCTTCATCAGCGATCCAGTCCTCTCCTCGAGCCCCTCGGAGCCTCTGGCTCCCACCATATCCGGCTAGTGCTCCGTTGCGTGCCAGCGGCACGCACCATCGAGTTCGTTAAAATATAAGAACATTACCCCGCCCTCTAGCAGAGCTCCCATGCAGCGATGCGTGTCGGATGTGGGAAGCCGGGGCTCTCGACGAAGAGAGCTGCACGTCCACAGTAAAGGTTTTCAAGTTTCGGACACTGGAATCAGCTCCAAGGTGTTTTCGAACGCCCGTCCGGTTCGAGAAATCGGCGAAGTGTCCGCGCGGGATACGAATTTGGAAATACCTTGCATCAGGTGGGCACATTCGTAACTATCGCCCGCACACGAGATCACATGAAGGATCCAGTACCTCACGAGCTGACTCCACAGGATTGTATGGATCTCGACCTACAAACCTTAGGGAAGCATCAGATGAAATGGAATTCCGATTCACTTGCCTCG
>Ga0307512_10008297_pt1 | contig 10148 bp, 13 predicted proteins | sample 14_EM_MG_FD_200267 | JGI IMG/M metagenome (GOLD analysis project Ga0307512, IMG submission 200267) | Populus trichocarpa ectomycorrhiza microbial communities from riparian zone in the Pacific Northwest, United States - 14_EM | ecosystem: Host-associated > Plants > Roots > Unclassified | place... | reverse complement strand
GCCAGAGGTCCGATCTCTAACCAGAGGAGGACTTCCCAGCGCAGCGAACAGATACGAAGGGATACATAGACTCGAGGCAAAACCGCACTTGCTCCGAGAGTTCCTCGTTTCCATGACTACCATCCAGACTTCTTGGGTCTCTGGTGCCGCCTTTTGCTTGGGCGATAGAGCAACGTTAGCAGCGGCTTGACTGAAGGTTGCTGTCAAAAATAATAATCATAATATATCACTCGATGTCGGCGACCGAAGCTGAGTTTTCCGATTGAGTTTGGAAACACTGAATTACCGCTTAGGCCATTTTGATGTCGAAGCACTCGCGACACATCACCAGCTTAATCGTCATCACCCCCTCCCTCCCACAAATCCAACGTCAACGACACTGGCGGCGGAGCCGGTGGCCTATCGCGTTGCGTGGTAGCATAACTATTCCTGCGCGCTTTCTCATCGGCCTCATTCGGTCCGCCGTTAACCGCACGCTCCCTCTCCAGTCGTTCTTTCTCGGCCGCCTCCTTCTTCTTCTTCTCGGCTTCGGGCACCATATCCTCTGGAATGCCATTCGGCCCGACTGCCTGTAGTGCTCCCTGTCGCATGAGGATCTCGTTCGGCCACGGCGTGAACTGAAGATTTCCCGAGGGGTCCAGCGACGTAAACTCCTCTTCCGACATGCCGAGGGGCGGCTCTTCCTTCTCTTTGCCCTCCTCGGGTGGCTGCGGCAGGACCGCACTCGCGTGCTTGCGGAATGCGGCCGGGTTTGATGGCCGCGAGTATTTTGAGATCTTGGAGGCGTACGCGAGTAGCTCGGTGTATGAGACTTCGCGCGGCTTGGCGGAGAACTTGGTGGATGGGACGGAGAGGAGCTGCAGGCGTGCCTCCGAGAGTGTGGTGAGGAGTGAGGTTAGGTGGTCGTCGAGCGCGTTACTGGTTTCGGTGAGCGTGAGGATTCGTTGCGTTGCTTGCTGATGCTCTTCCACTGCAGTAAATCAGTATTCTTCGCTGAGGATGTGGTGTGTGAGAGTTGGAACGGACGCTTCTCAAGTGTCGCTGTGAGTTCATCATCCGACCGAACGAGAGCTACGGCGGCGGCGGGGGAGGGGTTGTAGGACGCGACGGATTCAAGTAATAGCAGGAGATTCCGCTCGAGAGTGTTGAGCGCGTCCTGTACCAATACGTTCATTTTGTGTTGACGCGACGGTGACGTGTGATGCTGGAGGAGGAGGAGGAGGATGATGATCCCGGATGAAAGTCGGTGTTGAGTTCCCGGGTTCGTCCCTCCAAGCTTGGCAGGTCCTTACTGTTGAAGTTCAAAGGCCATTTCGTATTATTACTAGCTCTAGCTAAGTAGAGTAAGTACACATGCTTAATTAGAGGCATTCTATGTCACTTTATTTCTGTGGGAGTTTATCGCAAAAATTATAAAGCACATAACACCGGCTGGAGCGAGACTACATTTCATCATTGACCACAAAGGGAATCAACATTGTAGGATTACAGTAGAGAAGTATATCACTCCTTCTTAACTTCGACCATCCTTCCTTCGAGCGCCGGCGAAATGGCACTGGTCCAGTCGACGTTCTGATCCTTCCTGCCGTGATCATCTACTTCAAGATTGGCTCGACGCGCCCACTTGATCCCCATCCTTTTGATGAGCCGTTGAACCCTGTCCGAGTGTGGCACATCCGGCGTCTGACCATCGTCATTCTCAATCACGTTGTTCTCGTCCTCACTTCCACTGGTATCGGCGTCGTCATCGAGCTCTTCGCGTTTGGCCGCTTTGGGCGGAAGTACCAGACTTCCCTTCGAGCTCATTTCCTTCTTCATAGGATCGAAGAAGTTGCGGTAGAAGCCGCCGCGAGACCACTTGCCAACTACTTTGAGAGAGAGGAAGTATTGACGGAGGACCATTGTGATCAGCACCCCGTTCTCGTTGTCCACAATGGTCTCCGCTCCCTCTTCTGTGGATAAGGCTCCGTATCCGTCCTTTCCGCGACTCATGTAGTCCCTTCATTCTTGATTAGTAAACCTGCCCCCCTCGTTGATACGGTGGATTTTCGTACCTAGTTGCGAGGGTGTACCTCTTGTCTGGTACTACATCCTCCTCTCCGACCTTGCAAGACAAGACCCTAGAGCCCTGTGGGAGAGAAGGATCGAAGGTGAATTTGATTCCGGATACATGCGCGAAGCGGCCTATCCACATTAGTGCTTGTTGATAGAATGCTGCACAATCATCCCACCTTCATACGCAGGCAACTTAGAAACACCGTTCTCAAGGGCTTTAACAATCGACGATCCGGAGAGTCTAACCACAACCACGGGATCTTCAAAGGGAAAGCATTTGATGATGTCTCCGAGCTTCAGGACACCCGGGGGATAGATCTGGTCTCCTCGCATCGTTCCTCCGGCAATCATCGCACAGTCAGTGTTGTAATAAAATCTCATCAGATCGCACCTAGATACAATCGTCATTAGCGCTCAAATTAGCCATTTTGCTTGCGCAGGTCGAACATACACGAAGTTAGCATAATTCGATTCCTTGCACCTAATAGTGCTAAACCGAGCATCCAAGGGTACCAAGGTAGCCCCAATCGGCTTCTCGAGTTTTGCCTTCATTCCGGCTGTGAGCTTGTTGACGATTTGAGCGGTGTGATCATCCGCAGGCCTGTGATCGAGTCAGCCCCAATTCATAGATATGCGTGATAGCCATAGCTTACACATCCTTCGTGATATCCCGCCGTACGATGTCAAAGTGCCATCCAGTGGCAGAAGGATCGGCATTACTCTTTCTGCGAGCCTCAATGTAGGAGAGCTGCTTGAAGTCGCAGCCAGATCGGATGATATGGCATCCATTGACCACTTCATGGGCGTAATGGTGGTCATGTCTATCACACTTGTAAGCAAGTCTAGCTACCTAGCTTTCAAGGAAGGTCCATACCCTCCAAGCACCATATCGATAAAACCCTCTGGAATGTTGTTGGCCAATTTGATCTGTTCCCCGAATCAGCAAACCCCCCTCCCGCATGGTAGGATACAGACATCATTCGGCTCGCGCATATGGCTGACTGCGATGACGATCTCGGCTCCTTGTTCCCGCAGCTCGGGCACCAATCTCTTCGCCGCCACCGCAGCACTGGTATAGATGAGTCCGGGAGGCAGTGAGCTGATTGTATCCAACCATTCGCGCTCCACCAGCCCAATGACACCAATCTTTATCCCATTGGAAGCCTCAAGGATAACCGTCTTCTTCAACCCCGCAATACTCACACCCTCCCCGAGCGCCGGATCCTCGACGTTCGCGCAAAGCCACGGGAAATTGCACAGATCTTTCAGATGCGCAAACTGCTCCACGCCGAAGTCGAGATCATGGTTTCCGAGACATGCGACGGACGTCTTTATCTCGTTCAGGATTGGGACCATGTGGCGGCCTTTGGTGATCGAAGACTCGAGAGACGGGTTGAAGGCATCGCCGGAGAAGAAGGTCATCAACTCCGGCTGTCCGGAGTATTCGGATGAGGAGCGGTAGTGGGAGGCGAGGGAGACGAAACGTGGAGCGCCGCCGGCAGGGTCTCGGGAGCTGCGACGGGAAAAGTTAGCCAGGTGCTGGATGAATCGGTGGATGGATTAGGGGGAGGGCTTGGAGTCTAATTACCTTTCCTCGATATGGTAGACGTCATTGTAATGGAGAATGCGGAGGTCAGGAGCGCCCTCTGCAGCTCCGGAGGCATAGGTGACAGAGGAAGGAGCGTCTTCGATTGGCATGGTGAGGAGGGAACGCGGGGTAAGTTCAGTGTGCGAAGTTGAAATGCTATCCAAAAGCAATCGACTCGAATCCGGATGAAGGATGGAAACGGCAAATTTATGTCCTTTCGAGGGGAGAACTTTATAGTCTAGCAAGCTGTAGAGGAGGCAAGACAAGATCGCTGCCCCGCACGGATTGAGCTCAATGCTGCTGAACAGAATATGTAGGGACCACTTCAGCTCTAAATCGGGAGCAGCATCCAACCAATGACCACCCTCCGATTATTATCTGGCCTCCATTTTTACAGAACTGGTGTGCTGGACCCAGTTGTCGTACATGTACTTATCTATGCATGTACATAATCGAAAATTTTCAGTACCCACATTGTATGTAAGTACATACATTGTATGCATCCTGAACGAAGAATGCACACACTACTTGGAACTTGTATAGTGAGGGAGGGGGAAAAAACGTAGTTTTCCCGCTAAACGCGTCTCAGGAAGTGAAAAATACGTATATATTTTGACCGTTTTGGTGCGCGTACAGCAGGAAAACTAAGTTTTTTTACCCCCTCCTGCACGAACTCCACCAGCACTGAGCGGCGGGTCGGCTCTTTGTCCAGTTCGGGTATTTCCCAGTGAGGCAGTGCCCTGTCTTCAGCTGGTAAACCCTGCAACCGTTCCGTCCGGCTTCTGTATGCTCGGCATCTTTTTCTTCTTCCTGGAGGCCCGGCCTCCAGCCCATTGGCGAGCTTCCGTTCACTTCTTCTCGGAGATCTCACGGAGGTGTGCGGGATCTGGGGAGCGGCATCGCACGCGCTCCCGGCCGGCCGGCCCGAAGACCCAAGCCATCCACCCCGCGGGCGTCTGGCTCCTCCACCGCGAGCTTGGCGCACTCGTCGGCCCTCTCGTTCCCTGGGACACCCTTGTGCGCTGGGCGCCGGCGGATCTCGATGGCGATGTCCGGCCTGGCCCTCTGCAGCGCCGTGGTATATATGCCTTCTTGCCTGAGCACGTGCATCTGGCTAGGGCCGGGCTCCTCCGAGGCCATCCGCTTGATCGCGGCCTGGGCGTCCGTGAAGATCGTGGCCCCCTCCGGGATCGTCTTGTCGTCTCGAAGCCGTTTCCAGCGCCCTGGCGAGAGCGGCGCACTCCGCATTGTATGCTTCCTGGTCGTGCCCGCTTTGCCATACCACTGGATACCCGGCGGCTCTGTCGAGGCGCGATCCGTCCGTGAACATGGTCAGCCCATGACTTCGCTTTGGCTTCGGCCTCCTCTCCCTGCACCAGTTCCGCGTCGAGGGTTTCTGGTTCCTCCAACAAGACTGTGCTGTCCATCCTCCCCGAGTATCCGAGGGCGTTTTCGGGCCGTTGTCCAATGGTCGTTTGCCCGCCACCTCTCTTGTCTGATCGCCCTGCGGAAGGCTGAACAGCCGTAATCCGAACCGCCGCAGTCTGTTCTCCAGCTGGGCTGCCACTGGCCTGAGACCCGACTCCATCGACAGGGCCGCCAGATTGGTTGTGAGGAAGCAACCTGTGGTCGCCCGGCCTTTATGGTTGACCAGCAGCTGCAGCCAATTTGACCGTTCGATGGTACCCCGGATTTGGTCGCCCTTCCACCGCAGCTCCGATCCAAACATGGCGACTGGCTGGATGCAAGCCGTCATGGCCTTCCTGCAGTTGGCTGGTGAGAGACCCATCTGCCCTGCGAGTCGGACCAGTCAGGATAGAGAGTGATAACGTATGAACTGCGGTGGCAACCATGACCCCACGATACCCCGCGTTTCAAGTACTCAATGGCTTATTAAGTATGACAAAAAACGTATGGGCCACACGCAAATAGCTACTCACCGCCTCCGTAGATAGACGTCACTTAGTCCGATCTCCTGGATGCTTGGAATAGATATCCTACCCGTCCTTCAAAGGAGTGACTTAGTATGTACATAAGTACTTAGTTGGGAGGCTTTTTGTTTCATATCATCTGCCTCATGCGATCTCACTGGGCCATAAATATTACACCAAACGCTTGCCGCACGCTCCCTGGTGCACCAGACCTTAACCCTCCCAGTGCCCAGCTCTGGGTATATGAGAGCTGAGCTGTCTCGGGATGACATAAAACCGCGCCCTGCTCGGTGAGGAGAGATTGCGTACCATTTGAACGTGGGAAATTCCCGAACTGGGCAGTCTCGGATGGACTTGAAACTTGTTCGGGGGAGGGGATTTTCCCACGAAAAGTTGTCACCGTCAGCGCTTTGCTCGGAAACGATGCCGAAACTGTCGGGCTTGGGCTGGGATGGAGGTGAGGGTTGTCCCAATGTCCTTAACCGCTCGACAGGAGTATCTCGTAGTACGGCGAAGACAAGCTGTTCAGGCAGATGTTGATCGTGCTTTTGCCCCTCCTCCTTAGGTATCAGCAGGCCTCAGTGCGTGCGCTCACTACCAAAGGCCCTTTTTTTTTATGAGTGAAGAGTCTCCGGTTCTGCTCCGGGGACTCCTCGCTATGATCTCTCAAGGTCGCATGCGAGTAATGAATCAACAAAAAAGCTCCCTGGTCCATTTGGGCCCGGGAAGCCCTAAAACTCGCTCTGCTTTGGTAAAGTAGCTGATGAGACCTTGTGATTCTCATGCGCATAGCCAGTGGGGGCGATGCCTGGAGAGGTTTATCTCCTAACTAGGAAGTCATAGAAAATTCCACGCGACCTAGGGATGTCATATGAAAACTCCCCACTGTCCTGGGAAACTCACCTACTATCCTGGGATGACAGATGAAAAACTTAGGTGTTGGTGCCGGAAATGTCACAACGTGCTCGACCGGGTTGCTATGAAAGGAGAGTGCGATGCTCATGCGCATATGTGTTAGACTCACTCCTGCCGACGCCTTGGGGTACCTCGCTCCTTTTAGGGCTTCTCGGGTCCTAGAATGGCGCCCATCGTGGGCAATTGCGGTCCGGAGCGGCGGATGCCACTCGACCTTATGTTCATCCAGACTGTTGGCCTGCTAGATTAACCCACTCTTCTGCGGTTCCTTGCTTTGCGATCTCCGTGTGATTGTTGGAGGCTATGTAAGCAAGTGAAGGTGACCGACAGCTAGGATAGCCACGAGTGTGGTGAAAGCAACACGAGCGAGAGATAGTGATGACGGTCCTCGTCAGGGGGGATCGCGAGCGCTTAGATATGGAGAGGGGAAACACGTGGGATAAGGAAAGAAACATAGTGAGGTAGGTTCAGTCTCCGAAGGTGTTGTCACATCTGCTCTGGAAGCACGGAGAAAAGCCAGTGCTTATATCTGCATACAGCAATAAGGGCTCATTTGGTTTACCATCTCGATCGCTTAGAACAACTGTGATGTTCTCTAAAACCCTGAATGACTACTGCCGCAAGAGGAGTAGTTGTAAAGTGTAGTAGGTGCTCTACTTACAGTAGAGAGTTAAAATGCCCAGAGGTTTTGTCAAATCTACAAATAGCTTCACGACAGTATACAGACACTTCAAGCACTGCATAACTGGCCAGTGTGGCATATCTAGCGTTATGAGTGATTTACTTCCTGCAAAGACCTGGCAACAACAACCAATTCCTGCGACGAACCAACTACTGCGGTCGCCGACGTATTAGCAACTCGATTGGCGCCTGAGTTGGGAACTTGTTGCCTGGAGAATGCCGTTCGGCGGTTGCTTTACTCCATTTGAGTTGGTGGGGACTGAAACGCCAAGATGGGCACTTACCAAGGTAGGTGCACCTGCACCTCAAGTCCACTCATTCATCAACCTTGTCCAGTCACTCTACCCTACATAACCCGGCTCATCGAACCATTGCTGCAAATACCTCTGTCACAGATAATACAATCACCACCCCACCCCAACCCAATCGCTCAGGCTACACAAGCCAAACGAACGCACCCGCAGCTACACTTTTTGGACTACCCCCGCCTTCATCCCATCCACAACTCACAGCGATGTCTTTCCTCTTCAGCAGGAACCGACAGAAGACTCCACAAGAGCTTGTTAGAGCATTGAAGGATACCATCTTGCGACTGGACACGCCACTGGAGAAGCGCCGGGTATGAGGTGTGTTGGAGCCGCGTTGCTACATATCGTTGACGAGTTCTCGCAGGCGTCCGAAGAAGCCACGAGGTTGCTCTCTCAGCTCAAGGTGATCCTGCAGGGAAACACGGGTTTGTATTCTCCAAGTCTTGACCTCGGGCGGCGACCCTGCAGTGTATTGCGAAGGCTAATGTCAGGACTATTTAGAGTCCGAACCCTTGCCCGACCAAGTGCAAGCTCTCTCCGACGAAGTCATCAACAAAGACCTTCTCCCGCTTCTAGCAGAGAACCTCTTCCGGTTGGACTTTGAGGCACTGAAATACCGTGGCCCCGACAGCGCGCTCAGCTAACAGGACACACAGGCCAAAAAAGATGTTGTAGCTCTCTTCAACGGTCTCCTCCGCTATCGCCCCCCGGTCGGACACTTCGGTCAACACGTTTCCCCCCTCTACCCAGTCGTCGAATACCTCAGTCACGATGTGAACGAGCGGAATCGTAGAAATCCTCCGGACACCCTCCGAACGCTGGTCGAGCACTACAAGTACCACCCAGAGGTTGCCAACAACTGCGGTACGATTTTGCGCGAGAGTTTCAAGCACGAGTCTCTGGCTAGAGTTGTGCTCTACGGAGAGATGTTCTGGGATTTCTTCGACTACGTGCAGGGAGGGAGTTTCGACATCGCTAGTGATGCCTTTTCAACGTTTAGAGTACGTGATCGGCATTGGGCGACTGATACATATTCCAATGGTGCTGATGTGATACGATAGGAACTTCTGACGAGGAACAAGAAGCTAGTTGCCGAATTCCTGAGCGAACGTCAAGCTGAGGTATGTCAGTATCGCCTCGTGTCTACGATCTGATGGTTAACAGTCGTAAATAGTTTTTTCTTCGGTATAACACATTGTTGGTATCTTCGAACTATGTCACCAAACGCCAGTCAATCAAGCTGCTCGGCGAGATTCTCTTGGATCGAGCCAACTACAATGTGATGCTGGAATACGTTGACTCCCCCGAACATCTCAAATTGACCATGAACCTTCTGCGCGACAAGAGCAAGAACATTCAGTACGAAGCGTTCCATGTTTTCAAAGTGAGCTCAGCACTTGACCGCATACCAATGCAACTGGCTAACTCGAAGCAGGTATTCGTGGCCAATCCTAAGAAGTCGAGGGCCGTTCAAGACATCTTGTTGAAGAATCGTGAGAAGCTTCTGGTGTTCCTGCCAAAGTTTCACGAAGAACGAAAGGGTAGGTCCTCAGGCAACCGTGCTGCGGGCGTCGGTTATGGTCGCTAAGAGTTTTCCACAGACGATGAGCAGTTCATTGACGAAAAGAGTTTCCTGATGAAGCAAATCCGAGAGCTGGGACAGCAGCCGCATCATCCGCAGCAGCAGTACTCGCATTCTGGATCTGGCATGGTGTCTGCGTAGAACTCCCAGTCTCCTTTGTGTGTTGAGTTTCTCGGATGGTCGTGCGTGGGTTGGCAGGCGGATGATGTTGGGCACACGAGGAGGCGGCAGTACGAGTATGGTGTTAACAAGGCGTTCATGTTTTGGTGCTACTTCTTTTTCTTTCTTGGATGGGCTTGAGCGCGGCAGGTTGTTGGATTGTTTCGACATTACTTGTAGCACCTGGCGTTGTTGCCGATACCCACTGTACTTTCATTCATTCATTCTGCATGTACTTAAGTAAGTACTTACATAAGGGTACCCAACTGGATTACTATCTCTGAGGTCTCTCTGAGTTTGTATGATAATTCCCAACGGACCGGGGCCCTTGCCAGAATAAGATGTATGTATGTATGTAGGGAATCCGTTGCTGCAGCCATGCCGCATACGCGCACATGTTGCCCATGCCCGTGACGGACTGGGCGAGACTAGACAGACTGGACTTCTGCCTTCTCCGTTCTTCGTCGGCCCCACCGTAGTTTTTCTGCCATCCAGAGAAGTCGTGGTTGGTAGCTCACGCAACACAGCAACTTGTCCGCGGCTTCTCTTCCGAACCACCAAAAGCATCCCCGACTGAACGAACATCCCGTCCGTAAGGCAGGCCCGGCGCGCAGCTGTCGGTGAAAGTCATCCCGTCTCCAGCTGTACTCTAGTACTTGGGCGTGTTCCCGGCTACTGTTGTGCCCCATCTCCACTTCCACCCCCGCTGGCGTTTCGTCGCACGGCATCCATCGCGTTACCCCGACTCGAACTCGTGCCCACCCCCCGCTGTGGGAACAGTCCCTCAGTTCAACAAACCATCAGAAGGAAAAACTCCGTGACCGAGTCGATCCGTCCGCCCTGAGGCGCTACACAACCGGGGCGGCCTCCGAGAGGCCTCCTCCACCTTCTCGCCCTCCTTCCGCCCCCGTCCCCCCATCATCGCGAAA
>Ga0307512_10008295_pt1 | contig 10149 bp, 5 predicted proteins | sample 14_EM_MG_FD_200267 | JGI IMG/M metagenome (GOLD analysis project Ga0307512, IMG submission 200267) | Populus trichocarpa ectomycorrhiza microbial communities from riparian zone in the Pacific Northwest, United States - 14_EM | ecosystem: Host-associated > Plants > Roots > Unclassified | place... | reverse complement strand
GTGATTTGGAAAGTGTCCAGTCAATGAAGAAGAAGTTGAATATTCGTTTTGAGATGTCAGATCTTGGTCCCCTCTCCTACTTTCTAGGAATTGCAGTTACTCGAGATGAGAATGGACTTCATCTCTGACAGGAGCGGTATGCTGAGGAGATTCTTCGACGGTTTCAGTTCTCCTCCAGCCACCCCTGCAGTACTCCTCTCAGTCCAGGTACGAAGCTCAGAAAGGAATCTGGAGCTCTTCTCTCCCAACATGATGCTACTCTCTATCGAAGCATCGTTGGTTCGATCATGTACCTGATGCTGGCCACCAGGCCAGACCTCTCATATGCAGTGGGAGCAGTCTCTCAGTTTTCCAGCGCTCCCAGCGTCGATCATCTTGCAGCCCTCCATCACATCCTCAGGTACATTGGAGGATCTGCACACCTGCAACTGCACCTAACGAGGTGTTCTGCTTTTGAAGTCATTCCCAAGGTCAGCTCCTCAACGTCGACCCAGCCCCACTCTCCAAAGATCCTATGGGATACAGAGATCACTGGCTACAGTGACAGTGACTGGGCTGGTTGTCTAGATTCGCGCCATAGCACTGGTGCTTACATCTTTCTGGCTGGTTAATCGCCAGTCTCCTGGTCAAGCAAGAAACAGGCCACCGTGGCCTTGTCCTCCACCGAAGCTGAGTATATGGCCCTCACTCAGGCTACTAAGGAAGCAATTTGGCTTCGCTTCCTCCTCAGTGAGATTCTGGATCGCCAGTACAAGAAGCTCCCTTCCATCACAATCTTTGCAGACAACCAAGGATGCATCGCACTTGCGCACAATCCCGAGTACCATGCTCGCACTAAGCATATTGATATTCAGCATCACTTCGTTAGGGAAAAGGTTGATGGAGGAGAAGTATCTCTGGAGTATACTCCCACTGGAGTTATGGTAGCAGACTGTCTTACAAAGGCTCTGCCTAGGGAGAAATTTGTGCAGCATCGTGCCAGTATGGGTATATATTAGTTTTGGCTGCAATTGTGTTTCTTTATCTTGTTTGTTGAGTTGTGGTTGATTTTACTCGTTGGCTGTTGACCGCGGGCGGTTTGTCACTGAAGTGACGTTGAGCAGGGTTAGGGTTGCAGGGGGCACTGCACGGACCCGGGGCTGTCAGTTTTTGTTTTCTTCTCTGGTAGCATCCCGCTGGATGCCGAGTCCGTCTCTTTTTGACTTGTACTTAGTCTTACTTTTGTACTTAGTCTTTCTTTCTTACTTTCTTTGGTTCTCCTACTTTTGCTCTCTCTATCTTTGACTTTTGTATGGGCGGGGTATTCACGGAGTGGGAGTATTGGAAATCCGCTCAACCCCGGGCCCGAGTCCGCCCGATGGCGGAGCGGCCAATGTGGCCTTGTCATTCTGTATATAGAGAGACCGCTAGAGTAGAGAGAACGATATCGCTTTTGGACTTTCTCACAGCGCCCGCTACCATTTCCAACAGAAACAAGACGCACTCCAGCGTTGGAAACGATGTAAACTTCTTTCCGAGGTAATTTAGCCCTTTCGAGTTCTCTCCGGACGTTTTCGCGGGTACTTGAGATGAAGTTTTCCCGAGCGATTGAATAAATGCTATCCCCCAAATTGTCGTCGTCGCCGTCGCTGTCTTCGTTGTCTTCGTCATTTTCCATCTTCTTCTGTTCATTGTCTATATGCTGATCTGCCTTGCTCCGTACAATAAACGTGGGAATATTCAGCCGCGCACAATGTTGGAGAAGAATTGTGTCAGCCTTCACAATGGTTTCGGTTACAAGAATGACGATGTCGAAAACAAAAAGGTTCTGGTTCTTAAAGTACTGCCAATCGTTGGTGATCTGGGTGCCAGCGCCAGGCATGTCATACCATATGAATCTGCTACGAGGCAACTGTAGGTCGGGGTCTGGATAGCGTCCTATATCGACTGTCGTTTCGGAGGCGCCAGTCGGAGCTGCCATGTCATCATTGTCCCGAAGCCTGCGGAGTGCATTGATGAGGGACGATTTCCCTGTATTCGCTGCCCCAGCAACTGCTAGATGCAGCTTATCGTGTTGGTATGATATTCTATGCCTGGCAGCTATTCGGTCTTCTTCTGTTGGGCGGTACTCTGGTTCGATGCCATTGCTAAGGTGATTCAACATTCTTTCCATCCTCTCCCGCTCATCCTCAGCCTCCAATCTCGCAGTCTCCAGTCTTGTCACTTCTGCAATCGCTCTGCGCATCTCGTCTTCAGTTCTCATCCTCCGTTCCTCTATGTCTTGATTCACTCTCTGAGCTGCTTTCCGGGCTTCCTCTTCTCGTCTGACTGCACCAAGCTCCCTCTCTCTAGCTATCCTAGCACTTGCTTTTGCCTCCATAGCTTTCCTCTCCGCTTCTTCAGCTTTCCTCTTTGCTTCCTCCATCTTTCTAGTCGCCTCTTCCATGTCCGCCTTAGTCGCGGCTGAAGGATTTGGGACCTCCGGCTCATCATCGAAGTCGTGCAAACCCGATCCCATTTTCAGTAGCTTGAGATGATCGCGATCGGCAAAAGGTGTCCAATATAGGTGCGTGAAGCAGCTAGATATCAGGGAACAGGACTGGTGTACAAAAGAGTATTCAGTCGGTTACGGCTTTGTGGGTGTATCAATGTCGACAAATCGAACAGAGATCATGAATTCGCGGTGGAAGAATATTGTGATCACCTGAACTAAATAGATAACTAAACACATACTATATTAGTATGAGTCACAATGTTCGGTGTTTTATTTCCGTCCGCATACAGCAGCATCGCAGTTGGTGTTCAAAATTCCTACCCCGCACTTGCAAACAGGGAAGAAGGCCATCTCAGAACCAATTGACTCTCCCACGGTTGAATAGATTAACTGCGACATCTCGGTAAAAGCGCGAACGGTTTGTCTGCAATAATGCGAGATGCTTGATCGGCAAGTTAATTGTGCCAAATGGAATGAAAAATCACTCATCTGCATGAGCGCATGTCCAATTATAAATGTACCCGAGACTTCTGAAATTATGTGCGGCGATTACATTCCACTGATTTACAGCAACGTGCAGCGCCAAGACTTACTCTCTGTTGTCTTGCGCGGCACGGAACCCGTCGACTGACCACTAAGCAACAACAAAGGAAACGAAATCGTCACCTCGAAGTCTAAACTTGGACCTGTCAATTAATGTGGGAAAATTAGACACAAACAATTGCGTCGTCCCACTGGAAGCCGCCGAAGGTGCCAATAAATCGAAAATATCACGAGAAGCAACCGATAAGGTTTAAATAACAATATATGACAGGCAGCATAAAATCAAAGATCGACCTTACCATCAACACATAAAAAGATTAGCTAATGAGTCCTTTCTAAAATACGGATTATCGTTAATATGCCGCCTTCATACAGCAAACTTCACACTAAACTACTCTGCATAGCTTCAACAATTACAGTATACCATCTCTGCCGTGGCATTCAGTTACTAAATCTTTTTGTGCTCGGGATTGACTAACGCTCTATTAATGATCGTCGAGAAGCAGGTGCATCAACGAGGCCAACGAACTTGCGCTGGTTCCTCGAACTATTCAATCGACATGCATACAAGGTGACGTGTCATCAGCTTATTACTCCGAAGGTCTGTGAGATCAATGATGCTGAGATGAATGGAATTGTAGTTATGGCTTTATAAAATGGTATTAGATTGATTAGATTAGATTAATTAGCGAGCGGATAGATCCATTCACTTGTCGAACAAGGATGAGCCAATTGGGGTATTCTCTCTCCAGTTATTTTCTGAGAGAAAGCGGAATGTACAGAATGGGGTAGATGTATTTTTACCGAATGTCAGGAACAGGGGTGTGCTCCAGTACTCGGGTACAGGGGTAGGTTATCGTGGACCATCCCCCAGCTTGGGTAATTTGCAGTATGTCGACCGGGTTGAACTTCCAGATCTTTCTCACTCCCAAGACAACAAAAATGGCCGCCATACAGCATCCAACTTCACGAATTTGTCTACTGTATGCGAAGTCTGGAATTGTATCAACTGGTGGGCTAACCATCGTAGTTATGTCGATGTTTTCGGTTGTGTAGTGTTTGGCTTCGAACCACTTTACGGTTTTGCTATAGCTGTGACTTGTTACAACTAATATTTCGCGCTTAGATAACATAAAACGTTCGAGCAATGAAGTCTAGAGTTGAACAGTGCATGGAGTAGTGCAGCGGGGTAGTATACTCCGACATCTTGGGACCACACCCAATTTATGTACCTCGCATGTTTATGTGCTTGGCACAATTAACACCAAATCCCCGCTACTGGCGACAGGACTGTTGTACGGTGTCCGGTGTCCTGTGTCCTGAATCTCTCTATTGACCTAAACTCACTGACTCTCGCTAAGTCTAATTGACACGTACACAAGAACTAAAGTGCATGCGGCTCCGCCGCTCTCAACCCTAAACCAACCCACGTGATGACCGCACTCAAATCCGTCCCCACAAGGACATAATATTTAGTATTTACCCGAATCCCCCCCCGAACTACATATACTCTACATAATTGGCGCCAATTGCATTCGGGTTTGAACTTGATCAATCGCAACATGAGGGCTTCATTCGGAAGTCCATGGACACTTATTGTTACAGTATATGGTTTCTGAGACTTACGTATATGGCTTCTGGAACACCATATCTAAAATTCGTACATTATGAATCGCCACTCCAAGTTGAGCTCTCAGCAGCAATCGACTCCCGTTAGCAGCGGAACCCCACGACACTCTCTCCAAGGTGTACTTAATTGCACTTCCACCTACACACTGTATTGTACTGGGAGTCTCCACCTGCAAACAGCACTGCTGATCGAGAACTAACTCCATAACGGACAAGTGTACCGTTTATAATCCGTGTACTGGTTCAACTGTTGGGTGTTGGGTGGGGGGGTGGGGAGTCGGCCTTCAGGCACTATCATACTCTAGATAGTGTGAACATAGTTTAATTAAAACCACTCAAAGGCGCTAGCGCCCCCTGACTCTTGGTTCTCCCTTCCAAGATTGATTGCGCTCTGTTCGCGGTAGAGGGTATGCTCGTTCCGGTACTGTGCGTCCTCGGAGCAGACGCTATTTGTTGCTCCAAACTCCATACACTCTCCGAAATTTTGCTCGAAACTTTTTAAAGCTGGTAGTACCTAGTACGGCTTTATAATAAATCATCATAATAAATTAACACCATCTGTCAATGGAACATCTTGGATCTAATATCCTCATGGACCATTATGAGCATCCTGCTGGGCAAATAGATGGAAGGGGTTTCCATTGTGGATAATTAGGGGAGCGGTAATGCAGAGGCAAATCAATCAAAGCAGAAGCCAGGTGGGCACATCATGATGCATTATGAAGAACAAAAATGTTGCAAAGTTCCAGAAATTTGTATTATGAGCTCTCATGCCTCATTATGAGAGGTAATCCTGAGCATCTTGTTAGTCCGTCTACGCCAAGCCACGCCGCGGATTTGCGGCCGGGCCGCTTGGGAACACTGTCTACGCGGGATGAGACTGCAAATTTCGGGTCACAGAACTCTGGACTTTTGAAACCAGGGCAAAATTTCCTTGGACTAGACCCATATAAGGCCCGTAGTTTCCGTGACATGTAGGTGGATCTGTGCGATGCAGTGGAAACCATTTATTTACACTACTTGTCACATTCGAGTTTATCACCAGCACCATAGCACACACAGCTGCTTGTGTTAAGGCCAACCGCTAGCAGTTTCGGGGCTTAAAAACGGGCAATTCAATGCCCACCACCGCTTTCACCACCGGATGCACACCGCCGGTAGCCGCCGTCCCCTATAGATACCTTTATAATGCCCTAGAGCCGAAGAATTCAGCTCCGGACAGACAAGGCCGCAGAAATGATACCCGGGAGGGGACCCCGATGTCGGGTTCCGAAAAGCTGTAGTTGCTACGGATTATTGAGATTCGTGGACGATAGAGATAGACTCGCTAGGAGCATGCTAGAGACGGTCGATTTATTAGGCCGACAGTTGGCGGGAGCCCGTACAGATGGACTCACATGGAGCGGGTTGAAGATAGTAACTCTCAACTAGCTTATGATGGTTACTGTAGGTGGCGATAGCCAACGTTTATTTATGGTTCTGCAAGACGATTCCAGCTTGCAGCTAGTCCCGAAGTTTATCCAGGGAACGTTAAAGTTCTGTTGGATAGATTCCAACCATACCTTCCCGTGTACCAAATGCTTCCTGCGACCCAAACCTTATTGCACACAAACAGATTCCTTAGTATGAATCCACAGTAAGAATCAAGTTGCGTCCCAGCGGTTGCAATTGTCCGTCCGCCCGCCAGTCTTTCAGGTCCCTGCATTGTCGTCTAGTCTCTGGCAAGATATTGCAAGACTAGAGCCCGATCAGGGCAATCGGGGGTGACGCCTAGGGCTGGGGTTGCTGGTTCAGTTGTAGTTTTGCAGTTGTTTAGGTTAAGATACCAAAGTGATGTGGGCTATCCACTCTGTGGATGATCAACTGGCTAGGTTGTAGTATGGATTATATACCATAAGCGTGTTTAGGGGGCATATTAGATATCGTATCTCAGTCATGCCTGCATCACTCGCATCATTTATCCACCACTCAGATGACCGCTGACATCTAAAGTACCGCAGTCTGAAATCCCACAGGACGGTAAATCATAGTCCGGGGCAGGGCAAGGTCTTGCCTGGACGGGACGGACTTTTGCAACCCCGGTTGCTACCAGAGAACATTAAGTTTGCTTGGTTGGGTAAACTTTGAACTTACTGTGCCGGATAACCTACAGTGTGCCTGCAGTTAAACCTAACGTTTAACAGGCCGGTAATCATAATGCTGATCTGCCGCCAACCGAGAAAGAAAGCTTGAAAGATCTCTGGAAGAACGCTCAGAAAGTTTGAATTATCCTAGCTCGCTTAAAGTCGCTTCGAAGAGATCAATTGATATTTCGCTTTCGAGTTGGAGAAAGCCTGAAATCGCGTGTGCGGCTTTATTTACAATGTTAAAATCCCAAGATTCAAGGGGCTTGCGGGGGTCAATGGTACAAAAACATTACCGAACTATAGACAAGCTACAGAACTTTAGAATCCATATAGTAATTCTATAACTGTGAAAACCATCTCGACTGTTCCCCATACATTGCAGGATGTGGAAAAGCTTCAGGGGTATCGCACTGTACAGCATGACTATTCAAGACGTCTTCCGTCTTGAGTTATGCTTTTGGGAAGCTCATTGCGTTCGCTTACCGTTCTCTGAGGTTCCGAGATTGGCGAGTCTTGCAAGCACGATGAACGTACCCGAGTTCGGCAGTCTGTCTAGCTTCCACATTGCCAACCCCACAGAGCCGCACTTTCTGGGCTCCGTTTGCCTACTGTATCGGTAGGCTACATCAGGATGCCGATCCCTGCTGCGGAGTAGTTGTGGCGTTCAAGGTTGGTGGGGATGGTGCACACAATTGACCTCTGCAAGGTCAAATTGAGTACGCTACCTTGTAGGGGACGTATGTACCTTGTCGTCTGCCTCATGCGAAATTAACAAGCTAAGGTTCGTTACTCGGCTGTTGGGTTGTCAATGCAACTCAAAAACCGGTCGGTATCACAACGTCAACTACAGTGAGTGAAAACAACCCTAAGGTAACTTAATGGTATAAATGGGTCATGTTCTGCCTTGATTGACTTATACTGCTTGGGTCTACTATGTCAATTACAATGAAGCATGCTTACACTCTACAATGATTGTAATTACCTAACGCTATGATGCCGTTGAATTATCATGATTTGGAAGACTTCCAAGCCAGAGGAGCTCAATAATACCGTAAAACTCCTACTCCAGATCGGCGAAAACGATGTTGCGGGCGGCTCGGAAGAAGTGACGGAACCTGCCAAAACCGGGGGGAGAGCTTCGTGAAACAAATTGGGAGGGTCGGAGACGGCCGGCATTGGCGCAATAAGTACCCGAACAGCAGGGTACAAACGGATAAGGATGTTAAGCATTGCGCGGTTAACAGCTAATCCGCGCGTAGCGTCAGTTTTGTAATCATGTTGTATTTAGCCGTGAGCGGCTATGACACATTTTAAAATACCTTGCCCACCACTTTCCTTTACACCTCAAGGAAGGACTCCCGATGTCAAGTTGCAACATCCCTTTCACTCGAAGCGAAGGGCACGTCCCACCCGAATCTCCTGAAATGACAAAAAAGACCTACAGGCTCCACTGCAAGGAAATGAATGAAATGAAACTAAGACCCTCGCATCCTAGGCTAGTGTCAGTGCCACAGTGGCCCTTCGACGTCGTCCGCCGGAAGATTGTATTTTTGAGCGAGCCGGAAGGACGGAGCAGTGTATTGACTGCATGCCTCTTGTCAATATCAGTAGTCTCTGGACGCCCTATTTCAGGGATTGTTCTAGTTTATTCTCGGAGGATATCACTATATCACTACGCGGATTGTACATCCTCGGTAAATGCTCTGCAGGTATATATGAACACGCAAGAATGCGCACTCAGCTGGCGATATCCAGCTTACTTCAATCAGCGCAACTAAAGACCTTCAGCCCGGCTGAATACCATGCTCATATATCTGCGATGATGCAAATGATATACATATACACTATTTCTGGTCGTATATAAGTCACTAACTCTGCCTTCGGAATATTCAACACATCATTGCTCATTATTAGAATCACGTTTTCCAAGTATGGAAACTTACCTTGCCTTCGGTAATCAGCAATTGTATCATCGGCTCCCGCACCCCAATTTTGGCAACTAAGACGCAAGTATTAATATGATAAACTCCGCCCGGGTCGGTCAGTCGCCATACCGAGCCCTCAGTTGAAGGATTTCGGCCCAAGACCGACCAGGGCGTGAGATTCGTGCCCTGAATGACTCCAGGGCCCCCGGACCGTTGAGAACCTTGATCTATGTTTGTAATCCCAGTGGCGATTTCTTTACACTGCACTGATCACCCCAAATAACCCGTTGAAATACCTCAATAGTTCCATCCTTATGATCCAATGCACACTTCCATCGTGTTGACTAGGGATTTGGCCCGGTGGCTTCCTTAGTCTTCGATGCCGGTGGACTCGGGCATGAGGCCGGTGGCTGGCTGCCCCCATCGGCCTCGCCTGCCCCCACCAGCCTCGCCTGCCTCCATGCTGAGGAGGAGAGCTCGGCACTGGTACTCGGCTTTGGGCACCGGCTTTGGCAGTCGGCATGGAGTTTTCCTTCTCTCTCTTTGTATATAAGTCTATAGTTTTCCCTCTCTTTGGATCGATAGACAATTGAGCTTCTTCGTTCTTTCTCTTATACTCTCAACACATCGCTGAGATGCATGCTCTTTGGTCATCTTTGGACGATTTTTAGCTAGCTATTCCGTCTATCGTGTTCTCATAAGAAGCGCTAAATTGTGGAAATTGAACGTAGTTTGCATGTAGGCGCAGAATTTCCGTATTGCTATGCTGTCGAGTATATTTGTGTTTAACTGCTAGCAAAATTGCTCGCCTATGATATCGCGCCAACGAAGTTTGACAGTTCTTCCCAGCCGTGCTAAATTGTGAATCGATTGTCATTCTGTTGCACGCGCAAGATAGCTCCGTATTATTGACCTTTGCAACAGCAGCAATTATTCCCAGACAATAAAAAATACGACAATCGACCCTTCTACACATCTGTCATCTCTCCGCTCCATTTTTCGCTTGGTTCCTTCTTTGGTCCCTTAGGGGAAGGGATGGTAAAGGTGGTGAAGTGAAGACGAGGCGAATTCGGGGTGGTATATCGGCGGGACATGAGGCCCGTGCGATATTTACCAAATACATTGCGACATGACTAGAAGTTAACCCTAACCCAGGGATGTGATATCTCTACTTGATTTTGTTTTAATCATACTGCGTTCACTCTATCTAAAGTAGGTGATATCCGTACTTCACAAGGTCTACTCTATAAACTTCTGCCGAGTTTGATAGTAATGAGGTACTTCAACATATCCTCCTGCAATGAACATACGCAGGCCTTACCAACGATGTACATCACCTGTTCTAGTCCAGTCGCGGAGGATGTCCCTCCGCGGAGAGACCGGTCCATTCACGGAGTCCCACCCTCAGTGACTGGACTGGTTCATTCGCGGAGTGTACCCCTGCACCCCACCT
>Ga0307512_10008294_pt1 | contig 10152 bp, 5 predicted proteins | sample 14_EM_MG_FD_200267 | JGI IMG/M metagenome (GOLD analysis project Ga0307512, IMG submission 200267) | Populus trichocarpa ectomycorrhiza microbial communities from riparian zone in the Pacific Northwest, United States - 14_EM | ecosystem: Host-associated > Plants > Roots > Unclassified | place... | reverse complement strand
CGTATCACGACCATGGTCGTTACGACCATGGTCGTGATGTGAGGAAGATCCACAGCGTCACCCGATCGTGCGATAGTTTGCGGCGCCTCGCGTCCACAAAGGAGCCCGCTTGACCACGCACGCGCCGCCCTGTTCCACCGGTCCCGGCAACACCGCGGTCGTCACCTTCGCCGACCCGCGAAACGGTGAGGAGACCTACGTCACCCGCACGTCCGCGCCGGGGCTGCCGCCCGCCGAGTACCAGGTGTTCATGGAGCTGCGGCGGCTCGGGATCAGGGGCGAGGACGTCAAGGCCCTGCACACCGACCTCGGTCCTAGCGAGCTTCCCGGCGGCTACGTCCGCACCTTCGTCTCGGGTGCGTTTCCGAACGCCGAGCTGTCGTGCGCCCAGCCGTACGGACCCACAGCGGACGAGCGAGCCACAGCCGTCGAGGCCCTGGTGACCCAGGCCGCGACGATGAGCCAACTCGTCGGTCAGCAGCCCGCGCCCCGGCCGGTGCGGGCCCCGGTGCCTGTCGGTGTGCCAGCTGCCTGGCCGGTGCCCGACCAGGTGCTCGGCGGGCACCTGGCGCAGGTCTTCGGCCCGCAGGGGGTGCGCCGGTACGACACCAGGCACACCCGGCTGCCCGAACCCGCGCAGTCGACGCTCGGCTGGGCGGGACTGCCTGCCGACATCCCGTTCTTCTTCACCGCCGACACACCGGAGAAGCCACCACCCGGCGGCTTCCTGACCGACGTCGCCACCTACATGCGGGCGGTGGGGACGAGCGCCAGCGACGGTGCGCTTGGCGTTCTGGGTGGCCACGTCCGCATCGGCACTGACGGTGCCTGCGCGATCACCGTCCAGTGCGACGCGCCGGAGTTCATGCCAACCAAACCCGGCCAGGTATGGGCGATTCCGCCCCGCGACGCGATGGGGCTTCGGGTGAACGCCTCACTGTCCGCGTTCGTGCGGTCTCTGATGGCGCTAGTGGTCGCCCGGCAGCGGATGGTCGGGTTGGATCCGTTCGCGGCGGGTGCTGCGGTTGCCGGTTTGCAGCACGAGTTGGCCACTATCGACCCCACGGCGTTCGACGATCCGGGAAACTGGTGGTCGGTGATCGTGGAACAGATGTGGCATGGCCTTTTCTGAGCCGGACGACGGTGACAAATGAGGAACGGCGGACTGTGTGATCGCGCACTTTTGGCAACCAAACGAACCAAGCTGCGCTCCCGTTCGTGATCTAAGAGTGTGAGGACTCGTTCGGTTAGACGGCTCTGGCCCGTGGGCGCCGCGGCCGTCGTGGGGGCCGCCGTCGCCTTCGCCTATGTCGTCAACGGTGGGGCTCTCGCGGTGGCCGGACCCGGTCACGCGGACGCGCCGAGCCAGGACACACCGGGCCAGGCGGCGGCGACCGTGAACGCCGGCGCGCCTCAGTCCACGGTCACGACCACCACGCCGCCCCCGCCCAGCCCGGTCCTGCCGTTCAACGCGAAGATCGTGTTCAGCGACATCCCGGTCCCGGGCGGCGGCGTGCGCAGCGGTGGCTGCAGTGGCTCGCTGATCGCACCGCAGTGGGTCATCACCGCAGGACACTGCTTCCACGACATCAACGACGTCCGCATCAGCGGCGCCCCGCCGTACGTCGGGACGGTGACTGTCGGCAAGCTGAAGGACAGCGATCCCGGCGGTCACACGGCGAACGTCATCGACGTCCGCCAGTCCCCTAAGAACGACATCGCACTCGCGAAACTGGAGACCCCCGTCGAGGGCATCACCCCGCTGACGCTGGCCGAGGCGCCACCCACCATCGGCCAGCAACTCGGGTTCGCCGGCTGGGGCTCCCGCTCACCCGACGTCAAGCTCCCGTCCGACCAGCTCAAACGCGGCCAGTTCGCCGTCATGGCCGTCAAGTCGGTCGCACTCGAAGCCGACTCGACCGTGCCACGCACCGTGGACAACAGCCCCTGCCCGGACGACTCCGGCGCGCCGTTCTTCGTCTCCACCGACGACCGCACCGGTGTCCTCGTCGCCGTCGAGAGCACCGGGCCGCCGTGTCCACAGGCCGGCCGCGAGACCATCTCGCGAGTGGACGTCATCGCCGACTGGATCGGCTCACAGATCACACAGTGATCCTGAGCGGGCCGCCGGTGTCTGGACTGACGAGCACGGAGGCCCCGTGCGAGGGACGAGCCCGGGGCCTCCGTGCGCAGGAGGGAAGACACCGGACTGAGGCCCGCTCAGCGCCGAGCGGAGCGAGGCAATTCAATACAGTCGACGTTCGGGCCTCCGTTCGCCGTTGTCGCGGTTGCTCTGATCGTGTTGCTGCCGGCAGTCAGGGTGACGTGCACGGTCGCGGTCTGCCAGGTGTCCCAGTTCGTCGTGGCCGGGAACGAGACGCTCGAGGCCACTTCCGTGCCGTTGACGGTGATGGACATCGGACGGTCCACGGCGGTTCCGTTGGCGAACCGGAACACCACGTCGGCGCCACCGGCGGCGGCCGCGTCCACGGTCCACTCCACCGCGCTGCCGACCGCGTTGTCGTAGTTGACGAAGCCGCTCCCGGTGTAGCCGGCGTGGTTCGACTCCACGACTCCCTGGGTGATCGTCGCGTTCTCCGCCTGGTAGTCGACGGGACCGCTGCCACCACCGGGCGACACGGTCTGCGTGCCGGTGTTCCAGCCCGAGACCCGCACCGACGGCGTCGCGCCGTGCAGGTCGGCGGTGCGGTACTTCGCGGTCAGCGTGGTCGACTCGCCGGGCCACAGGCTGACCGCGTTGTCGTTCCACTGGATCGGCAGCACCGGGGCGCCGCCCGCCCCGACGACGTGCGCGTCGAGGTAGAAGGCGGGCACCTTGCCGGACGACGTGTTGCGCATGGTGACCGTGGTGGTCGTCGTGCCGTCGTCGTTGGTCGTCGAGCTCGTGGTCGCGCCGACGGTGACCTGCGCCATTCCGGCGAGGCCCTTGAGGTTCGCGTAGGAGGTGGTCGGCGCGTAGTACCAGTCGTTGTTGTCCCAGTCGATCACGTCCGACGCCGTGGACAGCCAGTACACGTTCCGGCTGACCTCCTGACCGGATGCGTTGGTGAGCACCAGCTTCGCCAGGTAGGTCGTGGACAGCCCGCTGACCGACGGGATGGTCAGCGCGGTGGCCTTCGCGCCGTCGCCGCCGACCGACAGACCGGTCTTGGTCTGCGAGAACTTCTCCGTGCCATCCATGTTGTACAGCTTCACGACCGCGGTGAGACCGCTCGCCGCCGCGTGGTTCTGGTTGATCACGATGACGGACTTGTTGTCGTACGAGTACTGGATGTGCAGCGGTTCGTTGGCCTTCTTCGCGCCGTAGTACGCGCCGTTCTGGTCGAGGTAGTAGTCGAACAGCTGCCAGTGCAGGGAGGTCCAGCCGCTGTTGAGCATCCAGTAGATCAGCCCGGTCGACGGGTTCGAGCCGTCCGTGAAGTTGCGGTTGTGCGACTCGAACTCCGCCCGCACGTTCTCGTACTGCGCCAGCTGCGCCTTGCGCACGAAGTCGGGCAGGCTCGTCGGCGCGCCGTACCGGCCGGTCAGCGCGTTGCCGAAGAGCTTGATGTTGGCGAACGTCGACGACTGCGAGCGGTGGTACTGCGCGGCGGAGTAGTTGCTCCACAACGTGTTCAGCTCGGACGACGACATCATCCGGTTGAGCGTGTCCATGGTCGGGATGTCCGGGCCCGCGCTGGTCTCGGAGTTGAAGTTCCACGCGCCGCCGCCGTCGTCGTGTGCCTTGTCGTACCAGTAGTTCGGCGGGATCCAGTCGTACGGGCCGTTCATCTTCATGCCCGAGTTGCCCAGCTGCGGCGAGGACTTCGCCGAGGCCGCCGGGATCACCGGCACCGGCCAGTCCGCCGCGGTCAGCGCGTCGAGGTAGTTCTTCTCGATGGTCGCGTTTGGCGCGAAGTCACTGCCGATGAGGAACGAGATCACACTCGGGTGGTTGCGCAGCCGCGCGGCCTCGGCGGTCATGGACGCCTTAGCTATGGGATAGTCAGCGTCGGTCCACGTGTCGCCCGCTTCGCCGCCGTTGACCTGGCCTTCCCACTTGTCGCAGCATTCCCAGCCAGGCAACGTCAGAATGCCGTACTGGTCGGCCAGGTCGAAGAACTCGTCCGGCTCGATGTGCCCCTCCAGGCGCACGGTGTTGAGGCCGAGATCCTTGACATACTTGAGCTTGTCGGACACATAGCCCTGGTTCCACCGCAGGAACAGGTCCGGTGACCAGCCGCCGCCCTTGATCAGCAACGGCCGGCCGTTGACCGTGTACGACCGGCCGCCGCTCGAGTTCAGCGTCGCCTTCACGTCGCGGACCCCGAACCGCGTGTGTGAGGCATCGGACGCTGTGCCGCCGACGGCCGCGCTGAGGTCCAGGTCGTACAGCGGCTGGCCACCCATGCCCGCCGGCCACCACACGGTGGGGTTGTCCACCCCGACGACGCCGAACGTGACCGTCTTCTTCTCCTTGGCCGCCAAGGAGACCGTCTGGCTGATCGCCCTGCCGGCAACCGTGCCGGAGACGACCGCCGACACGGCGCCGGCGGAGTCGTTGCGGACATCGGCCTTCACGGTCAGGTCCACGTGGGTCAGACCAGAGGCCAGCTTGGTGACCACGTGCGCGCCCCGCAGCGCGACCGGCCCGCTACGCCGCACGAGCACATCCCGCACGATGCCCATGTTCTGGTCGGGTGGTGTCTGCGCCCAGTCGATCCACCCCATGGACAGGTCCTTGTTGGGGTCGTTCGGGTACACCTTGAAGGCGATGCTGTTGGCGCCGTCGTGGACCTGCGCGGTGATGTCCAGGTCGTGCCGGGTGTAGGCGCCGTTGACCTGGTCCTTGGTGGCGATCCTGGTGCCGTTGACCCAGACGTCGGCCTTGGAGAGCACTCCGCTGAAGTCCAGATACGTCCGTTGGTCCGTGTTGTCCAGGTTCAGATCCGTGCGGTACCACCAGGGAACCTGGAACTGGGCCTTGGGGACGTCCCGCATTCTGGTGGAGTACAAGGGATCCGGGTAGACGTTGTTCTGCAGCAACCCGGCGTACACGGTCGACCGTGCCGAGACGGGATACCAGCCGGCGGTCGGGAAACCCGGCCGCGACACGGCGGCGTCGTCGCTCACCTGGGCGGAGGACTGGATGAGGTAGCCGGGCAGTGGCGTCGCCGTGCCGGCCGCGGCGTCGACGGTCAGGGAAGCGCTGGCCTGACCGCTCGCCGGCGGCGCGGCGGTGACACCGCAGACCGCCGCGGCGAGCGCGGTGACAGTCAACATTCGCAAGGGAATCCGGGGTCGCACGGGCGCGCCTCCTCGGCATCAGACGGCTGCTTCGGGCAGGGATTGTTAAGCAACCTTCCTAACTATTCCCGATGATAGCCGTCGCCAGGCCTGCCCGACACCCCCTTGTCCGGCATGACCGCGCCCGTCCTCGTCGCTGTGGTCGGCGAGGACGGGCGCGGGTCGGTCAGTGGTAGATCGACTGGTTCGAGTTGGTGTAGTACTTGTTGACGCAGTCGTTGATCCACCGCGTCATTTCCGCTGCTGTGTCGGGGTCGCCGTGTTGTTGGGCGGAGATGCGGATCTGCCGGACCTCGGAGGCCATCGCTCCGCCGGTCAGGGGCCCGACCTGGCCGTTGGCGTCGAGTGGTCTGCCGCTGGTGTCATTGTGCGCGCCCTGGTAGGAGATCACGCCCGCCCTGGTGTTGGTGCCGAACTGGCCGTCGGCGCCGGACGAGCCCACGGACCGGCCGTCATAGATCACGGCTCGTTGCGCGCAGCGCACGGCCTCGCCGGTGTCGGGTTTGTCGATCTGTCCGTTGCGGTTGGCGTCGTTCCACGATGTGGCCGCCACAGCAGTCGCCGTGTTCAGGCTCAGCACCGTCGCGACCGCGACCGCCATCGCGCCCACAGCTGTGCCGACCCGGCGAGTTGGCCTCATTGTCATCATGTGCGTTCCTCCCTCGTTCGCGCGGATTTCCGCGCGGAAGCGACTGTGGCGGAACGCTGTTGTGGCCGCGTTGTGGGATTGTTGTGGCGGCCGTCCTTCGGTGTGACGCGCTTGGTGGCAGGGGAGGTTCTGTGGAGTTCCGCGTGCTCGGCCCGATCGAGATCCTGTCGCCCGCGGGGCCGATCGATGCGGGACAGCCGCGTCAACGTGGGGTGCTCGCGGCGCTCGTCGCGGATGCCGGCAGGTTCGTCACCAGCGAGGAACTGGTCGATCGAGTCTGGGGTCCCGTTTCGCCGCCGGGCGCGCGGCGGGCATTGCAGTCGCACGTGGCCCGGATAAGACGCGTTCTCGAGAAAGGCGACCAGCCTCGGGCCCGAGTGATTTCTCGCACCGGGGGATATCTGTTGGCGGCAGATCCTGAGCAGGTGGACCTTGTGCGGTTCCGAACCCTGGTGGCCCAGTCGGGTGAGCCGAGCCGCCGTGACACCGACCGTGCCGCGCTGCTGCGGGACGCGCTCGGTCTGTGGAGGGGTGAGCCGCTGGCCGGCATGAACGGGGAGTGGGCCGGGCGGATGCGTCAGGCATGGCGGCTGGAGTACCTGGAAGCCGCCGTCGCGTGGGCGCGCGTCACCCGCGACGCCGGTGACGCGGCCGCGATGGTCGGTCCGTTGCGGCGGTTGGCGGAGGAGCACCCGTTGGTCGAGCCGCTGGCGGCGGCGCTGATGCGTGCCCTCGCGATGACCGAGCGGCCGGCCGAGGCTCTCGATTACTTCGCCAGGGTGCGCACGCAGTTGGCCGACGAACTGGGGACCGATCCGGGACCCGAGCTGCGGTCCGTGCATCAGGATCTTCTGCTCGGCAGGAGCTACTCGGCGGAGACCGCTCCTGGCGAAGGGAACGGTGCCGCCACGGCACGGTCCTCGCCGCAGGTGCCAGCCCAACTTCCGTTGTACACCAGGCATTTCGCGGGTCGGGACGAGGAACTGGGGCGGCTGGACGGCTTCCTGGCCGCGGCCGGCGAACATCCGGGTGCGGTAGCCGTGATCGTCGTGTCCGGCACCGCCGGGGTCGGCAAGACAGCGCTCGCGCTGCGGTGGGCGCACCAGAACAGGAAGCGGTTTCCGGACGGCCAGCTCTACTTGGACCTGCGCGGTTTCCACCCCGCGGCCGACCCGGTCGAACCGGGCGACGCGACACGGGGAATCCTGCTGTCACTCGGTGTCCAGCCGGAGCGGATACCCACGGAGCCGGACGCGCTGATGGCGTTGTACCGCACCATGCTCGTGGACCGAAGGGCGATCATCCTGCTGGACAACGCCCGCGACGCGGAGCAGGTTCGCCCGCTGCTGCCCGGCGCCGGCGGCTGCCTGGTCGTGGTCACCAGCCGCGACCAGCTGACTGGCCTCGTCATGGCGGAGGGCGCCTACCCGCTCGTCCTGGCGCGTCTGACCCCGCAGGACTCACTTCTGCTCCTGAACCGGCGGCTTGGCGCCGACCTGGTCGCCGCGGAACCGCGGGCCGCGACGGACATCATCTCCCGCTGCGCCCGCCTTCCGCTCGCCCTGGCCGTTGTCGCGGCCCACACTGCCCTCACCGGGGCAAGTCTGACGAGCGTGGCCGCCGGTCTGTCCGAGACCCTGGCCGGTCTCGACGCCTTCGCCGACTCCGACCACACCGTCGATCTCCGGGCGGCATTCTCCTGGTCCCTGGCCGTGCTCACCCCGGACGCGGCGCGGCTCTTTCACTTCCTGGGCGCTCACCCCGGACCATTGGTCAGCGCGCCTGCCGCGGCCAGCCTGGCCGCCCTGCCGGTGGCGCGGACCCGTGCGCTGCTCCTCGAGCTCACTCGGGCGAACCTGCTGATCGAGCAGGCGCCGGGGCGGTACACCACCCACGACCTGTTGCGTGCCTACGCGATCGAGATCCTGCACGCTCGCTACCCAGAAGACCAACGGCGAGATGTCGTCGGCCGGCTGCTCAAGCATTACCTGCACTCGGCCGGCGCCGCCGCGCACCTGATCAACCGGCACCGGCACGTGCTGCCCGACCTTCCCGCGGCGCCAGTGGGTGTCCACGCCGAAGTTCCCGCCGATGAGAACGCCGCGTTGAGCTGGCTCGATGTCGAACATCCCGTGTTGATGGCCATCATGCCGGTCGCCGCCACGAACGGCTTCGATGCCGTGGTGTGCGAGCTCGCCTGGGTGCTCGCCGACTTCCTCGACCGCAGGAGGCACTGGTCCGATCTTGCCCGCGCACAGCATGCCGCTCTTGACGCGGCGCGCCGTCTGGCGGACCTACCCGCGCAGGCAAGGGCCCACCGCGACCTCGGCCACGCCCACACCCGACTCGGCGACTTCGCCGACGCCCGCCCCCACATGGAACACGCCATTCGGCTCTATGCCAGCTTTGTCGACCCGGTCGGCGGGGCTCACGCGCACCACGACCTCGCTCTCCTGTGCGAGGAGGAGGAAAACCACCGAGAGGCGCTCCAGCACGCGCGGCACGCCCATCGCCTGCACCGCGAGACCGGCAACGAGCTGGGGCAGGCCAGGACACTCAACCTGATCGGCTGGCTACACGCCCGCCTCGGCGACTACCGCGACGCGCTCACCACCTGCGGGGAGGCGCTGTCCCTCGCGGTGGCCCAGCACGACCTCCGCACCGAGGCCGCGACTCTGGACAGCCTCGGCTACGCACACCACCACCTCGGCCAACACGACCAGGCCGTCGTCTTCTACCGGCAAGCCGTCGACCGCTTCCAGGAGGCGGAGGAACTCTACGGCGAGGCGCACACACTCGGGCACCTCGGTGACACTCACGCCGCCACCGGACGTCAACATCACGCCCAACTAGCGTGGCGACGCGCCCTGGCGATTCTCGACGAACTCGACCACCCTGACGCGGCCGTTATCTCCGCCAAGATCGACCGTTCGGTCACACCCGCGAGGAGCGCCTCTCAGTGAAGGCCGGAGACTGCTCGAGGCTGGCGTGCCCGTGGTCAACCGGCCTTCTGCCAGACCAGGTCGTTCGACCGGATCTCCGTGCCGCCGCCCGCGGGTGTCGCCGTCACCCAGACCGTGTAGCCCTCTTCGTGGTACGCGAACTTGTCCGTGGTCGCGTACCCGCCGCCGTCGGTGGTGATCGACGCGCTTCCGCCGCTGTAGCTGGGGTTGGTGGAGTGCGGCGTGAGGGTGTAGCTCGTGTTGGGGCGCATGCCGGTCAGCACGATGTGCATCCACGCGCAGTCCGGGTCGCCCGCGCAGATGTCCTGGGTTTCCGGGCCGCGAGACAGCGCGATCGTGCCGTTGTCCACCGGGGCTTCCCTGGTCGTCGTGGCCGGCGCGCCGGTGAACTGCTGTCCTGACGCGGTGGTGACGGCCGTGACGGAGAACGTGATCGTGCCGGTCGCCGTGATGTTGTCGACGGCGGCGGCCTGGCCGGTGACCGTGATGTCGGGGTGGTCCGTGACGCTCACGACGTAGTGGGAGAGGGTGCCGCCGCCGAGGTCCGCTGGTGGGTTCCAGGTCATGGCCGCGGTGTGGTTGGTGTTGTCGTAGTTGACGACGAGGTTGGTCGGCGCGCTCGGCGGTCGCACCGGGGCCACCGGGGTGACGGGGTTGGAGGCGGCGCCTGGTCCGGCGCCGGCGGCGCTGAGTGCGGTGACGGTGAAGACGTAGGTGGTGCCGTTGGCCAGGCCGGTGATGGTGGCGGTGTTGGCGGTGGTGGTGGTTTGTCCGCCGGGCCAGGTGATGCGGTAGGCGGTGATGGGGGAGCGGTTGGCTTGGGCTGGTCCCCAGTTGACGGTGGCGGACGCGTCGCCCGCGGTGGCGTTGACGCCGGTCGGAGCGCCGGGTGGGCTCGGCGGCACCACCGGCGTCGGATCGGGCTTGGGGTCAGGCGTCGGCGTCGGCGTCGGTTTCGGTGTCGCTGTCGGTTTCGGGTCCGGCTTGGGGTTCGGCGCCGGTGTCGCGGTGGGCGGCAGTTGGGTCTGCGGCGTCGATTCCTCGGCGGGGGGTTGGGTGGGGTCGGGTTTGGGTGCGGCGATCTCTTCGTCAGGGTCCTTGCCTGGCGAGGGTTTCGCGGGCTCGGGGTCCTTCTCGGTGATGGGCACGTCGGTGAGGTCGCCGTTGGTGTCGACGACCACGACGTGTTGGCCTTCGGCGCCGTCGACGTAGATCCGGTCGTCCTCACCACGG
>Ga0307512_10008293_pt1 | contig 10152 bp, 10 predicted proteins | sample 14_EM_MG_FD_200267 | JGI IMG/M metagenome (GOLD analysis project Ga0307512, IMG submission 200267) | Populus trichocarpa ectomycorrhiza microbial communities from riparian zone in the Pacific Northwest, United States - 14_EM | ecosystem: Host-associated > Plants > Roots > Unclassified | place... | reverse complement strand
AATAACACAGTTAAATAAATGCCATATTGTGCACGTCCCAAACAAAACAAAAAACTTTTGAAGGAGTCGGGGACTGGCGCCCTGCGCCGCTACGATATATATAGGGTTCCGTGAGAAACTCATCGGAGTTTCTAGCTAACCGTTACTAACGTCCACGCCACCTCGCCTATTTCTAACACACACTCTAACCGGTTAATAACACAATTTCTAACAGCCAGTTTATTGTTAACAGTGTTAGAAATAGTTAGGGGGTCGGTTAGAAATGCCGCGTAGCACGGCCATCACATATTCTCCCAGTCCTCCTCGGTTGCTTCGCAGTTCCTCGGTTGCGTGTATGCGGCAACCACAGGGGTAAAACACCCTCAAAGTTTGGTGCTGGCCACTCGTCTGAAAGGATGTTGCGAAGAAAAGGTGACGCGAGATCGGTGCCACCATCAAGCTCAAACTCTCCATCTTTGTCTGCAAGACTTCGATCTTCGTCCTGATCGTCATTCGTTCAGGGCGGGCGGTTGAGAGACGGAGGGTTAGATTTTTCGCTTTTTAGAGGGTCCCGCTCCGTGGCTAACCGACTGAGATGCCGCCGGGTCAGAGACCCATCCCATTGGGTGTAGACTATTTAAAACGCTTCGCTACTACATTTGATAGACTTCCCGTCCTCGATTAGCGGAGTCTGGGTGGCACCGGGTAGTGGGGCAGCCGATGTTAGTAACACGCCGTTTTGACCCCCCCCTTTTCCTAACAGTTACTAACAGTGTTAATAACATGCCTGTTAGAAACTCAGACGTTTCTCACGGAACCCTATCCTGGAGTACCCCAAAGATATTCTGTTGTGATCTGGTGGTGGTGATGGGAACGGTGGAACATGGCCGGGCATACTGCGAAGAAGAGTTTGAAAGGGCGAGACTGAAGCGTGGGGAAGTATTCCGCGTAGCTCGTACCGCTGAAGAGAGAACGCATTCAAGGAATCAACAACATCCCTAGATCAACGACAGGGACTGAATCTTGTTTGGTGCGACCTAATCAATGATGGGGTAAGACCGCGAAGAATTCGGAGAGACGCAGTTGCGGATGCTCAGGGTCGTATTCAGACCACGGGTCGCAGAAATTGAGACACGTGCATGGCGGTGTGGCAGAAGAGAACACTCAGCAGCGCTAATGACCCTTAAACGCCCGAGCATTCGATCCGTGAAGTTGTGTAGGTATTCCAATGAGGCCGCTTTTAACACAGGTGATAACGGAACGGGTGACCGGAAAGAAGCTGTAACGTGCCACGAGAAGAGTCACAAGAGTACCTGTATTAGTTATTGATATCCATATTCTGTGAATCTGCCGGGTCAGTGGACCCCGGGAGGAGTGAAGTTCGAAAGGCTCACCGTACAACGATACCTAATGTGGAATCCCTCTCGATAACAACTCGACGATTGCATCCAACCTCGGATTTCCTCCCAACCGTTCAATCTCACCTACCACCTTGTTCCTAAACGTATCCATGACTGACAGGGTATACGTAAAGGAGTGGGTGGAGTTGGCAAGATAGTTAATCACATGCTTTTTCAGCGTTGGTGTCGTGGGACGTTTCTGTAGTATGTCTGGATGGAGGGTGAGTAATGACCAAAGTCGGATGGAAACATTTGGCGGAGACTTACTGAGGACTTGTCGATTCGAGGGGTTGGCTCGAACGCCGTGAACGACGGGGAAAGAGAACTTCCCTTCGGTCAAGTCTTCCGCGAAGCCTTTATTGTTTGCATACTAAGGCAAGAGAATGTTGGGAAAACGATCGAGCTGATAATAAGTTGGGGTAAGTCTACCTCTGTACTCTGAAGATTCATGTAGTCGTCACGAATCTGAAAGTACACTCCAAGAAGGTTGACCAACGGGATATAATCGCTGCGGGACGCATGGTCAACGATATTCAGTCCACAGGAAAACCGGCCCGTACATATCAGTGTTTGTTGTACCGCAGGCCATCATAAGTTTGATTCCTATCCTGAAAAGGCCACCCGTCTCTAGAACTCGGGGTGAGTAGGAGTTAAGCTATGCAGACATCCAGCTCACTGTTGTTGACCATGGAGACGTATTCCTCCTCGGTGGGACATACCAAAGAATCTCTCCAATAGAGCTCGAGGCCCTGGCCACGATGCAAATTCAGAAGTTCATCTAGGCGACAATAGAGTTGTAGTCATTGGCTGATCGACGGGACGGAGATCGGGGAAAGCATGCCTGTGACAAGCTGCTGTAGGGAGCGATCGGTGTGATGCCGTTCTATGAACCCTCAACGTTGAGGACCAGGGCCGAGACCACGAGGTGCGACGAACCTGGCTCTAGCTGGAATAATTCGTTCATCGCAAGGAAATAGACATAGTTCGCTGAATTGATCGTCTGTGGGATCCCGTAGATCTTGTGGGCAACTAGGTTCGAGAGATAAGGGGAATGGGTTTACGATGGCCCAAAGATGGTGCGAGAGATAAGCCCACCTGGCGCCCCTCGACGGAGTTGAGCGTCGTCCTGAATGTCGTCTACCCTGTACACTAGGGTTTGATACCTACATTCGCCGGGAGGCAATCGCGAAATTAACTCACAATAAGCTGGCGCTATGAAGCATCGTTACGATTCGATTAATCATCTGCAGTTTTTCTCGAGGAACGTTCAACCAGAGGTTGAAGGCCTCGGTGAGTTGGGTTCGGATCTCCTTGCCTGGAGTGGATGTTATATGTGTGTAGGGTTCAAGGAGGATCTGTAACACATTTGGTCAATCAAACACGCGTAGATTTTGCGGTTCCCACCCACCGTTTCATATCTATCCGACCATGAGGAAGAGGAGGAAACGGTGAGGTTTGTTATGATATCGTCGTAGTTCACACTCATTGCTGGCACAAGTCTCAGTGCTTCAGTGAGATACTGGTATCTCCTGTACCTGGAATCGTTGCGGTTCACACGATCCTGTTTTGTTTGTCTTAGGGGTGGTGACTGCGGTCAGCCGTGGCTGGTTTCGGTTCCACGTTGGTCCCATTTGGACGTTCGCGACAGCCGTTGGAGAAAAGAAAAAAGAAGGAAAAAAGGAAAAAAAAAAGGAATCCCATTTTCCCGTTGGCCGGCCAGCGAGCGTCAGATGACCTCCCCAATCCGACGTCGGATCGCCTTGAGGCCTACCACTGGAATCACAAACACTCGTCGTGGCCGCACAGCTGCACACAGAAAAAAATCCAGAAATATCAGAGACACGTAGAACAGATTTTTCCGCAAAAATAAAATAAAATGTGGTTATTTTGCGCCTGAAGTCGACATCGTGGTCGATGACCTCGAACACTCCTTGACCGAAACGGGCAATCGACGCGGCTTTCGGTCGCTGAGGTGACCAAATAACAATTTCACGTCTGCATCGCTCACCCACGCTCGAGCATATCGTCCTCGCCAGCGACGACGACGACCGACGACCGACCTACACACGAAAGGCCGCGAAGGCGAGAGTAAAAGCTTTTGGTTGATTGTGAGTCCCTGCGCCGTTCTCCGGCGTCTTGCCGTACTTCCACATATCCTCCTCCCTTTCTGATGTGTGTCCCCAACTGAACGCTTCCCCTTAGATTGACAAGTCGACAATCCACTTCGTTTCCCTTTCTTATCCACTCCTTACCACCTACCATCGCCCTTTTCCTCCTGAACTCTTCCCGTAAAGATCCCCGCATTCGGCCACTCCGTTCCAGAAACAAGGCCCTCCTTTTAAATCGACAATGGCTTCAGAAGTCAATCATCCACATGAACACAAAGGAGACCAGTGGAAGATCACAGAGAGTGAATGGTGGAGAACCTTCTTCAACAGTGTTTCCTGGACCTATCCCCCTTCACAGGGCAGTACCTCTCGCCGTCCCTCAAAGCGGACAACTCTTCTCCGCCTTTCCAGAAACAGTCAGCTACTGAAAGCCCGCCTATCAAGATATCCTCCCAGTTGGCCCTCAGATATCACCACGCCGATGACAGACGAGCTCAGTCGAGATTTGGTTGGGGTTAGGGTGGTAGAGGAAGTGCTACGGTCTTACGAGTCGAGCTCAGGGTTTGACATGATTGAACGTTTCCTCCGCCTCTTTCATCTTGGCTGGATCCCCAATGACGAACACTGTATATTGGGTGACGCTCCATCAGAAGAGTACCAAGAACAGTGGGAGGAGAACCTGCGAATCCTCTTTGAAGAGTCGTTCAAACGTCTGCCCGAAGAGCTCTATCTTCAAGATTTCTCGCCGGACCATAGCGAAGAGCGTCTCAAAGACCTTTCGCCCTATTGGGATTCGTGTCTCGACAATTCGTCGACTCTCGATGACCTCATCCGTTCTCTCGAGGCCGCCGATCTAACCGACTCCGAGTTGTCCGCAGACTCGGATCCTCTACCAGTCACGCCTAGAGCAAGACATCATAGCTCTTCTCCTGTATCTGCGTGCTCTCTGAAGCCTTTGAGCGCCACTGCGTCTTCTTTCGTTCCCACTCCCGCAAAGTACCACTCGCCATCATCCATGTCCCCATCTCCATCACCTTCCCCCCCGGTGCTCGATATCATCAATTTTCCCACCCTACGACAAACAATCCTCCCTACCCACAAGAAGGACGATCGCGAGAGTAAATCACGGACCAAACGGCCGTCAGTCCCATCATTTCTCGCTGACAAGACTGACGCCCGCAAGTCAAAGACAAGACAGATCGTCGACAAGATGAGGTCCGCATGTGACCCTCGCAAGCCAGAAGCCGACTTTATCCCTGTGGCTGACGATTCGCCCTCGGAGGATGCCTTTGGACCCGTAGAACCTGTGGTCAAAGGTAGCAAGAAGCGATCGCGTCGCGGGCGAGAGTCAATCTCAACGGTTTCGACTGACGATATGGGCTACTCATCATCGATAGACCTGTCGGTCCATCGACAGCCCCCTGTCACGACCTCTCCCTCACGCTCAACTACGAACCGGCCGGCTTCAAAGAACTCGAAGCGCGCGCCGAGCCTCTCGATGAACGTTCCTCTCCCTGCACAGACGCCGCCAACGCCGGCATTCTCGTCACCTGCGGGATCTGTGTCATCGTTCGGTGGACCCGTTACACCAGGTCCATTCGCAGTCCAGTTCCCTCCCCCACCTGCCCAGCAGCCACCCCATCCCGCATTCGTGCAGATGCAGAGGTCACCGCCCTTTCCAACGCCATTTTCGTATCCGTACGGACTTCCTGGGACGGGAATGATCCCACCCGCACCATTCCCAAATGGGTTTCCTGGGCCCTATCCTCCGCAACAGTTCGGAGGTTACCTCAACGGGAAAACCATGATCACTGGGTCAAGTGGGATCCGCCACGCTTCTTGGTGAAAACTTTCACCTCCTGTACTGCCCCTAACATTCACGACCACCCCCACTCCTCGATCAACTCTCCCCTTTAGTCATCGTTGCACGAATTACATACACAACTTCACCTTCTTGCTTGTCTGGCTTTCTTCCGTATCCGATACTCGGCACCGTTTTCGCTTCCTTCTCCGTCCGGCACTGGACGCATGCATAGTCATATTGGTTTTACGTTGTCTCGTGTTCTTCTGCCATCGTTTTTTTCTTCTTCGCGTGAAACAAACACGTTCAACTCCCTCTTGCATTTCTTGGTTCTGTTGCTCGCCCTCTGTAGGGTCACCATAACCATTTCCAAAGCAATTCCTTTTACCACCCCGAACTCTTTCAGCATGTAGTTAGTCAAAACCCTCGGTCCTCTTTTGTATCTCGAAACCAAAGCTTGTTTTCCTTTTCCCAACCCTTTTCCTATTCTTTCAGAAATCATCCTCCTTCCTGATTTTATTTATTACCCGTCCGTCCCTAGTCTTCGTGCGTCACAGTAAAAAGGGGGACGGTTATGACTTTAGTTAGCATTTTTTGTTTTCTCTCCTCTGTCTCAACAAATGTCACGACCTTTTTTCCATCATCTCAGATAGCCCGACAACATCTTGTTGCTCGAGGCCCGACGGAGTTGATATGTTCAGTGCCCGGTTCTCCGCTGGGTGATGGTGCTGTGGAAGACGTAGCAAGCGTGGGAAAAAGTTCGGCTAGCTCCGCCACGCCTGTACACGGTTTGTCGGTCATAATCAAGTACCACGTAGCCCCTTCCGGCTATTCAAATCCTTGGGGGTGACCAAACCCGCTCATCTGCCCGTCGTTGCCTGTACTCTCCTCGGTTTTCTTCCTCTTCAGATCTGCGATAAAATAACGAGGATGCGGTCTTGGGTGGTGGCAGCCTGGCTGCTGCTCGTGCTTCCCACGTGGCCTGTCGTGGCTGTGAAAGAGCAAGACTTCAAAAAATGTAACGACTCTGCATTCTGTCGGCGTGGACGAGCCTTGGCGGATCGCGCGGCGGAACATGTAAAATCCGGCGGGAAGTGGAAGTCACCTTACTCCCTTGACGCGTCTACGATCGTGCTGGAGGATGGAGGTTCGAGGTTCACCGGTCGAGTGAGGAGCTCGTTGTACCCCGATATTCAGTTCGAGTTGGATGTGAGGGTTCATGAAGATGGTGTGGTTCGGGTGAGGATGGACGAGAAGGAAGGGTTGAGGAAGAGGTATGACGAGGCTGCCTCGTGGGCTTTGCTCAAGGAACCCGTTCTGTCGCCTTCGTCGAAGTGGAATGTGGGAAAGAAGGAGGTCAAGGTCGTTTATGGGGGGAAGAAGGATCGAGTGGAGGTCACGGTTGAGTTTGAGCCGTTGGTGGTGAAGATGAAGAAGAATGGCAAAGACCAGGTCGTGTTGAATGGCCAGGGGTTGCTGCATATGGAGCATTTCAGGGAGAAGGTGGAAAAGGTGCAAGAAGTCGAGGCCACGGACGAAGGGGCTCCTCCTGCTGAAGGTGAGGAGGCGCAGAAGGTTATTCAGCTCCCTCCAAACTCCTGGTTTGAGGGTGATACTGAGGACGGCTTGTGGCAAGAGATCTGGAAATCGTGGACCGATACGAAACCCAAGGGTACGCTCAGTTATTCTGTATCTCACTCCCCAGCTCATACAAGTCCAGGTCCCGAGTCTCTTTCCCTCGACATTAACTTTCCCAATCACGGTCACGTCTATGGTATCCCGCAACACGCTACCCGTCTCGACCTTCCAACTACAAAAGGCGAAGGCTCATTCTTCAATGATCCATACAGGCTCTATAATGCCGATGTCTTTGAATACATTGCTTCCTCCACCATGTCGCTGTACGGGTCTATCCCCTTGATCCACGCCCACTCTGCGGATTCTACTGTCGCAGTCTTCGTCGCCGCCGCTTCCGAAACCTGGGTCGACCTCGTTCACCCCACTCAAAAGTCGACTGAAACCCACTGGGTCTCCGAGTCCGGTATCCTCGACATCTTCCTTCTCCCCGGACCCACGCCTGACCAGGTCTTCGGCCAATATGCGAAACTGACTGGAGCCGTTCAGCTTCCTCCTCATTGGTCTTTGGGTTACCACCAGTGTCGATGGAACTACGTCAGTACCGACGACGTCAGGAGTGTGCAGGAGCGCTTCGATGAAGAGGATATCCCTGTTGACGTTTTCTGGCTGGATATCGAGTATTCCGAGGATCACAAGTATATGATTTGGGACAAGAAGCACTTCCCTGACCCAGTTGATATGTTCAACGACGTTGAAGCCCTTGCTCGCAAGGTGAAAAACTTGGTTTAATCCGAAAGTTGTGGAGGCTAATTTTTGCCTAGATGGTTGTTATTGTCGATCCACACATCAAGCGCACTCAGGATTACCCTGTTTACAAGGAAGCGCAAGAGCTTGATCTATTCGTCAAGAACAAGCACGGAAGCGAGTTTGAAGGGTGGTGTTGGAGTGGAAGCAGCGCTTGGATCGATTTCTTCAATCCAAACAGCTGGGAATGGTACAAGAACCTGTACAAATTCAACGGAAGGGAAGATGGCAAGTGGAGTTGGACCGAGAGCACAGGAGCTGTGCACATCTGGAACGATATGAACGAGGTACAGAACCGTTCCTTGTTCCGCTCCGTATAGGCTGGTGTTGATATTACTTCCTCTTTTTTCTGTAGCCAGCTATCTTCAACGGTCCAGAAATTACGATGGAGAAGGATTCCATTCATTATGGTGGCTGGGAGCACCGGGATGTTCACAACATCAATGGCATGCTCTTCGTGAACATCACGTCTCAGGCCGTTAAAGAGAGGACCACCCCGTACGAGCGTCCCTTTGTCCTTACGCGTTCCTTCTATGCCGGTGCCCAGAGGTACGGAGCAATGTGGACCGGCGACAACATGGGGACATGGGAACATATGGCTGTCGGTATCCCTATGGTTCTCTCCAACAGTATTGCTGGAATGAGTTTCGCTGGAGGTTTGTAATTTTTTCATGTTTGGAGTTGGAAACTGACAGAGTTATTGTAGCCGACGTTGGAGGATTCTTCGGAAATCCTGCACCTGAGATGTTAACGAGATGGTACTTCGTTGGCGCGTTCTCGCCTTTCTTCCGCGCCCATGCGCACATCGACACCAAGAGGCGAGAACCGTATCTGTTGGCCGAACCGTACAAGTCGATCGTCCGCGAGACCCTCAGGTTGCGGTACAGTCTGTTGCCCGTGTGGTACACTGCGTTCAGGGAATCCAGCGTTACTGGGTTGCCAGTCGTAAGGTCAACCTAAGAAAGGATCATCCGTGTGATCGTCGCTGACATGAGGCCGTAGACCTCAATACGTTGTGTTGCCCAAGAACGAACCCGGATTCTCCATTGATGATCAATACTATGTTGGTGCTTCGGGATTGCTGGTCAAACCAATCACCGCGGCTGATGTGACTGAAAGCACCATTTATATCGGAGAAGATCAGGTGAGAGAAACACCTCCGAGGGATCACATTGCGGGGATCTGATTCTGTCTTAGGTCTATTACGACTTCTACGATGGACATGCGTACCGAGGTTCAGCCAATGGAAAGAACATCACCGTACCTGCACCCCTCGAACGTGGTCCCCTTCTCATTCGCGGTGGTTCCGTTATTCCATCCCGTGAACGTCCACGCAGGTCCTCGGCCCTGATGAAACGTGATCCATTCACCCTTAAGGTCGCCCTCAGCCAGTCCGGTAGTGCCAGGGGGGAGTTGTACCTGGACGACGGTGAATCTTACGATAATCGTGAGGGTAACTTCGTCTGGCGTGAGTTCGTTGCAGAGAGTGCCAAAAAGACCGTCAAAATCTCTAGCAAGGACCTCGCTTTGAAGAACGCCAACCGTGCCGTTGATGGGGTTGAGCTCACAACTTACAACGGGGGCAACGCTTTCGCCAACGCTCTAAAAGACGTCCGGGTCGAGAGGATCGTCGTCCTCGGTCTGAAGAATAAACCTTCCAAGATCACTCACGGCAATACAGATCTCGAATTCAATTTCGAAGATGGGGTTGCTGCGATTGGGAAGAAGGAAGGTGTTGTGAGCAAGCTGACAATCAAGAACCCAGGTGCATTCATCACCAGCGACTGGACTATTGTATTAGAGCTCTAAGGGAGGCTCAGCATGTATGGTAAACTATTATGAGGCAATTACGGTGTTTATATAAGACACATACGATAAAATGAACTTGTCAACAAAACCTGGACTCAATGCCTTGGGTTGTTGAGGAAATAAGGATACAAGATACCGACTCGGCGTCTCCGAATTTGTGGAGTTTTATTACCATCTACCGCACTCGCTGGAGAGCTTCCTGTTTGGTGGGTGGTGGTTGTAATGAACCTCTTGGACTAGCGATCGCCAACTCTCTTCATGGGACGATTCGCGATCGACGACGACGTAGATATCCATGGCGTTACGTCCTCCCCTCTCATCTTCCCACCTCTGTTCGTAGGCATCCAGTTCCTCTTCGAACGTAGAACTGGCGTCCGAAGCAGGTGTCTGTTCCGGGGTTCGGAAAAGCGACTTGGACCCTGACTTTGACCCAGAAGAGGAAGGAGAATGCTTGAAAGGAAGAGAGAAAAATAAATGACTTGGAGAGGGGCGAATGACGGTACGGGTGACGGTGTGGGTGGGATGTTCGAAGATGTCTGTGATCGTGACCGTTCCAGGGAAACGGGAGAATTTTGTGGGGCTCGGAGAAGGTGAAACCTCAGGTGAGGAATCGTCATAACTGGAGCTTAATGCCTCATGACTATCCATCGAGCGGATGCAGTCGTGACGGATG
>Ga0307512_10008292_pt1 | contig 10153 bp, 14 predicted proteins | sample 14_EM_MG_FD_200267 | JGI IMG/M metagenome (GOLD analysis project Ga0307512, IMG submission 200267) | Populus trichocarpa ectomycorrhiza microbial communities from riparian zone in the Pacific Northwest, United States - 14_EM | ecosystem: Host-associated > Plants > Roots > Unclassified | place... | reverse complement strand
GTTGACATTCATAATTTATTTTTTATAGGGTTATCATGGTTTCATAACTAGGATGAAAGATTTGACAAATTAACTTTGGTTGATTCAATACCTCATCGTCTTAATATTTAAAAACAAATGTCATCCAAAAATTACCTTATTAATATTTTTAAAAATTATCGATTAATATACATTATATTTTAAGTTTATAATTATTATTTTTATTAGAAAAGATGTTAGCATGAATATTTTTACTATATTAAAAATAATAATTCAATTAACCCGCAACGCATAACAGATCAATAATGTATCAATCAAAATATAAATGACTTGATTAGAATATAATAAAAAATACTTTATTTATTATTATATACCCCCAACATAGTTTCAAATGAAAAAAAACAAATAGTGCTAATAACCATGGCTACGTGCACAAAAAAATCAATTTGGGAATTATATATATATATTTTATTTTTTTAGCCATGCTATAAATAATGTAATGACGGCTTAATCCAAATTTAAAAAGTTTATTATAATTTGTTGATTAAAAAGGTATTTAACCACCAAATAATTCTTTTATTTTTTCAACATTCAAGGCTATTATATTGAGCCAACAACTTTGATACTTGAGTCAGTCTAAATTATCAAAATTTAGAATCAATTAGTCTATTCTCAAAAGAATTAAAATATTTACTCTAGTAATAAGTGTAATTTGAGTCAATTCTCATATATTAATTTTTTTTAATGAGTCTAAAGATAAATTTTTTTATCCAGTTCAATTAGATTGAATTTTTATTTGACTTGACATATAAAAAAAATCTAAACTAATTTTACTCAAATAATATTTTGAGGGTAGTGAAGGGTCCACATGAATTATTATTTTTTAAAATTATTTATTGATGAATATGTAAATTTTACAAGTTAATTTGTATTTTATAATTTATTTATGGTTTTATTAAAAACATATATCATGTGATATTGTGATTCATTGAATGTTTTAATTTTTTAAGATATGATTTTCAATAAATATTTTATATCATATAAAAAATCCTACACAAAACAGAAAAAACAACTTAAATAATTCCAAAAGGATAAATATAAATATAAATCCACGATTTAATTAAAAACAAAAAATCAGTTAAAAAGGACCAAAATTACACAATCGCAAATTAAAAATCTGAAACGGCACCGTGTGCCTCCTCCACTAAAACCCTACCATCCTACAGTAGCAGTAGCTTATTTCCTCCTCCCAAAACCCTAAAACCTAAAAAATCAGCACCATCACTTCACAACTCCAATCATGGCCAAAATCAGCAGCATCCACGAGCAATCACACAAGCCTCACCGCCTACGGCAAGCCGGCCCATCAAAGCAAACAAAGAAGAAGAAACAACAAGGAGGCGGAGAAGAAGAAAAGAAGCGAAACCCTAAGGTCTGCCCTTCTCTCCTTCTTTACTTTTCCCTAAAAGCTGTTTCTTTTATCGTTATTTTGAAAAGTTTTTAGCTAAAGTTGAAATCTTTTTTTTAGGCGTTTGGGTTTAAGTCATCGGTGAAAGCGAAGAAATTGCAGTCAAGAACTGTAGAGAAAGAGCAGAGGAAGCTTCATGTGCCTACTATTGAGAGGAATTATGGTGAACCTCCTCCTTTTGTTGTTGTTGTGCACGGTCCACCTCAGGTATGGGAAGTTAGGGTTTTTAGAAATTGTGGAGAATTGAGAGAAGTTTTGTGACATTGTAATTGTTATGTGATTTTGGTGACTGTAAGGGCTGTAGGGGTTTGTGGAAAAAAAAAGATTTATAATTGTTTGATTTGGAAACTGTTTTTTTGTGATTTTTGGATTTACAAAGTGATGAAAAATTGTCTTTATTATGATTTTACAATTGATTGTTGTTACATTTGGTGGTAGGTTGGGAAGTCTCTGTTGATAAAATGTCTTGTGAAGCATTATACAAAACATAATATCCAAGAGGTTCGAGGACCCATTACTATTGTATCAGGTTTGTCCTTTGTGAGTTCCATTCAGTATTAGTTGTGGTAGTAAAGGTGGGTTCGTTATTGGTGATTTAGTTTGGAGCTTACTGTGGTTTGTGTGAATTTTGTTAGGTAAGAAAAGGCGGGTTCAGTTTGTGGAGTGCCCAAATGACATCAATGGCATGATTGATGCTGCAAAGTTTGCTGATCTGGCTTTGCTTCTGATAGATGGAAGTTATGGTTTTGAAATGGTGAGATATCTAGATCGTGATGTTTGATTCTTTTCATTGTCTTCCCCATTTGATACAATGGATCGCCAAAAGTTTTTGGGGGTGAAATGTTGTTCTTTTAACTGACAATTGGGTTTAATTTAGACATAAAACCTCTTGTTACGTATTTTTGCAAGGCTCTATGAAGTATGTCATGTTCCTGTTCAATCAAGAATGAGAAGTTTGATTTTGTATCCCATTGCAGGAGACTTTTGAATTTCTTAATATTTTGCAAGTTCATGGATTTCCAAAAATTATGGGAGTCCTTACTCATCTTGATCAGTTCAAGGATGTGAAGAAACTTAAAAAAACAAAACAGCGACTCAAGCACCGTTTCTGGACTGAAATATATGATGGGGCAAAGTTGTTCTATTTGTCTGGTCTTATTCATGGCAAGTAAGTATCTCTGAGATGCTCATCGTTTAGGATCATACACTTATAGATATGTGGAAAAACATATTCCCTGTGAATATTTCTTTTGAATTGATTGCATTCATCAACTTTTCCTAATGAACAGGTATGTTAAACGAGAGATTCACAACCTTGCAAGATTTATTTCTGTTATGAAGTTCCATCCATTGTCTTGGCGAACTTCTCATCCCTATGTTTTGGCGGATCGTTTTGAAGATGTTACTCCTCCTGAAAGAGTGCGTGTGGACAATAAATGTGATAGAAATATCACACTTTATGGTTATCTACGTGGTTGTAATTTGAAGAGAGGCACCAAGGTATGTTTTCTCTACCATTTGAGTGTGAATTTTGCCTTCTGAAATTAGCAAGTACTCCAAATTTTATTGGAACTGAAAGTGAAAACCATTTTTTTTTTATCATTTAGGAGTTGTCCTTTCATGCGTTTCTTATGGGTTCAATTATCGGTCACATCTTGAGAAGCAATGTTGTTTGTGATTGACATAATTTTATCCTGTTAGTTCAACTACATTTTTATTATCTTCTTGTTGTAGAAATAGGGAGCTGCCTTTGCCTTGATTTTTTCTCCTTAAGTTTCACATTTGTGTTCTAAAGCACATTTTATGAAACAGGTGCATATTGCTGGTGTTGGAGATTACAATTTGGCTGGTGTTACAGCCTTGGCTGATCCTTGTCCTCTACCATCAGCTGCCAAAAAGAAAGGATTGCGTGACAAGGAAAAATTATTTTATGCACCCATGTCTGGCCTCGGGGATCTGGTATATGACAAGGATGCTGTCTACATAAACATAAATGACCACTTTGTCCAGTATTCAAATGTCGATAATAAAAGTGACAGAATGACACACAAAGGTTTGTATATTGTTGTTGGTTGGAGCTATGTTTGATACTTGGAACTCATGAACACATTTGTCATATTTACTTTGAAACATTTGTATTTGTTTGTATCTTCCACTGCTAAAGGAAAATATTTGCAACTGCCACTGCTAAAAGTATCTAGTTCCTTTCTTACCAGGGAAGGACCAAGATGTAGGCGAGTCTTTGGTGAAGTCACTGCAGAATACAAAATATTCTATTGATGAGAAGTTAGAAAAGAGCTTCATTAGCCTTTTCAGTCGGAATAATATCTCATCTGAAGCTCAGAATGATGCAAAAGACAATCACAGATCTGTCGATCATTCATACAATCTAGAACCTAATGAGTTAGGTGAGGAAAGTGATGCTGAGGATCTTGATGGTTCTGAGTCTACAGACGAAGATGAAGCTGCTCAAAAAGATGCTGTGGTAAATGGAGAAAGTGATGGCTCTGATGAAGAGCATGGTACTGCAGCCAAGCAGAAAGCTGATCCTCAAGATCGCATGAAAGAACAAGTTGAGTTTCATGGTGGAAGGCTAAGGAGAAAAGCAATGTTTGGAAACGACATTGATGATAAGGATCTCAAGGTAATCAATGCTGTTACTAATGTGTCTTTAAAGAACCATTTTCTGACAAGGAAAGGGACCATAAAGAAAGGAAAAGTGATTATAAAGAAAGATTATTTCAAAGCTATATTTAGATGTTTGATTCTTTCTTATACTTCTGCATCTGTCTTTGCGTCTATGCTCTGTCCTTATGTTTGGGAGCCAGCATGAGTATGCTTAGGAAAATAGTATCAAAACTCATGTACTTGTGTGATGCTTCTTTATTGCCTGATAAATTGATCTATAGGTTATAGAGAGGTGCTCTGGTTTTTTTTTCCTCAAAGCCCAAACCTGCTCTTGCACTTGGTTAGAGTGCTTTCTCTATCAAATGCACATTTTTATTTCATTGGGCTTTTGATTGCTGCAGCAAGCTGTGAGGTTGAGCGTAGCTACTCTGAAATTGAGCAATAAATTGGATAGCTTTCAGAAATTGTTCATCTTTTGGTGTACATAGGACATGATGTCCTCAATGTCATCTTGATGATATGTTTAGAATTTCTTGTCACCTAAATATTTCAAGTTGCATTACCAGAATTTACTCTATCTCTGGAATACTAATTCTATTAATCACTTCAGGATTGTGATGAAGGGAGTGAAAGTGATGACGATGTAGGTGATCAATCATTGTCTGATTCAGAGTTTTCAGAGGAAGACAGAGATGGTAACTTCTGCTTACATAACTCGTGTATGTTGCATGATGCATTTACAATTCAAACATGTTTTTGGGAACCATCTGTTTTCATGTATCCCTAAACATGATTCCACAAACTATGGTCCACTTTCTATCAAAATCTATTCAATGTATTTAGGATTGGTAATGGAAATGTGTGTTGGAAGATTAATAATCTGGTATTGTTAGGTTATTCAGTCAGATTTGCTTTCACTTCTGAAGATTTTCTTGAATTTCAAACTTATTTTTTTAACTGGTCTCCAGAAGAGGACATGGGAAATATATCAAAGTGGAAAGAGTCACTGGTGGATAGGACTTTTTCAAAACAGAATAACAATCTCATGCAACGTGTGTATGGGAAATCAGCATCCACTCCCATTAATGAAAAGCAGGATGGCAGTGAGGATGAGGAAAGCGACGATGAATTTTTTAAGCTAAAAGGAGAAGGAAATAAGGTTCGAAACACAATATAGAGAATGTGTTTTTTTAATAAAATTTGTTAATAAGTAAGGTATTCATGTACTTATCAGCCCTTGTTTTTCTTGTTGTCTATTTATTGCAGAAATTGAGAGAAGGATTTGATGTTGAAAATGTTGATGCTGATGAATGCTCGAAATTTACAAACTATTCAGATCTAAAAAACTGGAAAGATGAAGAGATATATGAAAGTATTCGTGATCGTTTTGTCACCGGTGATTGGTCAAAAGCTGCCCAAAGGAATAAGCTCCCCACAGCTAATGATGAAGATGATGAGGATTCTGTTTATGGAGATTTTGAGGATTTGGAAACTGGTGAAAAGCATGGGAACCATCAGAAAGAAGAATCTGGCAATGTTTCAATGCAGAAGGAAGATGAATTAGAAGAGCAGCGGAAGCTGAAAAAGCTTGCTCTCCGTGCAAGATTTGATGCTCAATATCCTTTTCTAGTCAAATTATCTCACTTACACTTGTGTATTTATCATAAATGGTTGACTGTACTCGTTGATGATAATCTCCTTTTACTCCTATTTATATCTCTGCACACTGTTGACGGACAACAAAATGTGTATAATATCATTATAGCTTGTACTGGAATGAATATTCTATATGTTATATTTGCAGTATGATTTGGAAATTGGCTTTTGTTACCTTAACATTTGTTTACATTTCATGGGAATGAATCGCCAGATGAAGAAGTTGATGAGAAACATGGAGCCAAGTTTCACCGAGGTCAAGCCAATGAAAGTGGCTATATTGACAAGGTGAGTTTTGCGGCACGTGCTAAAGTCAATTTTCTTGGTAGCAAAGGGTTGAAGAGGTAATTTATGCTTGCCTTTCATGCCTGATTCTTTCAGTTGAAGGAGGAGATTGAGATCCGCAAACAAAGGAATATAGCTGAACTCAATGATCTTGATGAGGAAACTCGTTTAGAAATAGAGGGTTTCCAAACAGGGACTTACCTAAGATTGGAGCTTCATGATGTTCCTTTCGAGATGGTTGAGCATTTTGACCCCTGCGACCCTATTTTGGTTGGAGGAATTGGACTTGGTGAGGAACATGTTGGATATATGCAGGTTAGAATCTCTGAATCATGTTTTTCGCCTTCCTACACCCTGTTATTTTGTGGGGTTATTTGATTGTTTTCAATAAACTAATTGGTGCTGCTATTTCAGCAGCAATAGATGCATATGCATTTCATACCATGGGAATTGATTTATGGGTTTGGTCACCACCCCAGCAAATGGTTGTATTTTATCTATCAGTTGGGGAATTTAATTAGAATGTGCGAATTTAGAGGCATGAATGTTTTTCTCGAACTCCCAAAGCGAAAAAAGCTTAAGGTAAAGCTGAAGTTAGAGTGAAATTAAAAATTGTTATCTGGCACCAGCTTCATGAACATATACATATATTTAAAATGTTGTTTGCTTTCTCTGCATTAGTAAAAAATGTCAATGTTGCTACTCTTCCTGTAATCACTTTCCAACTTAAACAAGCTCTGAATTATCTGTGTAAATCAGTTATAAAATCAGAATATGGTAAATTTGACATGTTGAACAAACAATAATGGGATCTAAATAATTTGATTGTTCATTTTCGAAATAGCCAGTGAAAGTGTACTTTCAGACTGATTTTCCAATTTGGTAAAAAATAGTGGTTCATGAAATGTTTTTATTTCTTATTTCCAGGCCAGGTTAAAACGACATAGGTGGCATCGGAAGGTCCTGAAGACTAAAGACCCTGTAATTTTTTCTATTGGTTGGAGGCGTTACCAAACTACCCCAGTTTATGCCATTGAAGATCGCAATGGAAGGCATCGCATGCTCAAGTACACTCCAGAGCACATGCATTGTCTTGCCACATTCTGGGGCCCACTTGCACCTCCTAACACTGGAGTGGTTGCTGTTCAGAATTTAGCAAACAATCAGGTAATCATTCTTGATTTTCTTCACAAGTTTTCTGATCAAGAAAGGAATCTGATACTTGTCAACCGAACAGCTTTTGTTTTGTAGTAAGGGACAGCTTTACTGTTGATAAATTTTAAGAAATTAATCTGTCTTTGAAGTTTCAAAGAATATTGGTTGCTGGATGCTTTTCACCAATGTGAGAATGAGAGCGCTTGCATTGTTTTGCCATTGGATGCTGGTAGAATAATGTTTGGTTAGAGAAACACTATTAGATATATTTGATTGGCAGTGATTATGTGCTGAAATGGTATCTATATGACCAAATTTATGTTTAAACATTCTAGTTAAAAAGCAACTTCAACTTTATATTGAGATGGGAATGACTATGTCACCTTTGATGTTATGAATGAATTGATTTAATAGTAAAAAAACAAGGGTGATTTGGTGGAGGGATAAGGCCACGCACCTAGCAGTCAAAATAGCAGCTCATGAATCTCTGAGCTGATCAAAATGCTATTGGAAAATGTCTTAATTTCCTCGTTTTATAGCTCGACATGTAGGAATGAATGTGACATTCAAGATTCATAAATAAAATATTTTAATCTGGCAAAGCCATAATGTTTTTGGTCCATGTTCAAGGCATTGAACTTTGTTTAGCAATATGGTTTAATGAGCATCTTTTCAAGCTGAGAGAATTGTTACACATGCATGCTGGTAAGGGACAATTGTTTTTACCATGGCAAAATGGAACCCTGTTCCTCTGGCTGCTTTAGGGGGTTGTTCCCCCCTTGTTCTTTCCCTTTCCCTTTGCTTTTGTTTTTTTATTTTTTTCCTGTCCTAACTACTTTTCTCTTGATTTTAGGCATCATTCCGAATCACAGCAACTGCAGTTGTGCTTGAGTTCAACCATGCAGCAAAGATGGTGAAGAAAGTCAAGCTGGTTGGTCATCCATGTAAAATTTTCAAGAAGACTGCACTTATTATGAATATGTTCACTTCAGATCTTGAAGTAGCTAGGTTTGAAGGTGCTGCTGTTCGAACTGTCAGTGGGATCCGAGGGCAGGTGAAAAAGGTAGGGCTGCTAGTGAAGAAGCTTATATTCATTCACTGTTATATTGTTTCATGTCCCTAATTGTATCTTTCATCTTATACTATTCAAAAGCCTGTCTGAAGCTATCTCTAACTGTTTTTAAACTGACCAGGCTGCAAAAGATGAGATTGGCAACCAACCCACAAAGAAGGGAGGGGCACCAAGAGAAGGGATTGCCCGGTGCACCTTTGAGGACAGAATTTTGATGAGTGACATTGTTTTCCTGCGGGCATGGACTCAAGTTGAAGCTCCATGCTTTTATAACCCGCTGACTACTGCCTTGCAACCTCGTAATAAGACCTGGCAAGGGATGAAAACTGTGGCTGAATTGAGGAGGGAACACAATCTTCCCATTCCTGTCAATAAGGATTCACTCTACAGGGTAATCTATGATGGTGGATGTAGTCTGGGCCCCTAGTTGCTCCCCCCACCACCTTTCTTTCCTCCTGAAAATGCTGGAAATGGGATTTGTATTTTAATATTGTTAATAAACAATGTTTTATGTGTTTTAACAGCCAATTGAAAGGACGCCAAAGAAGTTCAACCCATTGGTAATTCCCAAGTCATTACAAGCAACTCTTCCATTTGAATCCAAACCCAAGGACATACCCAAGGGACGGGCCACACTTGAAAGGAGAAGAGCTGTTGTTATGGAGCCTGATGAACGTAAAGTTCATGCTCTTGTTCAACAACTTCGATTGATTACAAATGATAAGGTATGCACTTGAACAAGATCCTGAATTTCATAATGACTTGAATAAATGATGTTCAAATCTTTGAAAATGAATATTGTGGAGTTCAATTGAAAGATTGTTTCTTAAGCGGTCAAAGTTACTGTTGCAATTGGCCAGGTTTTTTTTTTAAAATGTTTCCTTGGACTTACTGGCCTGGCCTTAGAGTGAAGAGAATTATCTTTTCTTTCTAGACCTGCACTGATTACTTATATGTGGTGTTGCTTTAGAGTTTGAACTTGGTTGTCAGAAATGAGCATGAATCCCACAATAATTGCATTTATCATTATACTTGGAAATTGAAGAAGGGCAAGGTTATGAAGAAATACATACATACAAATTGCTAAGCCTCACCTGCAAACTAGTTCAGGCCTTCCATGGTTATGTTTCCTACCAAAATGAATGGAGAAATGGATTTATGTTCCCGCACTGTAACTAGTTTGCATCATTCTAGCTCTAGCTTGCATGTTTATGTGCATTTTGTCCTATCTGTTCTCATTGCTGAGTGATTTTTAGTGTGGAAGTGCTAAATTCTCCAAAAAAATGTGGCATTACAGATGAGGAAGCGAAAGCTTAAGAAAGACCAGGAAAGAAACAAACTTGAAGCAGAGAAAGCCAAGGATGAGGAACTGTCTAGAAAGCGCAAGAGGGAAGAAAGAAGGGAAAGGTACCGGGTGCAAGAAAAATTGAAGAAGAAAGCTAGGAGAAATTCAGATGCCTGAGGTTCTTGAACAACGTTGTTTCAATTTCCATGGTCTTTCCATCCCCTGGGCACTGAAAATCAGGTGCACAGATTAGATCTCAGAGTGAGCAACTGAGTTCACTGCTGCAAGCTCTCAATGTACCTTATCTAGTGATTGTTCAAGCCCCATCAACCTGAATCAATTTTTTCTGACCTATAAAGTACTTCCAGCATTGGTAGCAAAAGGCACCAGCAGCTTTGTCCTGGCGAATGCTGCAACAAGTTGCTGTTATGTGCGTTTTGAGTGTTGTATTGATGGTATTTGATATTTATGTGGGATTTGAATACATGAGGAAGGTTGAAACAATTTTGTTGTAATTAGATACCTTTTGCATACAAAATTAATTAAATTGTTGACAAAGAAAGACATTCCAGTTGTGGTCCATCTCTAATACTTGCTCAATTATATAGATTGTTCATTTATATAT